>Ga0209579_10000411_pt1 | contig 44965 bp, 42 predicted proteins | sample Coa_R1_2_FD_187152 | JGI IMG/M metagenome (GOLD analysis project Ga0209579, IMG submission 187152) | Surface soil microbial communities from Centralia Pennsylvania, which are recovering from an underground coalmine fire - Coalmine... | ecosystem: Environmental > Terrestrial > Soil >...
GGTACCAGGCCGATATTGCGCTCAATGGTGAAGTGCGGAAAAAGGCCGCTCTCCTGAATGACATAGCCGATCATGCGGCGCAGGCGAATGACATCCCATTGCTGGATGGAGCGACCGTCGACACGAATCTCGCCCGCGCTTGGAGAGAGGAGTGCGTTGATGAGTTTGAGGGTTGTGGTTTTTCCGGACCCGCTGCGGCCGAGGAGGACGAGTGTTTCGCCGCGATGAATTTCGAGGTTGAGGTTTTCCAGAATGTCGGCGCGGCCGTTCAGGCGGAACGATACGTTGCGGAATTGGATGACGTAGTCCTGGTCAGCGAGGGGCTTCATAGCGATCACGTAAAAGGATGGGAGTCAAACGCGCGATTACTCCGTCGCTTGAGAACGCGACGGGTCGCGCGACTCGCCCAGATCCCTCCCTGCGCAAAAGAGGCTTGGTCGGGATGACAATAGTTTTCAGCGACACATTTTTTCACTCGGAATTGTATGCCGATGGAGGCAGGCCGGAGATGCGAATTCCGGAGTGGCCTTTGTGACGGATGTTGAGTCCAATAAGCAGGGCGGTGATTTGCTCAAGAATGCGGGCGTTCTCGAGTTTGCCGCCATCGATCGCGCGGACGCCTGGAATTTTAATGGCGAGATTGCGGACAGTTTTGCCGGCTTCGGGATTGTCGCTACACACGATTACATCGCAGTCGACGGGGCCGTCTCCATTCAGCATTTCCGCGCCGACATTTTGAAAAGCCGCAACCACGGAAACGCCGGCTGGGGCAAGCTCGGCGGCTTCCTGCGCGGCAGAACCTTGCCAGACGCCTAGAGTGCGTGTGGCGCGCCCTCCGACGGAAGCGGCCAAGGGCACAGTAGCGTCGACCAGAATGGTTCCGGGGCGAAAGACGGATTTTAGTTCTTTCAGAAGCTTGGCGTGACCTTCGAAGGGAATGGTGAGTACGAGCAGATCGGAAGCGCCGCAGGCTGCGGAGTTTTCCTGGCCTGAGACAAGGGCTTGGGGAGCAACTTGTTTGATTTTGTCGGCAGCAGCTTGAGCGCGTTGCGGATCTCGCGAGCCGATGATAACGGTTTCGCCAGCACGAGCCCAGCGAAGCGCGAGGCCGAAACCTTCAGGGCCGGTGCCTCCGAGCACAGCGATGTGCCGAGGCATCTCTATGCAAACTCCGCTTCGAGGGCCGGCTCGGAGATCCACGGATCGGGACGCGTCTTAATGTTGATGCGAGTGTAGGTAGTGTTACGTTCTGCCGGAATGCGTCCGGCGTCCAAAATCAAAGACTGAAAATCCTCGGGGCTGGTGTATTGCCCGGCGGTTGCGCCGGCTTCGCGGGAAATGTTTTCTTCCATGAGTGTGCCGCCGTAATCGTTGGCCCCGGCGTTAAGGCAAAGCTGTGACAAGGCGCGATTGAGCTTTACCCACGAAACTTGAATATTGTTGATGCTGCCGGCGAGAAGAATTCGGGCAAGAGCATGAATCTTCAGATGCTCTGCCAAGGTTGGGCCTGGGCGGGAAAGACCCTGATGAAACAGCAGCGTGTTCTGATGAACGAAGCCGAGTGGCACAAATTCGGTAAAACCACCCGTTTCGTTTTGGATGCTGCGGAGGAGCAGCAATTGATTGACCCAATGCTCGGGAGTTTCGACGTGTCCGTACATAAGAGTCGAAGTGCTGCGGATGCCGCAGGCGTGAGCGGTGCGAATCACTTCCTGCCACTGTTTGGTTGAAAGCTTGTTGCGGGAGAGCACGAAACGAACGTCGTCATCGAGAATTTCTGCGGCGGTACCGGGCAGAGTGCCCAGGCCATTGTCGCGCAGCATGCTCAGATAGTCGCGCAGGTCCATGCCGGTGAGCTCAAGGCCGTAGACGATCTCCATGGGAGAAAAGGCATGGATGTGCATGCCGGGCACAGCTTTCTTTACGGCTCGCAAAATGTCGCGATAGTAAAAAGGAGACAGGTCGCGAGGCAAACCGCCCTGAATGCAGACTTCGGTTGCTCCCATCTCCCAAGCTTCGATGGCTTTTTGAGCCACCTGATCGAGGGTCAAGAAATAGGTATCGGAGTCACGTGGTCCGCGGCTGAAGGCGCAAAACTTGCAGCCGACAAAACAAACATTGGTGAAATTTATGTTGCGGTTGACAACGTAGGTCACGAGATTGCCCACGAGTTCGCGACGGATCGCATCTGCGGCCACAAGCAGACCCAGCAGGTCATCGCCTTCGGCGTTGGCTAGCAGCATGCATTCCTCGCGTGACAGACTGCTGCCATCGAGGCTTTCCATTGATCTTTCGAGGGCGGCTCGAACGCCGGAGCTCATGCGCGGCACGACGTCAGACCATTCAAGGGCGGGGAAATTCTCCAGTTCGGATTGTGTCAACCGACGAGGCACAACGTTCCTCCTCAACGAAATAAATCTGTAGCTGGCGGGCGAATCAGCTCGCGAGCGCTTCCGCGTCCCGGCCGATATCGGAAACCGCGAACGATACAAACGGGTACACGAGCTAGCTTGCCGCAGACGAGGCCGGCAGCGCAAGCGAGTTCGTCGGCCACTGCTTCGATGCTAACGCGCAGCGGATAGCCGTACGGGTCGGTGCGGCCGCGAAAATCGTGCACGGCTTTCATGCCTGCGATGCCGATAGCGGCTTCAGTCAGTCCCTCCCGCCAGGGCCGACCGAAAGTATCAGTGATGATCACTGGAATCGAAAGGTGCAGATGTTTTTTGATACCACGGCAAAGCTGGGCGGCAGATCGGTCGGGATCTTTGGGCAGCAGCAATGCGTGGGCGCCACCGTCGACGTTGGAAACATCCACTCCGCTGTTGGCACAGATGAAACCGTGGCGAGTTTCGGTGATGAGAACGCCTCGCCGGCGGCGAAGAATGCTCCTGCTTTCCTTCGTTGCCAAGGTGGTCACACGCGGGTCGAGGTTATAGCGGCGGGCCCAGGCGCGGATGCGGGCGGATGGGCGAATGGTATTCAGGGCTACCAACTGGCCTTCGGCTTTAGAGACGATTTTGTGTTTGACGATCAGGATGTCGCCGGATTGGAGGCAGCGTGACAGGGTTGGTAACACCTTCTGGAGCAGAGAATCACCCGTACGAATTTCGTCCGCGAGCGGGACGGGGATGATTCGCAGTTCGGGGATGCGAGGCATGCGAAATGTAGTGTACGCGAAAGGAGTCGGCAGATCTTTTTTGATCACATGATCCCACCCTTCGAAAACCGCGAAGGGTGGGGCATCCAGCAAAAGCGCTTGCTCAGGATGACAATCTAATAGTTTATTCGTTGGCGGCGGGTGAAAGATCAGTTAGGTCCCATTGGCGGGCGAGGCGCTGGGAGCGGGTCTCGCCTGGGGAATCGACTAATTGACGCAGGTCAGAAGGATTGTCGATATCCAGCCCGATGCCGGGAAGAGAAATGACAGTGCAGGGCAGGCCGGACGCCTGCGCCGAAGCGAGGTGAGGCTTGAAGCTGTCGTTGCCAAAGCGCAACGGAAACAAGGCGGCGGGTCGTCGGAAAGCGGCGTTTGTGCCGCGACCATCTGCGGCGGGAACGAGCAGAGAGCCGCGATCCGGTGCATTCGCAAGAATTGTCTCAAGCTCAGCAGATTGAATAAGGGGAATATCGGCGGGAATGACCAAGGTGTAAGCAATGCCGCGAGCTTCGCAGTTCTTTGTAGCCATTTCGATAGCATCGGTCTCGCTGCGATTGTGATTGTCCGGAATGACGTCAAACCCAAATTGGCGGGCAGCATCGATGGCGAATGGATCACTTGTAACCAGACTCACGTTGAAGCAATGCGAGCACGCCGCAACCGCATCGAGCACATCAAGAAGCATTGCCTGTGCCAGTTCGGTACGAAGGGGTTGGCTGAACAGCGACGCGAGGCGCTGTTTTGCGGTGGCGAGATTTTTGACAGGGATGAGGATCATGCTTCGGAGGTGGCGCGAGCGGATTTTTCCGCGGGTAGAAGCGCCATCACAGTACGCGCCAGCTTGGCCCTGTCTTCCGCGGTTCTCATAATAATGTTCGTACAGTGTACGCGAAGGCCGGGCCGATCGAGGGCCTGGGCTGCGGCCTGGTCGCCAAGATCAGCGATTAAGATGTCGAGAAAATCGCCGTAGGTCTGGGCAATGCCAGCGATCGAGACCGGAAGGCCTTGAGCAGCCATTAAGATTCCTGCAGGCCCGGAGATGGCGGCGCTGCCGATAAGCGGGCTCAAGGCGGCAACGGTCGCCTGAGTTTCACGCAATGCGGCCCGGATGCCGGGAACCGCGAGAATTGGCCCGATGCTGGTAACCGGATTACTGGGCGCGATGACGACAGCTCTGGCGGACAGAATCGCTTCGACAACTCCGGGAGCGGGATTGGCCTCCGAAGCGCCAGCGAAGCGGACGGATTTTACTGGATCCTGATACCAGCGCTGCACAAAGTATTCCTGAAAACTGAGTTCGCCGCCGGGCGTCATGACTCGGGTTTCCACGCGCGCATCGCTCATGGGCAAAATGCGGGCCTGGACGCCGAGTTTCTTGCAGATTTCGCCAGTGACCTCGGTCAAGGTTTTACGTTCGGCCAAGAGTTTGGAGCGGACGAGATGGAGTGCGAGATCGCGGTCGCCAACATGAAACCAATTGGGCTCGGCGAGTTCCCCCATAGCCTGAAGGCAATAAAAAGTGTCTCCCTTGACGCCCCAACCGCGCTCACGGCTGAGTAAGCCGGCGAGCGCGTAGGTAATCGAGTCGAGGTCGGGAGAAACATAAAGGCCCCACCATTCGAGATCGTCGCCGGTATTGACGACAAATATCATGTCTTCGGTCGGCGCGACCTGGCGCAAGCCTTCGACGAATTTTGCGCCGCCGGTGCCTCCGGTGAGAACGACGATCATGCGGCCCTCCCAGCGAAGCCGCCGGTATCGGCTGAGGCGCGAAGCTTGCGGGCAAGCAAACTATCGGCGCGATTCAATTGTGCCGGCAAGAATTCAGGATAGACGGGAAGGCGTTGGCGCAAGACGAAGCCTTTGGATTCGGTTCGCAATTTTAATTGCTCCAGATGAGGCCAAGGCTTCTCCGGATTGATGAAATCCGGAGTGAGCGGTGAAATTCCGCCCCAGTCGTTGAGACCAGCATCCAGCAACTCTTCATAGTAAGGCGAAGAGAGGTTAGGAGGCGCCTGAATATTAACGTTTGGCATCAACAAGCGTGCCACGGCGATGGTGCGGAGCATCTCGCCTTTGGAGGGTTCGGGCCAATGGCGCATCGGAATGTCGGACTTCACGCGGAAATTTTGAATGATGACTTCCTGAATGTGGCCGTAGCGATGATGCAAGTCGCGGATCGCGAGCAGAGTGTCCACGCGGTCCTGGGGAGTTTCGCCGATGCCAATCAATAGCCCGGTGGTAAATGGAACCTGCTGCTTACCCGCTTCTTCGATCGTGCGGAGGCGTCGAGCAGGAAGTTTGTCAGGAGCATTGTCGTGCGCCGCGCCGGGAGATAGCAGATGATCGTTAGTGGTTTCAAGCATGAGGCCAATGCTGGGAGAAACGGCGGACAGGCGCGAAATCCATTCGGCGCTAAGTAAGCCGGGATTGGGATGCGGCAACAGAGAAGTTTCGCGCAGAACCAGTTCGCACATGGCTTCGAGATAGTGAAGCGTGGATTTGTAGCCGAGATGTTGCAGGGTGGTACGCATTTCGGGGAATGCGAGCTCCGGCTTGTCCCCGAGACTGAAGAGGGCTTCGGTGCAGCCGAGCTTTTCGCCGGCACGGGCGACTTCGAGAACTTCGTCCGGAGTCATCGTGTGCGCGGTGGGCTGGCCGGGATCGCGGCGGAAGGTGCAGTAGCCGCAATAGTCGCGGCAGAGATTCGTGAGTGGAAGAAAAACTTTGCGTGAATATGTGATGAGATTGCCTTTGAAGCGATGTCTCGCCGCAGTAGCGGCGGCGAGCAGGCGGGGCAAGTCTTCATCGGAACATGTGATCAGGGCACCAGCCTGCTCGCGGGACAGGGACGCGCGGGAGTCGTTGCATTCGATCATTGGAAATTTCGCGCTGGATCGCATCAGGTCGAGGCCGATCCACTTGATTGTAATAGATTAGAATTCATCGGAATGATCCCACTCAAGCAAAACCGGCTTGGGTGGGGCACCCTAGGCATTGGGAAATGCGTAGATTCTTCGCTTCGCTCCGAGTGACAATTTACGATGGAGTACTGTTCCCCCGCGTACAGGGATTCGTTCATGAGCATTAGCCAGGCAGAGTTTCGAAGAGCGATGGGCAGTTTCGCCACCGGAGTGACGGTAATCACGGTGGATTACGAAGGCGAAGTGCATGGAATGACGGCGAATGCATTCACGTCCGTGTCCCTTGATCCGTTGCTGGTGCTGGTTTGTGTCGATCACCGGGCGCGCACGCATGCTCGGCTGCACGCGAAAAAGAGGTTTGGGGTGAATGTCCTGGCGGAAGATCAGAGAGCGATTTCCGAATATTATGCGCGGGCGATGCCAACGCATCAGGAGGCGGAACGAGAGGCGGGAGCGCGCTTTGACCGGACAAAGCACGGAACACCGGTTCTGCACGGGGCCCTGGCTTATCTCGAATGCCGTTTGCACAGCGCTCAAGATGCGGGGGACCATACGATTTTTATAGCGGAAGTGGAAGATGTAGTGGTGCGCGAGGGTGACCCGCTGCTGTATTTCCGCGCCGACTATCGGAGGATCGGAATTCCGAAGCGCGATGATTAATCTGCTGTTCTCAAACCGTTTGCTTTAACGCGGCGTTGTCTTTCGTCCACTTGGAAACCAGCAAGGTGAACTCGGGCTCTCGATTAACAAATTCAATGCCCAGATTGCCGCGAGCATCCCTCCACACCAACTGGGCGGCAGCGGTAGTACTTTTCTCGCCGGGTAGGGCAAAACTAAGCTTCAGCGATTTGATAGTGGGCGGCATACCTTGAACTTGTAAAGCAGCGCCGCCTCTGCTGATATCCAATATTTTGACTGGAACAGCTTCCGTCTCGTTGATAGCGAGCTTGGCTGCGAGGTCCACCTTAACACGCGGGGACGAGCGCTGGCGGCGCCCACCCATCAGAGTGCGTATGGCGCGCAAACCATTTCGGACTCGATCGTGGGTAAGTGGCTTGTAGATCACCAAGTGAGTCCCGGCCCCGAACACGGCGTCAAGAGCCGCATCGGTCCTGGCCAGGGCAATCACCAGGGCCTTTCTGCCGGCAGGAGTGGACTCTTGAATATCCTTGAGTAAGTCGGTAGCGCCTTGGCTGTCTTGATCGTCAACAATGATTCCCTGGAAGCATTGGCCCTTAAACTCTTGCAGTGCGGTTTTCGCACTCGAACAATGTTGCAAATCGACTCCGAGTTCGCGGCAGGCACGTGTAACCAGCGCTACTGTCTCAGGTTGGCGGCATAACATTAAGGAGCGTAGGTGCACAGCGTACAGCTTAGGAACTTATGGTGACTGAGGCAAGTTACCAACGACTATTACTTTCGCGTCACCTTACCTGCAAAGTATCCAGCATTTTCTGATAGGTCGGCTGGAGTTGCGAAAATTGATTTTCGGGTGCAATGAACACCAGATGGAGCAGGCCGCCTGCCGGAGTAGTGAGTGTCACTAACCAATCGCGTTCAGGAACGGCCTGACCGTTCTGCTGGACCGGCGAGCTGCCCTGCAGCATCGTCGAACGCGCCTCGACATTCGCGACTTGGATTTTGCGCGGGCTGTCGTAAATCCGAAGTCCCGGATTGGTTTGCTGCAGGCTTTGAATTACAGCCTGGGTGTCCTGATCAAGAGAATTGCTATTCGGATTCTGCGTAAGGTTGATGATGACACCGTAGGCGATTGCGTTCTCGGCGACTCCGGCGGGAGGAGCGATAGTGACCGAGTTTTGTCCTTGCGACGCCTGCCAATTACCCGGGTAATTGATGCTGAAATTTCCGCCCTGGAATGTTTTGAACTCGCCGCTCGGCTGAACCTCCTGATAACTAACATTGGTCAGCGTTCCACCGGCGGCCGTTGATGCGGGCTCGGCAGTATCTTGCGCTGTGGGTGGCACAGCTCCGGATTTTTGATTCTGCTGCGCCCACTGCCCGGTCTTGGCGCCATCGGAGATTTGCTGGGCCGTGTATGCCTTGATGTCCTTCGCCTGTTGTTTTGCCTGAAGAAACGCGGGGCTGGTTGGCAAATACTGCTTGGGCGGCCAGTGGGCGATTTCTTTGTTGACGGCCTCGACGCGGTTACCGGGGTTGGGGTGATCACTGAGAAATTGCGGACCGCCGTTGCCAACCATTTTTTCCAGCTTGGCAAAGAAGTCGGCCATGGCGCGCGGATCATAACCGGCTTTGTACATGATGATGGCACCGACCGCGTCGGCCTGGGCCTCATCGCCCCGCGAGTAGTGCATCAGAACTCCGCCTGCGACGCTCTGAATGCCTAACTGCGCGAGGGCGCCGGCAGTTCCACCGAGAAGACCTCCAAGCGCCCCGAGAATACCGGCCCATTCTTGTTTGGGAGCCTGCTTGGCGGAGTGTTGCATGTAGACGTGGGACATTTCGTGCGACATCACGCCGGCGAGTTCCGCCTCGTTGTCGGCGGCGTTGATAGTGCCAAGGTTGATGAAGATCGGACCGCCGGGCAGCGCGAAGGCATTGATGTCACTCTGCTGAACGACATGAAATTGATAGGGCCAGGTGCGATCCGGCGGAATGACCGTGACCAGCTTATTGCCGAGTTGCTGAATGTATTGCGTAACCGGATTGGAATCCGGCAGGACCGGCATTTGTTTGTAGACCTCGGCAGCGGCTTTCAACCCAAGCTGCTCCTGCTGCGACTTGCTCATGCTGGGATGACCGGGTTCGGGAAGCTCCGGAGGAGTCAGGGGAACGGCTGACCACGCGGGCGAGGCCATAAGGAAGATCAGCAGAAGGGCTACGAAGCGGTTGGGCATTGAGGGACGCATAATCAGTATTGTCTTAGGAAGGAACACGGCACACAAGGGTCCCGAGCGCCAGTGCTCTGATGCGAAAGCGAATCGAGCGGGATGCACGTAGCATCTGAAACGGGGATGGGTTCGACATTACCAGTGTTCCGCGCGCCATCGTCGCTCGAGCGAGTTTTCAATCGAGCGTTCGGGTTCCTGGTAGGAGTTGGGCTGGGATTTTCTTACAATTACGTGCTCCAGGTGCGAGGAAGAAAAACCGGGAAGATTTACTCCACACCGATTGATTTGCTGGAATTGAATGGCACGCGATTCCTGGTTGCACCTCGAGGACGAACCCAGTGGGTGCGCAACGCGGAAGCCGCGGGAGAAGTGACCCTGAAAAAAGGAAGAACCGAGCGGCGGTTCCAGCTGCGACCGCTGGAGGGCACGGAAAAGTTAGAAGTTGTCAAAGCGTATTTGGACCGCTTCCAACGAGAAGTGCAGCGGTATTTCCCGGTGCCAGCCGGCTCGCCACTGGAAGCCTTCAGAGAGGTCGCTTCGTCGTATCCCGCGTTCGAATTAATCGAAATCTGATCGATTGATTAGAAATCGCGGATGAGTTTTATCCGGTTGTGCTGAAACAGACCAAAGATTTCTTCGTGAATAATCAATGCGTGCGCGACGTCAAGTTCACCATCCTGGGTGAGCATGGGCCGGAGATTCTGCAAAGGCAAGGCGTCGCGCCTGCGCAGATGCCAGCTGCGGCTGGCCCAGGTGCTGCTCGAGTCGTTTCACCCGAGATTCCAGCATGAACTGTTTCGCGTCGCGTTTTCGCAATTGCGCCCGCAGCGTCGAAATCTCCTGCTGTTGCTGTTTAACTGCTTCGATGAGCAGCGCCGTTAAACGGCTATAGTCGACGCCACGCGCGTCTTGGCCATTCGGTTCATAGCTGACGATTTCAGGAACCACGCTTCCGACTTCTTCGGCAATGACGCCGATTTCATGTTTGCCGGAACCTTGCAGGTCATAAGAAACACCACGCAAGCGCTCGACTTTTGCTAATGCATCGGGGAGCGTTCGGATATTGGTTTTCCAGCGACGGGAACTGTAGGTGCTCCAGCCGTCGCTGAGAGCCTGTCCTGCTCCTTTCCCGATGGTAAAGACGTTTGATGGGGTTGGCGTGCCGACGCCAACATTGATACCCGACCCGCCGAGTACCAGCGAGTTGCTTTGCCCAACAACTGCAAAGGCACCAATGGCGGTTGCGTTGGACAGACCATTAGCGCTTATGCTGCAGTCGTAACCGATGCAGGTCAGAGCAGTCCCGCTCGTTACGGAATAAGCCGCTTGGAATCCCACAGCGGTATTCTCGTTGCCGGTCTCGAGGGAGAAGAAAGCCTGCGCGCCGTCGGCGGTGTTGCTGCTGCCATCAGCGGTGTTGATCCCAAGGTCTGGCAGCGCGTTATAACCAGTAGCTGTGTTCTGGGAGCCTGTCTTGTTGTAGCCAAGTGCTCCAGTGCCGTGGGCCGTGTTGTACGATCCCGTGGTATTGACAATCAGCGCATCCGTGCCAGTTGCAGTGTTGTAGCTCCCGGTGGTATCGCGAAGCGCCGCCGATCCGGTCGCTGTGTTGCCGTAGCTGGTTGAATTCGCACTGAGGGCAGAGGCTCCGGTCGCGGTATTTCCAGCTCCCGTTGTGTTCGCGACCAGCGCGTCGTAACCGGAAGCCGTATTGGAGTTCCCCGTGCTGTTATGGTAGAGGGCGCCGGAGCCGGTTGCTGTGTTTTCATAACCGGTACTGTTGAATGAGAGGGCCGAATAACCGGCGGCAGTGTTATCTGTACCTGTACTGTTGTTGCCCAAGGCTGCTCCGCCGATTGCGGTGTTTTGAGAACCCGTAGTGTTCCCGCTTAAAACGTTGAACCCGACCGCGGTATTGGCACCTCCAGACGTGTTGACGATGAGCGTTTCTTCCCCGAGGGCGGTATTGGAGTTCCCTGTCGTGTTGGACAAGAGCGCGTCATAACCGAGAGCTGTGTTGCTGAGGCCAGTGGTATTGGAGTGGAGGGCATTCACCCCTACGGCCGTGTTGGCTAATTTGCTGTTGTTGGTGGTTGCATTTCCGGCGAATCCCAGGAATGCGTTCCCATTTGCGAGTGAACCGAAGGCGAAGGGCTGTCCTGCCAACTCGAAGCCGGCCGAAGCATTGACTTTCCCCGCGACATCCAAGGCAGTCGCCGGAGTTTTAGTGTTCACTCCAACTTTGGTTCCCAACTGAAATAAAACCGAGTTGCCCAAGGCCGTACTGCTTGTCCAGAGCGGGATGTAGTCGGCAGTGCCTGTGCCACCAACGCTGGCAGTAATTGCCGACTTCTGCTTGGGAGACGTGGGCGCCGTGGTTGACGAATTTGCGTTCGGCGCCGAGGCTAACGCGAACGCGGAGGCTGGCAACCCTCCCAGGGTTTGGGCGTCGGCAGCCTTGAGCGCATAAGGAACACTGAGCAGCAGCACGCGTGGCTGTTCTTCGCCACCGTTCACACGCACTCCCAGCCAGCGCGCCTCGCCTGAAGTAAACAAATCCAGTGGCAAGCCTTGCGCGTTGGCCGCCCCGAGTTGGACCGTGTAGTTGCCTTTTGCGTCGGCGGTAACATTTTGCGTCTCGCTCCACAGAGGCGCGCCGTCGAATTGCTCTTTGTAGATCGAGAAAGTAATACCGCTAATTCCGGTGATGAGGTTCCCTTTGCCGTCCATCGCCCGTCCAGAAAAATTCACCAACTGTGGTACCACGGCTGCGGAGGGGATTGTTTGTTGGCCAAACAGCCAACCGGCGAAGCTAACCACCAAGGCAAACGTAATCAGGGAATACCTGCAAGCTGTCATGTGACGCCCTTCCTTCAATGATTTGTGGAAGACTTGTTCATCGCTTTAAACTGGGCTCGATAATCGAGCGCACGAGTCACGCCATATGGAATTTTCTAATTGGACTGCTTGCTCGGCGCGCCCCAGCCGCCGCTGCCCGGATAGATCGGGCAAATCTTCAAAGAATGGCGCTAATGATAATCGTGTCTCGCAATAATGCCAGCGAATTTTTCTGCTGAGCGCGAAGAGAGAGAAGAAAGTACTATGGCTCGCGTATGTCAGCTTGCTACTTCTGCTTGTAAACCCGGCCTTCTTTCATTACGAAGTCGACATTTTCGAGGATGGAAACGTCTTTTAACGGGTCGCCTGTAACGGCAATGAGGTCGGCGTATTTGCCGGACTTGAGAGATCCAAGCAGATCACTTTTGCCAAGAAGGTCGGCGGCGTTGCTGGTTGCGGCCTGGATGGCCTGCATAGGGGTCATTCCGTACTTCACCATGAAAGCGAATTGTTTGGCGTCGATACCGTAAGGACAGACGCCGGCATCGGTGCCGAACGACAGTTTCACTCCGGCCTGCACGGCTTTGCGGAAATTCTGGCGATGAATTTCTCCGAGCTGAGCGTCGTGCGCGAGGAAATCTGCGGGCATGTGACCCGCGCGTCCCGCTGCCTGAATGCATTCTTCGTCGTAAATATCCATGTCGAGATAGGTGCCGCGCTGCTTAGCTAAGGCGATCCCTTCGTCGTCGATGAGGGTGGCGTGCTCGACGGAGGCGACGCCGGCGCGAATGGCATTTTTGATTCCTTCAGGAGAATGGGCGTGAGATTCGACGCGAAGGCCGAAGTGGCTGGCCTCGTCGACTGCGGCCTGCAGTTCTTCAAGGGTGAATTCCTGGGATTTCGGATTGCTGCCGTGAGTGAGCACGGCGCCACTGGATAGAACCTTGATGTGATCCGCGCCATTGTGGACCAACTTGCGGACAACCTGGCGAACTTCCCATGGGCTGTTGGCCTCGCCGAAATGCATATCCCAAGGGAGCTGGATGTCAGGAGCCAAGCCGCTGTCGGAGCCTGCGCCGCCGGTGATCGTCACGTACGCACCAGCGACGAACATGCGTGGACCGACAATGTAGCCGTTGTTGATGGCGTCACGGAGAGCGACGTCTCCGAGAGCGCGATAGGTGCCGACATCGCGCACGGTGGTGAAACCGGCTTCGAGAGTGACTTTGGCGTTAGGTATGGATTCGAGAACAAGCTGCTGCGCAGTTTTGCGGAAGACGCCGACGGGATCGTCGTCGTGAGCGCCGTCGGCGAGATGGGTGTGGCAATCGATTAATCCGGGCAGAACAGTTTTGGAAGAGAGATCAATAACCTGAACGCCGGCAGGAATCGCGAGATCGTGACCAATTTCGGCGATTCTGCCGTCGCGAATCAGGATGGTCTGAGCGTTAAGAACGGTCGCGGAATCTGGATCAATGAGCCTGCCCGCTTTGACCGCGATTGTCTGGGCGGACAGAAGACCAGAACAGAGCAGCAAGAGGGCAGATAAAAGAGAAGTGCGAGGGCGCAAAGAGCCTCCTTGTGTGAGCGTGTGCGGGTGCGTTCAGTGTGGCCGTCCATTGTATTGGAAGCTCGGGAAGGTTGCTTACTTAAGCAGCCAGGCGGCTAAAACCTTATCTGGTGTTTCTCACGAAGTACTCAGCTATGGAAGGACGATTGGATAAAAATGAAACCAAGGGAGCGCGCATGGACCGCGGCAAACGCAACATTCGCCGGATCCTGGATGACGCGCGAAACACGGATGCGAACCGGCGCTGGTATTGTTTTGAGTATTCTTCGAGCGCCTGTGGCAACGAAATCGTTCCCGCGAAGAACGGGGCAAGGCATTGCGCCGCCAACGCGCCACTCCGCAAAGCAAGCGAGATCCCATCTCCAACAAAAGGATCGACGAAGCCAGCTGCATCGCCCACGAGCATGGCAGCGTTTTGCGTCGGACAAGGAGTTCCGAAAAAAAGCGGAGACACAGTAATCGTGTTCATCACGGGGCGCCAGTGGGCGGCACGCTCGCGCAAAGCGGGGTGCAAATCGAGGACTTCCGGCAAAGTGCTGGCGACATCTGCACGAACCATGGCGCATGCATTGATGCGGGACGAGCCAGATCGACTGAAGCTGATCGGCTGCACGCCACAATAACCTCCGTCGAAGAAATAGAGATCCACCGACTCGGATGGATCGGCTTCTGAGAAATGAGACTTCAAGCCGACCCACTTCTCTTTCCTACGGCTAGTTGCAGGCTGTGAAACCGTCAGGTTCGACCATCTACCGGACGCGTTGACAACCGCACGTGCTTCAAACTGGCCGATCGACGTAGCAACGGCAAACGGCCCCGAGCCGGTCATGCCGCGGACTGTGATCTGTTGCTTCGCTTCGACGCCGCTTTTCCCGGCGGAGTGCCATAAGGCGTAATCGAGGCCCACGCGCGCGATGCTGGCAGCCGCAGGTTGAACGGGAGCCGGCAGGACGTGGTGGTCCATAAAGACTCGTGCTTGGGCGATCCGAACGGCGCCATGCAAAATATCCGAACCACTGGGACCCAACAATTCACGCAGCAAACCTATGGATTCGGCTGAGACGAATTCACCACAAACCTTATGCCGCGGGAAGCGCCCGCGTTCGAGCAATAAAACCCGAGCACCGTTTTGCGCAGCGGTAATGGCGGTTGAGCTTCCGGCAGGTCCAGCGCCGATGACGATGAGGTCGTGCATGAGTCAGGAGTCAGTAGTCAGTAGCTGGTAGTTAGTTCCTGTCTTAGACTCTGGATTTCAGATTTTAGTTTGAATCTCAGTTCTCAGTTCCCGGTTTTTCAGTTCTCAGCGCTTCAACTTCCATGCAATCACGGCCATGCGAAACAGGTAATGCCTGGTGAAATTAAGATCTGCTGCATCGGTACGTTGGAGAATTTCAATCATCTCTCGAGAGGTGTACGCGGCATATACGGATGCGGGTGCATCGTGACGAGTAAGATGACTCCGGTAAAGCGGAAGGCCCGCATAAACCAACGTCAAATGCAGGGGATGTCTGATCAGGTCATTGATCAGAACTGCAATGCGGCAGACACGCAATGCTTCGTTGACAAATTTCACCAACGCCTGCGGGGCGAGATGATGCGCAAACAAGCAGCAAGAAACCAGATCAAAACTGGCGTTGGCAAACGGGAGCGCAAGCGCGTCCCCTGCGACCGCTCGCGCAGCATCGCGCCGATGGCGCAGATGAGAAGGGGAACGATCGAGCAGGGTAACGTCAACACGGAGTCCACGGCTTCGGAGTCGCTCACTTAAAGCGAGTGGCACATCCCCGGCTCCGGCCGCGACTTCCAGGAGCGACAGTGATCTGAGGCCGATTTTTTTGGATACGGATTGCACCATGGATTGCGAGGTTGGCACGCCACCAAACCAGCGATTGATGCGTCGAAGATCGGAGAGCGACGCTGCGATTTGCTCGGATGTTCCCGAATCTGTGTCGAGAAGCTCGGGAGTGACAACGCGGTTCATGGGGAATACAGCTTTCAGTATTCCAAGGAGTCAGGGTTGAATTGTCATCAAATGGCAATTTCCGGTGTCACACCTCGGCGAGTTCTTCCTCCAGCAATTGCTTGTTATAGAGATCGGTGTAGTAGCCGTTCCTGGTGAGAAGTTCGTCATGTGTGCCGAGTTCCACGATTCGGCCGCTATGTAACACGGCGATCAAATCTGCGTTGCGAACGGTAGAAACACGGTGAGAAATGAAAATGGTAGTACGCCCGGCCATGATCTCGCGCAAATGGTTCAAAATCTTGTCTTCCGTGTGGGTATCCACGCTGGCGAGCGCGTCATCGAGGATAAGAATACGAGGATCGCGCATCAGTGCGCGGGCGATGGCAGTGCGCTGCTTCTGCCCTCCGGAAAGGGTGATGCCGCGTTCACCGACCAGGGTTTGGTATTGCTCGGGAAAGCTTTCGATATCGTCGGCGATGCTGGCGGCTCGTGCGGCGTCGCGGATTTGAGAGTCGTCAGCACCCTGGACGCCAAATGCGATGTTCTCGCGCACACTCTCGCTGAAAAGAAAGGTTTCCTGGGGAACGAAGCCAATGTTCTTACGTAGAAACTCAAGTGAAAAATCGCGGATCGGGCGCCCGTCAATGAGGACAGCACCCGGCGCAGCATCGTAGATTCGCGGAATCAGGCTCACGAGCGTGGTTTTGCCGGAGCCGGTCGGGCCCACGATGGCAAGGCTAGTCCCTGCAGGAATTCGCAGATTGATGTCGTGGAGGACGGGAGTCGAGTTGTAGGCGAAATTCAGATTGCGGAACTCGATATCTCCTTCCATTTGCGTCGGCCGGGGCCTCTCGCTGGGCACATCGGTGATTTCCGGCTTTTCGGCGAGAATTTCGTTGATCCGCCCCATGGAAGCGGTGCCACGCTGGAAGATGTTGATGACCCACCCGAGGGCGATGACCGGCCAGGTGAGTTGAACCATGTAGGTGTTGAATGCCACGAAATCGCCGAGGGTCATCGCCCCCTCAAGATGCAGTGTAGTGACCGTTCTCAACTGCGAGACCAAGCTCACTGTGGACTGTCCCTGTATGACCTCACGGCCACCAAGCCAGAGCACCAGCACGATCGCAAATCCCAACATGACTTCGAGGGTGGGCCAAAGCATGCCCATCAAGCGAACCAGTTTGAGGCTGCGTGCGATGTATTCCTTATTAGCGGCTTCGAATGCGGCGGTTTCGGCATCCTCCTGGACGTAGGCGCGGATGACCCGAACGCCAGAAAAATTTTCCTGGGCACGCGCCGAAATATCGGAGAACATTGCCTGGATTTTTTCGAAGCGTTCGTGAATCTGCCGTCCGAAATATTGGATGATGATGCTCACAGCAGGCAAGGGGAGAAAAGCATACACGGTCAGACGGGGGCTGATCGAAAGCATGAAGGCCAGCGCGCCGGCCGTGAACACGATGGTATTCGCGGAATACATGATGGCCGGACCGAGCAGCATGCGGACGGCATTCAGATCATTGGTGGCGCGCGCCATAATGTCGCCGGTGCGGGTGCGCTGGTAATAGGAATAGGAGAGCTTCTCGAGGTGGCGGAAAAGATCGTTGCGAAGATCAAACTCGATTTCGCGGGAAACCCCGATTACGATCCAGCGGGTGAGGAACTGAAAAACGCCTTTTGCAAGAGCAATGGCGAGAAGCAGCAGCGCGAAAGTCAGCAACTTTTGGCGCGTCACGCCGAGGTGGAGATCGTCAATGGCGCGGCGAATAACCAGCGGAAACAGGATCCAGATGCCGTTGTGGAAGAAGATGCAAAGCGTGCCGATCAGATAGCTGCGGCGGTATTTCTTAAGGTATGGGAAAAGAGGACGCAGGCTCTTCGGCAACATGGGCTAGTAGATGAGATTTTACCAGCAGGGGGTTCAGGTCGTAAGGAAACAGAGTTGCCGGTCAAAAATCTTCACGTTGGAGCTATTTGGAGTTTTTGCCGGCTCTTTCGGACCAATCCCCGTTGAAGGCGACGATATAGGCTGCCGTCAAGAGCACGATCCAACTTCCGAGAAAGAGCCAGGTCGCATCGATCAAGTAAGAATAAAGAGAATCAAAAGGCATATTAGCTCCGGATTATGAGGAAGCGGGCAAGCCGCACGACCCGCGCATCGCATCAGCTACCCTGATCTTCCCTGCAATTGCGTTTTACCGGTTACATCCTTGTATTTCTCGATGACTTGACGCACAGCTTGCAGTCTGCCGAGCGAAGTAAGTTGGACATCGGTGAGGGCTTGCTCAATCTGCGACATCCAACACTCGACTGCTCGATCGATGCCTGAGGACATTTCTCCGGCAATGGTCTCGATAAGATTGGCGGGAATCGTTGCAGTTGCCACGCACGGTCTCCTTTAATTAAGTAATGGCGAAGCGATGGTCGAAGTAATCGGGACTGCAGTTCGGCCATCGCCCCGCGGGCGCGACGATAGTTACGGCTGCGAGGGCGCTTGCTGAGAGTGCTGCTGCATGCGCTCCTGCGCCTCTTGCTGGTGTCTGGCGATGACTTGGGCCAGCTTGGTTTTCTGCTCTGGCGTCAAGATCTGGTAGGCCTGTGCGGCTAATTGAACGTGCTGCAAAGCCATTTGCTCGTGGACCTGCGATTCCTGATCGAGAATTTTCTTGGCCGCAGCTTCACTGAAGTTGCTGCTGGTGATGAGTTGCATCAGAGCCTGATGACTCTGTTTTTCCTGTTCCATAAGCGGCTGCATGGCGGGCTTGGCACTCTCGTGAATCTGCTTGATCTGCGCTTGCTGCGCATCCGTGAGATCGAGAATGTCGGTCATGTTCCCCAGCATCGGTCCAAAGAGGTCTCCACCATGACCGTGCGGCCCCTGGGCAATGGCGGTGCCAGCCAGCAACACGCCTGCGAGCACCACAGCAACTAAATTCGTGCGACTAGATTTCATGATCTGCTCCTTCACCTTTCCGGTACTTCCAAATGTCGGTTTCCATAGATATGAACACCATTTCGAGAGCCAGGTAGTAAATTGTCAGTCAACCGGAGTAAAGTTTTGTAAATGAGGTGAGAGGCTCGTTTGACACTTCTTTACCGGGGCTTCCAGAGGTTTGTTAGAGAATTGTATGAATAAAGTGGATCGCATTCTGGTCATCGACGATGATGTGGAGTTATGCGCGCTGGTGGGTGAGTACTTAGAGCCCGAGGGGTTTCAGATCGAGGCGGTTTACGATGGGAATCGCGGGCTGGAGCGAGCGCTGGGTGGGAATTATCGTCTGATTGTGCTGGATGTCATGTTGCCGGGAATGAATGGCTTTGATGTTCTGCGCAAAATTCGTAACACTTCAAAGATTCCGGTGCTGCTGCTAACGGCGCGAGGGGAAGATGTGGATCGAATTGTAGGGCTGGAAATTGGAGCCGACGATTATTTGCCGAAGCCCTTCAATCCGCGTGAACTTGTCGCTCGAATCAGGGCGATACTGCGCCGTACCCAACCCGGAGAAAAAGCAGCTCAAGAAATTCCTGAGCCGTTGCATGTTGGCGACGTCGACCTGGATCCAGCGACGCGGATCGTATTACGTAACGGGGAACCGGTGGACCTGACCTCGGTAGAGTTCAATCTATTGCATGTTTTATTGCGGGAAGCTGGGCGGGTGGTCACTCGCGAGCAACTGGTGGATGAGGTTTTGAGCCGGAAGTTTTCCCCCTTTGACCGAAGCATCGACATGCACGTCAGCAAGGTTCGGAAGAAACTCGGAGACACGGAGGGCGGCACGGATCACATCAAGACAGTGCGTGGTGTGGGCTATATTTTTGCGCACCCACGGGAGGCTGCCAGGAGCGAAGGATGAAGAGTTTATTCCTCAAAATCTTCGTTTCGTATTACATCGCGCACGCCTTGTTTTTTGTGCTCGCACTTCTGGCTGCGTTTGCCATGCGGCCGTCGCGGGAGATCAGTGAGCTGCAGAGTCAACAACCAAGGTTTCTGAGCGAAGCTGTGCAAGCCAATCAGAGCGGCGGCGAACAGGGACTTTGGAAATATTTGCGAGGTGTACACGAGACTTACCATGTGCGACTTTTTATATTCGATCCGAGTGGCAAGGATCTATTGGGACGGAAGCCGCCGGAATGGGTACAGGAGGCACGAGCAGGCGGCATGAGTCCTGCGACCAACTTCTGGGGAAGGTTTCGTCCCAATCAATTTCTTCGTTCATCGCTCACCGGGCCCGATGGCCAGCAGTACACGGTGATAACCGAACTGCCTCCCGAGCCGCACGGGCCATTTGCGTTCCATGGGATTCCGGGCTTGGGATTGCTGATTGGAATTATGTGTTCGGGAGTGGTTTGTTATGTTTTGGCGCGCTATCTGACTTCCCCGATCGCGCGACTGCGGGCCGCGGCACAAAAGATGGCATCGGGAGATTTAACTGCCCGAGCCGGCATTCCGGGCTCACGGCGTCGGGACGAGACTGCCGAATTGGTCCGCGACTTCGATCTGATGGCGGATCGGCTGGAAAACCTGGTGGGAGCGCAACGCCAGCTGCTGCGGGACATTTCGCACGAGTTGCGCTCTCCGCTGGCGCGCCTAAACGTAGCACTCGAGTTGGCCCGGCAGCGGAGTGGTGCGGATGCTCACACGGCGCTCGATCGCATTGAGCGCGAAACCATTCGATTGAACGAAATGATTCAGCGTTTGCTGACCTTGGTAAGGCTAGAAGGAGGCGACGATTCGCTGGAGAAGTCTGAGGTACATTTGCAAGATCTGATCGAGGAAATTGCGAAGGACGCCACCTTTGAAGCTCAGAATCGTCAGTGCCGGGTGGAAGTTGAAATCGCAGAAGATTGTGTCGTGAGCGGCAGTCCCAGCCTGCTCTACAGCGCGATTGAAAATGTGGTGCGCAATGCGATCCGCTACACCGAGGAAGACACGATCGTGAGAATTCGATTGCAGGCGGAAGGGGCAGAGGGAAAATCTCAGGCGGTTGTGCAGATCAGTGATTCGGGGCCGGGGGTTCCTCAAGACGCACTCGATAAGCTATTTTTGCCGTTCTATCGAATTGATGACGCACGAGGACGGCAAACCGGCGGAGTTGGTTTAGGGCTTGCCATTACCGCTCGGGCTGTCTCTCTGCACGGCGGCACGGTTCGCGCCGGGAACCGGCCCGGAGGGGGATTGATGGTAGAGATTCGATTGCCGCTCGCCTCAAGACCGGAGCCTACGCCGGTTGAATCCCCCGCCGAAGTGCTTTAGTCGGGGACTTCGGGTCGCTTTTCCGCTCAGGAGATGGCTCGAGGCAGCGGGCGAGGAAAAGACCAGTTCTCAGTTGCTGGTTTCCAGTTCTCAGTTATTGAATGTCGATATTTCCCGAGCCGGTCTTTACCTCGATGGGAACTCCGCCGCCGTGAACCTTACCGCGAAGTTCTTTTCGCCCGATTGAGCCTTGAACGGTAACGGGCTGGCTAACGGAGATCGATCCGGAACTGGTGTGCGCGTCGAGATCGAACGCTGAACTAGAGGCGAGCTTTAAACGCACTCCACCGGAACCGGTGCGCACGCTCCATGATCCGGTGGGATTGCCGTCGGCAGAGATGTTGCCGCTTCCAGCGGTCGCCTCGAGGGAGCCGTTCACCCCGCGCAGTTCCATGCCGCCGGACCCGGTCTCGGCACGCACGGCTCCAGGCGCGGACTGATCGAGATCGATGTGGCCGCTTCCGGTCTGGGCTTGAAAACCACCGGCGATGTCGCTGGCTTCGATCGATCCACTTCCCGCCTTGACGTGCACGTCCCCTTTGACGCGCTGGATGCGAATGTCGCCAGAACCAGTATCCGCTCGAACGATACTGCCGATATCGGAGACCTTCAGATTGCCAGAACCGGATTCCGCTTCCAGCAAGCCGCGCAGACCTTCTATGGTTTGATTGCCGGAACCAGTATGCGAATGCAAGTGAGTGTCCGGTGGGACGACGAGATCGTAGCTGATGGAAACGTTGTGAAAGAGCTCCGCGGAGCCGCTGTTTCCGATGCGGATATCATTGCCGCTTTGCTGGATTGGAGGATTATCGGTGATGGTCTTGAGCTGCTTCTCGGAATCGCCCCCGAACCAGTTCGTGACCTTCACTTGCCCGGTGATTTGCACCTGGCCTGAAGTGCCGGTGCGGACATTGACATTCCCGGACCCGGTGGTGAGATCGATACTGGTTGACCCGCTCACCTGCAGGGTGCGCTGAAACGAGCCTTCGGCAGAAGCCAAAGCGGGAAGACAAATCGCCAGGCAGATAATTGGAACAAGCGTGAATTTGCGTTTAGGCATAGATCCTTGTGAAAGCAGGTTCCTCGACTGCATTTCTGTCATCCGAGAGGGATGACAGAAATTTCGCTCGGAATGACAAAAAATAGATGCAGCGAGACATTATTGCAGGACGACTTGATCGCCTTCCTTTATGCCGCTCAAGACTTCGGTTTTGGCCCCATTGGAGATACCGATGTTCACGGCGATCTTCTTCATGCCATCCTTCGCACGGGAGTCGGGAATGTCGACGAATGAGTTCTTATCTTTATCGTAGATGATGGCGCCTTCGGGAATCTGCAGAACGTTCTTGTGTTCTTCGAGAATGATTTCAGCGTTTGCCGTCATCTCCGCTTTCAGTTCTCCACCCGGGTTATTGATCGATACACGTACCTCAAAGGTGGTGACATTGTCTTTCTCCACACCCATGGGTGAGATCTTGGTCACCTTGCCATTGAAAGTCTTGTCTTTGAAGGATTCGACCTTAATCCGTGCAGGCTGGCCGAGATAGACTTTGCCGATGTCGCTCTCATCAACTTTTCCTTTGACATAAACTTCGCTGGTGTCGCCCAGCGTCATGACGAGAGTCGCAGAAGAACCGAGAACGAGGATGGAGCTAACCGCGTCGCCGACTTCCACGTCGCGCGAAAGCACGATGCCATCGATTGGGGAAACGATATCGGTGTAACTGAGCTGTTCTTCTAGTTGCTTGAGATTTGCCTGGTCGCGCGCCAGTTCGGCTTGCGATTGGGCGATCTTGGCCTTCAACACGGTGACTTGAGCTTTGGCAACGTTCTGCTTGTTCAAGGCCATTTTGTAATTTCGATCGGCGTCATCGAGGGCTGACGCGGAGACTACACCATCCTTCGCCATTTCCACCGCTCGGTCATACTGTCGTTCCAGGAGCGGCACGTCTGGACCTTCTGCGTCTACTTTGGCGCGCTCGTAATCGGCCTGGGAACTGGCCAGGTTAGCCTCGGCGGCTTGCAATGCGGCACGAGACTGGTCGACCTGAGCCTGGATTTCGTCTTTATCCAGCTGAGCTAGAAGTTGGCCTTTTTTGACTTGATCGCCGTACTCTACAAAAAGTTTTCTGATGATGCCGCTGGCCTTGGATTTGATTTCGACCTTAGTGATCGGCGTGACCTTGCCGGTGGCGACAACGCTCTTGGCAAGATCGCCGCGCTCGACTTTAGCCAGCTTATTGGGATCGATTTTGGTGCCACCGTGACTGAAGGCAATCAGTGCCCCGGCGAAGATCAAGACGCCCACGACGACGACAGTGATGATGATAATGCGTCTACGCCGCTTCTTCTTGCCGTTTCCGTTACCGTTCACGTCCGCCTCCTGCGCAGGCTTTTCTGCCCTTGATGGCTATTACGCAACTCTTCTTGTATTGGTTCCAAACATTTGCCATGTCAAGCTGTCATAGCCTTAGACCGGACAAACCTGTAAATGGAAGCAAGAATCTGCTTGGAACGCCAAGCGAGGATCCACAGCAAATTGCGGAGTTACAGCTTCCAAACCGCGATGATCTATTCTAGCAACGGGAGCAATACTCAAAATAAAGGATAGTTCCTTTGGAATGTTAAAATTACCTACTCATGATTGGTTACGTGCTGCTGCGCGTGTTTCTCATCTTGCTTCTCGTAGCAGCGAATGCCTTCTTTGCGGCGGCCGAGTTCGCTCTGGTCAGCGTACGGGACACCAGAATCCAGGAGCTGATTGAAGCCCGGCGCATTGGCGCCCGCACCGTTCAGAGATTACATCGCAATCTGGACGAAGTGGTGAATGGCGTTCAGCTGGGAATCACCATAGTCAGCCTGACCCTTGGGTGGGTGGGCGAGCCGGTTTTGGCGCGGATCTTTGAGCAGTCCATTGGTAATATTCCGCACGCCGCAGTCTATGCCCATGCGATTGCAATCGCCATTGCATTCATTCTGATTACCTGCCTGCACGTGATTCTTGGCGAACTGGTGCCGAAGTCACTAGCACTGCAACGAGGCGAGCAAGTGGCGCTGGCGGTAGCGGCGCCCATGGATGTTTTTTTAACTATTACGCGGCCGTTCATTTTTGTGATGAACACCGCTGCCGGGTCGGTATTGCGCCTGTTCGGGTCGCGGAAGTTGCGGCAAGGGCCGGTGCATTCGCCCGACGAACTCAAGCTGATCGTGACCGCCAGCCGCCAGTTTGGACAAATTCCTGCCTTCCAGGAAGAGATGATCCATCATGCCTTGGAGCTGGAGAGCATCACGGTGCGGGAGGTGATGGTACCGCGTCCTGACATTTTTTCTCTGCCGGGGGACATCACGCTTGAAGAGGCCTTGTCGAAAGTTGTGGAGGACCAGCATTCGCGGATTCCGGTATACGATCCGCAAAGCGGCCCGGAGCACATTATCGGGGTGCTCTATTCCAAAGACCTGATGCGCTGGACAAGGTGGCGACTGAGTGCGAATCCAGTGCAGCCGATGGCGGCACGGATTTCCGCGATGAAGATCAGCCAGATCATGCGGGATGTGCTGGTGGTTCCCGAAACCAAAGTTCTGACGGAGTTGCTGGAAGAATTCAAGGATCGAAAGAGGCATCTGGCGGTGGTGGTGGATGAGTTTGGCTCGACCGCAGGTGTGATTACGGTAGAGGACATTCTGGAGCAGCTGGTCGGAGAAATTCAGGACGAGTTTGACGTTTCCCCAGCGGAACCTAATTTGGAAGATCAGCCTGTTCTGATCCTGGATGGTTCGGTGAGCATTCGAGATCTGGAATCGCAATACGAACTGGCGCTGCCCAGAGATGCAGGATTTGAAACGCTGGCGGGATTTGTGCTGGCGCGGCTGCAGAGGATTCCACGGCACGGCGAAAGCTTTGAGTTCGAGGCGCATCGGTTTACCGTTGAAGAAATGGAAGCGCACCGCATTGCCAAAGTAAAGATTGAGAGACTGCAACCTGCGGCGGTGGGAAAAGCGGGCTGAGGCTTTCTCCCACCCTTCGAAAATCGCGAAGGGTGGGGCAGCCCACTCAGGATGACAGCCGTTTAATGTAGCCGGAGGAGTGTGTTTCGTTATCTTGCACATCGCCTGCTGTATACGCTGCCCGTGGTCTGGCTGGTGGTTTCAGTTGTTTTCCTTCTGATTCACCTGGTACCCGGAGATCCCATTCTGCAGATGCTCGGCGAGGGAGCGCCGGCAACTGACATTCAAGCGGCACGTCATGCTTATGGGCTGGATGCTCCGCTGGGGCAACAATATCTTCATTATTGGAAGGGCGTTTTGCACGGCGATCTCGGGCCTTCGCTGCGCTTTAACGAGAATGTTGGAAAGCTGATCGCGCAACGCTATCCCTACACCCTGCAGCTGACGCTGGCGTCGTTAATCGTCGCAGTGCTGCTCTCGATTCCGGCTGGAGTGCGTTCGGCACAACGAAGAAACCGATGGGATGACCGGCTGCTGAGCGTGGTGAGTTTGTTCGGGCTGTCGTTTCCAAATTTTGCCTTGGGGCCGATTCTCATTTTATTTTTCGCGATCAAACTGGGCCTGCTGCCAGTGAGCGGTTCGGGGTCGGTGGCGCATCTGGTTCTGCCCGCAATCACGATGGGCAGCGCTCTGGCCGCAATTCTTACGCGTATGGTTCGAACTTCCATGCTCGAAGAACTGGGGCAGGATTATGTTCGCACTGCGCGAGCGAAGGGACTGCCGGAACGCACAGTCGTTTATCGGCACGCGCTGCGCAATGCAATGATTCCGATCATCACAGTAGTGGGTCTGCAGTTTGGCGCTTTGCTGGCGGGCGCGATTGTCACCGAAACGATCTTTTCCTGGCCGGGAATTGGACGGCTGACCATCCAGGCGATCGGAAATCGGGATTACTATCTCGTGGAAGGATGCATCCTGGCGATTGGACTGACTTACGTTGCCGTGAACTTTTTGACGGATTTGCTGTATTCCGTGGTGAATCCGAGGATAAGACAATGAGGATTTAGGTGCTTGATTGCACGTACCAAATGTGTTACACGTAATTTACGTGGACTAAAACATATGTTAAAGCAAAATATAACTCTTAGCCTTAGTCGGGACACAATTCGCAAGGCAAAGGTTCTGGCGGCGCAACGCGAAACGTCGATCAGTGGATTGTTGTCGGATCAAATCGAAAAACTGGTCGGAGAGCAGGAGGTTTATGAAAGGTGCAAGCGTGACGCTCTAGCGTTGCTTGAGCCGGGCTTCCATCTGGGAGGTTCGATTCGGGCGACTCGAGAGGAATGGCATGAGCGATAAGACCTTTGTCGACACAAACGTCCTTATTTATGCCTACGACGCTGATGCAGGTGGCAAACATCGGGCCGCGAAAAGGGCGCTACAAGATCTTTGGAATAGTGGGAGCGGCGTTCTGAGTATGCAAGTGCTGCAGGAGTTCTATGTGAACGTCACCAGAAAGATTGCCTCTCCGCTATCCAGAGATATTGCGCGACGGGTGGTTGATAGCTATAGCGCCTGGTGTGTGGAGACAGCAACGGCTGCACTCGCGGCAGCTTTCCAAATAGAGGACGAAGCTCGCATTGGTTTTTGGGATGCCTTAATCGTAGCCTCCGCAATGAGATTGGGTGCCGTTCGAATTTTGTCTGAAGATTTAAATGCGCGACAAATGATCCGAGGTATTCGAATCGAGAATCCGTTCGCGGATGTTCACTAGAGCCGCACCTTCCCACGGAGACTGCCTTGGCTGCTCCTGCCATCTCGTTGCCGCGCACGGTCGCCCGGGGTAATCCGCTGGCGACCACGGGTGTAGTTTTGGTCGCGATCTTTGTGATCTTCGCGCTGTTTGCGCCGTGGATTGCCCCGTACGACCCTTTCGCCATCAATTTGCCCACGCGGCTGGCACCGCCGTCGGCTGGACACTGGTGCGGGACAGACGAACTTGGGCGGGACATCCTTTCGCGCCTTATTTACGGCTCACGCATTTCCATGCTGGTGGGCAGCTGCGTGGTCGCTGGATCGTTGGGGCTTGGGCTGATCGTCGGCTCGATTGCAGGTTACTATGGCGGTCGCATCGATCGGTTCGTCAACATCGTCGTTATGAATGCCTTCTTATCTTTTCCCGGAATTCTGATCGCGATTGCGTTTGTAGCGTTTCGAGGGCCGGGAATTTTCAATTTAGTGTTGGCGCTTTCACTCGGCGGCTGGGTGGGATATGCGCGTTTAGTACGTGCTCAGGTTTTGGCAGTTCGCGAACGCGAATTCGTAGAGGCGGCACGAGCGCTCGGAGCGAGCGATTTGCGCATCATCACGCGCCATATCCTTCCGAACATTATTCAACCGGTGATTGTGCAGGCCGCAATCGGGATGGCGGGCGCGATTTTGGCGGAAGCCACCATGAGCTTTCTCGGTCTCGGAGTGGCCCCGCCCACTGCAAGCTGGGGAAGCATGCTGAACGATAGCCGAGCCCACCTTTTCGATGCTCCGCATCTGGTGCTGTTCCCTGCTGCTGCGGTCATGCTGGCGGTACTGGCATTTAATTTCATTGGGGACGCTCTGCGCGATTATCTCGATCCGCGATCCCGCATCGAGGCGGGGCTGTAATTCTTTCGAATCGGGTTATCTGGTCCGTCTATCTGATCATCAGGAGCAGACGATGATCGCGAGAATCTGGACAGGGGCGACACGGGAAAATGACAAAGATCGATATTACGAATATCTCAAGAAGACCGGGCTAAAGGAGTACGAGAGCACGCCTGGAAACCGGGGCGTCTGGGTTTTGCGGCGCGTGCATGATGGAAAGTCGGAGTTCACCTTGATGTCGCTCTGGGATTCCTGGGATGCGATCAAAGCCTTTGCCGGGGACGATTATGAGAATGCTGTTTTCTATCCGGAAGATGAAGAATTTCTGATCGAGCGAGGGCCCCGGGTGCTGCACTACGAAGTGCTGTCGGGTCCCGGGCTAAAGTAGTCCGCTCTTGATAGTTTGTATGCACGCCATAGGTATCGTGTGTAGTCGTGCAGGTAAATAAGGAAGCGAGCCACACGCGCGGTTATGGCATCGCTCAGATACGCGACGCCTCGCGCGGCTCGCCCAGATCCCTCGATACGCAAAAGCAGCGTGCTCGGGATGACAATCCACTGCGCCATGGACGTGTCATGGTGCACATTGCCCGCAAGGTGCTGGGTGTGTTACAAGCCAAGTGATGCGCAAATGGATGCGTGAGCGGCTGCAGCGCCGCAAAAAGAAAACCGACAAGCCGCCGGCAGAAGCCGCGCCTGCCCCCCTGCAACCAGCGTTTTATGGCATTGAGCCGCCGGCGGAATCTCCGCAGGCCGAGGAACCGCAGCCAAGTTCAGAGCCGGTGTCTTCCGCAGTGCAGGAAGCGCCGGAACCTCAAGCGGAACCAGTGGAAACTCAGCCGAGACGGAACGCTTCGGAAAGCGATCCGCGCAAGCGCAGGCGGCGACGCGGGCGTGGTCGCGGAGGCCGGAGCGGACAAGCTCAGCGGAAAACCGACTCCAGCGCTCCACCAGTTGCGTCAGCTTCTTCCGAGGTTGGAGAAGCTTCTGAAGTTCCGCCGGTACCCAGCCCGGCAGAGCCGACGACTGGGGCTGAGCCGAGTGCGGCAGGAGAGGCCCCCGCGGCCACGCCGCGGCCGTCACGCGGAACGGTAATTCTAGCCATCGGACTACCGGGATCGGGAAAGAGTTCCTGGTTCAAGCGCCACAACATCACGCCACTATCGAGCGACCTGTTGCGGTCATTGCTGTTCGACGATCCGACCGAACAGCGCTTTCAGGATTTAGTCTTCTCCAATCTTCGATCCATGCTGAAAGCGCGGCTGATTGCGCGGCGGCCAATGAACTACGTGGACGCAACCAATCTCACATCGCATGACCGGCACGGCTGGATCAAGCTGGCGAAGGATTATGGCTATGACGCGCAGGCCGTATTCTTCGATGTGCCGCTGGAGGTTTGCCTGGAGCGCAATCGCAAACGCGAGCGCGTTGTTGGCGAGGACGTGATGCGACGGATGGCGGCGAAAATGAAGCCTCCGAAGTTTGAAGAAGGTTTCTCGAAGATCACGGTGGTGAAGGTGAAGCAGAAGGAGGGTTGAGCTTTGATTTGCGATTGCCGATTTCCGATTGTCAATTGCCCGTGGAACTGTTCGAATTCTACAGTTGGAACTTGGCAATCGTAAATGTCTACTCTCCCCTCAGGTGCGGCAGCATCTCCTTAAATGCCGGAGCGCCGGACGAGCGCAGCAGCTCATAAATGATCATCTCGGTGGAGGAGATCACAGCTCCAGCGGCGCGCATGCGCTCAAGACCAATCTGCCAATTCCACTCGGTGCGCGAACTCACGGCATCGGACGCAACGTGGACAATGTAGCCTTCACGTAAGGCGGCAAGAGCCGTCTGCGTCACGCAAATGTGGCTTTCCATCCCGCAGAGCAGAACCGTGTTGCGATTTCCCGGTAGACGCTTCATGACAGAGCAGAAGACGTCGCTGCCGAAGCAGGAGAACATCTGCTTGTCGATGGCTTCGGTCTCGGGCAGAAGCGACGCGATCTCGGGGATAGTCTTGCCCAGGCCCTTGGCGTATTGCGTGCTCATCAGGGTGGGCATTTTCAGAATGCCCGCCAGGCGGATCAATAACTTCGAGTTCTTGACCAGCCGTTCTTTCTGAAAAATCGGCGGCAGGAGTTTTTCCTGAATGTCGATGACGACGAGCGAGCAATGCTCGGGTTCAAGCGGACGACGGGCAATTTCGGCATAGTCATTACCCAACTGCGTAACGCTACCAAGTGCAGTCACCATGGATCTTCTCCTCCAACCATATTAATCGTTGCTCTGCCTGGATGGGGGAACGCTTACTGCATCGGAAGCCCGGGCGCAAGCACTCCTTTGCCTGTGATCCATGGGTGAGCCTCGGACTTGAGCAGGCCGGCTTTTACGGCCGGATCATCTTCCGCGAGTTTTTTCGCCTCTTCCAGCGCAAGGCGATAGATGATGACGCCGCGCAGATTGCCTGGATCCGATAACGGGAAACGTCCGACAACAGCGATCTTGCCCTGCGCGATCATGTCATGGAGGTATGCGCCGTGCAGCTTCAGAGTGTCGGCAAAGCCAGGCGCGTCGGGGTTCCATTTGTCACCGCTCATCGCGAGCACAAGCGTATAGCGCTGCATTTCTTGTGTGCCGCTGTCCGGTTCATGAATTGCGTTGGGATCGACGATCTGCCATGGGCCATGCACCTCTGCGACTAACCGTCCAGCTTGGATAGCGGGATCGGAGTTGGCCCAGCCCTGTGCCTGCGGAAGCGAAGTTGCTTGCAAAACAAAAATGCCGCGCAAAGGGGTGTCGTCGGTAAACGGACCGGCAACGAGCAGTTTGTGTTCGGCATGGAGTTTACGAATATTCGCCATGTGCTCTTCCTGCAATTTTTCACCAGCTTCTTTGCTCAATAGCGGAGCGTTGGCAGGGCGTTTCAAAAGCACAAAGAAATACTGTGCAGTGCCGGGCTGCGGCTGATCTTGAGGGAACGTTGCAGGTGCAAGAGCGAACAAGATCAGCAGAACGAGGAATGTGGTTTTTGGTGTGCGGAGGTGCGCGATGTCGGTGCGGACTGGAGCAGATCGTTTCATGGTTTTAGAGTGCTCCATTTCGGTAGTTTGGGCGTCGCGGCATCAGTGTACTCCAGCTTGCGTGGGGAACGGCCCAAGGAAGATGTATCGAAACTTCTGGTCGGGTGTAGCATCCATTGGTACGAGGTGGCTGATGACCACGAATGCAATTCCGATACGAAGTGACGCATCGCGAGTGGCGCCCCAAGCGCAGGCATCAAACGGTTTGGCGCTGGTGCGGCTGACAATCGGGGCGATGTTCGTATGGGTCTTCTTTGAGAATCTGGGCAAAGGCCTCTACACACCCGGAGGTTACGCCGGCCTTATCAGTTACTACATCAAGCAGGGTCATTCCCCGGCAGTATGGAAATCGGTGATGGCGCTGGCCGCGAGCCATGCGGCGATGGCCGCGCCCATGCAAGCGGTAGCGGAGATCTCATTTGGCATCTTGCTGGTGGTAGGTTTGCTGACGCGACCAATTGCTTTCCTGGCATTCCTATACCTCGCAAGCCTGTGGGTCTCGGAGTGGGGGACAGCGTGGATATGGGAGTTGCTGGTTCCGGTGCTTGCGACCCTGGGGCTTGCATTAGGACGCGCGGGTAGAGCGTGGGGTGTAGACGCGTGGCTGGCCAAGCGGTGGCCCTCTTCGCCTTGGTGGTAATTGAGCCAAAATCATTTGCGAGTGTCGGTCATCATTCCCACCCGTAATGAAGCGGAGGCAATTGGGCGCGTGCTCGCCGATCTACCCTGTGAACTGGTCACCGAAGTTGTGGTAGTGGACAGCAATTCCACGGATGCAACCTGTGAAATTGCTGCAAAGATGGGAGCGCGAGTTATCCGGGAGTCTCGTCGCGGATACGGCTGCGCTTGTCTGACAGGCCTGGCCAATGTCAACTCGCCCGACGTTGTCGTCTTTCTCGATGGCGATTACAGCGATCGGCCGTCCGAGTTACCGATTCTCCTGGCGCCGATCATCGACGGCACGGCTGACATCAGCCTTGGCTCGCGGCTCGCAAGGAAAGACAGTGCCAGCGCGCTGCCGTGGCACCAGGCATTTGGCAACCGACTGGCTGCCGGCTTTATAAGGATTTTGTACGGAGTACGGATCACTGACCTCGGCCCGTTTCGCGCGGCGCGTGCCGACGTTCTGCGTGAGCTAGCGCTTGAAGAGCCCACATATGGCTGGGCAGTGGAAATCATTCTTAAAGGCGCGGTCAACGGATTCCGAATCGTGGAAGTTCCTGTCAGCTATTATCCGCGCATCGGGAAATCGAAGATCAGCGGCACGCTGAAGGGCACAGTGGGAGCAGCGTGGTTCATCTTCAGCCGGATCGTGGGTTATTATTTTCTGCGTCGACGGCCCCGGACGCCGCGGGCATAAGGCCGATACGATAAGCCGTGATGCTCGATGTCACTTTCCGCAAGCCAACATCGCACGCTGGTCATTATGGCGAAAGCGCCGAGATCGGGGACGGTGAAGACCCGCCTTGCGCAGAGCCTTTCTTCATCGGCGGTCACTGCCTTATATTGCTGCCTTCTACGAGATACCGTCGCACTGGCCAAGTCGTTGCGGGGCGTAACCATAGCTGTTGTGTGCCCCGAGCCAGACAAAAACGAATTAGCAGACTTCCTGGGTTCGGGGATCGAAATACGGGCGCAAGAGGGGGATGGTCTCGCCGCGGGACTCACTTCTGTTTTTGCACACTTCACCGCGGTCGCAGGGCAGCGAGTCATTGCGTTTAACAGTGATAGCCCGCATCTGGCGGCCTCAGTGTTGGAGGGCGCTTTCGAAAGCCTTACTGCGCACGATGTGGTGATCGGGCCGACGCACGACGGCGGCTACTATCTTGTCGGTGCGAAAGCTTCCCATCCATCACTCTTCGCGGGCGATGGCATGGGGACAAGGAGCGCGCTCGACAGATTGATTTCTCGTACTCGAGCGCTTGAGCTCCCGACAGCATTCATCGAGCCGTTCTATGACATCGACGTGGCGGAAGACCTGATTCGCCTAAGTCGAGAGCTGGAACTCGCGCCGCAAAGAGCGCCGCGAACGGCAGCCTGGTTTAAAGAGTGGAAACAGGCAATCGCACACCTGAAACCGGGAGCGCTGTGAGGCTCGGAGCATCCCGCAGGCTCTACATTCTTGGTTGCGTGCTCCTCGTGGCACTGGCAATCTGCGCATGCCATTTCGCCAGCGTCGGCGCAACGTCTTTCCTCGTTCCCTTGTTCGTCGCCGGAATTGCATACCTCCTCGCAATTCGTGAACTATTCTGTACGCCAAACCTTCCGAAGCGCGTCATTGTTATTGGGCTCGCATTGGCTGGCATATGGCATGTTTTGTTTTTGCGGCAACAACCGGGTATAGATGATGACGTCCACCGCTATGTTTGGGATGGTCGCATACAGCGGTTCGGCTACAACCCATATCTTGCCGTTCCCAACGATCCTGCGCTCGCCGCATTGCACACGTCCGAAACCCGTACGTTGAACCATCCGGAGTTGCCGAGCCCTTATCCAGCCGGCGCGGAACTTTTCTTTCGCGCGATAACGGCGATCCATGAGTCAGTGTTTGCGATGAAGGTCGCGTTCGTGATCTGTGATGTGGCGATTGTCCTGCTGTTGCTCGACGTTTTGCGCCGTAGTAGGCAGGGGGAGTACTGGATTTTGGTGTATGCCTGGAATCCGTTGCTGGCTACGGAAGTGGCGGGCAGCGGTCACATCGATATTGTTGGGGCTCTGCTGCTGTTGCTGTCTTTTGCCGCGTTACAGCGCCGCCGGCGCACGGTTGCGGCAGTGACATTCGCGCTGGCCGTTGGCGTAAAACTGCTGCCAATCGTCGTATTGCCGCTTTATTGGAGGCGCGTTCGTGCCCGCGATGGCCTGTTGGGCGCCGTGGTTTTTGGGGCCCTGTACCTGCCTTTTTTGAATCACGGCCGAATCCCAATCGGCTCGCTGGGAACGTATATCCATAGTTTCTGGTTTAACGATCCAGTCTTTACGGTGCTGGAACGGCTAGCAAAGCCGGAGGTAATAGCGGGGCTTGCAGTTCTCGTTGGCATACTTACGGCAACGTGGATCAGCAGAAGGTCTGAAAAATTTGCTGCAGACGCATTTGCATGGCCTATGGCCGCTTCCCTTCTGTGCGCACCTGTCATCTATCCGTGGTACCTTCTGTGGCTGCTGCCGTTTCTGAGGACAGCGACGACACTTCCGCTCATCGTTTGGACGGTGAGCATTCTGCCGACGTATTACGTCTGGCATCTAAGGGCCATCGGAAAACCATGGATCGTTCCAGGTTGGATTTTGCTAGTCGAATATGGGTCGATCGCGGGGGCCGCAGCCATCGTTGCTTTTGGCAGAGCAACTAAAGCTGACAAAGCCACAGGCGTCGAATCCTGAATCGAGTCTGAAACGATTCTGTATCCAAAATGCTTTGCCTCTCATCTACTCAGCGTCCGCAATCCCAACCAAGAGGAACTTCCATGACAAAATCAAGCCGTGTGATCGTCGGTATTCTGGGTTTTGTATTGGTCCTCGCCGCAACATCCTGGGCGCAAAGCCGCCCGCCAATTCTCGAACAAATCGCAAAAACCTATGGCATTGACTCCTTTGGGCAGATTGACGCGATCCGTTACACATGGAACGGGGAAATCACGGGACTGTTCAAGGTTTCTCGCAAGTGGGAATGGGAGCCGAAGACCGGCAAGGTTTCCTACGAGGGACCGGATAAAGAAGGAAAGCCGGTCAAGGTTAGTTACATGAGATCGGAGATCAATGCCCAGGCTGATGAGGTGAAGAAGCAAACCGACTCGGGTTTCACCAACGACAATTACTGGCTCCTCTTCCCGTTTCATGCTTACTGGGACACCAGCGCGACCGTGACCGATGAGGGTATGAAGAAGCTGCCAGTGGGCGCCGGCTCGGCCACGAAGGTCGCAGTGAAGTATGGGGCGGAACTCGGCGGTTATACGCCGGGGGACACCTGGAGCCTGTATGTCGGTAAAGACAACCGCATCGAGTACCTTGTCTTCCAACACGGTGGTGACAAGAAGCCGAGCCTCGTCACCGCAACCTGGACGGGTTACAAGAAGGCAGGACCTCTCCTGATCTCAACCGAGCACCGCGGCGCCGCCGATGGCAAGCCCCTGCACATTTTCATCACCAATGTGGCGGTCAAGCTGACGGGTTCGGACCAGTGGATAAACGCGCAATAGCAAGCGGCGGAGAAAACCATGGCAAAAGGCTATTGGATTACGTTCTATCGGAGTGTTTCCAATGCGGCTGCGCTCGCTGAATACGCGAAATTGGCTGGACCCGCCATCGAAGCTGCTGGCGGCCGTTTTCTGACACGCGGGTCAGCGGTCAAGGCGTACGAGGCGGGGATCAAGGAACGGTCGGTTGTAATCGAATTTGACAGTTCCGCGAAAGCGATTGCGGCTTATGAGAGCCCCGCATACCAGGCTGCTCGAAAAATCCTCGAAGGCGCGGTGGAGCGGGACGTACGCATTCTGGAGGGTGTTTCCTGATTTCGGAAACAGGTGTTCAGCCAAGCGCGGCCGCTCTTTGGGCGCAGCTTCGCAAGACTCGCGGAGCCTTTTTGAATCATCAACTGAGGAGCACGACTCGCTCTGTGTGAAGAGATGCCGAGAGTGCCACAAGAAGAAAGGAGCACACCATGCCTATTCCACTGATTTGGGGCATAACCGTTGCCTTCGGTTTTCTTGCCTGGGGAGTTTTCGCCGTGCAATACATTTGGCCGGCGATCGGCACACGCGAACGCGCTGCGGCACTTAGACCGATTCTCGTGTTGCACGCACTCCGATATATCGGTCTCGCAGTGTTGATCCCGGGCGTCGTTTCTCCGCAATTGTCCGCCACTGTATTCGCTCGCGGACTCGCCTATGGTGACCTTGCAGCCGCGACTCTGGCCCTCATGGCACTTGCCGCGCTCAGAACCAGCTTGGCGGGACCTCTGGTTTGGCTGTTCAACATTCTTGGTACGGCTGACCTGCTGAATGCGTTTTATCAGGGTAGTCGCATTTCGCTTGCCGACACGCCGGGATTGTTGGGGGCAGGGTATTTCATTCCGATTTTAGGAGTCCCGCTCCTCCTAATCACGCACATTCTGGTGTTCAGGCTGCTGTTGCGAAGAGACATTGCTGTGAAGTCGCGGATTCTTGGTCGCGCAGCCTGAGTGACAGACCGAAAGCGCCGGGAGGCCGGTGGGTGGCTCACGGTTTTTGCGAATCGGTGAAGGCTTGCAGGCGTACGCTCGCAGGCTCAGGAACTGGCCTCCCGGGCCATCACGACTGTTGTGCAGGAACTGCCGACCTTGGGGAGATCGCGATTGGCAGCCATGCGGATCTGCAGTCGCGGGCGCTCGCCGCGAATGATCGGACAGTAAAAATCAGGTTCGAAGAGCGCGCGTTGCAGGCTTCGTCGTCCCGCGCAGCCACCGTGGCAGGTCTCCCGAAACTCGCAAGGCTTACAAGCTTCGGGAAGCGTTCGCGCCTTCTCGAACGGGGTCGAATTCAAAATGTCGGGGCCTGCAGAAATCAAATCCGAAAGTGGCTCACCCGGTCCCGGCCAATAAACGCAAGGCTGCGTTGTGGCTCGCGGCGTCACCCGGACGGTGCTAACGCCGCATCCTCCGCTGAGTGGTGGCAAACCGGCCATGGCACGCACCAATGGCTCGCCAATGGCGATCGCATCGGTTTGCGCGAAAAGCCGCTGGAAACCCTCCCAGTATTCTTCGTAGCTCAGCGCATAAATGTCCGATCGCACCGCCTGATAGACGTTCACTCTCAAAGGCGCTTCGAATTGTTTCGCTACTCGGGCCACGTCCGCCAAACGCAAGTAGTTCGACTTCATCATCACGGCGACGATGGTCACGGGAACTCCCAGACTCACGCACCGCGCCGCCTGTTGATGAATGAGTTTCCAATTGCCAGCGCCGCGCTGTGCGTCCTGCTCCACCTCGGCCGGATAATCGAGAGAGAACTCGACGTCATGAAAAGCGCGCACGTCGGAGTCCTCGAGTACGGCGATGCTGTGGCCATTGGACGTAATCGTGAGCTTCACCGGCTGGGTCCTGAGGTAGGCCAGAATTGCCTTGAAATCGGGATGCATTCCGTTCTCACCCGTTCCAAGATTCACCGAGCGGACGGGCAGGCGTTCCATCACCGATTGGACCTGTTCGAGTGATAGGCGATCGGTGCGTGTCGGGTCGCGATAGCAGAAAGCGCACGCCAGATTACATTCGTTGGTGAGGCCGAGGCCGAGGGAAATGCCGGCGTCACGTGGCGCGGGGAAAGACTGAGGTCTACTCATGCACGTTCCCGATCACCGGATCTGCGCGACGCACGAGATATTGGATGTAACGGGCGACGGCGGCGAATTCCGGCCGTCGGCCTAGCTTGCGCTCGAAGTCTAAAATCTGCTGGTAGTGGGCAGTGCGGCTAATCTGGGGAGGGAGATAATCAGAAACAACTCGCACACCGCGCTCGGCAATTACCGCGAGCGGCACCGCTTTCAGGATGGCGCGCAGGCCCTCTGATGTAAACAGGCGTAGCTGCCCGCCATATAAAGATTCCTGTCCCCACTCCGCCCCAAGGCCGTTTTCCGCCGAAACCAAATCGCCCGCTTGAATCGCAGCTTTTAACACTTCTCCCGCCTGGTTGCGCACCACAATGGAGAGAAGCGCCGATGAATCTCGCAAGGTGCGAGCAGCCGCGCAGAGAACCGCAATCGGCTCATCGACAAACTCTAAAACATTATGACAAAGAATGATGTCGAAGGACGCAGGTTGAAATAAGCTTGCAAGTTGAGCAGCGTCACCTTGCTTGAATGCGATTCGGTCGCTCACTCCCGCTTCCCCTGCTGCACGCTTGGCGAGATCGAGCATCGACGAAGACGAATCGAGCAACGTGACATGATGGCCAAGCCGCGCGAAGCGCACTGCGAAGACGCCGGGGCCGCAACCGAGATCCAGGACGTGCAAAGATCCCGTGGATTGCGGAAGGAGTTCTTGCAAATTGGCAAAAGCGAGGTCGAGACGCAGTCGGCCTTCCGGCGTCTCAAGATACGCAGCATATTTTTCTGCGCCGTTCTGGAAGCGCTCGCTTTCGGCCTCGGCAGTCATTTTCGTATGCGTTCCTCAGGAACTGGTACACAACTATAACTCGCGCCGACGCCCTCGAGCCCAATGGAGCGGCGCTTTACCAAACTGGAATGAGATATAGATTTGACCGAAAAAGTGGCATGATGAATAATTTGGGAGTTGCCCCCTCGTTCAACGGCAGGACAGCTGACTCTGGATCAGCATATCGGGGTTCGAATCCCTGGGGGGCAGCCAAAAGTCTCCAGTAATTTCCCAGCTTTAACGCAATCTTCTGATCCGAATGTCTCGAAAGCGGAGCTTCTCCGGGATGGATCACCGTCAATCCTTTGTCTATTTCTGTGATACCCAATGAGGTGATCGCTGGGGCTCAACCAAATCCTCGCCTTATGGCAGAGCGTTCGAGCATTCCGCAACTCGCACGGCGCTCGTTCGCATCCAGCGCGACGGCCGGGCTAATGTTTGTGCTCTGGCTTAACGGTGTGATGCCCTAGCAAGTAGCCATCTGTGGTTGGGGCGCGGTAGCTTGTAGGGGTTCGATTTCGCGGATAAAATTGTCCTCCATGACTTGGAGTCCTCTCCTCCTGCAAGGCCGATGCGCCGTGGCAGCGGATGCACAGGTCAATGAGAGCGGAGATAAGAATATGAGAATCAAGTTCCTTGCCACGATATTGATCGTGATCGCTGTCCCGTGTGGTCTATCTGCGACCGTCACGGTTCGAGGTTCGTCCGGGAACGGAGTGAACAGCGGCGCGCCCACCTGGCTATTGACAGGACGAAGCCAGTCTCTGAGCTTCACGACCTCCACCAAGCAGGCTACCATCCGACGAGAGATCATCTGCATCGACCAGGATGTGGAAGATTCGCTGCCAAGCCCTACTCTCAATTTAAGCGGAAGCTGCGACAGCGGCGCCTACATGTATCTATTTCAGGTCAAATCCACGTCCAAGAACTTGAATCTGGTGATCACGAACCTGGGAGGGTTTGATGGGTCCAATGTGGAAAATTATGGGGTAATGATTTGTGACAGCCCGGAGAATACCATCGAACTATGCACCAACGATCCGACGGGCACCCACATTCCCTCCACTATCACTGCCACAACGACCACGAACTCAGTCACATTTGCGGTGCCAGGTACTTTTCCCAGCTATCCTGCAGGGACTACTCAGCAAGCGCAGGGGCTAACGTTCTTCGTTATTACTCAGCAAAAAACCGCTTTGCCGATCAACCTGCCTAACGTGGGGATTAAATGACCAGCCAGCCTTTCCAGCGCAACTTTGGACCGCCCTGATTCCGGGCGGTCCAGCCGCCGACACCAATGCAGGTCTCGAGTTCGCCGGTTGACCCTGAACTTTGAATAGAAATAAACTTTCTCCCAATCGTGGCATTCGATGATTGGCGAAACCATTACTCATTACCGCATCGTTGCCCAGATCGGGGCGGGCGGCATGGGTATCGTCTACCGCGCCCATGACGAGCAGCTACAGCGTGAGGTCGCGATCAAGGTTTTGCCACCTGGTTCGCTCGCCGACGACGCTGCTCGCAGGCAATTCCGCAAAGAGGCTCTGTCCCTTGCGCGACTGAATCATCCCAATGTTGCCACCATCTTCGAATTCGCCAGTGAGAACGGGCGGGACTTCCTAGTCACTGAATTTATTCCCGGCGTCACCCTGAGTGAGAAACTTGCAGCGGGCCCGCTGGACACAGCAGAAGTGGTTCGTCTAGGAATCCAACTGGCGTTGGGGCTAGGCGCAGCGCACGCGCAAGGTTTAGTCCATCGCGATCTGAAACCGGGCAATATAAGATTGACCACCGATGGACGACTCAAGATCCTCGACTTCGGACTGGCGCAAGCAGTAGCGCATGCCAGCGATTTTGGAGACACAGCTACCCTCACCAAGACGTATGAGCTCGCGGGCACGCTGCCATACATGGCCCCGGAGCAACTGCGCGGTGCGCCTGCAGACGTGCGTAGCGATTTATGGGCAGCCGGAGCAGTTCTCTATGAAATGGCGACCGGCAAGCGCGCATTTCCCGAAGACACGACTGCCATTCTGATCGATGGCATTCTCAATAAACCTCCGACACCGCCCACGCGCTTCAACCAGAAAATTCCGGCCGAGCTGAACCGTGTTATTACGAAGGCCCTGCAGAAGCAATCTTCCCAGCGGTATCAAACTGCGGCCGAGCTATCCGCGGACCTGGAACGCCTGTCGGCGGGATCAACCGCCGCGCGGAGCCCTGGATTTCGGGGGCTATTACTTGCGGCTGGCATATTGGTTCTGGTGATTGCTTTGGTTCTCGGTGGAATCTTCTGGCGTCGCAAGTTTCATGTCACAGGAAGCACGGTCCCACATCGCCGCTCGGTTGCCGTTCTGGGTTTCAAGAATCTGGCCGGCAACCAGGATCAGGCATGGCTCTCAACCGCGCTTTCTGAAATGCTGACCACCGAACTCGCGGCTGGAGGGAAGTTACGCACGATTCCGGGAGAAAACGTGGCGACTGCCAAGTCGGACATGAAGTTGCCGGATGCTCCGAGCCTTGCTGCCAGCACGCTCACCAAATTAAACCGCATTCTCGGCGCTGACGTTGTGGTTCTGGGGTCTTATCTCAGTATGGGCGGCCAATTGCGGGTGGATGTCCGCGTGGAAGAGACCAACGGCGGAGAGACGGTCGGCGAGTTCTCTGAAACCGGCACAGAAGCAAAGCTATTTGACCTGGTGCGACAGTTGGGCGTCGCAGTGCGTGAGAAGTGTGGTACGGAGCCCATTACAACTGAGGAGGCGGGCTTCATACGTTCTTCCGAGCCGCAGAATCTGCAAGCGGCCAGGTTATATTCCGAAGGTTTAGAGAAGCTTCGTTCTTTTGATTTCGTACCTGCACGTGACCTCTTGTCGCAGGCGATTGCGGCCGATCCGAATTTTGCCCTGGCGCACGAAGCATTGGCCGAAGTGTGGTCACAACTTGGATATGACGATCGAGCGCAGCAAGAGTCAAAACGCGGCTATGATCTATCGGCGAATCTGGCGCACACTGAAACACTCGCCATCGAAGCACGATACCGGGAAGACAGCCATGATTGGAATAAAGCCGTGGAGATTTACCGGTCTTTATGGACGGTGTTCCCCGACAATCCCGAATACGGTTTGCGTCTTGCCAGTGCACTGACAAACGCCGGCAATGGTCAGGAAGCACTTGGGATCGTGGACCGGTTGCGCCAGCAACTGGCTTCTCCGATGAGAGATGACCCTCGCATCGATTTGGCAGAAGCAGAAGCCGCGAGGTCGCTATCTGACTATCACCGCGATGCAACTGCATCGGAAACAGCGATCACCAAGGCGGCGCAGCGCGGCTCAGAGGGTCTACGCGCCGAAGCATTACTGCAGGAATGCTGGGCTCTGCGGAATCTGGGTGACCCCGAACGAGCCAAGATAGAGGGACAGCAGGCGGGGGACATTCTCGCCGGAGTGGGAGACCTGCGTGGCCAGGCGCGGAGTTTAACATGTGTGGGCGATGTGCTTGCCGATCAAGGTCAGTTGTCGCGTGCAAAGGCCATGCACGAACACGCGCTGGAGCTTGCGCAAAAAATTGGGGCGGAAAAAGATGTCGCGGGCGCACGCATTAATCTGGGAAACGACCTCGTGTCCAGCAACCTGAACGATTCCACCGAACAATATAGGGAGGCTTTGGCGCTAGCCCTTTCGGTCGGAGATAAGCCCGATGCTCTACTGGCGCAAGATAATCTTGGCGCGAATCTCGAGACGCAAGGCGATTTCCAAGGTGCACTTAGGTTCTTCAATGACTCGGTTCATACCGCGGAAGGAATTGGGGATCAGGCGGGCATCGCGGAAGCTTTAATTAATAGATCCTGGATTTCTTATCTGACTGGAGATCTTGGTGGCGCTAAGCTGGATCTGCAACGGGTAGTGGACACGGCTCGCCAGTTGCAATTGAAAAGCCGAGTCGCGCTCGCGCTCTCGAACCTGGGAAAAGTGCAAATGGCGGAAGATCAACTGGCGAAAGCACAATCTTCTTTTGAAGAATCCCTGCGGCTGCGAAACGAGCTTGGAGAGAAAGGTGGAATTGCAGATAGCCAACTGTCGCTGGCCGCTCTCGCTCTGGAAAACAAGCAAGCTGAACTGGCTGCATCCCTGGCAAGCGGAGCCGACCATGAATTTGAAACGGAAAATGATGCTGATCAGCGGACTGCCGCGCAAGATCTTCTCACTCAAGCTTGGCTAGAGAAAGGGCAATTCAGTGACGCCGCTCACGCCATCAGCATTGCAAAACAACTGCAGAGTCATGATCTGCTGACGACCATGTCGCTTCAAATTACGGCAGCAAAGTTACTTGGGAAGACCGGTCAGCCGGGCCAGGCCGGACGAGAACTGCAACAAATCGAAAGCCAAGCCACTCAAAAGGGATTAGTCGCGATGGCCTGGCAAGCAACTCTGGCATTAGCCGAAACCGAAATACAATCCGGAAAGGTCTCCGCAGCACGTAATCATCTACAGACGGTACAGCGGGACGCGTCGCAAAAAGGTTACCGTCTCTTCGCCCGCAAAGCTTCAGAGCTGCAAAATTCGCTAAATTAACGCGAAGTGCAGCCTAGCCGACCCATCTTACTTTCGACTCGCCGCTGGAATTACCGGCAATAAAATGTGCGACTGGTGCTGCGCGTCGTGATAAATCGTATTCACCGCAATCGCCCGGCGTCGGTTGTCGTTCAGGGGCTCTCCCGTATTCGGATTCACATCGAACCGTGGAAAATTGCTGCTCGATATATCGACGCGGATCCGATGCCGCTTCGCGAATACCAGGGAGGTTGGATACATCTCGATCGTGAACGGATACACTTCCCCTGGCTTCATCAATTCCGCGTGCTCAAGGGAATTCCGATAGCGCGCCCGAACGATGCTGTCGCCGACATTCAGGTCCACGCCCGCGGGAAAATCAGAGTTCGGCGGATACACGTCGATCAGCTTCGCCGTGAAATCAGTATCCGCGGCATTTGATGCCGCCCACAGTTTCACGATCAGCCGTCCCGTTACCTCTGTATCTTCTTCTAGAGGCTCCGTCTGAAACACCAGCACGTCATTTCGCGTGGAGAGCGGTCGCGTGTCGTCGCATGTCCAGACTTCTGCCCGACAGCGCTGGTCATATGCGCCCTGCTCCATCAAATTCTCTGAGTCTCCAGGCCGCTCGATCGAGTTGTGCTGCGATAGAGGGGCGTTGTGCGAAGAGATATTCCCGCCCAGCGTAGGCACGGGATGGCGCGGGTCAAACTCATACGAATTTGGGGCCTCGTTTTGCGGCTTCTGTGTCGAAAGAACTCCATTCGCGCGCAGGTAATAAGCGGTTGGCACCGTCCGTGCCAGCGGCCACTCCTTTTCTTCTCGCCAATGCCCGCCAACAAAAATCCGACCTTCCGGAGTTTTGTGCGCATCGCCACCGCCCATCACAAAAATCCGCACCGGAGGCTCGCGATCTACCCCGTCGTCGATCCCCTTCAGCCAGTGATCGAACCAACGAAGCTGAAACTCATTGAAATCGATCGCCGCTTCTGATCCGAATTCCGCTTCGCCCGCGTAGCTGTGGGTTCGTCCTCCATGCGTCCAGGGCCCCATGATCAGCCGCTGCAAACTCTTTTTGTTGTTGCTCAGCGTGACGTAATTGAGGTTCGCCACCTGCGTCCCCCACGAGTCATACCATCCACCCAGGTGGTACACCGGAATGTCCTTATACTCCGCTACATGCTCGACCACATCCGCGCCGGCATCTTTCCAGAAGCCGTCATAATCTCCATGCGACATCGCTTCCACCAACCAGCTCTCATACTCCGGCGCGAGCTGCAGCGGCGATGTCCCCGGCCGAAACGGCAGGCCTTTCGCGTATTCCCGCACCTGCTCACCCAACTTGAGCAGCGCATCGCGAGTTTGCGGATCGCGGGCTTCGTGGCTTCCGGTGGGTCCGCCAATATTAAAGATCCAGTTCATCCAGCGCATTTCAAATGCGCCATTGTGCCGCACGCCATAACGCCCAAAATCCGACATCGCATCCGCCGGAATCATGGCTTTCAGATACGGCGGATTCGCCAGCGCCAGCGCGTGCTGCGTTCCTCCGGGATACGATGTGCCGACCGTCCCGATTCCTCCATCCGACCAGGGTTGCTCGCCGATCCACTTTGCCGTGTCATAGCCGTCGTTGCCATCATCCCGATACGGCCGCCAATTGCCTTCTGACGCATACCTCCCGCGCACGTCTTGTCCAATCCCGATGTACCCGCGCGGCACGAAGAATTTCACCCAGTGCTCCACCGTGTCTTTTCCGTAGGGCGTGCGCTCCAGGATCACCGGAAATTTTCCATCTACCGGCTTTCCATCGATAGCCGGCCTGTAGATGTCACACGCCAGTTTCACGCCGTCCCGCATCGAAATCATGACGTTTTTGGATACAACGATTTCGTACTTCGGCTTGCTAAGGACGGTTTGTGCAAGCGATATGGGAATGCACGTAAGCAACAGAAGGAAACGCAGGAGGAGGTATCGAAAGACGATTCTGGTCTTCATAAGATTTGGCGGGAAAACAATACACCAGATTCTTGTCCGCTGCCAAAAACCGAGGCAAGTCCCAGGTATCTCAACAAACTGCGTATGGAAGGCAAGGACATTCGTACCGCGACCCACGCGCCTCTCTGCTGCGCTTGCGCCCGATCATGATGACGGCAATGGCCGCCTGTCTCGGCCTGTTGCCGGCAGCCCTGTCTCCCGGGATTGGCTCGTCCACTCAAAAGCCGTTTGCCATCGTCATCGTGGCGGGCCTGGTTTCGCGCCTATTCCTCGGCTTTTTTGTGAATCCGGTGTTGTACGAGATGGTGGCCAGAGATGGTGATGTCCTCCAGGTGTAAGTTGGCATCCTGCGGCCGCTGCGGAAACACGAAGAGAAAGGCTTCCAGCCCTACTTTACTGCTCGAAAGCGCCGATGTTGATTTGGCCGCTGCTGTTCAGGCGCGGATTGCCGGCGTAATCCGTGCTGCCATAAATCGAAGTGCCGGTGCCGCAGTAGCCCACACTGCAGGTGAGGCTGGTGCTGCCCGCGTTGATGGCCGGAGATCCAGACTGGACGTCCAGATTCGGCGGATTCGAACTCGGATTGACGAACAGCGGATTGGCGACGAAGGAATTGTCATCTTCGCCGGATCCGGATTGATAAGCAGCAAACGTCTTGTACGTCGATTTGCCCGCCCAATCGATGGAAGTTCCAGACACATAACCGGCGGTCGAATAATAAAGGTTCCAGTTCATGGTGGCCGGAGGAGCCGGATAAGCGGACGTGGGTTTTACGAAGCTGTAAATCCACACGTTCTGTGTTCCGGCGTACACAATATTGTTTTCAAAAATATTCCCCGAAGAAGACCCAGAGTGGTACTGGATCTGAAACTCCGCGCCTTGGTTCTTGGTGTTGTTGTTGTACAGGCTGTTATTAACGATGACGACGTGGTCGCTGCCCCCGACGGTATTGGAGTAGCCTCCGATGGAAATGCCCACGGTATTGGCGTCATAAAATACGTTGTTGCGAATCGTTACATAGCTGCCGGTGTGGCCTTTGTGCTCGCTGGCCGCTTCCATATTCAA
>Ga0209579_10000412_pt1 | contig 44853 bp, 64 predicted proteins | sample Coa_R1_2_FD_187152 | JGI IMG/M metagenome (GOLD analysis project Ga0209579, IMG submission 187152) | Surface soil microbial communities from Centralia Pennsylvania, which are recovering from an underground coalmine fire - Coalmine... | ecosystem: Environmental > Terrestrial > Soil >...
GCCACGGTGACCGTGGCTTTTGACTACGCAATTCTATGAGTCCACTTGAAGCACTCGCCGACGCCATCATGCAGTTCGAGGGATGGCACCGCGACTCGCGATCGTGGCGGAACCGCAATCCGGGAAACTTGCGGCCGTTCAGTTCACAGCAGGCACAGGACGGACAGAACGTTTGCGCGTGGACTTCACAAAGTCTCAATCGAAGAATCGCGCCCGATACCACGTTGCACGACTACCTAGGAACACAGGCGATATGAAAAAAGCACTTACCGCATTTTCGATGGTTCTGGGTTTGGCCATCGCTGCGCTCTTCGCGCAAAATCCCAACGGCCAACCGGTTAACACACCACAAGTCAATCTTCCCATGAGTGTGGGCATTCCGCTCCCTCCGCAGGCAGCTGGACCGGCTTCGGTAGTTGGAGCCACGGGAAACACGACGTATTATTTTTGGCTGGTTTCGGAATTTCCGGTCGGTAATTCTTCGCTCTCCGGACCATTCCCCTGCTTTCATGCCCCGCAAACTCTGACAAGTTCCAACTATTGCTCGCTTTCGTGGAATGCGGTGAACGGAGCATCGAGCTATGACGTCTTACTGACGACAACTCAGGTGCAGCCCGGCCCTACGTGCACTTGCGCGGTCACTATCGCGACAACAAACTTAAATGCTAACGCGCAATCTAACACGCTCTCGTCTTACACGGTCAACACGTTCAATCCACAGATTTTCAGCGTTTCACTGACCAACGAATCGGTTGGAACTTCCACGCATTTAATGCTGAGGCGTCAGCCCGGAAACAGCCTCATCGCAGATCTAAGCGGCGCAGTCGGAGTCGCAACGCTCTCCCCTTCGGGCTTCAGCTTTGGAAATGTTCAACAGGGAACGACCAGCCCGGCTACATCGTTCAGCTTGAATGTTGGCAGCGGCAGCACGCCGATTGGGAACATCACAGCTTCTTTGGTTGAGAATGCACCCGGCGCGGGGGATTTCTCCCTCAACAATCAATGCCCTTCAAATCTGAATTCTGGCGGTTGCACAATTCTGACCGCATGCAACCCACAAGCAGCGGGAAACTTTTCGGCCACGTTGTTCGTTTACGACACCGCATTAGCTTCGCCGCAGACAGCCACGATGTCTTGCACCGGCATCGCCTCAACCGGACCTGGAACAGTTACCGGAATTATCGCCCAACCCTCCAACCCGTCAGTACAAGTTGGCGGCACAGTTCAGGAGAATTGTTTTTTAACTTTTTCGTCCGGCCCTAATCAGTCTCTACCAAACTGCCCCTGGAATTCATCAAGCACAGGGAATGCCACCGTCAGCGCTTCTGGTTTGATCACTGGAGTTGCCGCGACCAGCTCACCCATTACGGTCACCCCGAACAGCGGAGTTTTTCAGCAGGCTACCTCCAAAGTTTTTGTGTCCGGCCAATCCGGTGGAAGCGGAACGCCGCAAGTTCAGACATCGCTTTCCGGGAACCTTCGCTGCCTGAATAACAGCGGCGCCACTTGCACCGAAACCACCGCCGTTGCCCTTACTCCCGGCTGGCAGCTTTTAATTTATGTCACCGGCAGCGGCGCAACCGCATGCACAGTGAGCGATGCGAACAGTGGCGTGAATTTGGATACGTTCGTCGACGCGGGTCCGGGCTTCACAGGACAGCAGGAAGTTTATGTTGCGAAAAATGGCACGACGTATGGCACGCTGGGCGGAACTGCGGTAAAGATTTCCGCATCGTGCACCGGCGCGGGAACGATCCAGGCGCAGGGCATCGCAATTTCCGGCGCGTCGAACACTGCCCCATTTGATCCAACTCCGACGCTCGGCGGAACCGTGGCAACTGGTACCGGAACGACAATCTCCGGATCGGCCATCACAGCAAATAACAATTCTCTGGTTTTACAAATTGGATATTCGAACGCGGGCAGCGAAACGTGCCTCAGCGGCACGAATTCAATTTTTGTTTTAAATGGAGGATCCGAGACCAGAGGTTGCCAGCAGAACGCCCCAGCTAACGCCGGCACCCAGACTCTAACGCAGTCGGTCACTTCTGGCGCATGGACAGCCTGGACCTTCGGCTTCACGGCTGGCACGCAGACGCCAACTACATCGCTTGCAGTGACACTGAGTAATCCAATTGCTCAGGGCCAAACGCTCGCTGTAGTTGTCGAATGGGGGGACGCGACAGCGACACTAACCACAGGAACCGGCAACCTCACTGACTCTTGCGGGAACACGCTGACCCTACAGAATCACATCCAGGCCAGCGGACTCTCGCAATTCGTTTATTACATTTTGGCTTCAGCAGCGTGCCCGACCGACATCATAACGGCCAATTGGACCAGCACTGGAGCTCTCAATCCCAACATCATTCCGATCACATACACGGGGTTGCTGGCATTCGACATCTCTGCACAAGCGTGCGGCACTTCAGCTTCTCCGCAAGCGACGCAGACGCCCGGCCAGGCTGCGGATTTTGCCATCGGGTTTACGGAGATTGCCGGCACAACAACGAACTCGAGTTACCCCACAGGAGTCACGGCGCGCGCAACTGATTCTCTAAGTGATAGCGGATATGATCTGCCGGTTTTCTCAACGTCTTCGGTGACACCTGGACCGACGCTTGCGGCTTCGAAAGCGCGCTGCGATGCGCTCCTCTTATTCAATACCGCAACACAAACCGGAGCTTCGGTTACGGTCGCTGGCACCCAGACAGGTCCGTACACCATCCAGAACCAAGAGCCCATCACCCTGCAGCAGTACGCGGGCTCGATTTTCACCACACCGCTTCCGGGTACCGCCGACAGTCATTGCCTGGGAAATGTGACGTGCAGCTCGAGTTCTCCCGATAAAGCAATCATCAATTGCATTTTTGGCGGGAACTGCTCAACCGGAACCGGAGGTAGCGAAACCAACGCCGCATTCCAGAGAATCGCGTACGATCCGCCAGATGCGAGTGGGGGAGGAACGGGCGCGTCCGGAACTTACTATTCCACGTGCGCGGATCCCATTTACAAAATCACCGGCTTAAATTTTCAGCTGATTCCGCCTGCAAATAACCCGCTGAATCTCTACTTCCACATCAAAAACCAGGCGCAGTTCGGCAACGGAGTGGGAGGAGATAACTATCTCTTCAATTGGGACCAATGCACGGATAACAGCGCAGGAAATACCGTCGCTGGCGGCCGAAGATTGACGGATTACGAATACACGGGCGCAGCGGGAGTCAAGGCGCTTCCGCCTTGCACTTGTACAACCGAGACGTGCGCCAACAACACGGCCAGCTGCCAGTTACAAATGAACTACGCAGATTACGCCTATCCGCTGAATGACAACAACGCGATTGGCGAAGGCGAAGCGTACGTTTCAATTGGCGCAGCGTCCCATGTCGGACTCATTCGAGGGAATGAATTAGCCGCTGGCGTGATCAGTCACGCGATTTTCTTAAATGCTTATTGCAACAATGGCCAGGCGGTTTTCCCGTCAGTCAGCGTAGGAGGGAAAGTAGCGCTCACTTGCGGCAACACCACGAACCGGCCGAGCCCGGGCGCTCTCTTCAAAATCTCCAATTCCTTCAATTGCTCTGCGGTCACACCCAAAGAAGTGCGCGCCATCTGTTTTGCGATGCAGACCTACGGCGGATATCTGACCGACACATGCGGCGCGGGTTGTGCAGGATCTCCAGTCGGAGTATTCCCCAGCCGATTCGAAGGCGGAGCAGCTTACAGCATGGTCGGCATTCCGATGCCAGGACTGCAGGCGCTTGGTACCGATGCCAACGGAAGCACGGTGCAATGCAGCTCCAACACCATCAATTCAACCCCGGCATTCTGTTCGGTTCAAGCCTTCAATCTCTCCGGGCTGGTCACGGCCAACAATCTCGAAATCATTGATCCGTGCATCCCGCTCTTCATGGCCAATAAGGCAGGCGCGTGCACACCATGATGCGGAAGCTATTTTTAGGTTGCCTTTTTCTTGCGATGACTGTGCGACTTTTCGCACAGCAGCAGCCGGTCAGCGCTTCGCAATTCAATCTGCCCACCATCATTCCGGCGATGACGCCGGCGACAGGCGGGAGCGTCGGACTCGTCGGAAATCCCGGACCGGCAACTTATTGCTATTGGCTAGTTACCAACTACACGGCAGGATCGCTCTCTCCAATTCTCGCTGGATGCCTCAGCAACGCACCATCGACGCTCAGCGGATCCAATTACGATCACATCTCTTTTTCTGTCCCCGCCCAGGCCTCGAGTGTGGATGTCTTGCGTACCACCAGCTTATCGAAACCCCCAAGTGGAGCCTGTAATTGTGCCGTAGCTACAGCGAATACTTCCGGCACGGTCAATGACCAATCGAATTCGACGAGCTCTTACACAGTCACCTCTTTCGATCCAACGTCTTTGGGATTAAGCCTCACCAATGAAGTGATTTCGGCTGGAGTTAGCCACCTGATCTTGCGACAGCAACCTTCAGGAACAAAATTGGCGGATTTGAATACCGGTGGAGGCGGAACAGGAACAGTCACCAGCGTAGGCAGCGGAGCCGGATTAGCAGGCGGCCCGATCACAGGCAGTGGCAGCCTCATCCTTGATCTTGCCCACGCGAATACATTTACAGCGACGCAAACGTTTTCAATCGCCGTAAGCAATCTTTTCACGGGGACAGAAAATGGCAGCGCCCCAACTCCCACCTCGGGATTTGATTATCTCTATCCAAGTTCGACAAATCACTGCCTGGAATTGAGCTCCAATGCCCGCTCGCTGAATTGTATCGGCCGAGCACATCACCTGAGCGGTGCTGCGGATACCGGATCAGCCAATGCGTACGTGATCGCGCCCGCCGAACCCGCTTTGAGCTATTCAACAGGTGACACCTATAGTTTTGTGCCGGCAAATTCGAACAGCGGCACATCAACTATCAACGTAAGCTCGCTCGGTACCCAGAGCATCACCAAATGCGGCGCGAACGTGCTGGCTTCTGGGGATATCGTGGCCGGCATAGCGGCGATCATCAATTATGACGGGACGGAATTTCAGCTCCTGAACCCGCAGGCAGTGGCTTGCACTCCAGGGTCGCTTCCCGCGATTTCTTCGGGAACAAATGGCCGAGTTCTCTTCAACAATGGCATTTCGGCTCTATGGGATTCGAATCTTGACGATGGCGCGACCACCCCAAACGCCCTCACCTACCAAGGATCCGCTGGTGCCAATTTCACCGGCAACCAGATAACCGTGGGAGCAAGTCCACCCACGGCGCTGCCCACGGGGGCGGCAGGTTTTGCTTTTACCGAGACATCGACAGCAGGGACACCCACAAGCGCAATTGATTACATTCGCGCATCATCGACAGCCCACGCTCTAGTTGCTTCTCAGAATAATGGTGCGGAATCGCCGCTTGTACTCAACTCGACGCTTCCATCTGTACTAAATGGCTTGGCATCTTTTGCTCTTAACGACAATAGCGGAAGCACTACTGCATACACCGTGCCCGATACGGCGATGACCGCATATACCGCTGGAGTAGGAGCATGCTTCGTTCCACAAACTACGAACACGACCACGACTCCCACGGTCAATTTCAATTCCTTAGGCGCGACCTCCATCGAAAAGTTTGGGACTGTGGCGGTCGCGGTCGGAGACATTGTCGCCGGTGTGCCCGCATGCGTGGTTTACGACAGCACTGCAAGTGTATTTGAACTCATAAATCCCGCTGCGGTAGTTGGAACTGGAAAGTTCTGTCTGACGAGCAATTGCCAGATTGCCAACTTTGTCAATACAAACGGCCCGATCCGCGATGAGTCCTACAACGTCTTGGTCGCGGCCATGACCGCAGACAGCGGCAGCGTGAATATCGGTTCGACTGGTGCAGGGAACTCTACTTTCAGCTTCACTGTGGCAAACGCGCTCTGGTACGAAATGACCTGCGATCTTCCGGTCACGTTTGCTTCATCCGCCACGATCAAATTCCAACTGGTGAGCGTTAGCGGCGGCGTCACCCTGTCTTTCGTAAATTCACGCACCATGGGGAACACTGGAGCCTCGGCCGCGTTCCAAGATTTGACCACTATCGGTGGAAGTTCTTTGGCTGGCTCGGTTACTCCGGTTACCGGCGCACCTGGCGCATCGGAGACGATCCTATACCGCGCTCAGTTTTTAACCAGCCATGCGGGAAACATCGGCCTCGAATTCACCGGCAATGGCACGAACAACGTGACCCTACTTGAAGGTGGCTCTTGCCACGTCACCGGCATCAGCTAATGAGAAGGCGTCTGCTAATTTCGGCCCTTTTCTTAACTGCATTTGCTCACGCTCAGATTGCCTCGAGCGCTTTCGGAGGTCAATGCCCCAACAACACGCCTCCGCCGGGCGGCTACGGCTGCAATAGTAGTGGCACTTACGTTCCCCCGCCGTCTCCCTATGCGCCCGGGCTCATCCGAATGTGGGATACAGGGACGTATTGGAGCGTGCTTGAACCCAGCAATGGAACTTTTTCTTTTCATGATCTCGACGAATATATCGATGGGGTAGCTTCGCAATTTGGATGCACACATGGAGTGCCATGCAACGGGGCCCCGTTGTTTTTATTCACGTTTGGCGGGGTTCCATCCTGGATTGCTTCGAGTTCCACCGGATGCGGTACGAAGGGTTGCCCAGCTCCGCCTAGTGATTGCACTCCCCTTAGCACCTGCGCGAGCGGAAGTGCGGCATTTCATAATTTTGTGACCACGCTCATCGGCCGAACAACGGCTGGTGGAAATAGCGTTGCTGCCTGGATCAAATTTTTTGAGATGTGGAACGAGGCGACAAATTCAAGTTATTGGACAGGCACCGCAAACGCACTTTATGGGATGGTTCAACCGGAAGAGGTAACAATCCGCTCCAATGTAAGCGGAGTAAAACTGCTCGATCCATCGATCACAAACAGTAGCGGCTTTCAAACATTTCAATGCGCTTACATGGCAAACGAGGTAGCCAACAACTACTTTGGCGACTATTTCGATCCGCATCCATACTGGACCAATGGCACATCCAACCGCACGCCGGAACAGGAAATTGTAAACGGGACATTCACAACCTGGATCAGCATCAACGCAAACTATTCCACGGCCTGCTCTCCTAACCCTGGAACATGGACTCCGCTACCGTTAGTTTTCAGCGAATTCAGTTTTCAATCCGGAGCCGGTTCGACGCCGTACCAATGCGATCTCACGAAATACACGGCTGCAGACTGCGCTGGAATGATTGTGCGCTGGCAACTGCTCACCATGGCCAATTACAACGTAGTGAGCGATGTTTGGTATTCCGGAGTCAAGGGGATCGGAATCACGCCACTTTATGCAACAGCCTATTATTATTCACAGCAGTATCTCACCGGAGGAACGCTCGGCACTTGCGCAAACACAACCAACGTCAGCGGAAATGTTTGGATCTGTCCATTTACTGAATCTGGTGGCAAAGTTGCCGAGTTTGTGTGGACCGTATGCGAAACGGCAAGTTCCAGCGGTTGCAGTTCGGCAGATCTTTCCTATACCGTGCCGAGCGGCCTTACCCGCTACAAGAACCTCGCTGGTGGAGTAATCGGAGTCACGCCCGGATCGAATGTCACGATCAGCGTAGAGCCGGTCATGTTTGAGCAGATTAATCCCGGTGTCGGTGCCCAGATTAACGGGAAAGCGCAAATCCGCGACGCACAAATTTTATAAAAGTCTCATGGCTCCTCTTTCTCCTACCGCCATCGCTCAACTCGCTTCTGACGCTGGCTTCAGCGGTCAGGACCTCACGACAGCAACCGCAATCGCTTTAGCGGAATCTTCCGGCAATCCTTCAGCCTACAATCCCGAGACAGCCGCGGGCGCACCCACCGGGCAGGGATCCTATGGGCTTTTCCAGATCTTCCTAACTGCGCACCCTGAATACTCCGCGAGTGATCTACTTGACCCATCTTCGAACGCATCGGCGGCGTACAGCGTTTATTCGCAAGCTGGTGGATTCTCACCCTGGTCGACGTACATCAGCGGTGCCTATCAGAATTTCTTGAGCCAGGCGCAAGCCGCGGTGGACAGCTTAGGGCTGGGAGATTCTTCCGATGACGACACCCAGGTGCTTATTTCTCCTTGGGTAATTGGAGCGGCGATCGGAGTGGGAGTGCTGGCGCTGGTGATGATTGGGGAGTGAACTGCTCTACCCGGTGGCACCAATATTTCGGCGGGTCTTGTTCGTCGTGCAGGAGGATGCGGGTTTTGTCGGCGCAGGTGTGCCTGCTTCCTATTACACGAGTACCTCGGCATTCCCAAAGATCATCCCAGCCTTCTACTAATTCGTAGTGTTGACCACTCAGGCAAGGATATTGCTCTGCCAAACTAAGGTCACCGAGACGCCTACCCGGCTTATCGCTTGTTACGTCTACCTGAATCGCCGGAACGTCGGGCGGCTCGCGATAAAAAACTTTCCCGGTGGCAGCATCGCTTGCAATGCCATCAGACCATTTACAGCCTGAAGGATGATCTTTAGGCAAGCAGAGTGGTGCTGGTTGCTGCCCCATCGCCAGCCACAGAATGATCGGTATCACTGCACTCTCCCGCACGTCAAAACGCGTCCTTTTTGACGTGTATATAAAGGATAGTTCCCGCCTGTGGAAAACTAAGCATTTACAGCTTTCCCCGCAGAGGCCTTTTGCAGCGCTCTCTGGCAAGTTGCCACGGAAACCTTCATCTCGCTCGCGATCTCTGGCCACGTGGCATCCTGCGCACGGCGATGCGCGATATAACGTACATCGAGTCCGCTGGTTTTGTTCGGGCGTCCAACGTGAATCCCTCGCGCCTTCGCGTACGCCATCGCGGACCGCGTACGCTGTCTAATCAGTTCGCGCTCGAATTCTGCGATGGCAGCGAAGATTCCGAAGACCAGGCGGCCCTGCGGAGTTGTCGTGTCGATCGATTCGTGGACGCTCACAAAGGCGATGCCCAAGGCATCGAATTCGGAAAGCGCATTGACTAGCTGTTTCATGCTGCGGGCGAAGCGATCGAAGCGATACACCATCACGACGTCACATTTGCGCCGGCGACAGAGAGCCATCATGCGATCGAGCTCCGGTCGGCTTTCCTTGGCACCGCTCCAACCGTGATCGGCGAAGATTGTAGTTTCCCAGCCGCGATGCTTCGCCTCTGTGATCATTTCTTGAGTCTGTATGGATTCGTTCTGATCGTCAGTGGAGACACGGCCATAGAGGAAAGCGCGCTTCATGCTGGCCACTCCCAGGTGGCCAAGAATGCATCGCGCGTCATCCAGCAATGAAAATATGATCGCTGAGTTCGCTGCCACAGGTAGCAACCCGCCAAAATATCCAACAGCCAAGCTTGATAATCGAACTTCACGCTGGCCACTCCCGAATGCGCAGCGACTCTGGCCAATGTTCCGACATTCCACCCTTGCGATCAGCTTTAACAATTCGCGCTATTTGATCTGCATCTGAAAGCAGGCTCACCGGGCCATATGGATTGCTCCCGAACTGCTTCATGAAAAAACTGACACCCGCAGCTTTACATTGATCTCTCAGGGATTCCGCCCAGGCGAGATTAAATGGGCGTGCATGGGGACCGCTTTCCCCGCCGCAGATGAATTGGTGGATTCCGGGTTTGACGAAATCGCGGCAAAGCGAACATAAATGATCGCCTAAGATCGCATTTGGCCAATTCCCGCATGGCATCTTAAGCCAGCGGCTAAAATCAATTTCTTCCAACTGCGGCTCTACACTCACAAACCTCACTGCTGCTGGAGTCTGAAGTAAGAGCGGGATACGCTCATCGGCGTACTTCTGGTTTTCGCAGGAGACACCAAGCCAGACATTTGGAAGAGGCCACACGCTCGGCGCCCATTCTCTTAGCGGAGAATGGTTGAACGCGAATTCCGTGGACATAATCTCCTGCATGCGGTCAGCGCGCTTCGTGAGGAACTGCATAGTGTGTCTATCTTTGCAGCACCCCGCGATCCACAACACTTGCGCTATCATCTCCAGCGGCATCTTTTCATGGAACAAATCGAACATATCGCCCACAAAGATGGTGGCTGGTTTCTTCACTCTGAGCGGAGCCTGCAATTCCTTCTCGTTGAGAAAGAATTCGACTCGCTCTAACGCTGGTACTGAAAACGGCAGACCAGTGCCGAATCTTTTATTGATGGCTTCCGCGTAGCAGTTTAGGCAGCCGGTAGAGGCATGAGTGCAGGCCCAGCCCACGAGAACATTCCCCGCGTCATCTTTGAAGCGCACGCGGATGGGATTCCACGAAAAATGATTTTTGCCAGTCTGCGGGCGATTCACCCATTCGATAGGAGTGCGCGTCATGCAGCACACTCCGATTGAAAGTGTGCCGCTCTTCGAATGGTGTCGCGCTTAAAGTGACAACGGGTACATACTGCTTGCACATCGCCATGATGCACAGCGGCATAGCCCAAATAATGATCGTACTGATGGCCACGATCAGGGCCGATGTGGCCACAATCAAGACATGGAACCGTAGAGACTTTCGGAAGGACGCCAATCGCAACTAAATGGTTTACCCACCTGACTGCTTGCCGTCTGTCGCCATCTCTCGCGGGAACAAGACGCATTCCGCGACGAGAAATCGGCACCCGAAGTTTGCGACGAATTTCTCTGCGGTTGGAGTTGCGAAATTGTTTACAACTTGGAGTCAGGCCATCGCCGCGACTTTGATCAATTGCAAAGGCATCTCTATTGTGCCAAGCTTTGCAGCCTACGCACCATTTCGTGCCACTGTCCCGCAATGCCAGATATTCAGCAACAGGCAAACCAATTTTAATCGCGGCAATTTTCAAGGCACCAATACTCGTTCCACTCATGCTTCAATTTCCTCCAGATCAAACAATGTCGGGCTCTCTCTTTCCTGCTCGGCACGCTGGCACCAATAAACCGCATCCGTGAAATAGGTTCCACTGAGTTCGCAGCCGATGCCTCTACGCTTCAGTTTTATTGCCCTGTAAGGGACTGTTCCAATTCCCACGAACGGATCAAAGACGGTTTCTCCTTCCATGGAGAACTGGGCGATCACGCGATCCGCCAGGTCAAACTGCATCGGACACAAATGCATTTCGCGGCCGGTTGCGGCTTGCGAGGAATTGAGCGAGAGCATCCGCGTGATATCGGTCCAAACATCGGGATGCCAGGATTGCGGCTGGAAAAGCATAAACGTCACCGGCAATCGGCCTTGCCCGCGACATGAGCATAATTCCGAGTTAGCGCCAGACTCTAGCGCAGCAGCCGACATTTCACTTGCTGCAAACATTTCACGTCCGCACACTTCCGAGCCCACGTGAACGTGCCCGCACTCTTGGCAGGTTTCGAGCGATTCGCTCAGCTTTACGTGATGCTCGAAGTTGTAGACCTCTTCGGAGGAGAACTTGCGGAACATCTTGAAGATGCGCTCATGGGGAACGCCCACCAGATCCTCTGGCGAGAGCAACCTATTCCCAGCGGACCGCGCGAAGCCATGCGCGTCAATTTGCCAGCGAGAGCGTGTGTAATTTGCCTTTTCCTTGATTACTGGCACATCGGCATAGCCATTCGATGAATCGGTCGGAGGCTTGCGGAATAAGAGCAAATATTCCGGCATCCCCACTCCCATGCGGGAGCCGTCTTTGCATTGTTCTGTCCAGCCCAGCCGGTAGGTTTGATTGTTTTCGCGCACAACGTCGGTCACGATGGTTTTCATTCCAAGGTAGGCGAATCCGCCACGCTGGAAATGTTTTATGGTGTCGCAGTGAAACGGGTAGGCAGTTTGGAAGCCCAGCCCGGAGAGTCCGCCCGGAACGATTCTGTCTTTCACGTGAATCGCAGCCACGCGGCCGGGCTGGAGGACCCGGTAGAGTTCCGGAATCAGATAATCCATCTGCTCCCAAAACTGCTCGTTGGTTTCGGAGTGGCCGAAATCGTTGTAGCTGGGGGAGTACTCGTATTGCGTCGAAAATGGGATTGACGTCAGGACCAGGTGCACTGAATCCGATGGCATCTCGAGAGTTTCGAGAACGGCATCGTTGTGCACCAGGGTGAAGTTTTCGCCCTTTACCTCTTCCCTTTCGCAGCCGATCGAGCGTCCCATTTCTTGAGCGAGTGCGTTTGAGCCGAGCCCGTATTGCCGGATAATTTTGGTCATCTCGGCAACTAGCTCGTTGTGCTTCGCCCATTTCTCTTCTAAGGTTTTGCGGATTTCGCGCTCAGCCTCGGTATAGATCAGATCGACGCGGACCGGGCGGGATTGAAGGAAGCGATAAACGCGATGAAGGCCTTGGATGAATTCATAGAATTTAAAGCCGATGCCGAGATAGATAATCCAGCAACAGTAGTACTGGAAGTTCACTCCGGCCCCGAGCATTGACGGTTTGCCGGCGAGCTCTTGAATCTTTCCATCGGCGAAGCCGAGGACCAAGCGCTCACGCTCATCCATATCCTGCGAGCCGTATACTGTGCGCGAGACAGCTCGGCACTGAATCTTTGGAACGGACGAACCGGGCAGAAATTCCAAAATGATCTGTCCAGCTTTGCTGACTCCACACTTTTGCCAGCCCGCCATCAGAAAGCAGTAGCCTGGATTGCTCGATTCAATCTCCTCAGGATCAACGTAGGTGTACAAACGCTGATTCGGCCAGCGCGACCATGCGATCGCGCACGCTTCTCTGATCAGGTCGGAAGAAAGCAGTTCGCCTTCGTTTCTGAAAACGGCACAGTTAACGCCTTGCTGCCCGGAATCATCGATGAATTTGCGCCAAACAAAGAGCGCGTCATCGGCCTCTGTGAGTAGGACAGTTTTCTCGCCCGGTCCGCAGAATAGTTCGCGCTTGCGCCCATCGGCGTACTTCCGGGCCGAATAGTGCCTCTCGTATAGCGCGAGGCCTCGACTGTTGCCATCTTTAAACTCTAGCCAATTCTCATATTTCGCAATCGGGAGAGCATCTTCGATGGCTTTTCGTTCGCTCTCAAGATCGTGCCAGATAAGGCGATGCGCTTCGGGATTTTCGGCACGGATTTCCATGAGTTTCGAGATTCGCCCAGCAAGACTTTCCCGTTTTTCTTTTGCGGCATGCGTCACTCCAATCGAAGCGGACCGGATCAATCTTCCCTGCCCTGAGGTTTCGTGGCCGGCATCGGTATGGTCTGAGGGGATTTCGTGCCAGCGAACTTCTAACGGCGGCAGGTCGTAACCTTCGTCAGAATATTCATGACCAAGATCACTTGGGCGCTGAAGGAAAATCGCCCAGGATGATACCCACAACCAAAACTCACGTTCCTTGTGCGGATGGAGCGTCAGGTTGTCGGCTTTGGTTGAATCCCGTTTAAAGAACCTGGTTTTCGCCTGCGAAACATCCATCACATCTAAAAATGCGGCGTAAGCCAAGAGTTCTATGAAATCATTCGGGCTGGGTGTGGCAGTGGCGACGAATTTATATTGCACTTGCCCGTTTTCGAATACCCGCATGAATTCGCGGAAGGTTTTGGTGCCACCGAAACCACGAAGCACGGCAGCCTCATCAAGACTTGCGCCAGTGAACTTTCGCGGATCCAGTTTTGAATCGCGGACCGTCTCGTAATTGGTGAGATAGATTCCGGGCCGGTCGCACTCTTCGAAGCGGCGAACAAACTTAAGTTTTACGTCTAACTTATCGGCATCGCGCTTGAATTCCTGCCGAACGCCTAACGGCGCCACGATGAGGAATTTTCCCTCTGTGTGTTCCTGGACCAGGCGGCCGATTTCCAACTGCATAAAAGTCTTACCCAAGCCAAAAGCAGCAAATATAGCAGCGCAGCCTTTGTGGAGCGCCCAGCGGACAATGGCAGCCTGATGAGGTTTAAGAAGTGGATTGATGCGGTCGGCCGAGATTTCAAAACCGCGCTCGGGAGCCGCGACCATCTTCGAGCGAAGGAAGTCCTGATAGGTAGCGATCTTTTCGAAATAGGCGGATGCGCTCATTGACCTATCACTTCCCTTGCGGCTTCGATGAACGCGGCCGCGACTTGGATGCCGAGGGTGTCGCTACCGTCGCCAGTACTTCGGCCAAATAGCCGCTCTTGCGGTTGGTCGCGATGCGCGATGGACGAAGGTTCTTGCGGTCGATCACATCCATCGTGTTGGGAGTCGGCACCGATGCAAGGTTCGCATCCATCGGCAGACTGCATCCCGTCATGTTCTCCGTGTAGCTGTGGCCGGATTTCGGATCGGTTCGCCGTGGAGTGGAAACGCTCGCCAGTTCCACAATCTTCCGCGAGTAATCGTTGTTGCCCGCCGCATTGTAGGTTTCGGTTGCTGGCGATCCTGCCATCGGAGTGGGAACCGTTGCCAGACTTACTGCCGTTTCCAGATCGGTTGGAGCTTTCCTTCCCGGTTCGCGGATAAACTTCGCTTGGTCGTGACCGTACTTCGGCTGCTTCGGCGTGGGCACAGAAGTACAATCGCTGCCGGATGTGCGGCGCACCGAGGCTGTGTGCTCCCAGTACGGCCGGCGCAACGGCGTAGCCCGCCGCTTCCAGGTCTCCCGAAACAAGGTCGAGCCAGCCGTATCCAATCGCGTCATCAGACTGTTCACCAAAAAGCGTTCCAGGGCGACACTCGCGGATGAGGGGATACCAGTGCGGCCAGAGGTGACGAGGGTCATCAAACCCTGTCCCTTTGCCCGCACACGAGAAACTTGGACAGGGGCAGCTTCCGGTCCAGCAGGGTCTGGAATCTTCCCATCCTGCAAGTCGAAGAGCGTAAGACCAGACTGCAATCCCGGCGAACCAGTGGCATTGCGTAAATCCTCTGACATCTTTGGGCTGGACGAGTTTGATGTCTCGCTCATCGACTTCCCCATCGGCAACCACTTTTGCTTTTATGAGCTCGCGTATCCATGCGGCCTTCTCGGCATCGTGCTCCGAATAATAGGACCATCCAGCCATTCAATTGCACTCGTCGACGGTCTCTAACGCCCATTCCTGCGCTTGCAATTTGATTTCTTTGGCCCAGCGCTGAAGATTTTGATTGCCCGTCCCTTCCTCAAGTTTGCGGGCAGCTTCGGCGATCTGTTTCAGTAAATTGCAATCTTGACGTTTGTCCGACATTGCTCCCTCAGTTTGGCTTGCGCCGCAATTCCGGCAGGACGGCAGGCGACGATTGCTCACTCTGGGCTGAGATTTTCGGGGTAAATTCGTTTTCTATCTCGTTGTACTTTCCGTCCTGAAAAAACCAGCGATCCACCCGGATGGCCTGTTGCTTCGCCAGTTCCACGGCTTCCATGAGGCTGATGAAGCCACCCCAAACATCCAATCCCTTCATGTAGGCCAGAGAGGATATGCAGTCTGCGATCAAAGCCAAATTCCCCGAATAAGGCCAGCCAATTTCCTTGCACACGCGTTTCGCGTATTCGGTTATGTGAAGGTTTGTTTCAATCGAGCGCCACCCCGCCATAGTCCCTCCCTTTCTCCACTGCCCCACAACCAACCCCAGAAGAGGGTTTACTTTTTTGTAGAGAGGGACGCAAGAGGGGTGCGAACAGATTCCGTTTGATAAATTGTGGTTATCGATTATTTCTTGTTGATTCATGTGGATTATCAGTCTTTGAACCGAAATGCGCCGCAGCGTTCGCAAACGTCTCTGCCTTGCCAGTCGTGCTCCAAGAGAAAACATGGACAAAGCCAATGCAGGACGACGAGAAACAGAATCACGGCTATTAAGGTGACGCCATCGGTCCAATCGAACATCACCGTGCCTCAACTACATCTTTAATGAATCGCAATGCCATCGCTGCTAGGTGAATGGCTTCCTTGCGCATTTTGGATAGGTCGTCGGTTGTGGGTTGCCACGCCCGCACCTCATCCCAGAGTTCATCCAACTCTTCAAAGCAAACCGCCCATCCTTCGTGCGGAGAATTGAACGGTTTGTGTTTAGCGATGGCTTTCGCGAGAGCGTCGTCTAACTCTTCGACCAGTTCATTGCCGATTGTGGGAGCATATGTTGGATAACTCATCAGTCGTTGGCTCCTGGTTGCTCTTGGCACGGCGGTTCGGCTGGCGGTGGGAGTTCGCACGGCCCGTCATGGTCTGCGAAATGAATGCAGCCCGGTGTTTTTGTGCAGAGGTGCGTTATCTCGCTCGATACCGATTTCAGCGCATCGCTGACTTGCTCATCGGTCGGCTGGGCTTGCGTGGGATTGTCCGGATTGGCGGTGAGCGGGAATTGGATGGTTTCCTGTTTTTCTTCCCAACTCATGTCATGGGTTTCCACCAGTTCGCCGGTGTCCATGCGGACGTAACTTTTCTTGCCCGGTTCGGGATGGTCATAGCGAATATCGCAGCCGATTTGCGCCACTTCGCAGCCTTTGTTGTAGCGGTGCGCCAAGTCAGAAAGCTGCTTTTCGAAGCGCTGCGAACGCTCTTTAAAAGCAGCATCGGAAACTTTTTTTTCACTGGCGATGGTTTCAATTTCGGCTACAGCTGATGCCATCTGATCTGCGATTTCGGTTTTTTGTTCCGGCGTAAATTTTTCTTCAATAGAGAGCGTAATTGTGTCTTGTCTCATGCCAACCTCTTCGATCCGTTGCGGAGATTACAAATGTCATGGGCTAACGCCAGATTGTCTCTGTGGTCATCGTGATTCGCTCCGCCCATGCCTTTCGGTTCTTTGTGGGCTAAGACGATCTGGCGATAATCGGTGAATGGTTCAGGGCAGTAAATGCAGTGTTCGCCTTTGGCTATCAGTTCGTGCTTTCGCCGGCGAAGTTCCTGTTTGGAGCAAATTTCTCTGTATCCGCGGGGGTGATGGTCGTCGATTACACGGATTACAGGACCCGATATTTTCTGCTTGAAATGTCTCTGCTTCTCACGCCCACAGCAGAAGAATGAGTGATGAATGGGGCAGAGTTCGGAGCGGCGAAGGTGGGAGTTCATGGAAGCTTTACTCCCATCTCTTCGGCGAATTCGCAGAGCGCGAGAAATTCAACCGGAATATCTTGGGATTGTGAGCCTTTAAGTTCTGCGTAGGAACTCTGGGAGCATTCGCACTCTACAAAGTTTTTGATTAGCTCCCACATGCGCCCTGAATTGGCTATCAGCTTGGCGTTACCTTCGTATTCGCTCCCGTCATTTACGTCGCCGAAGCAGAGCACGTGGGCAATCCAGTGCATTGAACTTTTGGAGCCGATTTCATAGTGCCAATGTTGGGTTGGGAATGAAGGCGGATTGGGACCGCTCATATCCCACTCACCCTTTGTGTACTGAAACGGCTGCGAGTTTGGATTGTGATCACTCATCTTTTTTGTATCTTTCCCGCGAGTGCCAGAAGCCTCGCGGGCGTTCACTATTAGCCGAACTAACTCCGATGTGGCCTCATCGTGTCTTGGGCTTGGTCGCTGTGCTCTGGCTTGCCCCAGTCGCAGGCGTCACGTCGCAACGCGTCTCTCCGCTCGGAATGACCGCTCGGGATTTCACTAAGGTTCCGCATCTTGAAGTTCGTTTCTGCAAGTCCCGTTTTACCCACGTCTACCGGGAAGCATCTCCTCTGCTGGCCACATCTCGGCTTTTCGTCGTTATGGAATGTCGCCTCGACGTTCCGTCGAATCTTTTTTCAAACGGTTTCGTTCAACTGCTGTTCGGTCAACCGTCTGGTTCCCAGGTTCTCCGGGATATCAACTTCGTTTACCCAGCCGACCGGATTGGTGCCGTAGGTTTTGTGGAAGCCCAGCAGGCATCGCCCTTCCTTGCGGAATTCGATACCGGGCATGAGTTTCGATATGTTGTCCTGGACTTCGTTGACATTCGAGCCGAAAAGGGTTGCGACCAGTCCGGGCTTGATGGTTACCTGCCCGCGATATTCGGTCGTGATCGGATTGGTTGGAGCCATTTGGTTCTCTCCTTTTTGTTGGTTGGGGGTTGAGGTTTACAGACTGAAACTGTGATTGTCTGTGGCATCGGGTGCGGCAAAGTTTGAGGGATTGCGTGAACCCACGGCCAATTTCATCTGCTCGGGTGCGCCCATACTCGCCCTTGTCGGCTCAGCTTTCAGCACCGGCGCTGGCATATCGTCATCGGCCAAGCTTTCTATTTGCCGAGCGACTGAGGTTCCGAACAGTTCCGCGCGGTCCTCTTCGGTCAGATCGCCAAGCAGTTCATCGCGAATGATTCGAGCCTCTTCTACCTGGTTGACGCCAAGCGAATCGAGTTTTGCCCAGAGATCAGCCACGATGCGCAGCTTGGTCACGTGGTTATAAATTCCCTGATCGAGAGCTTGTGGCCCATAGCCATTTCCGCCCCACCAGCGCACGCCTTCGCGAATCGGAATGAACATATCGGCCAGGACGCGCAACTTTTCTTCGCGGCTCAGATCCTTGATCGTGTATCTGAGAGCCAGGCGGCCAAGAGCGAGCTTGTTGAGTTTGGGCATAAGTAACCTCAATCCAGAAATAACCAGTCGGACACTTTCACCATTCCGCTTTGCGGGTATTCAATGAATCCCAGCGTGCGCATGTGCTGAATTTTTTCGCTCACGCTCTCACTCCAATCACATTCAGGAATTGCCCTTTGCGCAGGGCATAAAACAACGTCTTCGTTTTGGCGCGGTTTTCGATGCGCGAAAACAAAGCTTCATCCCAGACGCGAGCGAAGGAATAGCCGCGACCGTTATTGGACCAGCTGATCAGCAGAAATGGCTTACCCTCTTTGCTTGCCTTGCGCTCGATTTTCGAGGGAGTGATTTCTAGCTTTTCGGCAGCGGCTTTATCGGGAGGTTCGACACCGGATGCCCAGCGGTCGGCGAGCTCCATTTGCGCAGCGCGTTTCGGCTGGTCACCGCTTTGTGTCCGTCCTGAAACTCCACCAGGCAGCTGTTGCGTTTTCCCCGGATCAACACTTGACACAGCTGATCTTTCCGACCCATGCGGTTCCAGCGGTAGACGTAGATTTGACTCATTGTCATCTTCTCGGAGTGCGATCAGTCGATTCGTGATGTTATCGATATCGACCTGCATCAAACCGGGCGTTAGTCCGGGAGACATGCGAAACAGGGCATGAAGTAATAAGCGGCGCTCGGTAGAAGTGAGATCGATGATCATTTCCCACCTGCCAATGCTTTCCCAACTTCAACCACTTTCGAGCCTTCGTAGGAATGCCACGCACCCAGCAGCATGTTCGCCACTTCTGGCCCGGTGAAGGTTCCACGCTGGAATGAAAACCACAGCGCAACTTTGGTGAGTGCGCCCAGCACGGCCTTTTCTTCTGCGGTGCGAGCAATCAGGCGAGTTTTAGTGAGATCGTCTTCCGCATTCGGCGAAGCTGGCGCGAATATCGCAGCATTCCCAGGGTTCCCATTCGCGCCAGCCCTCGCTTTATCGTCTGACGACGACACCTTGTCGACGGCCGTCAGGCAATCGGAGATTACGGAACCGGAAAAGTTTTTCATCAGTCCACCTTCATGGATTCAAGACCATCGGCAAGGATGGCGTTCATCTCTGCCAGTTGCGCTGCGATCTCAAACCAGGTCTCGAGAGTTTTCATTTGCACGACTTCTTGGAATTGAGCGGAGAGCAGAGGAAGTTCGCCTTGCCGCCTCTTATCGCTTACGGCAGCCATGATGTTTTTCGAGAGATCGTCCATGCGACGCTGAAATTCCTTGTAGGAGTTGCGGATTTCGGTGGCTGTCATCGAATCGCCCCCATCAATCCGTAAAGCGCAATGCTCCAGAGCGCGAGTGATACGGCGATCACAAAAATCAACTTGCCAAACGTGAAGTGCTGGAGCGCGAGTGGCTTCGTGCTGCGGTTTTCAACTTGGCTGGATTTTGTAAGCTGGTCCACTGCAAGCCTTTCGCAGTGGCTTAAGGTAGGTTGGTAGGCGCGGCAGGAATCGAACCTGCAACCCTCGGATTAGAAAGCTGGTGTAGTTAGAAACGTGTCGGTGCTTTCAATCCGGTTTTCAACTTCCCTTTTGCCACTGACCATTAAGATTTTTTCTTACCGTTCACCGCGCGATTAATCGCGCACTGCCTACACTCGCGGGTGCCATCTTTCCTGATGTACAAATTCTTTCCGGCCAACTTGTGGCCCCGCTTGCAAAACTCTTTCAGGTTGGCCATGCAGTTACGAAAATTACTCGCACTACGAAAATCTGTCAACAATTTTCGTAACCCTTTGATGGGAAAATACTAAAACGAAAGTAACCCGCGATTTCGAAGCAGAGTCACAACGCACTGCACACAGATCAGTGCTATGCGCTTTTCTTGGGAGCGATCCTACTCAGCGCTTCGACCGCAGCGCGCTTCACTTCGATGCGTACATGGGAATAACGTTTCTTCATTCGAGGCGAGATGTGACCGGCGATGGCTTCAGCGGTTTCTTCTGAAATGGTCGGATTCTCAAGCAGTTTGGTGATGGAGTGATGGCGGAAGGCGTAAGGCGAGACGGTGATTTCGCACGCACCGCAGAGTTGATTGTGTGCCGTGCGCCAACCTTTTGCTGGCTGTGTCGGATCGTATTTGGCGCGATGGATTCGATAGGGCAGCAGGTAATGATGAGGTTCAATTGCGCCCAGCTTTTTCGCACGTTGCAACAGGTATTCCACAGCTTGCCACGCGCTCTGGTTCAAGGGAATCACGCGGATGCGATGTTCATTTTTCGCGCCCTCCGGCTGAATGCGCAAGGTGCGATTGTCGGCGTCGATATCCATCAGCCGCAGATGCCGCAGTTCTCCCGGACCTGCAGTGGTATTGATGGAAATTACAAAAGCACAGTAGGCCACTTCCCATGCGGGATTGGCAATTCCAGCCCGGTACAATTTTTCTTCTTCCGCCTGGGTTAGCGCCCGGTGCGGCGATTCTTTAGGTAGTGGCAATGGCTGGTATTGATCTCTGATTTCATTCCAGCGACCGATGCGCTTCAACATTTGCTGCAACAGCGAGCATTCGTGATTGATGGCGGAAGCACCGGCGCGGGCCATGCGCCACTTCTGAAATGCCCTAATTTCATCCGCGCCGATCTCTCCCAGACGTAGCTCGGCAAAGAATGCGGAGAGAGTTTTTACATAATCCGAATAATCGCGGAATGTTCGCGGGGCAAGATACGGCTTTCTGGTCTCGAGAAAAGCCTTTGCTGCATCAGCAAATGGCACTGCCGTGAGGGTGACGGTCGGCACCAGTTCTCCTGCACTGATTCGATTGCAAACGGAGGAAGGCTTTTGATGAACATCAGTTCCGTTTTCGTAACAAGACTCCAAAGGCTCCGCTGGTTTGTCAAGATGGAAAACTTTCTCCGAGATAAAAGTCTTGAGCCGATTTACCCCATTGACGTGTCAAGCTGCAAGACCCGAGTCCCGTCCCCAAGCGGCGACGCACGTTACATGGAATGTTGATAATCTGACAATGGGAAAGAAGTGCTAGGACTCGGGCTTTGCCCATAATCCCTATGTTGCCCAATAAGTCAGCGGTCTGCACAAAAAGGGCGGTCTTGGCTCTAGTTGTGCTTGTCGTGACAGGGCTTGCCGTCTGTTCAGCGGATCGTATTCCGCGTTTGGCAGACCTTCCAGAACGGCTGATTCGCCACGGTAGGAGCAGGGCCGAAATCTGAGAACCGATTACTCAATTACCTCAAGATCGTGGTCGCCCGAATTCCATACTTGCTCGCGAACCGGGCGGATTAGGATAATGCAGCCGTCGCTCGACATCTCGGGGTTCGTAAACGCCGCGCCATGTATTTTGAATCCACTTCGCCCGCACATTTCGTTTTCGGGAGCGGGCGTTAAAGGTAGCGTGTACTCGCCCGTATGCGGGCTGTCGTACGGAGCACCTATTGAATATTTACCTCGGGGAATCGGCCCTACATTATGCACGCATTGCATCGTTGGATTGTTCTTGCCTGCGGTGTTGCCCGACCAGCCAAAGTAATGCTGTGACAGGGGATTCCAGAATTCACCGTTCGATTGTTTGAAGGTCCAGGTCAAGATGTGCTCCCGAATCCCGTATCGCCGCCTTGTCCAGCCTAGGACTCGGCAGGCAAAATGCGCAACTCGTTATCCGCCGTAACCTCGCGCTCCAATTCAATGCGTCGACGTTTCTGAAGGTCCAGCACTTCATCGAATGTCGGCTCGGCGCAATAACGCTCGGCGATCTGGCGAAAGGAATTGGCCAGAGATTCAAGAGCAGCAACCTGACGCTCTTCCATACCTCCAGATTTTAGTGCACCTGATCTGCTGCCACACGTTTTTTTCTTTTGCGCGGTCCGGTAGCGGGCGGAATTTCCTCGGGCTCGTCGTCGTCCTCCGTGTCTTCCGGTGGAGCCTGCTCGGGATTCAGCGTATAGAAAAACTCATCCACGAATTCGGCCCAAGTTGGCTGACCTTCCAAGCGCGGCTCGCTTTCCAAAACGCTGAGTTCCGGCGTGCGCTCGATCATCGCGTTTATATGATCGCGATTCGAAAGCACGGGAGCCAGCATTTGCAAAGCCTGCCCGTAATGAACAGCCAGAGAACTGGCGCACTGATCCCCAGTCCAGCCCTGCTTGAAATAAGCGATGACTTCTTGAATGACTCCCTTAATTAGTTGCTCTTGGTCGATTTGACCATTTGGTTGAGGCGGAGGTTCAGGAGGGGGGATCACTTCAGCTGCTACAGGCGTAGGTGGAGGCGTGGCGGGTGCGGCGGTTGCTGTTGGTGCGCCCGGCGCTGGTACCAACAATCCTCGAGATGCCATGTGCGCCTGCCACTGGAAACGATCATGCTGCAACTGTCGGATCTGCGCGAATATTCCCGGAAGAACCGGCACAAGAGCGGTCGCAAGTGCTATCCAGGGATCGCTTTTTGGAGTCTTCCCTTCCCCGGCGATTATTTCCTGCAAGGTTTTCCCGGTGAGGTTTTTCACGAAACCCAGCTGGTCGTTCACGTCTTCCAGTCCACGCGGCTCTGGATTTTCGCGTTGAGGATTCAGCTTGGCTGCGATGTTTACAACTTTTTCAATCAGCGTTAGCGGATCGGCTGACTGTTGCGGAGTCAAAGCTTTTTCCGCAAGTTTCATCATCAGTTCATTCGGAGCGCTGGCAGCTTTGGCCTGCATATCGAGAGCGGATGTCATACCCTTTTCCATTACGGCCACGCTGGTTTCAACGGCCTTCTGCGCTCCGCCTTCGTTTTTGAGCAGTGGGACTAAAGCTTTCAACGCTTCGGCGAGTTCGCCTCCACTACTCCCGCGATCAGTGGACGCTTGCCCAGATGACGAAGCCACCAGAGTTCTTCCGGTGGAATCGGTTTGACCTTCTTTGAATTTCGGTTGGCCGGCAATCGGAAAGATGTATTTCCCTGCCAGCGTGCGGCGGCCGCGCTTCAGATAGATTTCGAAACGCCCGCCACCGTGTTCTTCTTTTATGTCATCCAGAGTGCACGGCAGAGGATATTTACCGATGTAGGACGGATCTCCCTGCTTGTTGAACACTCGAGGTTCGACGCGATAGAGATAGATCATGCATTCATCGCGCGCGTGTTTCGGCACCAGGGCGACGCGGTCCCAGAAATTGGCATTCGTTTCCTGGGCCTTGGCTCGCCATTCGGCTTCCCATTCGCCAGGCTCAAGCAGTTGTTCTTCTATCGTGGCTTGTTCTTCCAGTTCATCGATGGTGTGCAGTGGTTTGCGTGCAGATTTCGCTGGCATTTCTAACCCCTCTCCCTGTTCCCTTCCAAAATGAGCATGGCTTCGATTTTTCCGTCCGGTATTTTGGTTCCGCGAGTCTGCAACCTTCCACTGAAGAATTCGCCTTGCTCTACCGTCAGTGGAACATCCAGCAGATAAATCGGTTTGCCAATTAACGTGAAGCGTTGATCTGGCGGCATCGACATGAGTTCGTCTTTCGTGTAGGCGCAAAGTGCGACTGGATCAGCCGCGAGAAATGAAGGGATGCAAACGTACTGTTTTTTGTTAATGAATAATTCCACTAGCGAGTTCCACCAAAGGGAATGCTTCAGAGATAGCGGACTTCCGTCTAGAAGGAAAAGCAGTCGGACATCCCAAATCGTAAATCGCTCTGGCGAAGGAAGCAGGTTCGGAACTTGAAGGTTTGACTCTTCTGGTTTAGTGGAGGCGAAAAACTCAAGCGGCTCCAGCAGCGAACCATCAATTTGCTTGAGTTCAATCCTTCCCCAAATGCAGTCAGTGACAACTTCTATGGTCCCGCCCAATACTGGCACAGATTTTCATTCCCCTTTCTCGCGGCCTGCGATTCAAAGTGGAATGTTGGCGAAGGAAGGAAAGAGATGCACATTCGAATCTTGCCGCGTGCAATCTCTCCGAGTACGGTATGTCCGCTGGCGGAAGAGGTTAGATTGTGAGGCTACCCTTCACGATCTGCAGAGTTTGAAGTTTGCCATCGTGAAAGGTGCCGACCACTTCGCGAATTTCGGATTTTACAGTGAACTCGCGAGCGTGCATAGCGAGTTTTTGGCGCACCAGATTGTAGCGCTCATTGGACGCAATCACGTGTTGCTCTTCTTTGGTGGAATCGCGGCCGGTGATGCGGGTGCGAAGAATCTCCAGTTGCACCTCGTCGGCTGCAGTTGGCATCAGCCGAATCTTAATTCCGACCGTTCCGTACATGCCCGGGATGGCGAAAGACAAAAGCGCCTGCTCGATATTCCCCATATTGATGGGGAATTCATTCTCGGCAGTCGCAAAAATGGTCTCGGCATCAGCCATTTAGCTGAAGTGTGACAGAAAACCGCGAAAAATCAATAGTTTCCCTTGTTAGGTATGACGCAGGAGGGAACCGCAAGGGAACACCAAGGGAACCGCTGGAGATTGTACTTTACATAGTCTATTTATGTGCGGGCAACTCTCACGTAGGTTTTCCTTCGTGCAGACGCATATCGCATGCGGCACTTTGGGGCGGTTTTGATGGCTAATCGGCCGTTTTCATCCGCCCCTATATCGATTTTGCTGCTTTCTTCCAGCCTGAATTCATTTCCTAGACAAAAGGTACTCAAGAGTTCGTCGGGCAACGATACTCAGAACCCCTTTTCGCGTTTGGGTTAGAAATTCGGGCTAGATGAGAGCAGCAGAAGCGTTGGGGACATGTCAACTGCTCTTCAGATGCGGGCTTACCAGCTCCCGCCCGGCGACGCGGGTGTCGTCAAGACCATTAACAAAATGGAATCGCTGGTCTCCGGGCCGGAAGGCGTCGGTTCCCCACTTCTCCACCAGATCGTGCGCGATGCCATCCGCGGAAGCGTGCGCGATTACACGGAAATTGATTACTGGTTTCACTGGGTCAAAGAGCACATCCAGTTTCGCGGCGAAGCAGAAGAGACGCTGCAATCTCCCGAAGTCACATTAAAGCTTCGCGCCGGCGACTGCGACGATATGAGCATGCTGATCGCGGCCGGGCTGCGGTCGCTCGGTTATGAAACGGCATTCAAGACGGTAGCCACGCCCGATTCGATGGGCGAATACGCGCACGTTTACGCTTTGGCGCTCGACAAGAAAACTCATAAATGGATCGCGCTTGACCCAACGGTAGATGAATCGTATCCGGGATGGGAGCCGGACGACACGACGCGCGAACAGACTTTTTCAAGAATTGGAGGACTTATGGCGTACGGCAAAGGCAATTTCAGGACGCCGAGCGCAGTTCCACCTCAGCCCAGAATGAACCTGGGATTTTATCGGCCGGGTAATTTTCGCGGGCTGGGTTACGTCCGGCGAGCCGGATTTCGCGGACTGGGCGATGACAGCGGCATCGATCTAGCGGCTGCGCTATCGACGCAAGGTCTTCAGGAATTGCCAAGCATCATCGGATCGGTGACGGGAGTTCAGACCTCAACGACCACTGCGGCAGGATCCACGCAAACCGGAGCGAACTTTCAAAATCTTTTGGCGGGATCAAGTCTGGCGGGCGCATCCAGTTCTAGCCTGTTCTGGGTTTTCGCTTTCATCATCGTCGGAGGACTGATTTACGTGGGTGGCAAGCGATAGTTCCACGTGGAACCTTATTTTATGAGTTATAAGCAAATTCCGCTCCCGTTGAATCGACGGTTTGTACCTCAGGGAATCGTGATGAGGCAGCCCGCTTATCCGCGTTTAGGAATGCGGCATCGCGTGCCGATTGGGTTCAGACTGGGAGCGAGCCCGGCTGCGAGCATCGCGACCTCGGCGCCGGGAATCGCCGCGGGCGTCGGAACCGCGCCAGCAATTGCAGCAGCGGGCGTAGGTGGAACGGCTCTTGGCACAGCATTAGGAATTGCAATTCCGCTGGCAGGAGTGGCGATCGGCGCAATTGTCGGTGCTCTCTTTGCAGCCCACGAAAAACGAGTAGCGGATGCGAAGGCGGAAAATCAGAACCTCACAGATTTAATTCCCACCGTCATCAACGCGATCACGCAAGTTTTCAACGCGGCGAATTCTGGGCAGGCGACAGCGGCACAAGCGATCGCAGCCATGCAGCAGATTCAATCCGGCTACTGGCAATCGGTCCAGGCTTTCGAGAATGCTCCCGGACAAGCCGGAGGAGCGAGCAGTTGCAAGAATCTTTCAGCCGCAGCGTGGAAGGCGATGAACTCGACGCAGGGCAAGCCGGGCGATAAGAATCCCACGGCCTGCAACAAATCCTGCACAGCATCGTGCTGCATCGGCTGCAACGTAATCAACCAATGGGTTGTTCGCGCAATCTGGATGTTTCAAAACCCGGGCAAGAGTGACGGATGGGGTTGGGGAACGGTTGTTGGGAATTCCTATGGACTCGGAACTTTCACGCCCCCGAATTGGCAATACACACCGCCAAAACCCGCAACAGCAGCGAAACCAGCAACAACGGCAACCGCGGCGAAAACTGCTGCGAGTTCTACTGCGAACGCTTCTCCGGTCACAAGTGCCGTGTCCGATGTCGCAAGCGTAGCGTCGACGCCGATTGCCGGCATTCCATTGTGGGCGATTGCAGCTGCAACGGTGGGCGCGTATCTGATTTTTAAGTGAGCGGCATGGATGCAAACGTAAAGCGTCTGATTGCCGCCGAGATTTTGGAGCATGGAGTCATTACGCCAATGATCACGCTGGGGAAATACATTCACAGAGGGTACGTCCTGCCGACACCATCCCGACTTCGTGGATTAGGTTACGTGCGGCGATTTCGCGGCATGGGCGATGTGTGCACGACAGTCGCAGGCGGCTCGCGGGTGTGTTCACCAGGTACACCGTCGCCAGTTGCGCTGAAAATCCAAAACCGCATCGCGAATGGCTTCAGTCCGACACCCTACACCGGACCCGGATATGTGCGTGTGTCTCTTCCCGCCACTCCAGTTCTCTATAACCAATCTCCCTCAGGAAGCCAGCCGACCACGGTGCGCGCGGTTGTCACCCGACCACAAGTGCCAAGCGCAAACGCTCTACTGGCCTCGGCGATGGCTATATACAACACAAACCCAGCGGCTTTGAGCCAGAACCAATGGAGCCAGCTGCAAGCGGCCGGCGTGATTCCGTCGACGCTTCCCTACTCTTCCGCTTCGCAGTTGCCGAATGCGGCGAGCGCAGCCGCGGCGACGACGACAACGACAGCCACAACGGCCACAGATCTCGGAACGGAGATTTCAGTCTGGCTCACCCAGAGCACGATTTTTCCGCCCTTGCCGGACAGTGTGATCTATGGCGGGGGAGCTTTGGCGATTTACTTCCTTCTCTTCAGCGGAAAGAAAGGGCGACGATAAATGGCGCGAATCCTCGGAAATTATGTCAATCGGGATTACGTTCTGCCGACCTCGCAGGTGAAATGCATCTTGATTTCAGCGGAGCAGGATGCGGCGAGAAAGTTAACGGCGCAAGCGAGGGGATGCGCCCAGCGCACGAAACCAAAGAGCTATGCGAGGCCGGCGAAGGGACTGAGTTACTACCGCGGGCAAATTTTGTTTCGGAGACTGGGAAGGCTGGGACAGGACGACGGCGAAGATTTAGGCATCTTTTCGACGCCCGGAACACTGCCAGTTCAAACCGGTGTGGCGCCAGATGGCGGAGATTCGATTTCCTTCATCCCGACCAGCATGGAGAACAATCCCACGGCGGTACAAAGTTTTCTGGCGGAGAACTTCCCCAATATCAATTATTCCGCCAGCAACCCAAACGCCTTGACAGTTAGTCCATCGGGAGCAACCGCGCCGATCACGTCTGGGTTGTCAACGATTCTGAACAGTTTGCTCAGCCCGAAAAATACCGGAGTGGCCACGGCTGGGATTTATCCCGCAGGATATCAACCCTCCGGTTGGACGCAACTCAATACACCCATGGCCGGCACCGGACTTTCGCCGTTAGCTTTAATCGCTATTTTCGGCGGAGGGCTTTTGCTTGTGAGTTTTGCGAGGCGCCGATGAGAGTGTTTACACCTCGAGAGAAAGAGATCCTGCAATTGATTGCCGAGCGCGGATTGTCGGACAAGGAAATCGCACGCGAGCTCGGGATAGCGGTCGATACGGTTGGATGCCACGTGCAGAACATCCGCAACCGGATCAAGGGCAGCTTAAATTTGCTCAGTTTGAGCCGGATCGATATCGCGCTGTATGCGATCGCCAACGGGTACGCCAGCGCAAAGGCTTTAGATCAGAAGTATTTGGTTTCCCAGGTGGAAAGGACTCAAGGTGTTTCCCTTTGTCACGTGTGATATCACCGGCTACTCGAGACCGGCATACGCGATCTGCGCGCATATTTTGCACGGTGCGCCCATCGCAGAGATTCGCCACGCTCACAACGATGAGATGGGAATGGTGATGTGCATGATTTGCGCACGAAAGCAGCAGACGGAAAACGAATTGACCGGGCGCGAATTTGAATTGATCTGCGCAGATTGTGTAGAGAGAACGATGCTTTCGCCGATCAAGGTAGGTTCAGCATGAGACTCGGACAAACATTGCAGGCTCCATTTCTCGGGCGGCCGTCGATTCAGGCGCAACGCATTCCGGTGCGACCAGCGATGCCGAAGCATGGGAGTTACATCAGAAGAAGTCCGCTTGGCTGTGCCTGTAAGACCAAAGGCTTGAGCGGACTTGGGCAGATCACCGGGAATCCGACGATTGACGCGGTGATTGAGAATCCATTTGTTCTTGGAGCGGGCACGGTTATGGGATTTTTGGTGCTACAGAACTTATTCAGTCGCGGGAAAAAAGCAAAGCGAAAAGTGAGCTCATCCACACTTGGCGACGCTTTGCCTTGGCTAGTTATCGGAGGTGGCGCAATCGCCATTGCGGCAGTCGGTACCGGGTATTGGGCTGGAAGTAATCAATGAGGGCAAAATCCAACCCGAATCTAGATGGCATCGCTAACTTTGTGGTGCTCGGAATCGGTCTGTACATTTTCTACAAATTGTTCAGCTCTGGACCGGGCAGCACCAACACTAGCGGCAGCCTGCTCTCTAAAATTTTTTCCAATCCAGCGTCGGCCACGTCCACACCGGGCGGATTGTTTGCACCAATGGCCCCGACCGCTGGATTACCGTCATCGCCCACGGTGTCAAGTAATCCGCTTGAAGTTTTTTTTGGATTCGGCACTTTTACGTACGGGCCAAATGACGAAATTCCTGGAACCGGGCAAACGCTCACTCAATTGCGAGCGCTCGGCTACACAGATGATCAGATTACGCAGGGCCTGCAGCAGAACATCGGATTAGCTTTTCCAGATGACACTTCTGGTATCTCTTTCTGAAATGAAACGGAATCACATTCTCGCGGCACGTGCTGGACTCCGGGTATTTCGCTCAATCTCCATCTGGAGAAGTAGTTGTTGCGCCCTAATTTTTAACTCAAATGCCCTCTCTCTTCCAATGCTAATGCCGTACGCCATACCCAAAAACCCGACAACCAACGTGCAGCCCCACGCTAAGGACGAAAAGTCGGTAGAGAGAGCAGGATTGGTTTTCCCCGCGATGGAAATTCCGATTGCGATAAGAAAACCAACGGCCGCACCGATTATTCCGTATTGCAAGGCGCATCCGAAAATAATCTGTCTGGCTTGGCTGTATAGCCCATCAACAAATCTCTGCAAAACGTTCTCGTCGTATTCAATCGACATGGCTAACTCCATTTTGCGGGAACGGAGTATTCATCCAGAGATTCAAAGTGTCAATGACACCAATGGGCTATGTGTCGGCGCAGGATACGGCGGCGGTGGAGGGAGTGGGTTTTGAAAAGCTATCGAAGAAACGGATTACGCCCCAGAAATGGATGTTGCGTCGATGGCAGCGTGTACCTTGTCGGCGTCTTGCCCGGATTGGCAATTATCAGATCGCCATTTACGAGCGACCTCTGCAAGGAATCTTCTATCTCCTGCAAGGTGCGCGAAGGAAACTCTCCGCAGAGTTCATGTGCCGGTCGGCTTAGCTTGGGATGCTCGACAAACCACAGCACCACATCGGCGTCGAAATCCGCCTCTTCTTGTCTGCGTCTTAATTCTTCGCTCGCCTCCAATCCAATTTTTTCTGCCTTCCGATCCTTGAGAACGGTGTGCACGTCGTACGCTATCTTCCACAGAAGCCCAATTACAGCAGCCGAGCAAGCAACAATAGTGGCGATCTCAGACCAAGAGTGTGCTGGCTCAAGATATGCGGAGAAACAGGCGAATAGATCACTTTGCATGTTCGGCAGCAGCGGTAATCATCCAAGTCCAACCACAGAGAGCCCAGAAAACTCCTCCGGCAACCGCAAGGAAAATGTAGAAGTACGAAATATTCTTAGGTCGATCGTGATCCATAGCGCACTACCTGCAATGATGGTTTGCAATATACGCAGCAACGTTAATTCCAGCGCCGATCAAACTGATAATCATGAAAGTAAATTGCCACCAGAATTCTCGCGTGAACTTATCCAGCCAATCCCAGTCCACCGTGTCTTTGTCTTTCATTTTCTGAATAGTGCGGCAGCAGAGATAGGAAGTCAAGAACTGTCATGAGACCTCGCGCCATCCTGAAGTGGTTTCTCTATTTCGTGTACTCCTTCGGCCCGCTGAAACACCGGGAAGTGCCGAACATCGGAGAATGTCAGGAATGAGGCACCGTCGCAATTTCGGCCAAGGCGATCTGTTCAATTTTCACGGCGCGTTTACGGAAAAAAAGGACGCTGTGGCAAAAGAACAATCGACGCCAGGTTCATTCATAAAGACTGTCTGGTATCGCAGTGGACCGAAATACGCCGTGCTCAGCAAAAAGAATCCGCGACGCAAGAAGAATTTATTGCCGATTCCGGCAGACCTCACGAATGTGTTTTCTAGCATTGGAATGCTGCCCAAGGAGAAGCGGCGACGGAAGAGGAATTTGACGATCCGCAAACCGTTCTCTGGCGGTCGAAGTTTGTACGGACCAGGGTTGATTCGTAAACCGTTTCAGAGACGGGTAGCCAAAATGGTGCGCAGCCGTCGCAGTGCGGGCTTGATGACTGACGCGGAAATTAAGCGGCTCAGGAAGTCGCGAAAGAAGGGACCGGCGAGCAGCGTGTTTCACGAACTGTACGGCCCCAACCCGCACATGATCTGCGGCGCCAATGTCGGCGGAGAAGAATGCACGCGCAAGCCCGGACACAAAGGACCGCATTTACCTCAGGGCGCGACGATGCGACCGAAATCGAGACTTCGAAAGGAATGGAAGCCTAATCCCATGAGCAAAAAGAAACGTTCACGTAAGAAACGAAATTCGCGCAAGGGGAAGATGCCTGCAGCTTTAAAAGCTTACTTGGCGAAGAAGCGCGCAGCCAAACAGAACCGGCGAAAGAAACGGAATTCGCGTCAGCATTCACGACGACGCAGAAAACAGAACAAGCGGCGAGTAGTTTACCGCACGCGGACGGTAGTCCGTTATCGCACGCGCAAAGCGAAACGGAGACGCAAATCGAATCCCAAGCGCAAAAAATCCTCTGGCTTCTTGGCGAAGCTGGCGAAAGCCATCAAGGGGAATCCGCAGCACTTCTCGAGCGCTGAAGTCCGAAAGATCAAGCGCATGCAGAAGATGGGTTTCCGTAAACGGCTGAAGGTCGCGTAGCGCATTTTTTTGGGTTGGGGAACTTTATGACAGTCCTTCGCAAATGGTTGGGGAGCGGCTTGCTGTTCATTTTCGCGGCAGCCGCTTTCGCCCAAAGTCCGATCAGCACGCAGCAGGTGAATATTCCCATCAGCGTGGGACTACCTGCTCCGCCGATTCCTTTAGGATCGGCAACCGTCACCGGCACGCAGACGCCGGGAAATTATTTCAACGCCACTTACTATTTTTGGGTTGTGGCGGAATTCACAGTGGGCAACTCCGCTCCCGCAGGCCCAATTCCCTGTTTTAACGCGCCACCAACTCTCAGCGTTTCTAATTACTGTTCGTTTTCCTGGAATGCGGTACCGGGCGCAAATTCCTATGACGTTTTGATGACCAGTAACTCCGCGCCACCAAGCGGAGCCTGCAATTGTGCGGTCACGACAGCGACCTCAAGCACTTCGATTAATGTGCAATCGAATTCGCTTTCGTCTTACACGGTCGCAACATTTCAGCCGAACAATCTGGGATTGAGTCTCACCAATGAAAGCGTAGGAGCGGGAAACAGCCATTTAATTTTGCGCAGACAACCGAGCGGAGCACAGCTGGCGGATTTGAACGCAGTAGCCAGTGGATTAGCGGATCCGGGAGCAAATGGAGTTCTAAAGAGAACCGCGCCAAATACCACGGCGATCGCGACAAACGCTGATATCGTTGCATTGATAAACGCCGCAAGCTTGCAGCTCAGCAATCCTTTTTTCATTGATGCGGCTAGACCATATGTCGACGCTTCTTCGCAGGGACAATCTGACTGGTGTGCAAATGTTAATAGTGCAGATACGCTGCTCGGCACGCAATTAGGAGAAATTCATCTAGATCCCGGCGCTGGAACAGCGAATTGCAGCACGAATATCACCTTAAGTGCACAGCACACTTTGCGAGTCATGGAAGGTGCGGCCAGTTCCGCCCATTCGGCCTATTACTACGAGCTCGGCACCCACTCCGTATTACTCAACTCCGGCAGCACTGTAATTGCATCGGGTGATGGCGGTACTTCCAATAATTTGAACAAGGTCAATTTTTCTTACACCGGAACCGGCTCTGCCTTTGAGTCTGCAAATCAGGCGGTAGAGATAGATGGGGTCAGGCTTGAGGGTTTCAATATTGTAGGCAGCGGCGGCGGAAGCAAATGCCTCGACACGACCGGCATGGGGGACAGCACATTTAGCAAGATGATGCTGGAAAATTGCAGCACTGAACTCTATTCCGACGAGACTTCCGTCGCTGGTTACTACAACGTATTCGACAAAGTAAGCTTTGTGGCAGCAGCAGCAAGCTCCGGATATGTCGGGATTGATTTTAGAGGTGCAGCCAATGCTCAGAGATTTTACGGAGCCAGGTTTTCTAGGCTGACCAGGCAGTTTGTCATCGGCACGACGGGAGCCCCGAATGAAATCGACTGCTATGGGTGCACATTCGAGCAGGCTGACACGCTGAGTGTCGAAGTAACCGGAGGGAGCTCGATCAACTTCTACGGGGGACGCTGGGAAAATGATCCCATCGCGATCCAGACCGACAACGCTGCAAATAACACCATCCTCGGAGTGCTGGCGGACTGTCCCTATATCGGCACTTTGACTGGCTCAGGCAACTCCGGTAACCCATGGAACGACAACGCTGGCGCTCTAACGGTCAGAGACTGCGGATATGGAAGAGAAAATAGCTTTGGCTACGGTCTGAATGCAGGCTCCAATTTCAACCTGTTTCCCGACGCTAACTTTGAATCATTCCAAACGTTTTCCTATGGGCAGGTTCCGGGAGGCTGGAACCAATCAGCCTACGTCAGCTGCTCTGGCTCGCCAACGACCTGCACCGGGAACTATAACTACACAGCTGCTTCCACCGCCGCACCAGAAGGCACCATCCAATGCGGCAACGCTTCGCAATGTTTAATCCATAGCGGTTCGACATCGGTAAAAGTAGGTTCAAACACGGACGGTAGGGGCATTATTACGGCTTCCACGATTCCTGTCGACCCCAACAAGGTTTACACGCTGAGTTATTGGTGGACTACCGATAGCACGGCATCATCGCACGAACTCGGCACTTTGATGTTGCTCACAAATGCCTCTGGCACTCCAATCACAAATGGCATCATGGCTCGGTCCTACTTGGACGGCGATCCACCCAATGGAGGATTCCAGCGACAGGATTGTACTTATAACTCCGCCATCTACCAGGCTTGGCTATGCGCCGCAGATGTACCCACCACCGCTTCCGTCCTGCAACGAAAGACTGTGTTGCTAAAATTTCCGAAGGGTACAAGCAACGGAGATACGGCTTTTTTGCAGTTTGGTTTTGTTTCGGAAAATGGCGGCTATGCCTATGTCGACGACGTCTGCTTTGCCGAAGGCCTGGGATGCAGCGCCCGCCCCACTCCGAGACGCCTAGGAGACAGCGGAACACAAAACGCTTACGGAACGCTGAGTCTGAATGGCAACCCCCTGGTGCCATTCAGTGGAACCTTGATTAACGGAAATGCTCCAGCTTACAACTCGACCTTGGCAGCCTACGTTGATTCAGGTACCGCACCTATCAAAGTGCTTTGCTCCCAGTCTTCGTATGTAGACAACACTGGAAATACAACTACTAACGTCGTTGGTTCTTGCGACATTCCCAAAGGAACTATTGCCGCAACTGGAAGATTGCACGTTCACGAATGGATTGATCCCTGCACCGCAGCGAGCACGCCTGGCTTCCCAAATATCACTTGCAGCGCTGCAAACACTGGTACCTGCACCGTCAAGGCAACGTGGAACACGGCTGCAAATTTTAGCGGTGGCAGTGCCGTAAATTTAATCAATAGCGGGCTCGCGGCAGCGGTGAAGGGTGAACTGCAAGGCGATATAACAAATACCGCATCCAATGCTCAAATTCTCAGAGCCACGCAGTTTTCGACCACTGTAACCCAGCCTGGGGCGTTGTTCGCCTCGCTGGACACCTCAAGTGGAGCGAGCACGGATACGTTTGTGGTATTTGGCATGACAAATTCGGTGAGCGCGGATCACTGCGCCGCAAATTGGAGAGTAGAACTGTGGCCGCAGTGATGCCGAACTTTTTTGCTTATTTTGCGGTGAAGCTAAGTTGCGCAGCCTTGCTAATCGAAACAGTCCTTATTACCGGCGCGTTTGGATTGAATGGCTGCACTGGAGCCTTGCCAAATTGCTCCCACATAGCCAAGAACCGCATCGTGTTGGCTGCTGCTCCATCGAGCAGCAATTTCACGGTGCCTTTGTCGACGTGCAGATTACTTAATTCAACCGCCCCGCCGTTATACACAAGTGTTGCATTCTTTATTGTTCCGCTGTCCCAGATTTTCCCGTCTAGTACCACAGGACCAACGCCTTCGTTCTTTGTGACGGACACGTCATTCATTCGACAGGTTGCGGCTGGAATGACCGGAGGTTTGCCCGACCCACCAAACACCCCGCACCCTTCATCTGCGCGGGCAACATTCAGGACGTGGCTCCCAGACAAGGACAAACCCAGCAACAAACCAATAATCATCGATGGCAATGCCACTGTGACTCTAGACATGGTGCCTCCTTCTTACGGCGTAAATGGTACTCGCCTCAGCACGGGACGGAATTATATATGAACTGCTCACTGCACACCTGCCAACGAATTCTCGGGGAAGATTCTCCGGTCAAGCTGGAGTTAGTCGAAGCCGGAGGCCTCTCCCGTCATCAGTTCTGTTCGCTTGCCCACTTGGGAGCATGGCTGATCACGCGACTGGATAAGAGCGCACGGAATCTAGTGAGCATTTTAGGAACGAGCGAAGGCAGAAAAATGGCGGTGAAGTTTTTGGCCGACAAAGTTCTGTGATGATGTTTCGCCCAGCGACAGGCCGGGCAATCTTTCGCGCAGGCAGTGCCAGACGCATTTAGCCGATGCGTATAGGGGGAGAGCATTCTGAATGTATTGTGACAGACACTTTCACTGGCTGCCAATCAAAGGGATGCTGTATTTCAAGAATAAGCGCAAAACTGAATTACGGAAGTAATACCGGATTTCCCTTGCGACAAGAGCTTTTTAAAACACTCCAGGGAGAAGAATTGATGGACGCTCTAGCCATCGCGCAGGCGTTCGACACACATCGGCACAGTCTGAAAGTGCCAAAACGGAATTACAGGAAGGTGCAACTTGCGGAGCGTGATGCAATCAGCCGCTACCTGCTATGGCGTGAACATCGACGCACTGAAGGCGACAGCGTACTACTTACTTTTTGTGAGTGGCTGGAGCAGTCTTTGGTGGAGATTCTGCCGGCGGAGTGGCCATCAGGAGATTCTGGCCCGTGTCCGTTTCAGCCTAACTCTTTGCCCGGATGAATGGGATGAACGAGCGCGCGAAGAGGCGTGCGAGATCTTGGACAGGCTAGCGGCATGAAAGAGATTCTTGCGCTTTTAGCTTTCGGAGCGCTTGCGCTGGCAGTGGGCATCTTGCTGGTGATTGTTGGGATTTTAGAGGCGATGGGACGATTTCCATGGATTTGAAAATATGGCGAAAGCTTACATAGGCGGGGCAACTTCGATGCTATTGCTGGCTTTCATCGGCTTAGTAATGGCGGCTTACGCGTTTACGCGCGCGCCACAAAACAACCCTCCGGAATTGGGTCAGTGAGATGTGTTCCGTCCATGGCAGCCAAATGAAGAGGGTTGGATCACCTGGATGGAAGCGTGCGTTGATTACTACCACTGGAAGCACAGAATGAAATCGGTTTCGCTTCTGCCCGGCGATGATGGCGGAAACCCCGACCGCAGCAGTCAGTACACAGATATTTCCGTCGAAAAGGTGCGTGAACAATTAAATGAGAATTGGAAGCAGCTGAGACTTTTTGCACGTGCGGTCGCTGATCGTGATCGCGTCATTGACGAATTGCACGGATCAATCGCAAGGCGCGACGAGGCGATTGCAGAACGCGACAAGACTATAAAGACCATCAAGTTGATGAGCAAGGTGAAAGTTGCGGTCCTGTATTCTCTCGTCGGTGGAGCGGCAGCCAAGGGGATTGAGGTTTTCGCGATGGCAATGGTGCACCATTGGATACATTAACGGATGAGCAATTCGGCAAACTACTAGAAGAAGTCCGCTACGGATTTTTTGTACTTTGCTCGCTTAACGCTACCAGCGCCGTACTGCTGGCAATTCTACTGGTGATTGTGGCAAGGCAATAAGCAATGGGTCTATTCTCCATCCCCGATCCGGTATCAATGTTTGAGTCAGCCAAAAATGCAGGACTTGAACGCGAAGTGGCCAACGCTTTTGTTTCAGCAACACTCTCGGCTTCGATTAGCGGGATGTGGCGCTCCGGCTCGGCAAAATGGGCCGACTGGACAGGCGAAGGGCAGGCGCTCAAAGATGCGGCAACCGCGATGTACCTCACACTCAGCGAGCAACTGAAGCCGGGATTTTTGGCACTCACCGTTCCCAAGGATCTGCTCAATGCAGACAACCTCTCCCGCTTCCAAACCGAATTCAAGGTGAAGCCGGAAAAATGAAAGATGGCATTCCCAAATTTGCAGCCACAGTTCGTCGCGTGCAAAGCGAACTGCAACTTACCCAGGCGGGCGACTATCACATCATGCCCTTCGCTTTGGGGAATTCGCAGCAGTTGCTTTACCTGGCGTGCCCAGGATGTGGAAAGATTCTCAACTTATCCGGTCACACTATAGTGTGCGCGGAACCGCTCACTATCAGACGCTCTCTGCTTTGCCAGTTCTGCAGGTTCCACGCGTGGGTTACAGATGGAGAAGTAGAACGAATCGACGATACGAACCTGAAGCAATCAGTTCCACCGGAAGAAAGAGTATGAAACGACGCAACCCAACATCGGAAGAACTCTACAAACGCTTTCACGGCCGTGCTTCAACTAAAGAATCAGTGATCGAAGTAGAAGACGCGGATTTCAATTCCCATCCCGACCTCGCCAAGCTGGGCGATCTGATGTCATTAACAGTAGGCGAAGGAATTGAACTCACCGGCAAATATCTGAATCAGCCGAAGCCATTGGATGATGAAGAGGATTCATGGTGCGTGCAGATCGACTTTGACCAGCAACGACCGGTAGCGGTGGCAGCTGAGCCCAACGGGAAACAGATCTTCTTTGTAGGCGGCGATCAGGACATCGCACGCTATCTCTCAGAGTTTCCCGTGGATGCGTCGAAAGAATTCATCGTGCTTGGACCCTGCATCCGGATTGAATATCTGACGGAAAAAGGCTTCGACCAGTTCCGCCCAACCCGCTACTTCCATGCCACAGGGGAGGAGAGCGGCGAATATCCGGGAGACAATGGAGCCAATCCGATCCTGTTATTCAATCGAGTGCGCAGAAAGCTTTTCCTGCAGGGCGGGGTTTACACAGTGAAGCCGGATGGTATCGTTGACTGAGTTATGCCAACCACACATCCTAGGCACGCTTCCCCATTAAAATCAGCTCCGAGAACATCTCCGCAAGCCACGCGCACGCCAGCTTGGCTTAAGAGCCACATCGATCCGATCCGCGACATTCTGCGCACCAAAGAATACAAGGTGATGGGTCGATTGAGCTTCGTCGAAGTGCTGAAGCCGGACGAGCAGCAAGCAAAGTTGATGGACTTTCGACGCGTGGGCCCGTTCCTAGCCGAAGCCACCAACATCAACCAGGTGGTGATCATTTCGGAATGGACGGGATTACCACCACATCTCGAGACTTCCGCCGATGCCTGCCCGAACTGTCAGACAGAATGCGAATTCTGCCGCGGAACCAAACGACGGCCCTGCTCGCTCAAGTTCTGCGGGGGAAGAGGAAAACGATTCGATCCGCAAGGCCTGATGGATTTTTCCGGAGAAAAGGTATGCCCTTCATGCGCAGGCACGGGAAACGTAGAGTGCGACGCTTGTCACGGAACCGGTCGGCGTTCCACCGGATTAAAGGGAGGCGCTTTGTACGATCCCGATGCGCGACCCAAACAGCCATTTTGCGAAACCTGCTCTGGCCGTAAGGTCCTGAGCAAGGAAACACCGGTCAACCTGATGGAATTTCAGATCGCCCAGGTTGGAACACTGAGCATCATTGGGGAGATTCTGCGATTCACCGTCATGCCGGATCAGGGACGGGCGGCGTATCGATATGACGTTATTCCCGATTCGCTGGGCGATGGAATGTTTTTGGTTATTGAATCTGGAAAACCCGGTGCCGCATACTTGCTGGGCGGAATTGCGGTGAGAAAGGATGTGAGCCGATGATGCGACTTGCTGAATTCGTCCTATGCATCATCGTCGTTCTCGGCATCGGCGTATCACATTTCAGTCATCCACTGAAAGATACTCAGCGCTGTCAACTATTCCGTGTCACAGGGCAGAGCTTTTGGTTTGTGCGCCCCGACGGAGAAGTGTTCGAAATGTTTTTCGACAATCCACCAGCAGCGCTTTCGCCCGGCATGAATTTCACTCACGTCTTGTACAAGGATGACAACGCGTACATGCGGCACTTTGTCAGTGCGCAGCTCGCAGGTTACCGATGAGCACTCCCAATAAATTCTCTCCACAGAACAACACGCCCAATCTTCTGGCGAAGTTCGATATCAATGTGCAGAACTTCGAACGGCCTGATGGTTCATGGATGCCCATGCTTAAGTTTTCTGCTGCGATGGGACTGGTGGAATTCGCGGTGCTTCTTAATCCCGACATCTGCCGCGTGCTGGGGAAATCTCTAAGCGCACACGCGGATGAATGCGAAAAGCACATCGTGGTACCGAAGCCAGAAATAGCGCAAGCGTGAATGCCCTTTGGTACTCCCACTTCCACGTTATAGACAACCCCTTCCCTTCCCTGTAATTTCCAAATCGTAGAGTTTAGCCAAGAGTTCTGAACATCGTTGCCCAGACGATCCGTGAGTCATTTTTTCCGGAATCGTGCTGGGCTTCAGCTTTTTATGGCGACGAAAGTGCGCAGATTAAGACTGGTCGGAAACCCAAGGAAGCGCGCACATCGGCGTCGACGCAACAACGTTCTGTACGTTCTGACCAACCCGAAGAGGAAGCATATGGCCAAGCATCGCAAGCACCGCAAACACAGTTTTTCGATGAACCGCCGTCACCGGAAAAACCCGTTCAAGAAGTATCGCCGGCATCGTCGCAATCCGAGTTTTGCCGGTTTCTCGACTGGCCAGGTTGTCGAATTGGGCTTGGGAGCAGCTGCGGGCGTGATCGGCTCGGGTTATTTAAGCCAGCTCGCACTCGGTGCCAATAACGTCGGCATGATGGGTTACGCCGGGGATCTCGTCGCGACGATCGCACTGGCGTGGGCTGCGCAGAAATTTCTCAATCGCGGCGAGCTCGCTAAGGGCGTCATGGCCGGAGGCGTGGGCGCGGTGATCAAGCGCTTCTGGGATGACAACGTGAGCGGCGCTTCGCAATCCATGTCAGGCCTCGGGAATCGCAGCTTCGCCGGTTTGGGGTACTACACCAACCGGAATTTCCCGCTGCCGACTTCGACCTATCCCGGACCTGCAGCCGCTCTCGCAAGCGCTCCTGTAACACCCGGGAACGCGCCGCAGGTTGTGATTCCGTCACAGCCGGTGACCGCACCGGGCGGAGGCAGTAAAAGATTTTCCGGCCGTTTTAACTAAACGGTCGTTGTTGAAAAGTTTGTGAATTTTGTGGAAACGCCCGGCTTAAGCCGGAGAAGGTGAACTATGGCAGGAACAAGTCTTCGCTTTAAGCAAATGTCCGGACGCGAGTATCAGAGATTTCGCCATTCGCTGAATCGAAGGCTGGCGATCGCGACCCGGAAGCAGAATCCGAACCTGGGCGGCACCATCGATGTCATCACAACTGAGCTGTATGACCAGTTGACGGTGAACGCGAACACGGCTTTCCCCTCCCCCTCGATTTTGTTTCAGACGCCGAAAGGCCAGGGCGGAAAGACCCTCGCGAATACCAATATGACCGCCGCGGGCATTCTGCCCAACCCGGACAGATTTACGATTTGGGCCGTGGCTGTACATGTTGCCAATAACACCATCCCGGCAGACATGGCCAACCTGCTCTCGAACGTGACCCTCGAGCTCTACATCAACAACAAATGGTGGAGCCAGGGACCGCTGGTCGCATATCCGGCAGGACGCGGCTACAAAGTTGACGCCGCTTCGCAGCTGGGCACCGGCCCAGGCACGTCGCAGCCAATTTATTCGGTTTCGAACGGCCTGCAGGATCCGCGCAGCGTGGCGCTACTCGATGCTTCGATCACGATCGAGCAGGGCGAGCAGTTCTCCGTCGTTCTGACCGCGCAAACCGGTTTCAACACCGCAGCCAACACAACCACACCTCCGGGCGTGGGAACCACGTTGACGGTTTATCTGATCGGCAATCGCGAGCGCGGCACTTCGTAAGCAGCGCTTTTGGTTTGGGGTTTGCTTTCACTTCGGGCTCGGGCGTTCCTACCCAGCCCGGAGTGAAAAGCTGAAAAGAATGATTCGATGGCTCAGTCCACAACTCAGGCTTGCCAGGCGTGCAAAGGTGGCGGAAAACTCCCCACGCCCAATCACAGCGCGTGGCAGACTTGCCCGATCTGCGGAGGCAGCGGGGAAAAATACGATCCGGGATTGCAGTACTCCTACCGGATGGTGCCGATTACCCTAGCCGGCAACGCTTCTTCGGTCCAAATCATTTCCATTTTGAATGCGGATTTCCGCTGGCAGGAATTTACCGGAGAATCGACCGGCCCGTTCACCATGCTCGTCACAGATCAATCGGCAGGCGGCCGGCAGTTTTCAAACGTCGCAATTCATTCCGCAGAAATTTTGGGAACTGGCACCAATCCCTTCCCGCTGCTCACGCCTTACGTTTTCCAGAAGAAGGGGCAGATACAAATTCAACTCACCGACGTAAGTGGATCCAGCAACACCATCGGGCTTTGCTTCCATGGTACCAACATCAACGAAGCGGTGGGAGTGCAGCCGGTCGCTGGAGGGCATAGCTAATGAAGGAATACAAGCTCATCGGCCCTGCTACGAACCTGAGCGCTGGCGATGCCAAATGCTTCGCATGCCCGGGTGACGGAATGCGAGTGCAGCCCGGTTCAGTTCCGGAAAAATGTAGCGTATGCAACGGTACCGGAAAAATCTCCGGACTCCTGAAACAGGTGAACGAAGCAGCCGCGGAAGGCTGGGTCTACGCCGGATCCCATGCCACCGGAACTCCGGGAAATCCCGCACACCTGATTTTTATGGAACGCGACAAGGCGGAAGAAAAGTCAGAAGCGCAGGGAAAGTAAATGAAGCTGACCAGCGCACTTTTCAAAAACTATCTCACAACCGCATTCGGCATCTTGGCTGGACTGCCCATGATCGTTTCTCAAAGTGGCCTCATGCTCGATGCGAAGTTGAATCATTACCTGCTGGTCGCTTCCGGTATTGGCATCGTGGGGCTGGGCATCGTAGCTAAAGCTTTCAACGTTCATTCCACGGCCGACCAGGTTGAACAAAGCACCGAAAAGGCGAACGGAGCGCAGAAGCAATGAGCAACAAGTTTGTAAGTTTTCTCGAAGCGGTCGGCAAAGATTTCAAAAAAGGATTGGACGCGATTCTGCCCTATGCGAAAACCACCGGTGAAGCGGCCGTGGCGATCTTCGCGCCTTCGCTAAGCTCTCTTTTCAACCAGACGGTGAATGCCGTGGTTACGGCCGAGCAATCGGCAGCCGCGATCGGAGCGCAAAGCGGAAGCGGGCAGCAGAAATTGGCGTCAGTAGTGCAGCTTATGGGTCCCTTGATCGCACAGGCGCTCGCAGACGCGGGAAAGGCGCACGACGATGCCGCAGTCCAAAACTACATCAACGCCGTGGTAACGGTTTTGAATACAACGCCAGCGCTCGCAGAAGCGCAAGCGTAAGTGTTGGGGCTTTTTCTTTTCTCCCAGGTCCGGAACGAATGAAGCTATGGAACGAGATGATTTTCGCATCGGCGAAGCCACCGGAGCCCGAGCCCTCACGGTGTACGGGGTTTCGCCGTATTTCTTTCCGCAGCGCAAGCTAAGAAACTGGAAATATCTCCCTCTCCATCGCGATCTTCCCTCCGGGCTTCAATTCACAGCCTTAGTTTTTTCGTGGGGATTCACGCCGGACACACCCGGGCTTGCGGCGCTCGAGACGCAAAACAAAATCATTCAGATCAAAAAGCCCACATGGATCTGGGCGATCAATTCCGCGGACAACGACGCGACCGGATCCGGCGGAAGCGACAGCGGATTTCAGTGCCAGATTTACCACACGCACAACGGGGTGCAATCGCGCTTTTTTAATCGACCACTGCGATCAAGACAGGAAGTTTTTGGCAATGGGCAACTGCCGTTCACGCTCACACAGCCTCATCTTTTTCTGCCCAATGATTCGGTCGAAGTGGAAGTGAAGAATCTTGGAAATCCAGTAGCGCCGGCCGTGACCTCGATTTCGGTTGCGATGTTCGGCGGGGAATACGAAGGAACCGTCTGATGCGATCCGGCGTTGATTTCAATTCGGCGAAATGGACGGATGCGCAAAAGCTTATCGCATCCATGAAGGCCTCGGCGGTTGCAAACCGGCCTTCGTATCTCAGCAAGAAAATTAGCCCGTATCTTCCGCCAATCGATTCTCTGCCGTTCACCACGACAACTCCGGATGGAGTGCCAGCGCTAAGCGGCGGTTTCGCGCCCTACCCGGCAGCTGGCGCAGGTCCGATTGTGATCCTGCAGAAAACCGTCGACCAGGGAAAACTTTGCGTGATTCGCAAGCAAAGCATTTTCCATCAGGGCGTGAATCCTCCAGATGGCTCTGGAAATGTCATCTGGCAAGTGCTGGTCAACGGGGCAGCGGCTAAAGGGATGAATCAGATGCTCTCGCAGTACGGAGCGCAGCTACTTCCCCAGGATTGCTTCATTGTGGCGATCGAGAACGACGTTATCCAGGTCACGGTGCAGGTACCGGCAGGAAAGGTTCAACCGCTAGGAACCACAGCGGCGAGATGGGACGGCTACGTGTTGCCTTTATCGGAAGCGATCAACGTTCACCAATGATTATGAAAGGCAAACTTTTCGCATTATTTATTGCAGTTGTTGCCTGCTTGCCCGCTCAAGCACAGCGGCAATCCACCATCGCCGGATGCGCGAGCGGATCGTGCTCTTCTCAGACTCAGGCTGCCGCTTCGAGCGCCACAGGGCGCAGCGTACCCGTCAGCAATGATCAGATCGGAGCGGGAGCCAATTATTGGCTGTACTGCCTAAGTTCTGGAGTGACTTCTTTTCAGGCGATCGCCGAAGCCAGCCCGGATGGAGTGTCAACACATTTCGTTCCGAACCCTGCATTAGTGTACGGAGTCCCCGTCACTCTTAATGGAAATCGCTGTCAGGAAATTCAATCGGGCGGAATCTCAGGCGTACCAGCCTTCAATGTTCTGGCTATTTCCGGAGGGACATATCAAGTCTGGTACATGGGCAGCATTGGAATTGTCAGCGTCTTTCCTCCGGCGCAAAACAGTTCCGGTTCGACGACCCCGACGATTTGCGATCAGAGCACCTTCGGTTCGGTAGCCCCAAGCACTACCGAGCAACTGATTGGAGCGAGCAGCGTAGGAGGCCAGCGGCTCACGCCATGCGGAATCACATTTTCATTTAACGGAACTACCTCTTCGGGAACCGTCGATTTGGTTTATGGGACCGGCACCAATTGCGCCAGCGTGACTCTGGATTTTTGGCGAGTACAGATCACCGCAAACACGCCCCAAGAATTCACGGTGCCCGCTGGTAGTTTTCCGCAAATCCCTTCTGGTCAAAACCTGTGCGTAACGACTGGCGCAATTAC
>Ga0209579_10000413_pt1 | contig 44820 bp, 47 predicted proteins | sample Coa_R1_2_FD_187152 | JGI IMG/M metagenome (GOLD analysis project Ga0209579, IMG submission 187152) | Surface soil microbial communities from Centralia Pennsylvania, which are recovering from an underground coalmine fire - Coalmine... | ecosystem: Environmental > Terrestrial > Soil >...
CGGCAGTCTACGATCTACCGGTAGATCATAAGCCGCCAGCTCTTCTTGAAAAACAGCTCGGAGAAATTTTCGGCCCCAGGGCCCACCAAATAACCGAGACGTATCGCAAAGCGGATGCGGACTACGGTGATGCGGTGATTCACTTGCTTGGTGATCTTCTGATGCGCCTGCCTTCGATTCGTGTGGCAGAATCAAACAGCCGCCGGCAGCCGACCTATATGTATCTTTTTACCTACCGCTCGACGTCGGGGTACAAGAAGTTCGATTCCGCTCATGCGATGGAGACGCCGTTTGTGTTCGGCGTTATTGACGATCTGGATGCCATCGTATTCACCGGCAGGGATCCCAACCGGCATGCGGTGATGACGCAGGTGCAGCGGGCCTGGACCAACTTTGCGCGTACCGGCGATCCCGGCCAACCCAATCTCGCTTGGCCGAAATACGATGAGAATACACGCGCCACAATGCAGCTCGGCATATCCTGCAAGGTGGTGAACGATCCAAACTCCGCGCAGCGTACCGTATGGGACGGCCTGCCATTCGATGGCGTCACGCCAAACACGGGTAGCATTTGGGGACTTGTCTACGCAAATGGCACCCCCTAAGAGCCGGACCGCTACCGATAAGCAACCACAACGCCGTTGCCGGCGGTGTGAATTGACTGGGGGCGGCACTTCCGCGAGTAGGGCGTGACACAGCAACTTGACGCCGAACGGCTTAACTTCTCCGGATGGCCGCGTCATGCGGCCGAAGCCTCCGAATATAGTCTAAAAACCGTTCCGTAAACCGCTACGCGACGTACCCGTTATCGAATTCAAACTCGGTGCCACAGCGAATCGATATCTGCCTTTGGAGCAGACTAAGGGTGGCTTAGGCTGCAGAAGCGAAGCTGGCAAAGGCGTTCGCAACAGATTCGTCCCGAATCATCCCGGCGAGCTGGCTAACCGTTTTCCATATAGACCGTCTATATTTGGCATGGCCGAACACTCGACGCAGCTCCTGCAAGGAACTCTCGACATGCTAATTATGAATGCCTTGGCGTTGACGCCGCTCCACGGTGTGGGGATTGCGCGACGCATCGAGCAAGTGACGCGGGGAACGTTTTCGGTCAAGGCCGGATCGCTGTTTCCAGCGTTACACCGCATGGAGGAGGCGGGATGGGTTTCCTCCGATTGGGGTGAAACCGATACCGGGCGTCGAGCTAAGTTCTACCGGCTCTCGGCGGCAGGCCGGCGCCAACTCGAGAAGGAAACCGCGCGCTGGGGACGCGCTTCGCTGGCAATCAACCGGGCGCTCGGCGCTGAAAGCTGACCATCGTGTTTGACTTGGTCCGAAGTTTGTTCCGAAATTTACTGAGGCGCGAACACGTCGAGAGCGAACTCGACCTCGAAGTCCGCACCTACGCCGAGTTGCTTGAGGAGGAAAACATGTCGCGAGGAATGAACCCCGAACAAGCCCGCCGCCAGGCCCGGATTGAACTCGGCGGCCCTGAACAAGTCAAAGAGGCCGTCCGCGGCGCGCGAGCAGGCGCCTGGATCGAAACGGTTTGGCAAGATTTGCGATCAGGCGTCCGCGTGCTTCGCAAGAATCCGGGCTTCGCGGCGACAGCGATTCTCACGCTTGCACTGGGAATCGGAGCCAATACCGCCATTTTCAGCGTCGTGCGCGCAATCCTGTTGAGTTCGCTGCCATACCACCAACCCGAGCGCCTGGTGAATGTCTGGGGCCAACTCACCGCCGAAGGCATTCCCAAAAATTCCCTGTCCGACGCGGAATATTTCGAACTCGCCGATAGCAATCAGTCCTTCGAGAAGGTCGCGGCCTATTATGCGCACGGCAGCGCTAATCTCGGCAGCGACGAAGCCGAACCGCGGCGAGTCACGCGCGGCTTTGCCACATGGACCCTGTTTCCCTTGCTGGGTGTTCGACCGATTTTGGGGCACGCATTTTCGGCCGATGAGGATCAGCCGGGGCATGCCCAGGTCGCTCTGATCAGTCAAAGTCTGTGGCGGTCGTTCTTCGCCGGCGATCCCAACGTCGTGGGCAAGAGCATGCGTATGAACAATGCGCTCTACACCGTCAACGGCGTGCTGCCGGAAGGATTCGACTTCGGCGGCAACAACGAAGTGTGGACCCTCCTGGGGCTCGACCGGAACGATCAGGCCAATCGCGGCGCTCATAACTTTAATGCCATCGCGCGGCTGAAGCCCGGGGTCACGATGGCGCAGGCGTCGGCGGACATGACTCGCTTCGCGCAGCAGCTCGCGCGGGAGTATCCAGACTTTTACCGTGCCAGCTCGGGATGGGGCGTCTTCATTGTTCCCCTGCGCGAGGAACTCGTGGCGCAGATCCGTCCCGCACTGCTGATTCTCATGGCCGCAACGGGAATCGTGCTGCTGATCGCCTGCGCCAACATTGCCAATCTGTTGCTTGCGCGGAGCTCGGCGCGCGAAAAAGAGATGGCGGTGCGGGCATCCCTGGGGGCAGGACAGGGGCGCATGATCCGGCAACTTCTCACTGAAAGCCTGGTGCTTTCGCTCATCGGATGCGCCGTCGGGCTTGCATTCGGAGAGGCCGGCATGATAGCGATTCGCGGCTTGCACTCAGATATTCTGCCGCACGTCAGGAAAGTGGAGCTTGATTCCAACATGCTCTGGTTGACGCTGGCAGCCGCGGCGTTTACGGGACTTCTGTTCGGCCTCGCTCCGGCAATCCACTTCTCCCGGCCCCCTTTGAGCGACGCGATGAAGGAAGGCGGACGCGAAGGCGGCGGCGGGCGCTTTGGTGGGCGCGTGCGCAATGTATTGGCGGTTTCCGAGATCGCGTTTTCGCTGGTGCTGGTGACCGCCGCGGGCCTGACGATCCGCAGTTTCTACCAGCTTCTTCACGTGGAACCAGGCTTTCGTACGGATCACATCCTGACCATGCGCTTGACGCTGCCCTCCGTGACCTACCCTGCCGGGCCCGCCGTTCCACGCTTCTTCAACCAGCTTCTCGATCGGGTTCGCGGGCTGCCGGGCGTCGCGAGCGCAGGCGCCATCTCGCAGTTGCCCCTGGGCGAAGTGCGCTCTTCCGGTTCCGTCTTCATCGAGAACTCCAGCGCGCCGGGGCTGCAGCGCACGCCACAGGTGCCCTATGGGTATCTCGAAATGGACCAGATCTTCGCGACGCCCGGTTACTTCGAGACTATGCGAACGCCGCTGGTGGCGGGCCGTACGTTCACCGCCGCCGACACCGGGACTTCGCCGCGGGTCGCGCTGGTCGATACCAAATTTGCAAAAAGCGTGTGGCCCGGACAGAACCCGCTCGAAAAGCGGGTCTGCATGAACTTCACGGGCGGTCCGAAAACTCTGCAGCCGGAGTGGGCCACGGTTGTTGGCATGGTCGCGCACGTCCACAACCAGAGCCTCGACGCAGAAGGTCGCGGACAACTGTATTTCCCGCAAACCCAGGATCCCTTCGGAAGCACGGGCAGCATGTTCGTCGCCATTCGTACGGCTCAGGACCCGGTAAGGCTGACCAACGCAGTCCGCTCCCAGGTGCTCGCGATGGATCCGAGAGAACCCATCTACGCCGTGCACACGATGGATGAAGTAGTGGCGACGTCTGTGGAACGGCCCAGGTTGAGCCTCGACCTCATGGCGGTTTTTGCGGGCCTCGCATTCGCGCTGGCGGCGATTGGTGTGTATGGCGTGATCGCATTCACGGTCAGCCAGCGAAGGCACGAACTCGGAATCCGCGTGGCGTTGGGAGCGCAGGCGGGCGATATCCGGCGAATGGTGATGGGACAAGGCGCGCGGCTGGCAATTGCCGGCGTGGGGGTGGGGCTGGCGGGCGCGCTGTACCTGGCGCGCTTTATGGCTCCGCTCCTGTACGGCGTCGAGACGCGCGATCCGGCAACGTTTGCCATCGTGCCCGTTTTATTGATCGGAGTGACGCTTGCCGCGAGTTGGATTCCCGCGGCGCGCGCAACGCAAGTCGATCCCACCGAAACCCTGCGGCATCAATGAAATCTCGCAACCTGATCCTACTCGCAACCTGTTGCGCCGGATGCGGCCTTCACGATTCCGCGCGTTCGCAAACGCCAACCATTCACGAAGAGCCCGTTCATTTCGCAAGTGGCACGCTGATTCTCGCCGGGACTCTGATTCTCCCCAGCGGTCCTCCGCCGTATCCGGCAGTATTTCTATTTCACGGCTCCGGCCGCCAGGCGAGGGATCTTTCGACGGCGCGCTGGTTCGCGGAACAGGGATTCGCAGCTTTGGCCTATGACAAGCGAGGCGTGGGCGAATCAACCGGCGATTTCCGCGCCGGGCCGTTCATGGACCTTTGCGCGGATGGATTGGCGGGTGTCGAGTACTTGAGGTCCAGAAAGGAAATCGATCGGCGCCATATCGGGGTTTGGGGATTGAGCCAGGGAGGTTGGCTGGGGCCCCTCGCGGCTTCCCGCTCGTCCGATATTTCTTTTGTGATCGCGGTGTCGGGGCCGGGCGTCTCTCCCGGCGAACAGATGTTCGTGTACTACGCCAACGAACTGCGGGACCAGGGAGTGCCCGAAGCCGACGTTCGCGAAGCTGACGCGCTGCGGCGCCATGTCTGGAGCTATCTATTCACCGGCAAGGGATACGAGAAGGCGAACCGTGAGTTGAACGAGGCTCGCGCCAAACGATGGTTCAATGCCGTCAATTCGCAGCAGGATCGTTTATTCGAGCCGCTTCAGAAGCCGTCCGATCTCGACAAACCCGGCAGCGCCATACTGCGCTTCCGACGCGAGATGACCTACGATCCCGTGCCCGCGCTGCGAGCGGTGCGCGTGCCGGCGCTTTTCCTGTTCGGCGCCGAGGATCGCCTGATCCCTGTTGAAAAGAGCGTATCGGTAATTCGCGAAATTCTGACTCAAAGCCACGCCGATTTCACCATTGAGGTGTTCGACGGCGACGACCACGGCATGTTCCGTTCCAGCGGTGCGCTCGATCCACGATATCTGCAAACGATGCGAAAATGGCTGGCTGAGCGGGTGCGGAGCTCGCTCAAAGGGTACCGACAACATTAAGAAGACCTTACTTACGCGCAATCCGTCGGGGTGTCCGCCGCGTAGCCTGGCACTTTGGGTCCGCTTATTTGGAAATCTCAAAGCCTGCCGCAGAGGGCCCGAACATCAATGATTACAGGGGTTCCGCGGGTGGCGAAGGCGATTTTGTGCGTCATGCCGGCCGCCGGTCAGAGGCTGGCGCCCTCGCCTGTGCGAAAATCGGACGTTTGCGGCACACTACGGGCGTTTGTCGCACACCCGGACTGAGCGGTAAGAGGCCCATTGAATACGCGGACTCGCCGGGCGCACACGGCTACCGATATCGGCACATCATCGTTCCGATTCGCGCTGTCCACCAACCAGATGCGTAAGCGCAGAGTCTTACGGCAGCACCCGGAAGGGCACGTTGCTCGACAGTGTGGCGAAGCGTCTTACGGAATGCGAACGAAGCCATGGCCGTTGCCGCCCGCACACTCACGCCTCACCTTGCGCCCGGCCTGCCCTGCGCTTCCGCCCCCTGTGAGATCTCCGACGGCGACCGAGATGAGTCGGGTACCCCAGGCGTCGCTCAACGCCGGCTGGAACGTGCCGTCGCCCTTGCCCAGCAGCACACTGGCGGTTTTTTTCGAGCCGGTGATCCCGCTCACCCGCTTTTTCCGCCATGAGTAGTTGAAAGCGGGCGAAGGATGATTCAAAAATGGCTTCGCCCGGAAAAGGAGAAACGACAATGAAAAAGCAACTGTTTGCGACCTTCGTACTGATCGGCTTGACGGCCGTTCTAACTGCCACGGCATCCGCCCAGATGGCGCCTCCCATGGACCTCAGCTGGGGTATGCGAGCCCAGATGCAATACCAGCAGATTGGTGCCCAAAACGCCCGGGCGGTGGCGATGGCCTACTACAATTACATGCTGCGGCTGCGGCGGATGGGCTACACCGGGCCGTCGCTCCCGACCGGTGTGACGCCGGAATCATTGCAGGCCGCGATCCAACGGTCGCAGCAGGCCGCAAACGCCTTCATGCAATCGGGCATGCACAGCACGGACGCAAGATCCAACGCCGTCGGCAACTGGGATTGGGCTGCTCTGCGGGGCTGCCGTCCGTACTCCGTGAACGGCGGCACCGCCTTGGACTGCACGCGCTGAAGCAAACCTGTTGCGGCGTAGGCTGGCAGGGTCTGCGCCATCTCATTTCTTTCCGGCCGCCTGGTAAGCAGCCAGGCGGCTTTGCATTTTAGGGCGCCCGGATGGTGGAGCGGCGGCAATGGCCCTCTGCTCGGATTCGACCGCGCCCTGGATGTCCCCGGTCTTGAAAGAAGCCTCAGCCAGCAGTTCGAAAGTGTCGGGATCGTTGGCGCCGCCCTTTTCAATGGCGCGTTTAAGATATTGGATGGCCGTGGGTGGTTCGCGGAGATCGGCGGGAGTACAGGTAAGAAACGTTTCCGCGTATTGATAGAGGTCGTCTGGCGTAGCTTCCCCGCGGTTGGCGAGCTCGCGAATGATAGCCAGACTGCGGGAAGTCATGCGGCGCGCCTCGTCCGGCTTGCCGGAATGTGCCAGCAGATCGGCTGTCAACGCCAACATTTCGGAGTAGCGGCCCGCCACCATGACATTATTAGGATCGGCGGCAGTCCGTTTTTCAAGTATTTCGAGCACACGGTGATAATTGGCAAGAGCGCCCATGCGATCGCCGCGTTTAGCCTGAAGGTCGCCTTCGTAGCGCAGAGCGACCACGACACTCATGGCCACCTGCTGGTTATTTGGGTCGGCGCGGAGCAGGCGTTCATTGATCGCTGCGGCCTGGGCGTAATTACGAAGAGCTGCCCTTGGATTGGACTCTTCCTGCGCGCCACCGATCTTTTCGTAGCCTAGCGCGAGGAGGTGGCCGGCGTCCGCGCTGGAAGGATCGGTGGCGTAGAGTTCCTGTTCGATACTCAGCGCCTCGCGATATTCGGTCAAGCCGTGTTGTGGTTGGCCGGTTGAAGCCTCCACGTCGCCGATACGGGTCTGGAGTACGGCTATACCGCGGCGAGCGTTCTGGCGCTCGAAGATGGCCAGGGCTTTGCGATAACTGGCGAGCGCGGCGTTGGGATCGCCGAGGTTTTGCAATCCGGCGTGTCCTTGCAGATCTCCCAGTTCCTGGTAGCAGTCGGCCAGCTCGGCGCTCAGTTTTTGGTCGCCGGGATCGGCGGCGGCGAGGCGTTCGAGAATCTGCAGAGCATTCTTAAGATCGGCCAATCCCTCGCTTGGCTTACCCACCAGCGGCAGAACGCTTCCGAGCGATTCATAACTGCGCGCCAGGTAGCGCCGCGCTTCGGCGTCAACGGAATGTGCCTTTAGCAGAGACTGGCTGATTTGCAGCGCCTGTTGGTAACTATGCAGCGCTCCTCTGGTGTCGCCGAGATTCGAGATATATGGATTGCCCTGGACGTCGCCAACGCGCAAAAACGCCTCCGCCAACTCGCGCTGCAAGCCGGCGTCGCCGTACGCGCGCGTGGAAAGCTTCGCCAGGTACTCAAGCGCCCGCTGGACGACCAGTTTGCGAGCGGGAGTTGAGCCGGGCAGGTTCTGAATGGCATCGTGAAATTCGAACAGGAAGGAATTCGCGAGCTTGCGAACGTCGTTGAATTGCTCGAGAGCATTGGCGCGCTCCGTTCGCGCAACCCGAGCCTGCCAGGTAGTGGCCACGACCCCAGCCACCAGCGAAACGGCCACCAGCCCACCGGCCGCCACGCCTGCTCGGTGCCGCCGGACGAACTTGCCCGCGCGGTATCTCCAGGTATCGCGATGCGCAGAGACCGGCAAACCTTCCAGGTATCGGCGCAAGTCCCCGGCGAGCTCCTCGACGGAAACGTAGCGCCGCTGAGGTTCTTTGCGAAGCGCCTTGGCTACGATGGTATCCAGATCGCCGCTCAACTGTTTCTTGAGTTTCTCGGGAAGTGTGGCGCGCCCGGCGGCGATCCGTTCGGCGTCTTCGGAACGCGTGGCCGCGGTGCTGGGCTTTTCCGGTTCCTGATCGCAGACCGCGCGCAGGATTTCGGCCGGAGAATCCGTCTTTACCCGGTAAGGCCGCTGGGACGTGAGCAACTCATAGAGAATCACGCCGAGAGAATACACATCGCTGGCGGTGGTCACGGGTTCGCCGCGCACCTGCTCGGGGCTGGCATACCCGGGCGTCATCAGGCGGAACTCCATGCGCGTGGCGTCCTTCAAGCTAGTAAGCATCTCAGGTTTGAGAAGCTTCGCGATGCCGAAATCCAGAAGTTTCGGCACGCCCTCGGGCGTGACCAGGATATTGCCAGGCTTCAAATCGCGGTGCACTACAAGATTCTGATGAACGTACTGAACCGCCGCGCACACGCCCAGGAAGAGTCGGACACGTTCGTCGATCTTCAACCGGTGAGTCTCGCAGTACACGTCGATACGCGTGCCTTCGACGTAATCCATCACAAAATACGGCAGGCCGTCTTCAGTGGTGCCGCCGTCCAGAAGCTTGGCGATGTTGGAGTGATCGAACGTGGCTAGAATCTGGCGCTCGTGGCGGAAACGCCGGAGCAGGTCGTCGGTATTCACGCCGGTTTGAACCAGTTTGATGGCGACGTGCTTGTGAAAAGCGTCGTCGGCGCGAGCGGCGAGATAAACCGCGCCCATTCCGCCCGCACCGATTTCCCGAATGATCTGGTATGGGCCGATGCGCGCTCCCGCTAGACGCGAGGCCGTTCTTCCTGCGAAACTCTGACCGGGTACGGTGGCCGTGCTTTTTTCAGCGTCATAGGCGTCGAGCAACGCTTCGATTTCGCCGCGCAGATCCTCGTCGCCCTCGCAAGCCTTCCGCAGATAGGTGCTCCGAGAATCCGGATCCTGCTCCAGAGCCGGACCCAACACCTGTTTGATCCGTTCCCATTTCTCTGGGCTCACGACGACGCACCGCGGACCTCATGCAGCAGCCAGGCTTTGGCGACAGCCCAATCCCGTTTCACGGTGGCAGGAGAGATTCCAAGGACATCGGCGGTCTCCTGCACGCTCAGACCAGCGAAAACCCTTAACTCTACAATGCGGCCCTGTTGCGCGTCGACGGCCGCCAGCCGCGCCAGACACTCATCCAGAGCCAAAAGCTCGGCCGGTTGCCGCTGGGACATCGCGATAGCCTCGGTCAGCGGCACTTTTTCGGCGCCGCCGCCGCGCTTTTCAGCGGCATGTACGCGCGCGTGATCTACCAATATCCGCCTCATCATATTCGCGGCCGCGCCAAAAAAATGGTGGCGGTTCTGCCAGTTGGCATCGTCCTGCTGGACCAACCGGAGGTAGGCTTCGTGTACCAAAGCCGTGGCCTGCAAGGTGTGGTCGCTCCGCTCCCGGCGCAGATGGGAAGCAGCGAGCCGCCGCAATTCGTTATAAACCAGCGGCAGGAGCGCATCCCGCGCCTGGAGGTCGCCCTTGCCCCACTCCGCCAACAGAGCCGTGACTTGACTGGAGGGATCTCGGTCTGTGTACAAGTGCTGCCTCCCCGTACGCCGCGCCAGTATAGCAAAAAGAATGGGTCGGTGATAGACGCCGATATCACCGCTTATTGCAGGAAGGACTGGACCGATTCTGTTGCCGCATCTGGTGCGGTTCAGAGGGCACACGCCCATTGGCAGCGCCAACGTCACAGTGCCGCCGGTGGTGAACCCTTGCCAAATCGTGTAGAATTCATCAACATGTCCACTTCAGTTGATCGACATCCGCTCACGAGAGAGCAGAAGACTCTGCTCCGCCATGATCTCACCCTGATCGAGGAAAAACTCCAAGACATCTGTGTCTTGATGCACGCCTGCCACGGCGACGACAGTCAGCCAGCGATTCGGGCCGATGAGACCGCGGCCGCGTTGCAGCGTCTCAAGTGGGAGTTGGAACGGGTCTTCCAAAAGGAGCATGCAGCTGGGGCAGGCTAAACCCTTGCCAAGCCGCGACGAACTCTGTTTCGTGCGGTCTATGTTGAAGCGAAATGCACATCGATGCGAAAGCGACGATCGGGCAGTATCCCGCGCTGCTGGTGCGTGCAACACTCCGGGATCTACGTACGCGGCTGCAGTGGGGACTGGCTGAGTTGGAAGAAGCAGCCGGGTTGACATCCGGGAATGGGCGTGCCCTCCTCAAGGTTCTGCGGTCTGAGGGGCTGATCGAAGCCAATGGCCACGGTGCGTGGGAGGTCACCCAAGCGGGACGGACGCTTTGTTCCGCAACCGCGGCCCAGCGAATCGCGCGCACGACGGCCGAAAAGGCGTTGCAGCAATTCCTGGGTCGAGTGGAGCGGGTCAACAGCGACCCGTATTTCCTCGGTAAGGTAACCAGGGTGGTTCTCTTCGGCAGCATGCTGAAACCCGAGATCGAGCGCTTGAGTGACGTCGACGTGGCAGTTGAAGTGGCGCCGAAGGAGGCGGATCGCAATCGTGCACGTGTAAAGAATTACGAGCGCGTTGAAAGGCTGGCCGCGCAGGGCCGTCGTTTCCGGAATTTCCTTGAGCAGGAAGGTTGCTGGTATTGGGAGGTCTTCGGATACTTGAAGGGACACAGTCGCGTCATCGCGTTAGCGGACTACATCGTGGAGAAGAAGTTCGTGCTGACAGTTCCACACCGCGTGCTCATTGGCAGTGCGGAATCTTTGCCGTCAGCCCCGATTCCGAGCACACCGCAACGAACGGTGCGGAAAAGGCGACCGCGCGATTGCCCGTTCTGACGAATGCCCGTCGGTGCAAAACGCGACAACGGCGTCTGAAAACTCCCGATAAGGCCGGACAACGCTGCCGCGACGCGGACGCCACGCCCGTGGCTGAAGACCGGCTTGCCGAGGACCGTCAGTTTTGGATAACCTGGTGCGTAGGTGACCCCGCCGGCCGCGTCCCAAACCCTTAGACCATCTTGACGGAACCGCCGATTCAGTTGAGCCGGAGCGAAAGAATGGGAACGGAAGCAATTCAAGCCCTGAAAGATGCGCTGAGTCGCGCTGACCATGGTGGTTCTCTGGGGCCTGCCAGTGCGGAGCATATCAAACGCGCAAAAGAGGCCGGCTTTCCTCAGGACCTCATCGAGTTCTACGCGGGTCATGAGCCCGACCCAGATAAAATCTGCGTACAGCTAGGACAACGGATCTGGTGCATTGCCAGCGCGCTGGTAGAGAACAAGGATGCGGTACCCGGTCTGGGTGTATCCCCACACGGCTACATAGTGTTTGCGAGTACCATGTGTGGCGACGCATATTGTATTGACACGAATGTCAGGGCGCCGGACGGACGGCACCCCGTAGTGCTGTTTCCGCACGACAGTATCGATGAGTACACGGATCTTCCTTACATCGAGGCATCAAGGATTGAAGTTGCTTCGTCTTTAGACGACTTTCTTTTCAAATTTGTGGCAGGTACTCTGATTGAGGAACCGCATTATCCACCGGGCTGACATGCTCCCGGAGACCTTTGGCTCACACCGCTTGGCTGCGGTGCCGTTACCGTTTGAGAATCGGCCGCCGGACAGGAATGCAACCCGAGCGCCGACTCAAGCGCTGGAATGGCGGGCGCGGTTTCGGCCGCCCCGTAAAAACAGAGGCAAGGTACGGCGGCAGGAGGTAGCGTTGGCAACCAAGAGAAAGAACCTGAATCTTGAGATCATAGGGAGTAATCTCTCCGAAGCGATTAAAGAACTTCACGGACTGCGGGACCATGCCTCAAACGGTGAGTTGACCGAGGCCGGTCTGCAAGTCGGGCTTGCCCACGCATATCACCATCTGAATTTCGCATGGCATATCAGGCACGTGTCAACGGCGCAGTATGCCAAATTGACGAAGGCACAATTCGACCGTTGGGGTAGATATCCATCGGACCTTGACAATTAGAGAACACACCCGCCGATCCTAAGCAACAATGGGGGCCACTTTCTCCTTTGTCCGAAATTCTTCACCAATTCTGCGTCTTTTGCTTGCTCTCGCTACCGTCCGGAGCTAAGGTTTCCATGTCCGATATTGACCACTATGAGGGTCTAAAATAACCGGTTAACCGTGGTGGACAAGAGGGCGAGGTCGCTGGCTGCTGCCGCCCCCGTCTGGTGCGCAGCAAAGGTCCATTAGTGTGCGGCAAAGGTCCGATTTTCGCACAGGCGACGGCGACAGCTCTGGCCGGCGCCGGCATGACACGCACAAATAGCGTACGATGCCCGCGAAACCCCCGTCATCATTGACGTTCGTGCAGTTGCGGCAAGCCTTACTGGATTCAAAAAAACATGACGCAGCCTGCCAAAGTCTGCAGAACGGGGAGTTGCGGACAACACTGTTCGAACCGTTTGAAATCTTGCGCCATTCGAACCAGGGAAGCCTCAGAAGAGAAAAGGAGTCAAGTGGGTTAGGCCGGGATTTAGAAATCTGGCTCCTCAGGTAGGACTCGAACCTACAACCCTTCGGTTAACAGTTGCGGCGGGCGGTTTTACTGCCAGTTACTGCGAGTGCATGTGAGTTACTGAAAACGGGACGGTTAGAGTCGTTTTTAGCCGGCCTCGATTGCTGCCAATTATTGCCGTTTTCTACCGGGGGGCCTTTGCCTTTCCCTTTGACCCAGAAAACAGCCCTATAGACTACCAATTGGCGTCCAACACAAATGGACTATCCGCGGGGAATCTCGCCAGGCTCCAGCACTCCTGCTGGGAAATCTCCGTAATCTCAGCGTTGCCAACTGTCCGAAGGAGTTCCTCGCGGATCGTGTCGGCGCTCCGGTCCGTATGAAGCAGGAACTCGCCGTCGCGCTTAACGGCGTGCTGAGCCCTGAGCCACCCGTCATCGGCCGGGTCGTAGTCCGTCATTACGATTTTCAGGTACATACCACGGAGACTACCACCGTCTTGATTCTCTGCCAGGATCTTTTTGTTCATTTCGCCGTTTGGCACGGGAACGTCTGCTGAAGTCCCATAATAAGGAGCATCCCCACCGGAAACTCGTTCAGATCCTTCGCCGTAGTTTTCGATTCGAATGTCTTTATCATTTTGTCCAAGATGTCGATATAGTTATTTCGGTCCCTCGAGAACTTCGGCGGCTGGCGTATAGGGGCGCGTTGTTCTTCTCGGCCGCCGTTTGCCCATGCGATGCCTTGACCGATGCCGATGACATACATTTTGACCGCATCAGCCCGATCCCGGTCCGAAGAGTGGACCTCTTTTTGATACTGCTTGACCGTCATATCCGCCGCAACGAGCGGAAGGCAGAGCAACGTGAGCATGAACAGCGTCCGCATATCGCATCTCCTGAAATCGGGATAGTAGCACCCGGTACGGGATTTTTGTACGACAAAACGGTAAGTCGTGCGAATCGCTAGATTCCTCCAAATTGCTGATCCCGGCCATGTCACCGCGCGCCTAGGCGCATGTCAACGCGATTTGCGCGTGGTTTTTGCCTTCAACTGCGGCCCATTTTCAAAGCCTCCAAAGTGCAGAGGGCGGCGCGAAAGCCGTCACGACGGCTGCCAACATGGGCAAGGCCGCCACGTACCAATCAAAAACCCCGACCTCGTGGCGACGACGCATCCCAACTGCCCGCGCGGTCTCCAATGCACGACTCTGCAACCGCATTCCGCGCATTCGTAAAGGTCGCCATATCGGGCATGCCGCTTGTATCCCAAGCACGGACGCCCGCAGTTCAGGCAGGGCATGTCGGGATTCAGTTCGTGGTATTTCACCTGGGCCACCCGAAACGATTGCGCACCGCAAGGACAGGCGCGGGGAAAGGAGGGGACTGATCAACCTGCCCCGCGCCCAACAACCCCGCAGGTTTGCGTCGGTCCCGCAGGGTTTATGCAAAGAGAATACTCCCGCGAATCACCGAGCGCAACCAGCCCGCTCCGCGATGGCAAGCTCGCATCGTTGCGGCTGGTTAACTATCGAGAGTATTGACGCGTCAAGCGGGTAGATCCCCTAACGACATATAGCGGCTCGGCGGCCTTTTACCCGGACGCCTCAGAATGGATATTTGCCCTGAACTCGCTCGGCTCTATGGCCTCTTCTGCGCGGTGAGGGAGCGGTCTGATAACCTTGCCGCGCAGCGCCGTCTTGATGTCGGTTCAGCTCGGCAACAAGTTGAAGGCTCACATGTCGAGGCAGCCGAAGCAACAGAGGAGGCTCGTGTGGCGCTAGTCAGGCATGCTATGGAACACGGCTGCGGCCGGGCCATCGGTGGCAGAGAGTCCAGACCAAGCCCTATCATACTTCGACGAGGGGCTTGAACGGACGATCCTGAGCGACCGTCCAGTTTTGTTGCCCGTTATCCCCGCCCTATCCGGCGGTTCCCAGGCGCTTGGGTAGGGCCGCACCTGCCCTCGCAGGTGTGCTCGGGAAACATCTTCCAGAAGGATACTTGCAGATAGCGCTTCGCTTTTGTGACGCTCCCGCACACCTTACCGCCGTCCAATTCCTTGCCCCAATGCCGGGCTATTACCTTACCCGTCGTCAACCTTGTGACCCTCGAATAGACCGGCCCGTCTTCGGTGAAGTGGACGAAGTTGACCGGCTCGATAGCCTCCAGGCGCGCCCGGCAGCGGCGGCAGGTCCGCAAGTGCTCCGCAACCGCACCGACGCGAGATTTCTCCAGTTCGTGGAGCGAGTATTCTTCGAGCGTTCCATCCAGAACATGACCCTCGGTAACGTCCTCCATGGCGCGCCGCTACAGTGCCGCTACACTATAGTACAGAGTACAGGGTTTTGCCTGAGCTGAGGAGTCGCCACAATGCGCCACATCGCCCGCCTGCTCGTTTTCCTTTTCCTACTGGTATCCGCGCCTGTCGCGATGGTTCCGTTCCAGCAACCCGCACCTCCAGCAAAGGCCGACAAGAAAACCGAGACCGTCTACGTCACCCGGACGGGGAAGAAGTACCACCGGGAGAATTGCCGGTACCTTGGCAGCAGCAAGATCCCGATGTCGTTGAAGGACGCCCAGGCGAAGGGTTACATGCCATGCAAGGTCTGCCATCCGCCGCAAATGAAGTAATTTGGGTTGTTTTTTGGGAAACGATTAAGCAGTCAAGAGCACTATTTACTTATGGGCGTCTACAGCGAATACCTCAATAACACGGACCTCATGGGCAATTTTGACGCCCAAACTGCGGCGCGCAAGAGCCAACTCCGCCGAATTTCGCAACTCCGTGGAACAGATGTACTCGTCTTTGCCGCTGACTTGAATAAGCCTATCGTTGGTCTTCCCATCAGCATCAGCTACGGCGATGTGCTGCCTATTAGCGACCAACTGTCCAACTTGAAGGGCGACCGTCTCGATTTAATCTTGGAGACGCCCGGCGGTTTGGGTGAAGTTGCCGAAGAGATCGTGCGCCTGATTCGGGGCAAATACCAAGAACTTGCCGTAATCGTGCCTGGCTGGGCTAAGAGTGCCGGAACAATTCTGGCGATGGCCGCCGACGAAATTCTCATGGGGCCTACATCGGCTTTGGGACCGATTGATGCTCAACTCTCCTGGCAAGGCAAAACATTTTCAGCCGACGCCCTGCTAGAAGGGTTCGACAAAATCAAAGAAGAAGTCCAAACCACCGGCGTCCTCAACAAGGCCTATATCCCAAGTTTGCAGAACATCTCACCAGGAGAGTTGCAAGAGGCTCGCAACGCTCTGAAGTTTGCCACCGAACTGGTAACCGACTGGCTCGCCCAATACAAGTTTAGGAACTGGAACGAGCACTCCAGCACCCACCAGCCCGTCACCTCTGATGAGAAGAAGCAACGGGCCGCCACGATTGCCGACCAGTTATGCGATCACCGGAAGTGGCGAACGCACGGACGCTCTATTAAGATTGCTGATCTTCAAGCCATGCGCCTCAAGATCACCGACTACTCCGAACAGCCCGACCTAGCCGACGCCATTACCCGGTACTACGCCCTGATGCAGATCAGCTTCCAGTCGAACCTCTACAAGATCTACGAAACGGCCGACTCCCAAGTCATGAAATTCCTCATGCCCCAGGTGCCCCCTCCCCCACATGTCCTGCAACCATTTGGAGTAGCCGAGCATGCGCTTCTGAACTTCCAATGCCCACGGTGCAAGACAACTTCACAGATCCAAGCGAATCTTGGCGCACCGCGACCATTGCAGGCGGGCTGTCTACCTTTTCCCTCAAACAACAAATTCCGCTGCCCGAAGTGTGGTGTTGAGCACGACCTCACCGATGCGCGCCGACAACTTGAAGCGCAGAGCAAGAAACCTGTGGTTTAATCTTTATGGAGCCTCAAACGCGATGGACGAATTAACAATGGTTATCTTCAGACAGGTTGCGGACTCTTCGGAACAGCTCCCGTTGACGACCGACGCAGCGCAAACCGATGCATCGCCGCAAGACGTCACCACTGCTGAATTGGACGAGATTAGAGAACTTCAGAAAGTCGTCCTCGAAATCGCTGAACCCGCACCGATGTCGTATACGCTGGCTTAGTCCGGTCCCCGGCGCGAGGGCTGCAACGCCACACCGTTTCCGGTCCCTCACCTTCAAGAGAGTCCCACTTCTCCCGGAACAAACTGCCCTCCCGGATGTACCGCCGCACCATCTGCACGCTTCGATGCCCGGTCTGATTCATGATGGACCGCACCGAAGCTCCGCCAATTGCCGCCGTGGTGGCGTGCCCGGCCCGCAGGGAGTGCCCGGCATACTCGCAGCGTCCAGCCCGGCCCGCTTCGCCAGCTTCTTTACGACGCGCGCCACGTCGATACCGGACAACCAAACTGCTTGCACGTGCCCATGCCGGTTAATCGACCGGAAAACCGGCCCGCCGTCCATGCCGGCCGATTCAAACCTAGGCGTGCATGCATACCGGGCAAGTCTCCGGATTCGCGCGGTTACCCTTGCACTGACAGATGCGACAAGTCACTCTCGCCAGACGCAACATCAACCGAGTAAGACGGGGTAAGTGGTCACTTCCATTACCGACCCTAACCAACTGCGGTTTCAGTCAGACCCAGTTTCCGTATGCTACGAGCTCGATTCGTCGAGGATATCGGCGGATGCTGACTATTCACGGCTTCCGCGCCAGAATGTAAAATGTGATTGGCCGCGTTCCCTGTTCGAGCACCCGAAATCCCGCCTTTTCCGCGTGCTGTGTCCACCAGTCATAAGAGCGCAGCCCGCCGTGCGCCAGCAGCGGCCCGAAGACGAACCGCCCCCAAGCCTCGTTGGCCACCAGCATCAGCAAAAATTCACCGCCGGGTTTCAGCACCCGCGCCGCCTCGACGAGCGCCTGGTCGCTGCCTTCGCGGTTCAAGTGATCCATGGCATAGGCGCTCACCACCGCATCGAATTCGGCCGATTCGAAGGGCAGCTTGCGCATGTCCGCGGTCTGAATCGTGGCGCGCCGGTCGACACCCGCGGCTTTCAGACTCGCCAGCAGCCGCTGTTGCGGGCTCCCTTCCCGGCCGAAGTGCTGGTCGAACGATTCGCCGAACAGATCACTGACCACCATCGTGGCATGCGGCCGGGCCGTCAGCACCATGATCGACCATCGTCCCGTGCCCGCGCCGATGTCGAGCACGCGCCCCGTTCCCTGGGCGAGAAACCGCTCGGTCGGCAGGGCCGCCCTTCCATTGATGTCGATCGCAAAGCGGTCCACCAGAAACGCCGCGGTCGCCCAGCAGGCGAGGAGCGCCCACAGGGCCATTGGCCACCAATGCCAATGCCGCAAATACCCGACCACGAACAGCGCCAGTGCGATCGCCAGCACGGGCAGGTGGCCATAGCTCAGCCACCACGGATAGCCGTAATCAATCGATGCATACGCCAATATCACGTTAAAGTCCCCCCCTCCCATTCGAATTCGACAGATCCCCATTGTGCCGCAGGGCCGCTGAATCTTCCCTGAACGGTCTGTTCATCTGCCGTTCATCCGGATGCGGTATAAATGATGCTTGCGCATCCTGGTTGTCGAAGACGAGCCGCTGTTGATGGCCGATCTCACGAAGGCCTTCCGGGAAGCCGGGTACGCCGTCGATTCCGAACGTCGATGGACTGCAAGCCGATTTCCTGGCGCAGACCGAGGAGTACGACGCCATCGTGTTGGATCTCGGCTTGCCGGGCATCGATGGCCTGAGCCTGCTGCGCTCCTGGCGCGCGTCCGGCATGCCGGCGCCGGTTCTGATCCTCACCGCCCGCGGCACTTGGCACGAGAAAGTCGAAGGAATCGACAGCGGCGCCGACGACTACGTGGCCAAGCCGTTTCGCATGGAGGAAGTGCTTGCCCGCATACGCGCTCTGATCCGGCGCGCCAGCGGATTCGCCGCCTCCGATTTTCACTGCGGCTCCCTGAAACTCGATGCGCGCGCCGCCCGCGTCACCGTCGACGGCGCGCCCGTCAAGCTCACCAGCCATGAGTATCGCCTGCTGCATTATCTGATTCACAATCGCGGCCGGGTGATCTCGCGCGGGGAGCTTACCGACCACCTCTACGCGCACGATTCCGATCGCGATTCGAATACCGTCGAAGTCTTTGTCGCTCGACTGCGCCGCAAGATCGGCGCCCCTTATATTGAGACCATGCGCGGTCTGGGCTACCGCCTGCGCGAACCGTCGCCGGACACCGCGTCCGGCAGTTCGTAGCCATGCGCTCCCTCCGATCCAAGTTGATTCTGGCCTCTCTCCTCTGGACTGCGGGACTGCTCATGATGATGCACATGCTCATGCGCGTGGTGGTGCATGTGTTTCCTAACATGACTGGCAAAGGCATGCTGCTGGCCACAGCCATCGGAGCCGCGATCATGGCCATCGGCCTGTTCGCCGCCTTCCGCGCGCTCGCGCCGTTCCGCCAATTGCGCGGGCGGCTCTCACAGATCCGGGATGCACGCGCCCGCCTCATCGACGGTGCTTATCCCAGCGAGATTCAGCCGCTAGTGGACGACCTCAATGCGCTGATCGCGGATCGGGAAGCCGCCGTGAAGCGCGCCGTCGCCACGGCCGGCGATCTCGCCCATGGTTTGAAAACGCCCTTGGCCGTGCTCTCCCAGGAAGCCGACCGTTTCACCGCCGCCGGTGACACCGAAACGGCCGCGCGCATCGCGCGCCAGGTGGCGCGCATGTCGCAGCTGATCGATTATCAACTGGCGCGTGCCCGCGCCGCGCCGGGAGTGGCGGGAGCGCCGCCGTGCTCCTTGGCCAGCTGCGCCGCGGGCATTATCCGCACGCTCCACACACTCTACTTGGCACGCGGCCTGGAGATCTCCTGCACCATCGATGCGGGGCTGCATGTCCGCGTCCGCAAAGACGACCTCGAAGAGATGCTCGGCAACCTGCTCGATAACGCGTGCAAATGGGCGAAATCGAAGATTGCATTGGCAGCGTCGTGCCAGGGCGCGGCGATACTGATCACAGTGGATGACGATGCCGCCGGCCTGCCCGCGGACGCGCGCGGCGTCGTGCTCGAGCGCGGCATGCGCCTGGATGAAACATCTCCCGGTTCGGGGCTGGGGCTGGCTATCGTGCGCGATCTCGCGCAACTCTACGGCGCATCGATCTCGCTGGCGGGCTCGCCGCTCGGCGGTCTGCGCGCCAGCCTGCGCGTTCCGAGTTCCTAACGAATCGCCATGGCGGGCTCACTGTTAATCAACGATCTCGCGCAGCACCAAACAACCCAATGCGCTGCCTGAGACGCATGTCGGATAGAAGTGCCCGCAGTTCCCAAGCCGTTCAAGAAAGGGCGCTGGTTGAAAGCCATCGGCAAACGACTGCACCGGCTGGAGGGCCGATACGCACTCGCGGACGGTCCCCGGGAGGTCTTTCGTATGGTGGTGCGCCATCTGAGTCCAGCAGAGGACATCGAGCGGGCAACACGCCGCAGGACGCTGTGGCCGAACGGCACCGTCTGCGAGATCGTGCAACTGGGCACGGGCCACCCGGAGAGCGATTTAACCGGCGAGAAACTCGAGGAATGGATTGCAGGGTTTCCGGTGGAGGCAACGTGAGATCGTTGGCATCGAGACTAACGCGCTTGGAACGCGAAGCCCGAACCTCGGGGCCCTGGCGCATCACAGTGCAGTACGGCAATCTGAAGACGCTGCCCGACGACTACACCGGGCTGCGACACGTCGTCGCAGTCAGGCAAATTCCACCAGAGGAATTACCGGCGGTCGAGCGCGCGGAGAACTGGTTCGATTGGGAGGAACGGCCTGGCCCTGAGCCAGTCTCGAACGCTACCGGCCCCGACGACGGACTGCTGATCCACGTCTGTTACGTGGAGACGCCACCCGTTGCGGCCAGGCGCGGCTACCGATAACCAATCCAGCGCAGCGAGGTACGGATTATGCGTCGATCACCTGCTGTTTTGTGTGTGCGTCTGGGCATTGAGCAGCAAAGCCAAAGCTTCGTTAGCACCCACCGAGCTTAGAATGAGGGAATGAAACAAAGCGTTCCCTGGTCGATTGAGGAGTACATTGCCGGTCAACCCGAGGCGGTGCAGCCGAAGCTCGAACAGGTTCGCGCCGCGATTAGGAGAGCGGTTCCGGAGGCAGTGGAGGGCATCGGGTATCGCATGCCCGGATACAAACTGCAAGGAAAGCCGTTGCTATATTTCGCCGCCTTCAAGGAACATTATTCGCTGTTTGCCGCATCGGGGACGTTCTTCGCGGCGCTCGAAGGTGAGCTCAGGGGCTATGAGCTTCGAAAAGGAACGGTCCACTTCCCACTCTCCAAACCGGTTCCGTCGAAGCTCATCAGCCGGATTGCGAAGCTGCGTGCAGCTGGGATCACCGGCACAACAAAAGGACCGTTGCTTGGCCGACAGAAAGGAAGGCGCAAATCGGCACAGTAGGAGAACCGACCGCTACCGATATCTGTGGATAACGTTCTCCCGGAAGTGCATAAACACGGAGGTCGCTTCGCCATTCCCGGCTTTGCTCGGCAAAACGCAACCGAGCGGAGTCCTGCGGATCACTCTTTTCCGCCAACCAACATAGCTTAGCCATTCGTCCCCACCCCCAATCCCGCGCGTTGACAGTGATTATCGCGCTCAGCCCCAGGGCTTGGTGTTCAGGAACGGGTTTTGGGACTCGTCCCTCAATTACGCAAGGAAAAGTGAGCAGTTTTAGATCAATTATCACCAGATATGAGCAATTTTGACCAGACGGGGCGATTGAAATCTGCTAATTATCTGATAGGCCAATTTGAAACCGTAGGTGCGCAGCCCGCCTGCGGCGCTGAAAAGAGGTGATTGGCATGCAGGCTGAGTGTAACAATGGCATAGAGCACACGGTTCTCGTCGTGGCTGATGACTTGCGAATCCTGCGCTTGGCGCAGGTGGTCCTTGCGAGCAAGGGACATCGAGTGCTCCTAGCCAGCGATGCGAAGAGCGCCGTGCAGCTTCTCACCCAGAACCAGGTGCCCATTCACGCCGTGGCCATTCGGGCCGGTATGAGCGGGCACGAAGAACTGCACAGATATTCCGTTCGACGGGGAGCCAAGCCCTGGACCCTCCGTTGCAGTGTCAATGATCGGTGCGTTCGGCTGGAGGGATTGGATTCGGGAGCCGACCGGGAGAGCGTTGCTGACGATAGTATCGTGCTTTAGGTCCACGATGTGATCCTCTCTCTAATGCGGTATTTCCGAGCTGGATCGTTTTGAGGGGCGATCCGGCGCGAACTGTCGGGAATGCTACCGTCAGCAGCCTTGGCGGCGCGACGGGCCGGAGTCGTCAGTGGGCTTGCACGGGCGGGCACTCCACAACCGTCGTCACGGCGACAGTCAACTGTAATGGGACGTTGCGACGAAGAGCAAACATGCCGAAGCAGCGAACGCAGAATGCCGACCGTGCCACGAACGGTTTGCTGACTAGACTGGAGCGGGAAGACTATGACGCATTGATGCTGCACGCCAAAGTCGTTTGGTTGAAATTCCGCACACGGCTGGTTCGCCAAGATGAGAATATCGACGCCGTTTACTTCCCTTTATCCTGCATGGTGTCGCTGCTGGTCACCACGGATGGCAGGCCGCAAGTGGAAGTGGCTACGGTCGGCAAAGAGGGAGTGGTGGGAGCCTCGGAACTGATTCAGGCACAAGGAGCGATGGGGCTGAATCTCGTTCAGCTACCTGGCGCTGCGGTGCGGGTCGAGGCCAATGCCTTCCGGAAACTGCTCGAGAGCCGGCCGCCGCTCCAGACACTGATCCATCAACATTTCTACGCGCTCATGCGGCAGATACTATATGGAGCAGCCTGTAACCGGATCCACAACATGGAAGAACGCTGCGCACGCTGGCTGCTGATGACACATGATCGCGCCGGCCAGGATACTTTCCCTCTCACTCAGGATTTTCTTTCGCACATGCTCGGTGTTCGGCGGGCCACGGTGAATCTAGCGACGGGCATGTTAAAGAAGGCCGGGTTTATCGGATACGTGCGGGGAAAAGTCACGGTCATCGACCGGGCAGGACTGGAGTCAACCGCCTGCGCCTGCTATCAAGCCATCACCAAGGCATACGATTCTCTCCTTCCGGCACTCCGAAAGAGCACCATTCCCTGACTCGCTGAGCCGTCCAGTTGCTTTGTCCGCTATCGTACAGATGGATCTGAACGGCGCCGTTCGGATAATCTTTGTGTTAAGCAATTAAAATCGGCGACTTTCCTTGACAGCCTCCCACGTCCGGTCCATATTAGGATTGTTATCTCCTAAATGCTCAAACGGTACTAAGAGTTTTCCTGGCTCGCTTTGGCGCCTACACAGGCGAGCGATGGCGGTTTCGTGATGGCCGCACGCCGGATGCAAGTAAGAAGAATTCGCCGGGCCGGTCTATTCCAGAATTCGGTACATCTGTTACGAGGCATAGAAACGAAATGGTGCAAGTTCTTGTTTATTCGGATCAGCCAATCCTGGCTAACGGAGTCGAGAGTCTGCTCGCTGGCGACGGGACGCTCAGCCCGTGCGCCTGTTGCGCGAAGGCTTCCGGTCTTAAGGAGCACCTGGCCAACGTAAAGCCCGATGTGGCGCTGGTGGATTTGACCCCGGAAATCACGCTCGGCATGCTGAGCGAATTGCAGGGTCTGGCCCCGGGCTGCAAATTCGTTCTGTGGGCCAACGCCATAGCCGGTGAATTCGCGCTGCACGCGTTGACCATCGGCATTCGCGGCGTGCTGCGGAAGACACTATCACTGGATGCGCATCTGCAATGTCTGCGGCAGGTCGTAGCCGGGGAATTGTGGTTCGAGAAGAGCCTGACGGACAGTTTCCAGTCGTCGCGGCAGGTGGGCCTCAGCCCGCGGGAGAGCCAGTTGGTGACGCTGCTTACGCGCGGGATGAAGAACAAGGAAATCTCCAATGAACTGGGCATCACGGAAGGGACCGTGAAGGTTTATTTGTCGCATCTTTTCCAGAAGTCCGGGGCCAAAGACCGGTTCGATCTGGCGCTGCACGGGTTGAAAAATCTCAGCATGGCGGGAGCCGCCATCCAGAATCAGGGTGGGCTGCGTTCGCTGATTATGGATAAATCATGCAGAGCATAGACACCAAAGAGGTATTACTGGAAACACCGGCGGGGATCGCGCATCTTCTGATGGCGTGGAGCGCTCCGGTGCGCCGAGGGTCGATCGAGCAAGCCGAGGCCATGGCCCGCGTGGCCACGACCATCGGTCGAGTTGAAGCGGTGAAGCGGCCAACCTATCCCCGTCCCGCAGCGGGCCCGATGGCGCCCGTCGGAGTGCACGGGTCAGGCAGCCGCGCGCGCCTTTGCCATTGCGGGACATGCAGACGCTGCCTCGACAATTCCCGGTGGGACCGCATCTTCAACGAGAAATTCGCCGACCCGTCCTATTACGGCAACATTACTGTACGGCATAACTCATCTCTTGCCAATGCGTAGGTCGGCTCGTCGGAAAACCCACCCGCAGGGAGTAGACCCCTGATTCAACGAGCCTCGATACTGTGGAGTACAATGATCTCAGCTTGGTGGGCCGGGTTAATGCAATGCACGATCCTCACCTTTCGCAACACGACCTGGAGCGTTACCACCTCGGTATGGTCACGGAAGAAGCCGAACTCGCCCCGCTAGAGGAACACATTCTGTCGTGCGATCATTGTGCGCGCCGGGCTGAGGAGATCGCTGAGTACGTGGATGCGATGCGCGCGGCCGCCAGCACCCTGGACGAATCTGTTGTACCGAAGAAACAATAGACCTTACGGGCCCGCAAGCGGTTCCAAGACCATGTTCGGCCACCGTTTTGCGATGTGGCCGTCCGAGCGCAGGATTCTGCCTGAACTCATCCGTCGTCGATCCAGACGGGCCGAAATCTTCTGGCTCACCGCGTGCCAGCTTCCGGCCGAGGGGTTTCGTATTAGGAGCCTAGTGGAGCGGGTGATTCTCGCAGTCAGGCGCTCTGACGTGGAGCACTAGCGCCCGAGCCGCTTTGAGGTGGAAATCTAAAGCTGAAAGGACCGCATCAAGAACGGCTTCTGGCTTCAAGTGAGTCAGGGCCATGTCGGGGCTTGCCAGCGTACGCCAATCCTTCTCGGTTCGGTCTACTGCTCTTTGGAGGCGCTCACACTGGCGACATGTCGGCATGTTTAGGCCCCCCAGTCTGAATAGCATACGCCAGCAGAAAGGCGTAAACAAGGGCCCGGGGCACGCCGACGCGGAACCAGTGGGTTGTGAATACCCTCCCGCGGCTATTGCGGTTGGCGCAGGCGGGTCAGGAATTCCGATGGGTCGAAGCGTTCGATGCCGGCGAGGGGGAAGTCGGCCGCGACACGGTATACGGCGTCGTCGAGATCGTCGCCGCGACGCCAGGGATTCAGCAATTCCAGATGCAGCAGGATGCTGATGGGATAGTTGCGGAAAGCGACCGCCGGAATATTCGCTCCGGGCGTGCAGGCTTCGGCAAACAGGCGGATGTCAATACCGATGGACCCCTGGGCGGGTTTCTCCGGCACCAGGCGTTTGCCGACTTCGCGGAAGCGTTTGATGTCGTCCGGGGCCACGGCGGGGACAGGCTGGCCGGCGGCGTAGGATTGCATGGCTTCCTGGTCAGTCATAAGCTGGGATTTCCATTTTAGATCTCTCGCACAGTCGAGTATACCAGCCAGTCTCCTTTTCATCCCGTGAGCTGCATTTCTTATTTAGAGGCCGATATTGTCTCACAACGCCGGTGTTGCGATTACGTATGAGAAGAGAAGCCCCCGCCCGGCCTTGTTCACGATCGGTATTTCGAAATGCACGTTCAGGTTGGCGTTATTCGATTAACTCCCGATGGCGCGTCGCTATCGAAGCAGCCAGCGCACCCCCATGAAGATCAGTAGCGCGAATGTCATCATTACTATCAGGACATCCGGCCAAGGCACTCGGCCCCGGTGCCGCCTCGTGTAGAGGCAGAAGCGAAATAGACCGACGCCTCCAAGAATTATAAACAGAGCGGACATTAAGGGGCCCGGCGACGGCGCAGTAACGGGTCCAAACAGGCTTAGCGGAGGAATCATTGCTGACAGTTACCCACGCTTGTGATATTTGTATAGACGCCGCCGCCGGCTGCATAAGTCCCTAGTGATACCTCACCGTAGGCCCCGACTCCCTCGCCCGGGAAGCCGATCAATCCAAACGCGGCGCCGCCCACCGGCGAGTGCACCACAGGTCCACCAAAGACGAGACCGGTCTCTTGCCCGTTAGAGCTGAAGATCACACCACCACCACCCTGGAGGCCCGCGCCGACACTGCCCTCCACCAATACTCCGGAGCTTACCACGCCCTGAGCGTCAATCTCGCTTTATGGTGCCGTGAAACACCGTCAAGACCGACGCCTCCAAGAATTATAAACAGAGCGGACATTAAGGGGTGTCGGCAGACGAATTGGCGTCATTATGGCGACCAGCGGAGCAATTCGCGAATAACCGTGAGGTTGTTGCTGGTAGTCGATTGTCGCAGACTTACCGCCAGGGATCTGGAAGCGATCCATTTTTGACGGTTTGCCGGCATCGCGTCGAACTGGCATCGGTCAATTCCGCACTCTGGCCAGTTGACGCGCCACTCGGAAACTGGTATGCCCACCCGGGTCGCGGGCTGACAGCTCGCCCGGACGATAACTGGCAATTAAGGCATCCCCGAGCCCAATCAACGGGTTGACGACGATACAGCGATCTGATCCGAGAATGCGTACTACAATTGGGAGATGTCGAGCCGGCGGATGGTAGCGGTATTGCTGTTGATGGCACCTCTTTCACGGGTTTTTCCCCAACAGCCAGATTCGACCGCAAGTCTGTTACTTCGGTTTGACAACGAGCATGATCTCTCCGCTAAGGAGCATTTGCTGCTCACCCTGACCAATAAGGACCCGGGAGCGGGCCCTGCGTTGCTAAGACTCGCAGAATCCACAACGAACTCCGACACTCGCTGGATGGCCATGCGTGGCATGGGGACTCTCCACTACACAGCATGTGCTCCATTCCTTGAGGCATCCCTCAAGGACTCCGACGCCCTGGTTCGAGCCAATGCAGCGCGAAACTTAGGGGACCTTCGAATCAGGAGTGCGTCGGACCCATTGCTGCACATGTTCGCCGCCGAGCAGGACCCAGGGGCGATTCAACAAGCCTCGCTTGCCTTTCAGATGCTCAACATCAAAGCCGCCGCGCCTTACATACGGGAGAAGATCCCTGCTTTCACGGGGCAGACCCGCGATTGGCTCATTGGCGCTTTAGGTGCTTTGGGGAGCCCGGCTAAGGATGTGGCTTTGGTTGCCGGGTACCTTGAGGGTGACATCACGACTGGCATGGTGGCTGCCGAAGCCATACAGAAGTTGGCGGGCGTCAGCTTTGGACCCCAAACTCACAGGTCGGACTACCTGCCGTTGGACTACCCGTGGTCTGTGACGCTCGCCGCACGAGCCTGGTGGAAGTCTCACAAGGACACGTGGCCGCATTGCGACGACTGCCGTCCGAAGTAGAGTTCACCCAGCCGTAACACGCGGTACCGCGGAACTGCCGCAGCCGCGTGAGCCAATAGTCCCGATCTTGTAAGGGTCGAGACCGCTACCGACAATGCCTGACAACGCCGTGGTTGCCTCTCCCGTAGAATTCCCATAGAATACGATGCTCGGGGGCAACATGTATGTCAGGAGATTTTGATAACGCCGTCCGGCTGGCACTCTACAGCGAATTCGTGCGCACGGCTTCGGCTCCCGCGGCCGCAGACCTGGCGACACAAATGCAATGCCCGGAAGCAGACGTCCGCGCGGCCCTGGAACGGCTGGCCGCGGGGAAGGCAGTCGTATTGGAGCCGGACAGCCGCGAAATCCTAATGGCAAATCCGCTCTGTGCAGTGCCCACGCCTTATCGGGTGCGAGCGCAGGGCCGTTCATTCTTCGGAGTCGCATCTGCCGGAAGCATGGAACCGTTTGGTGCAGTCAGTGATCGGCGCGGCGCCGGAGGCGCTGCTGACGCACATCGACGCGCTGATGAATCGCCTTCGATGAAAGACTCGCGAGAGAGGGGCTGACGGCGGGGTGAGGCTCTTTGCCATAGCTATGATGCTCGCGTGCGTGGCTGGAGCGCAGACGTCTCCGGATTGGAACGGTTCGGTACGCGATGCCGCGGGCGCGCTTGCCCCAAAAGCTGAACTGGTGCTCGAAGGCAACGGCATCCGTTATTCGGTGGAGACGACCGAGCGCGGAAGCTTTCATTTCGACGCGCCGGCGCGCGGATCGTACCGCGTGACGGTGAACTTCGGAGGCCGGCTGTTCCGTTTGGCCAGTCCTGTCGCGCTTCCGATTGAGGGAAGTTCGCGAGTCATGCTGCTGGCCGATGGCTCGATCGTGATCAAGCAGGAAAGCCAGACACAGGCGAGCGGCGGCGAGACGCTCAACAGCAAATCGGTAACCTCGATTCCGCTCAACAAGAGGGATTTCAGCCAGTTGCTGCTGCTCGCGGCCGGCACCATGACGGACACCAACGGCACCACCAACTTCACGCAACAGTTCGCGGTAAACGGGCAGCGCGGAGTGGAAGCCGTCTTTGCCATGGACGGCGCCGATTCGAGTGATCCCGAAATGGGGGGCGCAACGTTTTCCAACTTCAACGTCGATGCGGTCGAAGAGATTCGGTCGTCGTCGGGCTGGATGCCAGCGGAGATCGGGCGCGGCGCAGCGGGGTTCACCGACATCATCACTCGCTCAGGCACCCACGAATTGCACGGCTCGGTTTTCGAGTTCTTGCGCAATTCGGCACTGGATGCGCGCAACTTTTTCGATCGCAGCACGCCGGAAAATCCGGGACGCATTCCGCCGTTCCGGCGCAACGAATTCGGGTTCACCCTGGGTGGACCGGCGCTCAACAAGACGGAATTCTTCCTGGAATATCAAGGGTTCCGGCAAGTGCTGGGCACTACCCAGGTGCTAGCGGTTCCGACGGCACCGGAGCGCCAGGGAATCGACACCACGGCATTCCCGGGAGATACGCTCTATGTGCCCATCAACGCGATTGTGGCGAAGACTTTGAGCCGTTATCCGTTACCCAACGATCCAACTGGCACGTTCGGCGCGCGCACATACGCGACGTCGTCGCCGGTCACGACCGACGCGGACCAGTTCTCCGGCCGCCTCGACCACGAACTATCCGCTAAAGACAAGTTGTTCGCCCGCTTTAGTTGGAACAACCTGACGGGACCGACCACCAATCCGGACCAGACCGCCATCGATCCGGCGTTTCGAATCACGTATGTCGATCACCAGCGAAACGGGGTGGTGGCCTGGGCGCACACCGCGTCGCCTAATTATTCCTGGACCTCCTCACTCAGCGTTACGCGCACCACACCGAGCTTGCCGACACCTGACCATACCGATCCCTCGGTGGTCTTCTCCGATGGCTTATATGAAGGGTTCAACGTGCCGGGCGGATCGGTCAGCACCTCGATAGGCAATCTGTTCATGGGGCAGCAGAACTTCTCGTGGACGCGCGGGCAGCACTCCATCAAGTTCGGCGGCGAGGTCCGGGCCAATCGCGACTCCGGACATTTCGGAATGACTCCCAACGGGCAGTACGTATTCGGCGGAGGGACGGCATTCGCGATCAGCGCCATCCGATCGGCAAGCGGAGATCACGACATCGCAATCGGGCAGCAATTGCCCGACACGCTGAGCGCTTTCCTTTTGGGCAGCGCATTCTCATATACGCTCGCGGTAGCTCCTCCGCAGTTTCCGCAGGGCAGCCAGATCGGCGTCGCGGCGATTTCGCGTTACGACATGAACCTCTACGCGCAGGATACGTGGAAGATCTCGCCGCGCCTGGTGCTCGATTACGGCTTACGGTTCGAACTGTACTCGCCGATCACGGAGCGCGCGCGGCGCACAGCGGGAATCGAGTTCGTCAACGGACCGTCGGGGCCGGAACAACTCTATTTGATTAACCCGGAGCCCCCGTATGGCACGCTCGGAAACAACTGGGGGCCGCGCCTGCGCCTAAGCTGGGAGGCCTCGAAAGGCCTTTGGATTCGAGCGGGCGGGGCGCTCCTTACCATTCCACCCAACCTCTGGCAGGACAACCTGCTCACGGGTGCAGCGCCATACGTCGATTACCCGCGCATCACCGCGGCTCTCGGCGCGCCGCTGCCCATCGGAACGGTAATCACGCCCGCCAATCTACCCGGTGTGTATACGCCGCAGGGAGTCAACATCCTGGCATCCGGCAACTCGAAGGACGTGCCGGCCAACACGGTTTGGGACGTGGACCGCTTCGACCAGGCACTGGCGGCACTCTCGCCCAGTCACCTGATCAGCCCGCTGAATGCCAACGGCATCTCCGAGGACTTCCGCAATGCTTACCTGGGGACGTGGTCGTTGAGCGCCGAGCGGTCCGTGCATGGAATCGGCTTGAACGCGGGATACATCGGCACCGCCGGGATCGACCTGCCGGCCATCAACTTCCCGAATGCCTTTCCGGGCGCGACCGCCGCGTTTGCGCCCTATACCCAATTCAATTCGGCGGGACAGATCACCGGCGGCTTCGGCACGGACATGCTCACCACCAACCGCTCGCACTCCACCTATCACGCGCTGCAAACTTCGGCGGCCGGCTCTGTCGTGAGCGGCGGTCCGCAGGTTCAGGCAAATTTCACCTGGTCGAAATCGCTCGATGACACCAGCAGCACGCTCGGCCCAGGGGTGGGGAGCACGTCCGGAGCTTGGTCACCCGCATGGCCGCAGAATCCTTTCGACACGGCGGCGGATAAAGGTCCTTCGAACTTCGATGTGAAACTTGTTTTCACCACTACGGTGGTTCAGGATCTGCACGCCGAGCGGGCGCCAGTGCTGGGGCGGCTCGGGTCGAAATTGACGGGCGGTTGGCAACTGCTCAGTGTCTCGACGTTGATGAGCGGGTTGCCGTTCACGGTGTATTCGGGGCTGCAGCAGACTGGAGTAGGCTCTATCGGCACGGACCGGCCCGACCAGATCGGCACGCCGGTGTTCTCTACCAGCCGCTCCGTTCGGGAAGACTACTTCGGCCTGGGCCCCGGCAACGCTACGTATTTCTTCATCCCCGTGAACGTGTCGGGAGGAACGGGCCCCAACGACGGCGTGTTCGGAACCCTAGGACGCAATACGTTCCGCGGACCCGCATTGCACAACTTCGATTTCGCGCTGATCAAGGACACGCCGTTCGAGTTGGGCCGTTCCGGCAAATCCGCGAACTTGCAGTTCCGGGTTGAGCTGTTCAATTTGTTCAATATCGTCAATTTCGGATTGCCGTCGAATATCATCACCGGATCGGGATTTGGAATCATCAGCCGGACGGCGAGCAACTCGCGGCAGGTGCAGTTCTCGCTAAAGGCGATGTTCTGAGATACATTGCACTGTGGACTATGCTTAATTCGCGCAAGTTCGCTTTATTTTCTGAGATGCGTATCCGTCGCGCTGTTCGCGGACGGAACGGTCAGCGCCCAGAACGCACCGTATGGCGCGGAGGCGCGCCAGCGGGCCGAAGCGCTGCTGAAATAGATGACGGTCGACGAGAAGGTCCGTCAGATGAACGAGTCGGCCGGTGGAGCGATGTCGACGATCGCGCCACAGCCGTTTCGTTACGCTCCAAGGATAAACGACGATAACACCGCACAACGCAGTCGTCACTAGCTCGGGCCAGCCTCGCTCCGAAAACATTCGCAGACCCGTGGAACAATGCCGTGCGACTATACTAGACCGAGAAGTGATTCAAGGTCCTCGAACGATACATCCAGGCAAGCCTTAACAGCTCCATCGCTCAGCATAGTCACCCAAGCCCCATTTTGCTGAGCCTTCACCTCCTGCTCTCTGTTGATGGATTCTTTGACATTCTGCATCGCAAACTGCTGCAAAGGCGTCGTGGCATACATCGAAAGTACATTAGCAGCAAAAGAGCCGAAGCCCCCGCTTCCGCTCGCAGGGGTTTCGAGCTTGGTGATAACATCAGGCCTTCCCATCACATGGATAATAAACTGTCCAAGATTTCGAGTGGCGGTCTCTTGGGCCGTCTGTCCTCCGACACAGTGAAGATAATGCATCAGGGCATAGTGCGGCGCGACACCTTGTGGCCCAAACTTGAGAGCGTAAGCATGCTTCCCGAGCCACGCATAATAATTATTGTGTCCCTTGTTTTGCTCGATAGAGCTAATCTCCTCAAACTTAAGATCAAATGGCACTTCTGGCGAGTTCTGATCATTGAAGTCCCCCGGCTTAAGGGGAGCGTACCGCGCCAAAAACTTCTGGCTATCAGGCTCAGTGTAGATGCGGCGACCAACCTTATCGATTACTACCCAGAAAAACGCGCGGTCCGAGTAAAACGGAATACGAAGTTTTCCCTTAGAAGCAAGGAGTCGGTCGCCCACGTTTTCCAGGTCACCGTATTGTCCCGAGATGACCGCTAAGTGAAAGACGAGATCCATTACATAGTCACTAAGTGGGGCGGTCTGAGCTAAAGCTGATATCGTGCTCGCATACTCCTTCAGTGATATCTGAGAGAACTCGCCGAAGTACCGCTGCATGTCGTCGCCGTAGTTATTACAATACGATGCCGCCAGTGGGGAGTGTATATATCTTTCGGCTGTCTCCAGTAATTGAGTATAAGCGTTCTCGGATTTCGTAATATTTTCGATTATGGGTGGCGAGATATGTTGTTTTTGTTTAAAGCTCGTGACCTGAGCCTCAGTAATCATCCTCCGTGCCGATTTGAAATCGGCCTCATACGTATATAGATACGCTCGCAAAATTCGTTTCTGCAAGTCGGCCGCCTTCAGCCGATCGACGGCTTCGAACGCGCGACGAGCGTCATAGCTCCTGACCGCAGCCACAAACTGCTCCTTTACCTTCTCCTGCGCCGCAAGAGAATCGAACAGTTCGTCGATCCGTTTGACATATGGTGACTCAGCCCCAACTGCAGACTTGAGTTGGGCGAATTCCGCTTCGGCCGTCAAACGGTCACCTAACTTCAATAATGCAAGGATCAGCACGGCGTGTGACTTGGCGTCTGCGGGATTCTTCGCCAACACTGCCTTCATGTGATCGGCAATATCGGCGTATTTTCCAGCTTCATACAGTGCGTGAACTGAATTGTCTGCAGCGTTCGGTGGCTTGCTACTGGCATCGAGCAGAGCTGCGAGAATCTCATCTGATACACCTGCGCGTTTTAATTCGAGAGTCGTTGCCGCGTCCATGTCAAAGGCGATTCCATCTTTCCTGATTTGCTGGACGATCACCGACGCAGATAGGCCTGCGCTCACCAGCTGTGTAACGTCCTGTTTCGACAAGGTCTTTGAGCGTGGTTCTTGAGCGCACAGAGTGAATGTGAGAAGGCTAAGAGCGATGATACCGAGTGCTCCTTTCATTTGAAGGCTCCGAGGCAGTGGTGTCAATATCCGAATCTTCATATCAAACCTCCGAACAACACAAGATCCAAAACATCACGGCATTAAATGCCAGGACAGCGTGACGGGCATCGTGCCCCCTAGAGAGTTTCTCCGACCGCTTCGATTGACTAATGATCACCGGATTTGAGATCACCCGGTTGTCCGATGCGCACCCCTTGGCCCCCTGGTTGCCCAATTGGGATGCCTTGTTGTTGTGGCAGTATGCCGCCTGAGCAGTAAGCGCTGATTCGCTGACTGATTTCGAAGATAGTGTCGGCCTTTGACTGAGCCTCCGCTGCCTTGTCCTGCCAGTTCCGCGCCGTCTGGACAATCTGCGCCACTTGCTGCTGGGTGACTTGCCTAAATTTCTCCAGGCCCTCAAGATTGTCTTGGTAATCCAACACTCCGTGCAAAAATGCGGTGACGGGGTTCAACTCTTCTGCGATCCTCCAAGCCGCTGCTTTGCCCGCATCCGTTACCGCCTTTTGGGCTCCATCCTCTTTCCACGACCTCAACGTATCAACGGTCGGACCAGCGCCTCCGCCGAAGGTATCAAAATGCTCTTTGGTGAGTATTTTGGCACCCGCTTGTTCGAGGTCCTCAGCCGGGAACAGCGACAGAAATGCATTCACCTCATCGGTTAGGAATTTCACGGTCGTCGCAATCTCTGCCATGGCTTCGCCATGGCCACCCGTCAGTTTCCCCAGCCACCAGTCGTTGTTCATCAGGTTTAGCGTCTCTTTCGCCAGCGTGAAGTCCTTTTCCCTTTGTGTGATATAGATGTCGCGCTGGGTAATCGCCACCTCCAACTCGTGTTCCAGTTGCGTGTCGCGATAATTCAGCAGCGCGCTGCAATCCTGCTTCTTCTTGTCATCTTCCGTTGCTAGAATGTCCTGAATGCCCTTATCTACGGGATCACTTTCAGCTCCGGCAGCGGCGAAAGAACCAGGATCGATCAACTTAAGCGGAGGAGGCGGAACGGGTGTAGCGCGTGCATCACCGCCTCCGGAATCGGTGCTGTCCTGGCAATCCTTCATTCTGGAGGTGATCTGATTACCGAGCCTAACCGTTTCGGCATTAGCTGCGGCGCTGTCATCATCTTTCAACTGGTTAAGCTTAGCCACCAAATCCCTCACATCGCAGGGATCGCCTGAATAATCCCCGGAGGTGCTGGAGGTCGGGTAGTAGGAGCCGTGGATCTCCTTAAAGGAGCCTGCCTGCGAGTTGATGGAGCCTGATTGAGGCGAGCGCTGCTTACCTACGGCCTTCCCCGTGGCTCTTGCAGGGCAGTTTGCAGCTGGGACTCCATCATACAAAAGGCAGCCGGTAACGGGATCTCGTTGTATTCCACCAGTTCCGCCGGACTGACCGTCCGCAAATACTGAAGACAAACAGATCGAGAATATCGCTAGAACCGTCTTCCTCGAAAGGTTAACGGCCGCCATCGACGATTTGAATTGTGACATGTGCATCACCTCTTAGAAACCCTATGGGACCTGCCAGTCCCCGTCCAGCCTGGATACTGGGCGCGACCAGGTCCGGCAGCCCAACCCGGAACCGCTCGGCCCCCACACCGTCTCCTCACTAGCCAGTACTCCATCCTGGAACCCAGTTTCGCAGCCAGTACACACCCAAACGCCTCCATCGGAGCCGGTACTTTTTAGTGTTTTTCATTCCGAGGCTTTTCAAACATGCCGGGGGCAAGACATTTATCTTGGATCCGGCGGCAAGTCAGACAAAAGGCCATTTGGTATTGCCCACCAAGTGTATTTTCCAGTTGCATTGCAGACAATGCCATTGGACGAGGGAAACTCGTCACCGACGCCGGCGATCATCGCGCCGCATTGCCAACCTGTAGTCTGCTGGGTACAGAATTTCCAAGCGATCGGCGCGGAACAGACGTTCCTGAACTCGACTACATACGCCGCCTTCCCACTGCACCAATTATTGTCAGTGCGGGTTCTAAGTACACGCAGACACCCGTTCTGAAAGGGAGGATGCCGTTGGCTTTGGCTCACACCTGCGCTGGAGACTGCCCCCCCTCTCGTGCCATCTTCATTGTGCGAATAGGCTCGTCGTGGCGGAGTATCCGAAGCATCAGTCCTATCACTTGACGAATCCACGTCGTCTGGTGAATTCACGTTAGCGCGGTCATCTGATGAAGAGGAACTATTCTCGGCATTCGCCGATAAGCCGATATTTGGGGCACTCCCTGGATGGATTCGGGCGCAAGTTGTCTCCGCGCCGGTAGGGTCCATGGCCGTCCTGCCCTCTTCGATGTGCTGGATACGACCGTCTTTATCGATCACGAAGGTGGCAAAATTAGCCACTCCCAGGTCAGCGAACAGCACGCCATAATCTGAGGCGACCTGTCGTTTCGAGAAGTCGCTCAGCAGTGGAAACGTGAGCCTTAGCCTGTCCGACAACTCCTTGAGGGAAGGAATCTGGTCCGTGCTAATGCCGAAAACCTTGGTCTCGGCGCCTTCAAAGTGCGCGATATCAGCCTGAAACGCCGACATTTCCTTGTTGCAACCACCGGTGAACGCCGCTGGGAAGAAGGCCAGCGCTACCGCGGACTTGCCCCGGAGATCCGACAGCCTTACAGGTTTTCCAACCGTGGAGGGTAGGGCGAAATCGGGTGCCATATCCCCGACCTTCAAACTGGTCTTGGGGGGCGATTGTTGAGCGAACGCCCCCCCGGCTGCCGCCGCGCACAGAAGTAACACCGACAGTTTTTTCATTGTTCCTCCCCTCAATGCCGAGCCGAGCACCGAAATCCGCCACTGCCGCCGGACTGACCGGGCCGCAAATAGTGAAGACAAACAAATAGAAAATGTTCCTAGAACCGTTTTCCTCGAAAGGCCAATGGCAAGCACCAACGATCTGGAATGTGATCTGTTGTATCTCCTCTTAGAAACCCTATTCAACTGGCACTCCCCGTCCAGCCTGGATAACTGTGCGGGACGATGTCCGTCTGCCGGTGTCCAGAAGCGCTCCGCTCCTCTCCGAACACCGTCTCCTCTCTAGCCAGTACTTCCGTTCATGGCACCGAGTTTCTTGGGCGCTATACACCAAACGCCTCCACCTGAGCCGGTTTTTTTGAATTCCTATTCCGGGCTGCACCTCTAATCCTTCTTACACGGACATGAGCCTGAAATTTTCGGATTTACAGTGCCTCATTTTTGTGCGGTCCCAGCCAGTACCAAAGGTACAGAAGTACGGGTAGTCTTGGTGTCGCGGTGTCGCCCAGTGTTCAGCAGCGCCTATGTTCTTCGGGCCGTACAGTTCGTGCTCCCGGCTGCAGGGCTCTGTATGCTGCAGGGCGCTGGATAAGGTAGTCCATACAGTGGAAATTGATCGTCGCTTCACCCCAAGGCTCGTGCGAAATCGTTACAGTAGGATGATCGTGCCCGAGCGGGGGCGCCGAAATGCTCGGCGGACACAGAATTCGCGATGCTGGTCTCCGGAAACCGGGCGCCTCGGCTCTCGGTCGCTGCGCAAGTTGGAAGCAGGCGTTTGCACTTTCCGTCAAGGGTGCAGCGCACTGTGGCAGCTCAGTCTGCTCGACGGCTTCATGGGTCGAGGTGTAGGCGGCGAAGAAGAGCGGGAGGCACAATATTGCTTTCATGCCCGTATAATGCCGCCTGACGTCTAATCCTTTCACCTCTACTCAATGCGCAGCGGCGCTGCGGCGGTCTCACGGAATTCATCGACAAATTCTGTCTCGTCCGCTTGCTGTCCCCGCCGTGCAGAGCTAAGGTTTCATTGTCCGATAATGACCACTATGAGGTTAAAAATGACCGCTTAACCGCGGTGGACAAGAGGGCGAGGTTGCTGGCTGCCGCCGGCTCCAGTCTGGTGTGCAGCAAAGGTCACTTAGCGTGCCAAATAGGTCCGATTTTCGCACAGGCGGCGGCCCCCGCCTCTGGCCGCCGGCCGGCATAACGCACAAATCGCCTTCGACGCACGCGGAACCCCTGTAATCATTGAGGTTCGGGCCCTCAGCGACAGGCCTTGAGATTTCAAAAAAAAAGCGGACCCAAGCTGAAGTCCATAGCTCGTACGCCGTTGGGCGCAGCGTGACCGTTATGGTGGTCGGCCATCAGGGAGGCTGGCGTCGCCGTGGCGACGCAGGCTCCGATTTGAGCCGGCGCGCCTGCGGATTCGTGACGCTCCACGCGGTGGCAGCGCTACACGTTCGGCGCGGGACCGGGCCGGTCGCCCGGCAGCCTCAGCCGCAACCCGCGGTGCCCTCGCGGGGCAATGACGCGTCGAAATCCACCTCTACTTTCGATTCCACCGCGATTACTTAGCTTGCGACGATGCCTCACGGGATTCCCCAAGGTGGTACCATTGGTCCTAACTATTTGCCCGGCCCGAGTAACCCGATTCGAAAACTACGTTTATAATCGATAGACCGTCCGGCAACGCGGGCATATCGAAGGAGTGGATTCGTTGCAAATTCTCGCAGTGCGCGTTTGGCTTCTGATTGCAATGCTGGCGCCGGCGTGCGCGCCCGCGAATGCCACGGTGGGCATCGTATCCTTGAGATCTTCCCTGGCGTCGCCGCAACCGATCGGCGCGACCATCACCTGGAGCGCGCAGGCCACCGACAGCAACTCTGGTCCGCTGGCCTTCCAGTTCAGCGTAGCTGCGCCGAACGGGCCGTTTCTCATGGTCAGGGACTTCAACCCCGGCACCCTGAGCGGTACGAATTGGAAAAGTCTGCCGTTCGCGTGGGCCCTGACGGGGATGGACGGTATCTATCGCGTCCGAGTGGTCGCCAAGGACTTCACATCCGGTGAGAGCGCCGCGCACATGGTTTCGTTCACGGTCTCGTCGCCGTTGACGGGCGCCAACCCCGTGGTGCAACCTACGCGGAATCCACTGGTCGCACTGTTTACCGCGCCCGCATGTCCCGCGGGAAGCAGCATGCGGGTGTTCTTCGAACCGCACATCGGCAGCGCTCCGGCGACTACCACTAATTGGGCGGCCTGCAATCCCGCCGCCACGATGACATTCGAAATCGCCGGCATGTACCCTGGGACCGCGTACAATCTGCACGCGCAGGTCGATACCGGAGGCAGCATAGCGAACGGGCCAACCGTGGGTTTCACCACCGGAGCCCTTCCGTTAGGTATCGCGTTCCCCACTTTCGCGGCGGTCGTTCCGGCCAGCCCCAGCGATCCGAATCATGTGGTCCTGCGCAGTCTGTTCAATGCCAGAACGGGAGTCGCTTACCCCGATGTAGCGACGGATCTTTCCGGCAGCATTATCTGGTACAACGATCCCACGGACCAGGGCGGCGTCACCATGATGACCCGCCCGGTTGATACCGGCTTTCTCGCGATTCAGTACGGACCTGCGTGGGATCCGGGCGTACAGGTGTATCAGGTTCTCCGCCAATTTGATTGGGCGGGAAACCTGATTCGGGAAACCAACACGGGCATACTGCAGCAGGAGTTGCTGGCCCTGGGCGCCGTCGACGCGGGGCCTTGCAATACCGTTCCCTCACCGCCGCCGGTGGGCGCCGCATGTCTTGGCATTTTTCACCATGATGCGATCCAAACCCTGCCCAATGGCTATTCGGCGGTCCTGGTGGACATCGAGAAGATCTTTCCGGCGGGAACGCAGGCGGATACCAGCGGGCTGCCGGTAGATATCGTCGGCGACATGATTGTAGTTCTGAATCGAAACTGGCAAGCCGTGTGGTATTGGGACAGCTTCGATCCGGCGGGCGGCGGCAACGGCTATCCGCAACTGCCTGTCAGTCGCACAGCCGTTTTGGGCGATGTCTGTCCGGTCGGCAACCGGGCATGTCTGATCCTGTTTCTGCGCGGTTCGGGAGTGTCGCCGTCGGCCCACGATTGGTTGCACGCGAATAGCCTGTATTACTGGCCCCACGATGGAGTTCCCGCTCCCAGCACCCTACCCGGCGATATCATCTGGTCGTCACGGCACCAGGATTGGGTGATGAAGATCGACTACAAGGATGGCGCCGGCACTGGCGATATCCTCTGGCGCATGGGTCCCAGCGGCGATTTCAATTTCGAAAACATATACGGCGATCCCTGGCCGTGGTTCTCTCACCAGCATGAGGCAGGCATCGAAAACAATGGCGCGGGTCCCTTCACCGTCTTCGAAAACGGCAACACACGATTGTCTCCTCCCAGTGGACCGGGCAGTTCCACCGGAGGCGTTCCCGGGCTGGGATCGAACTGCGCCCCCAACGACTGCAACAGCCGCGGTATGTCCTTGACCTTCGATGAAGCCGGCCTGCAAGTAACGCCGGTCTTGAGTGCGAACCTGGGGGTCTACTCCGATGCCATGGGGGGCGCTCAATTACTGGCTGACGGAAACTATTTCTTCATGGCAGCCATCGTCCCCGCGAAGAGCTTCGATAGTTACGACATTGAGATTCAGCCCGCATCGGGCACCGGCACGGGTCCGCAGGTACTGAATCTTTCCGGTCCTCCGGGTTACCGGTCATGGCTTATGCCAAACCTCTACAGCCCTCCTATTACTTAGCGGCACGACCGATCTGAAGAAGGAGATTTACGGATGACTGTTCTCATGCGAACGCTACTCTGGAGTCTGGCAGCCTTGTTTTGGCTCCCGGCTTTCGCGGGCACTTCACAAAAAGTGACAGTAATTCCGGAGTCGATTCACCGTGTTACTCCTTCTCTGCGAAGTCTGGCTGTGCCCTCAGGCGCCGTTGCGGCCATGAATCGGGAAGCGGAAGAGGAAACCGAAAGCAATTCATCGATCACCGAGCAGGCCGATCCGGTGGTGCAGCAGATCGTCGGCGCCGAACTCGGCACTGTACCCGGCCTCAATCTTCCTGGCCTTGGGATCGGCTTTACCGGCCCTCAGGGTCCGTTTACATTCTCCTGGGCGCCATCCGATTCGAATGCTTCGGTCGGGGCGACCCAGGTTGTTGAGGTGGTGAACGTTTCGCTGCTAGTCTTTGACAAAGCGTCGGGGACTCCAACTCTGGGTCCTGTAGTTATGAGCAGCTTATGGGCAGGCGTCAATGATGCGTGCGCCAGTGAAGGGGGCACCGCGCTAATCGATCCCATCGTGATCTATGACAAGCAGGCAGGGCGATGGGTCCTCGAGGGCGCCACCCTGACCCCTCCGTACTACACCTGTTTTGCGGTTTCGACCACCAGCGATGCCACCGGCACTTATACGGCGTATGCGTTTGCGTTGCCGCAGAACGGCTTTACGACGCCGCGCTTTGGCATCTGGCCGGACGGGTATTACCTGTCACTGTACAATGTTATGCCCACGTACGTTGGCCCTGCGGCGTGCGTGGTGGATCGCCAGCAGATGATCGCCGGCCAAAGCGCCACTATGCAATGCTTTTCAACTTCGGAGACGAGCATCGGCATTAGCGGGATGATGCCGTCCGACATGGATGGCGTTACGCCGCCACCAGCCGGATCCCCGAATTATTACCTGGTGGAAGGCCCGGCCGGCTCCAATTCTCTTTATCTCTACCGGTTTCACGTGGACTTTACCACGCCTGCCAACTCCACGTTCATGGGACCGACCGTGATCAGCGTGGCGTCGTACACTCAGGCTTCCCTTGGCGCGGTCGTGCCGCAACTGGGAACCACCCAGAAACTGATGGCCATCGGGACGTGGGTGATGCACCGCGTGGCGTATCGCTACTTCTCCCACGCCAATCCTCCGCATGACTCTCTGGTGTTAACCCACACAGTGTCGGTCGGTCACAGAACGGGCATTCGCTGGTATGAACTGCGGAATCTCAACTCCTCCCCGACAGTCTTCCAGCAAGGAACTTATGCTCCGGATTCCAATTCGCGCTGGATGGCCGCCATTGCCCAGGACCACATCGGAGACATTGCGGTCGGCTACAGCGTTTCCAGCGCGACCATGTACCCGTCCATTCGCTATAGCGGACGAGTGGTCTCGGATCCCCTGGGCGCCTTGAGGACTGAAAGCACTGTCTTCAATGGGAGCGCCTACCAGACGGGTAGCATTCGTTGGGGTGATTTCACGAGCATGAGCGTGGATCCCACCGACGACTGCACTTTCTGGTACACCGACCAATATATGGGCGCCAACGGTACATACGACTGGGCGACCCGTCTTTTCTCGTTCCGGTTCCAGGCATGCAAATAGGTTCCCATTTCGAGTTGCGCTACGCCCTGGCAGGACTGGCCACATGGCTTTGCTGTGGAAGCCCGCCACTGAGCGCTCACCAGCCACACGACCCCATAACAGCCGTCGCTGCCTCACCCAATTATGCGCAGGATGGAACGGCGCTGGCGGCAATCGGACCGCTCTCCATCAAGATCAACGCCTACGCGCTTCTGAAGACGGTGGACAGCGGCGTCACTTGGTCGCCCATCGGCGGTCTGAATGACAATAACCCGGTTACGGCCATTGTCTTTTCGCCCGCGTACAGTCAGGATCAAACCATCTTCGCCGCGGGCAACGGCGGACTTTTCGAGACCACCAATCAAGGGGCATCCTGGAGCAAGCTGTATGGAAAGCCGGTCGAGAGCCTGGCATTGTCTTCCAACTTCGCGGTGGACAACACGCTGTTCGCGGTGACAAACGGTACGAAGATTGTCGAGTCCACCAATCGAGGAGGGACGCTGATCCCGCTATCGGCGCCATCACCGCTGACATCCAACCTCAGCGTGGTTGCGGTATCTCCCAACTTTCCTGTTGACCACAGGCTCTTGCTCGGGGGGCAAGCCGATGGCATCTTCGAATCCACCAACGGCGGCACTACGTGGACCAACGTGACCACAGGACTGACCCTGCCATCTGTCGCAGCCTTGGCTTTCTCGCCTGACTTCGTCGCGGACCGGACGGCGTTTGCCGGGACGCTGGGCTCTGGCGTGCTGGTTTCCACGAATGGCGGCACATCCTGGACAACGTCGAACGCGGGTGTGCCGGATCTCAACGTCAGCTCGATCGGGCTGTCTCCGGCCTATGCACAGGACGGGACCTTGTGGATCACCACCGGCGCAGCCGGCGTTTACCAATCGAGCAACTCCGGCGCATCGTGGACTCTGTTCGCGGCCGTCTCGCGGGCACTGAGCGGCCAGTCACCCATTCATTATCAGGCGGTGGCGGCGGCGCCGAGCGCGGGCGGCCCCGTTCTCTATCTGGGGATGTACGAGGGGCTGTGGACTGCTGCCAGCGGCGCATCGTCATGGCAATATATCGATACCATACCTACCCGGCTCGTCCGGTTCATCAATATGTCGCTTGGCTACGCTAACAACCAAACTCTGTTTGCCAATACCTACGGCAGCGGAAACCTGTGGACCACCAATGGCGGACTGAACTGGACACTTCAGAACACCGGGATGCAAAGCGCCTATACGGACGTGGGGGGCTTTTCTCCCAATTACGCGGCCGATGGGATAGCGTTCAGCAGCATGGGCTTGGGTCTCGAAAGGAGTTCGGACCGCGGCGCGACCTGGCAATTGATGCAGGCGCTGGGCGCGGAAACCTATCCGCGAGGCATGGCCGTGTCGCCGAACTTTGCTGTGGACTCCACAGTCCTGATCGGAACAGACAACGAACCGGGAACGTTTTATCCGCCTACAGTAACTTACCAGGGAAAGCAGTATCCAAACCAGGGCCTTTTTCTCTCCACTGACGGCGGAAATAATTGGGAGCCGACCAGCCTGGGCGGCCCACCCATAGATTCGATCGCGATCTCACCCGCATTTGCGTCGGATAAGACCGCCTTCGCGGCCAGCCCGTCAAACGGACTGTTCAAATCCACCGACGGCGGCATGACCTGGTCCGCTCTCACTCTTCCGAGCAATTCACAACGAATGGCGCAGGTGACGGTGTCTCCCAACTTCGCCACGGATCATGTGGCCTTTGCCGCGGCAATCACCGGAGGGATCTTGACGACGGCGGACGGCGGGTCCACGTGGTCCATGATTGCCAAGACCAGCGGCGTACGGGCTCTGGATATCAGGCTTTCGCCGAATTACGCGAAGGATCGTGTCGTCTTCGTCGGCACCGTTCAATCCGGACTCCTCAGGTCAGGCAACGGCGGTGCAACATTTGGGCGCGTCACGTCGTTCCCGGATAACTTCGTTACCGCCGTGGGAATCTCTCCGGGTTTCGCCAGGGACGCTACGCTGTTCGCGGCCGGTTATCACGGCATTTACAAATCGGTCAACCGCGGTTCCACGTGGACTTATATGGCGGCGCCCGCGCGCATCGAAGATACGCGAAACGTCACTTCCATTACCGACCAGCAGCCTCCCACGATCATTTATCAGGGAAGCTGGCAACAAGTGACGCCAGCTGCATCCGCTAGCACCAACAGCTACATGATAACCAGCGAATCCCAGGACACCGCTACGCTCAGCTTTCTGGGGACCGGCGTGCGCTGGTTATCGTGGACCGGACCGCAGCAAGGGACAGCCGCAATCCAACTGGATGGCGCACCGGAAGGGAACGTGGCTCTGTTTGCGCCGGCGGATCAATGGCAACAGAACGTGTGGGAACAGCATGGCATCGGCTGTGGGAACCACGCCCTCACCATCACAGCATTGCCGCTGTCGGGCCAGACAGTTTCCGTGGATGCCTTCGACGTGTGGATCGACACGTGTTCATTCGTCGGACCACAGGGCATTCACTGAGACAGGCGCTCCACGATTCACCCGTTCCGTGAGGGTCACAGGCGACTTCAGCCTGAAGCTGATTCTGGTTTTCCATAAGCAGCGCGACGGCTCTGGTGCCGGTAGCGGCAACTCCGCCCACACTCGGCGCGGCCCGCACCCTTCGCGGCGCCGCCGGGCCGCCGAAGCCCGTTTGAGCGGTTGGCGCGCGCGGCTTCACTCGCCAATAATTCCACTGCCGGAAAGAGCAGCGCGGTGATCACCCTGGACCGGTCTTTACATCGAACCGCGGGAAGCCGATCTCGTTCTCTCCTGAGCGTGGAGTCTGCGGATGTTGCGGTAGTCTCCGTTAAGCCGCGTGCAGGAAAACCGCACGCACGGTTTGAAAGGGGATTTGATGGAAACAGGCCGGCTGTGAGGCCGGTACTGTGCCAAGCAACTCGGCGTCGGCGATTTCGACGGCGACGGTACCGACGATCTGTTCCTGGCGACTGGCGTGGCCTGGTATTATTCATCGGCCGGCTCGACTGAGTGGAGGTTCCTCAGTGCGAAGACCGACACGATCGGCCAGCTCCTGTTCGGCGATTTCGACGGCGACGGGCGCACCGATGTGGCGGCCATCCACAACGGTCAACTTGTGGTTTCCTGGGGCGGCATTTCCGATTGGGATGTGCTGAACCCGAACCTTCCCGCCAATGTCGGCATCGCCGATATGTTCGCGGGAAGGTTTCTGCAGCACCCGCCGGGCGACAGGAGCTATGACATCTTCGCCGCGGACGGACCGGCACCGAGCGGGACCGGAACCTGGTACCTCTCTTACAGCGGCTCATGCGAATGGAATCGCCACGATGCATCCGGCGAAGACGAGGCAAATCGCCGTATGCAGTAGCTTTATCCCTATCAGGACCGGGACTCGTTCCGATTGCGCCTTCACGAGAGATCCCAGTTTAGATGATTTGTCGATCCGATGGGCGCGCCAATTCACTTCCCCTTTCAGACTGTATTCACGTTCTTCAATGCCGGCCGCCTCTTGGTTTCACGTTCGTCGCACTATTAGACGGCAACCGTTTTCCGCTCGCCTACGGCACGCAGGAGGGCGTCAAAGGCATGCTCGGCGCACAAACGCGAAACCGCGTTCAGACCAGCGGAATGCGATCCACTGCGTTGAAGGCGCGCCCTTACGCTAGGTGTGGCCGCTCTGAGTTACTGTCAATTGCGCGCCCCACACCGAAATAATTGCGGTGCGGCTGGTGGTGGAAGTATTGGCCTTAAACGAAAAGCCAATCACACCGTTGGCGGCACTGGTAACCGACAGCCACTTTGTGTTGCTGG
>Ga0209579_10000414_pt1 | contig 44564 bp, 51 predicted proteins | sample Coa_R1_2_FD_187152 | JGI IMG/M metagenome (GOLD analysis project Ga0209579, IMG submission 187152) | Surface soil microbial communities from Centralia Pennsylvania, which are recovering from an underground coalmine fire - Coalmine... | ecosystem: Environmental > Terrestrial > Soil >...
TAGAATCCTGCCCTTACATGGACCCCGCGCTGCAGGGAAAAACCGCGCTCGTGACCGGCGCCGCACGGCGCATCGGCGCGGCGATCGCGCGCCGCCTGCACGCGGCCGGCGCCAACGTGGTGCTGCACTATCGCGGCGCAGAAGCCGAAGCGGCGAGCCTGGAAGCGGAGTTGAACGCGCTGCGCGCGGACAGCGCCGTGAAAATGAAGGCGGACCTGCTGGCGCCGATCGCGCCGCGCGCGCTGGTGGACGCGGCGCTGGCGCATTTCCGGCGGCTGGACGTGCTGGTGAACAACGCTTCCACCTTCTACCCTACGGCGCTCGGCGCGATCGAGGCCGGCCACTGGGAGGAACTGATGGGCTCGAACCTGCGCGCGCCGCTGTTCCTCGCGCAGGAAGCGGCGCCCGAACTGAAGAAAAATGGCGGCGCGATCGTCAACATTGCCGACATCCATGCCGAGCGGCCGCTCAAGGGCTATCTGCTCTACAGCATGGCGAAGGCCGGGCTGGTTGCGCTCACGCGCTCGCTCGCGCTCGAACTCGCGCCCGAAGTGCGCGTCAATGCGGTGGCGCCGGGCGCGATCGCCTGGCCCGAGGATGGCCAGTTCGAGCCGCCGGAGCGCGACCGGATCGTCGCCACGACGCCGCTCGCTCGCCTCGGTTCGGCCGAAGAGATCGCGCGGGCAGTACACTTCCTCACTACGGCCCCTTTCGTTACCGGCCAGATCCTGGCGGTGGATGGCGGCAGATCGATTTTCCTATGACCAGCGACTCGCGCAAGGAAGACTACGAAATCAACAAGCTCGCCAAGCGCATTCGCCGCCAGGCGGGCGAGGCGATCGCCGATTTCAACCTGATCGAGGAAGGCGACCGCGTGATGGTCTGCCTCTCCGGAGGCAAGGACAGTTACGGCCTGTTGGATACCTTGATTCATCTGAAAAACAAAGCACCGGTGAGGTTCGACTTGATCGCGGTCAACCTCGACCAGAAGCAGCCCGGATTTCCCGAGCGCGTACTGCCCGACTACCTCGCATCGCTCGGCGTGCCTTTCAAAATCGTCGAGCAGGACACCTACTCGATCGTGAAGCGCGTCGTTCCCGAGGGCAAGACCATGTGCGGGCTGTGCTCGCGGCTGCGCCGCGGCGTGCTGTACCGCGTCGCGGGCGAACTGGGCGCCACCAAGATCGCGCTCGGCCACCACCGCGACGACGTGCTGGCGACCTTCTTCCTCAACCTGTTCTACGCCGGCAAGCTGAAGGCGATGCCCGCCAAGCTGCGCTCCGACGACGGCAGGCATATCGTCATCCGGCCGCTCGCCTACGTCGCGGAAGAAGACCTCGCCGCCTATGCCGGGGCCAAGGCCTTCCCGATCATTCCCTGCACCCTCTGCGGTTCGCAGGTGAACCTGCAGCGGCAGGTGGTGGGCAGGATGCTGAAGGAATGGGAGAAGACCGAACCGGGGCGCATCCAGTCCATCCTGCGTGCGATGACGGACGTACGGCCTTCGCAGTTGCTGGACCGGAAGTTGTTTGATTTTTCCAATTTGAAACCTTCCCCATCGCCGGTGCATGTCGTGCGTTTCAGGGAACTCGGCGAGCCATTGTTTTCCGAATAGCGGTGGATGTCCGGCGGCGCAATCGATTTATGGCTTTTTTCCTGTTCACGGGGCTGCTGCTGTTCGCGCTGCTCGTCGGCAAGGCGGTGATCGCGCAGGACTGGCGCAGCGCGAGCATGGAGCCCGTCGGCCTCGCGCCGGACCCGGCGACGACGCCGGAAGCAGTGGCGCAGGTCTACGGCGCGCGCACCTGGGGCTGGCGCGGCACTTTCGGCGTGCATACCTGGGTGGCGGTGAAGCCGGCCAATGCCGCCGCCTATACCGTGTACGAAGTCATCGGCTGGCGCCTGCGATGGTCCGATTCCGTGGTGGAGGTACATAAGAGAGCGCCGGATGCGCGCTGGTACGGCAACGCTCCCGAGCTCTACGCGGAGAAGCGGGGCGCAGAGGCCGCCGACCTGATTCCGCGCATCGACGCCGCGGCGCGATCGTACCCCTACGCGAACGAGTACCATGCCTGGCCAGGACCGAATTCGAACACTTTCACTGCCTGGATCACGCGCGCCGTGCCCGAACTCCAGGTGGATCTGCCGCCGACCGCGATCGGCAAGGACTACCTCGGTACGCTGTTCGGCGCCGCGCCCAGCGGCAGCGGCCTGCAGTTCTCGCTGGGCGGGATGTTCGCGCTCACCGCGAGCGGCGTCGAAGGGCTGGAAGTGAATCTCCTCGGCCTCACCTTCGGCATCAATCCCTTCGATCCCGCGCTCAAGCTCCCTATGCTGGGACGGCTCGGGCCGGTGCGATCGGCATCTCCCTGATCGGCAGGTTGACGAGCGCCGCGGCTGCGGCGAGCGCCATGTCGGCGTACCACATCCACTGGTAGTTTCCGGAGCGCTCGAAGGCGAGGCCGCCCAGCCAGGCGCCGAGAAAGCCGCCGATCTGGTGCGACAGCAGCGTCATGCCGAACAGCGTCGCGAGGAAGCGGATGCCGAACAGCTTGCCCACGATCGACGCCGTGGGCGGCACGGTCGCGAGCCAGGTCAGCCCGAGCCCGGCGGCGAATATATAGAACGTGAGCGCGGTCTTCGGCGCAAGGAGGTACACCGCGATCAGCGCGGCGCGCGAGCCGTACATCAGCGCGAGAATGTACTTGCTGCGGTAGCGCGAGGTCGAGTAGCCGGCGAGCAGGCTGCCGGCGATGTTGGCGAGCCCGATGATCGCGAGCGACCAACTGGCGACGGTAGGCGGCAGGCCGCACAGGTTCACCTCCTGCGGCAGGTGCGTGACCAGGAACGCGATGTGGAAGCCGCAGGTGAAGAACCCGGCGTTCAGCAGCAGGTAGCTGCGGTCGCCGAACGCGTCGCCGAGCGCGCGCCAGGGCGAGTCGCTTGCCGAATGCTGCGCCGGCGCGGCCGCGTGCGGCGCCGCCACGGCGCGCACCAGTGGCAGCGCCAAAAACGTCATCGCTGCGAGCGTCCACAGTGCGGTCATCCAGCCGAATGCCTGGATCAGCACCTGCGAGATCGGCGCGAACACGAACTGGCCGAGCGAGCCGCCGGCATTGACCACGCCGGCGGCCTTGCCGCGCGCCTCGGCAGGCAGGCGCTTCGACGCCGCACCGATCAGCACCGAGAAGCTGCCCGCGCCCGAGCCGATCGAGGCGAGCAGGCCGAGCGAGACGATAAGCCCGAAGCCCGACCCCATGAACGGCGTCAGCGCCATGCCACAGGCGAGCAGGACTAATCCCACCATGAGCACCTTGCCCGGCCCGTGGCGGTCGGCGAGGGCGCCGGCGATCGGCTGCACCGCGCCCCAGGTGAACTGCCCGATGGCGAGCGCGAAGCTGATGGTCGCGATGCCGAGGCCGGTCGACGAATTGAGCGGGGAGATGAACAGGCCGAACGACTGGCGCACGCCCATCGTCACCATCAGGAAGGCGGCGGCGGCGAGCGTGACGGCGAGGGCGCTGCGGGCTTGGTTGCTCATCCGGGCATCATACCGTAGGTAAAATGTTGTCAAACTTGATTTGACAGGCTAGAATTGCCGCCATGATCGAAAACCATAATTGCGCTGCGCGCCTGGTCGAACTGTTCGGCAGCCAGGCCGATGTGGCGCGCGCGTTCCAGCTCGACCGGGCCGTGGTGCACAACTGGGTGAAGACGGGCTACGTCCCCGCGCGCTGGGCGGGCGAAGTGGAGCGCATCACCAAGGGCCGCATCGGTTCGGACGAAGTCGTCAACGAAGCCAGCGCCAAGAACCCGGTGCGCGTGAAGTCGCGCCCGGACGACGCGCCTTTTGGAATGTCGGAGAGTGATCCCATGACCCAGTACGCCCCCGCGAAGCGCATCCATTCCTTCCACCCGCCGCAGCGCACCCTGATGGGCCCCGGCCCGACGGAGATCCACCCGCGCGTGCTCACCACCATGAGCCAGCCGGCGATCGGCTACCTCGACCCGGTGTTCGTCGAGATGATGGAGGAACTCAAGTCGCTGCTGCGCTACGTCTATCAGACCAGGAACCCGCTGACTTTCCCGGTCTCGGGCCCGGGCTCGGTCGGCATGGAATTCTGCTTCGTCAACATGGTCGCGCCCGGCGACAAGGTGATCGTGTGCCAGAACGGCGTGTTCGGCGGCCGCATGCTCGAGAACGTGATCCGCTGCGGCGGCGTGCCGGTCCTCGTCGAGGACAAGTGGGGCGAGCCGGTCGACCCGCAGAAGGTGGAAGACGCGCTGAAAAAGAACAAGGACGCGAAGGTGCTCGCCTTCGTGCACGCCGAGACCTCCACCGGCGCGCAATCGGATGCCAAGCTGCTGACGCAGATTGCGCACAAGCACGGCTCGCTGGTGATCGTGGACGCGGTGACGTCGCTCGCCGGCACGCCGGTGAAGGTGGACGAGTGGGAAATCGACGCCATCTACTCGGCGAGCCAGAAGTGCCTTTCGTGCACGCCCGGCCTGTCGCCGGTGTCGTTCTCCGAGCGCGTGGTCGAGCGCGTCAAGGCGCGCAAGGACAAGATCCACAGCTGGTTCATGGACATGAACCTGCTGTTCAACTACTGGAACGCCGGCACGCGCACCTACCACCACACCGCGCCCACGAATTCTCTGTTCGCGCTGCACGAGGCGCTGCTGCTGATCCGCGAGGAAGGCCTGGAGAACGCCTGGGCGCGCGCCACGCGCCACCACCTCGCGCTCAAGGCCGGCCTTGAAGCCATGGGCATGAAGATGCTGGTGGCGGAGAAGTATCAGCTGCCGCAGATGAACGCGGTGCTGTGCCCGCAGGGCGTGGACGAGGCGCAGGTGAGGAAGACGCTGCTCAACGAGTTCAGCATCGAGATTGGCGCCGGCCTCGGGCCGCTCGCCGGCAAGATCTGGCGCGTCGGCCTGATGGGCTACAGCTGCCGGCCGGACAACGTGATGCTGTGCCTTTCTGCGCTCGGTTCGGTGCTTTCCGACATGGGGCTGCCGATCCACGTCGGCGACGCGGAAGCCGCCGCGCACGGCGCCTACGCGCAGATGCACGTCAAGGATGCGCAGCGCAAGAAGCGCGCTGCCTAGGCTGGCGCACGCGGCGCGCACCAGGCACGCCACATGTCGCGGTAGGCCACCTCGATGTTGCGGGCGAAGCGGGCGCCGTCGCATAACGGCGAGGCTTCCAGGCGCGCGCGCAGGCTGCGGCGCATATCTCCGAGCCGCTGCAGGCCGCGCGCAAGCGACGCTGCGATCGCCACGTATTGGTCGGGTGTCGCGGCGATCAGTTCCTCCATGCCGAGGACGCCCAATATGCTCGCGCCACCGCGCGACGGCACGTGCCGCCCTGCCAGGGTCACGACGGGAACGCCCATCCACAGCGAATGCATGCTGGTGGTGCCGCCGGTGAAGGGGAAGGTGTCCAGGTTGATGTCGATCCTGTTATGGAACGACAGATAGTCTTGCACCCCCATGAATTCGCGGAATTCGAGCCGGTCCGCCGCCACTCCGCCGCGCGCGAAACGGTCGGTAAAACGCTCGGAAAGTTGGCTCATGCCACGGCCGACCATCACCATCCTTGAGCGGGGCACTTCCTGCAATACGCGGGACCAGAGCGCCACCACTTCCGGCGTGACCTTGGGCAGGTTGGCGAACGAACCGAAGGTAACGGACCCCGTCTCCAGCGCGGGCAGCGGCCCGACTGCCGGCCCGCCCGGAACCGGCGCGTAGCACCACTGGCTGTCGGGCAGCCGGACGACGCGCTCGGAGTGGTAGCGGTCCATCTCGGCGGGGCAGGCATGCCAGTCGGCAAGCCGGTAGTCCATCGTCCTGAGCCCGGTGGTGTTCAGGTAGCCGAGCCAGGTGACCTGCACCGGGGCGGGCTTGCGCGCGAACATCGGCATGCGCGTTCCGCCCGCGGTGTGTCCGGCGAGATCCACCAGGATGTCGATGGCGTCGGCGCGGATGCGCTCGGCGAGCGCTTCGTTCGACAGCCAGGCGGTGGCATGCCACCCGTCCGTCATCCCGCGCAGCCGCGTGGTGAGCGCGTCCTCGGCTTCGACGTCCGAGTAGCAGATCACCTCGAAGCGCGAGCGGTCGCGATGTTGCAGAACCGGATCGATGAAGAAAAAAACCGCGTTGTTGCGGAAGTCCGGCGACACGTATGCCAGCCGGATCCGCCGCTCCGGATCCGCGCGGTTGGCGTGCGCCGCCGTCGCAGGCAGCGAGGCGCTGCAGCGATCGGCCCATGCGCGATGCTCCTGGAATACCGTCCCGGGCTCGATGCTCAGAATGTAGTTGAGCGCGAAGAGCATGTTGCTGGACGCCGACTGCCGCGCCGGATCGAGCGCCAGCGCGCGCTTGAAGGCCGGAATCGCGGCTTCGGCCTCCCCGGTGTTGGCCAGCAGGATGCCGAGGCTCTCCTGCGCCGGCGCAAAATCCGGATCGAGCCGAATCGCGGATTGGATGCAGGCGAGCGCTTCGAAGGGCTTGCCTTCGGCCTCATAGGCCGTTCCGAGCGCGGCCTGCCATTCGGCACGCCCGGGCTGCAACTGCGTGGCGCGAAGCAGTTGCTCGACGGCGGCGCTCTGCTTGAGCGCGCCGCTCAATATGCCGAGGTTGTACCAGACCTGCGCCAGCGCCGGGTCCGATTCCAGCGCGGCGCGATAGCAGCGGACCGCCTCGTCGAAGGCGCCGCGGCTTTGCAGGATGAAACCGAGGTTGGCGAGGCCCTTGGCGTGGCGCGGTTCGAGGCCGAGCAGCCGGCGGCAGGATTCTTCGGCCTCCGCGAACTGCTGCGCATCCAGGAAGGCGAGAGTGCGCGCGTGCCAGTTCTCCGCGCTCACCGCGCAGCCTCGGCGAGTACCGCGTTCAGCGCATGGACGAGGTCGACGCTCGCGTCAATCTCGTCTTTGTTGATCGAAACACTCTCGACATTGATGCCCAGCGGTATGTCGCGCGCATAGGGTTGGTCGAGGATGCGCCGCAGGTTGTCGCGGCAGACCCCTATTGATTTAGAGAGCGGACTGGCCGCGCCCAGGATGGCTTGCGCGGTGTCGGTCGGAATCCGCACTCCCAGCCAGTTCAGGAACGCCATGGTTTTCTCGCGCCCGACCGGCGAGAAGCTGAGCACGATGCGCCGCGGCTTGACGCCTGCGCCGCGGCAATCGCGCGCGTAGTCGGCGAGCAGCCGCACGCTGGCCTCGGCGTGATACACGGTCTGCGATATGAAGTAGCCGCAGCCTTCGATGCCCTTGGCGAGCAGCCGCGCGGCCTCGCTGCGCTCGGCGGTGTGCCGCTCGGCGATGGCGACGCCGCCCACCGTGAATCCCGCGGGATGCGCGGCAGCGAGCCTGATTGCTCTCGACAGGGAGAGGGGATAGCGCACGCCCGAAGTCGGGCGGCCGACGATGGAAAGAAAGCCGACGCCGTGGTCGCGCGCCGCGGCATCCAGCCAGGCCTGCCACGCAGATTCGCCGAGATCGCCGACGCATTTGTAGGTGATCGCCGGCTTGCCGGTGCGCGCGGCGAGCAGCGATGAATAGCTGCGCGGGTCGACGGTGCCGGCGAAGGTGAACGGGCGCGGCGCACCGATACGCCCGGATTCGTCCTGGATGTCGTAAACCACGACACCGTCGATCGGCAGCGGCGCCAGGCGCAGGGCCAGCTTTTCGGCCGCCTGCCGCACGACGGCTTCATCCGTTCCCGCGCGCGGCGGCGTGGTGCCGTAGAGCAGCACCGCGCTCGCGGGATCGAGGAGGCTGTCCTTCAGCACTACTTGCTGCTCAGCAGCAGCGCCGACAGGGCCCAGGACAGGATGCTGTAGGCGATGGCGCCGAGAATGCCCCACCAGAGCCCGGCCACCACGAAGCCCTGGATGAACGAGCCCACGAACCAGAACAGGAGGCCGTTGATCACGAAGATGAACAGGCCCAGCGTGAGCAAGGTTGCCGGCAGCGTCAGCAGGATCAGGATCGGCCGGATCACGGCGTTCACCAGGCCCAGCACCAGCGACGCGACGAGTGCCACGACGAAACTCGAGACGGAGATTCCCGGCAGCAGGTAGGTCACCGCCATCAGCGCGGCGGCGTTGATCAGCCAGACAAGAAGCAGTTTCATCCTAGTAGCGGTAGTGGTCCGACTTGTAGGGGCCGCTTTTCGGCACGCCGATGTATTTTGCCTGAGCGGCGGACAGTTCGGTCAGCGTGGCGTTCAATTTTTTGAGCTGCAGCCGCGCCACTTTTTCGTCCAGGTGCTTGGGCAGCGTGTAGACGCCGACCGGGTACTTCGCCGTGTTGGTGTAGAGCTCGATTTGCGCGATGGTCTGGTTGGCGAACGAAGAGCTCATCACGTAGGACGGATGCCCCGTGCCGCAGCCCAGGTTCACCAGCCGCCCCTTGGCGAGCAGGATGATCCGCTTTCCGTCGGGGAAGATGATGTGGTCGACCTGCGGCTTGATCTCCTCCCATTTGTACTTCGAGAGAGAGGCGACCTCGATCTCGTTGTCGAAGTGGCCGATGTTGCAGACGATGGCCTGGTCCTTCATCTTCTTCATGTGGTCGTGCGTGATGACGTGGTAGTTGCCGGTGGCGGTGACGAATATGTCCGCCTTGTCCGCAGCGTAGTCCATGGTTACCACGCGGTAGCCTTCCATCGCCGCCTGCAGCGCGCAGATCGGGTCGATCTCGGTCACCCAGACCTGCGCCGAGAGCGCGCGCAGCGCCTGCGCCGAGCCCTTGCCGACGTCGCCGTAGCCCGCGACCACCGCCACCTTGCCCGCCACCATCACGTCGGTGGCGCGCTTGATGCCGTCCACCAGCGACTCGCGGCAGCCGTAGAGATTGTCGAATTTCGATTTCGTCACCGAATCGTTGACGTTGATGGCGGGGAACAGCAGCTCCTTCTTCTTCGCCATCTCGTACAGGCGGTGCACGCCGGTAGTGGTCTCCTCAGTCACCCCCTTGATGTCCTTCGCCACGCGCGAGTACCAGGTCGGATCCTTGGCGAGCTTCGCCTTGATGGCTTTGAACAGGCTTGTCTCCTCCTCCGACCCCGGCTTGGCGATCAGCGAGGCGTCCTTCTCCGCGCGCTTGCCCAGGTGCATGAGCAACGTGGCATCGCCGCCGTCGTCAAGGATCATGTTCGGTCCTTGCTTACCGAATTCGAAGATTTTGTGCGTGTATTCCCAGTAGTCGTCCAGCGTCTCGCCCTTGACCGCGAACACCGGCGTGCCGCCCGCGGCGATCGCGGCCGCGGCGTGGTCCTGGGTCGAAAAGATATTGCAGGAAGCCCAGCGCACCTCCGCGCCCAGCGCCTTCAGCGTCTCGATCAGCACCGCGGTCTGGATGGTCATGTGCAGCGAGCCCGTGATGCGCGCGCCGTTGAGCGGCTGCGCCTTCGCGTATTCCTCGCGGATCATCATGAGCGCCGGCATCTCGGATTCGGCGATGGCGATTTCCTTGCGGCCCCAGGCCGCCAGCGCCAGGTCGGCCACCTTGAAGTCGGCGAAGTTCGAATTCATCACGGCTGCGTTCATATCAGGTCTCCAAAAAGAAAAAGCGCCCGCACCGTTTCCGATGCGAGCGCCGTTGTATTTAGCTGAGCCTGATCCGTCAGTACGGCTGAAACTCAAACCCGTACGGGGAATGCAGCGCTCCTCAGCAGCATCCATTATACCCGGGTTGGTGAGGATGGGATAATGACGTTTTTTCGGCGGGCCCCCGTGCAGTTATCCATCGTCGTCCCGGTGCGCAACGAAGCGGACAACATCCTGCCCCTGCTGGCCGAAATCCATGCCGCGCTGAAGAGCATCGAGGGGAAACCCGTCGAGTTCGAGGTCGTCTACGTCGACGACGGCAGCAGCGACGCGACGCCGCAGCGCCTGGCCGAAGCGATGCGGGACTATCCGCGGCTCAGGGTGCTCGCGCACCGCGAGAGCTGTGGCCAAAGCACGGCGCTGATGACCGGCATGCGCGCCGCGCGCGGCGAATGGGTGGCGACGCTGGACGGCGACGGGCAGAACGACCCGGCCGACATTCCGAAACTGCTGGCGGCGCGCGACGGCGCGCGCATTGAAAACCTGCGGCTCGTCGCCGGGTACCGGAAGAAGCGCCAGGACACGTGGCTGAAGCGCGTTTCGTCGCGCGTGGCCAACGGCGTGCGCTCGCGGCTGCTGGGCGATGCGACGCCGGACACGGGCTGCGGCCTGAAGCTGATCCTGCGCTCGGCGGTGCTGGAGCTGCCGGTCTTCGACCACATGCACCGCTTCCTGCCGGCGCTGATCCAGCGCAACGGCGGCGCGACGCTGTCGGTGGAGGTGAACCACCGCCCGCGCACGCGCGGCACGTCGAACTACGGCATGTTCGACCGGCTATGGGTGGGGATCGTGGATCTGTTCGGCGTGATGTGGCTGCAGCGCCGGACCAGGCGCCCGCAAGTCAGGGAATTGCGGCGGCCTTGAGGTTCAAGACCTTCCTGCCGGGTTTGGTGCTGCTCGCGACTTTGATAGCGGTCGTGTACGTCCTGAAAAGCGGCGTACTGAGCGAGCTGTTGAACCGGGACTGGATCGACCACGAAGTGCGGGGCAAGGGCATTCCGGGCGAGGTGCTGTTCGTCACCGTCGGGGGGGTCGCGACCGCGCTGGCGATACCGCGGCACCTCGTTAGCATCCTGGGCGGTTACGCGTTCGGCCTCGAGCAAGGCACGTTGCTGGCGCTGCTCGCCGCGGAACTCGGATGCGCGCTGATGTTTTTCTACGCGCGCATCGTCGGCCGTCCCCTAGTGAGCGCCCGGCTGGGCGCGCGCGTGCGCCGCATCGAGGATTTTCTCGCGTCGAATCCATTTTCCATGACGCTGCTGATTCGCGCGCTTCCCATCGGCAGCAACTTCGCCACCTGTCTCGCGGCCGGCGTCTCCCGGGTGCCGGCGTGGCCGTTCCTGCTGGGCTCGCTCGTCGGCTACCTGCCGCTCACCTTCGCGTTCGCGCTCGCGGGCAGCGGCGTCGACCAGGGCGCTACGCCGCAAATCGCCGCCGCGGTGCTTTGTTTCGTGGTCTCCGGCGTCATCGGCATCTGGCTGTACCGCAAGTACCGCCACGGCAAGACGCTGGGCGAAGACGTGGAAAAGGCGATTTGAAACAAGATCGCGCGTTGATATTGCTGCTCGCGGGCTGGGCGGTTTTTGCGCTCGCGTCCATCTGGCTGCGGCCGCTGTGGCCGGTTGACGAGACGCGCTATGCCAGCGTCGCCTGGGAGATGTGGCTGCGCGGCGATTTTCTCGTGCCCTATGTCAACGGCGAGCCCTACAGCCACAAGCCGCCGCTGCTGTTCTGGCTGATCCAGGCGGGCTGGGCGGTGTTCGGCGTCAACGACTGGTGGCCGCGGCTGGTGGCGCCGCTGTGCGCGCTTGCGGCAATTCCTTTGCTTTTGAAATTGGAAAAACTTCTTTGGGATGAAAAGCAAGAGCAAAACAGCTACTCGATCTGGGTGCTGTTCGGCACGCTGCTGTTCGCGAGTTTCATCACGCTGGTCATGTTCGACCTGCTGCTGATGCTGTGCGCGATGGCCGGAATGATCGGGGTTTTGTATTTAAGTAAAAACCAATTCAAAGGAGTTCTATGGCTCGGCGCTGGTATCGGCCTCGGCGTGCTCGCCAAGGGGCCGGTGATCCTGCTGCACGTGCTTCCGGCGGCGTGCGCCGCGCCGTGGTGGGCGCCTTCGCTTAAGGGAAAGCTCGGGCGCTGGTATCTGGATATTTTTCTCGGCGTGCTGCTGGGCGCGGCGCTCGCGCTCGCCTGGGCGCTGCCCGCAGCGTATTTCGGTGGCGAGGAATACAGCCGGGCGATATTCTGGGGCCAGACTGCCGGTCGGGTGTCGGAGTCCTTCGCCCATCGCTCGCCGTGGTGGTACTACCTGCCGCTGCTGCCGCTGATTTTTTTCCCGTGGTTCGTCTGGCCGCGATTCTGGCGAGGAATTTCTGTAAAGGATCAAGGGCAAAAATTTCTTGCCGCCTGGCTCCTGCTTGCGCTGCTCGGCTTCTCGCTGGTGAGCGGCAAGCAGGCGAAATACTTGGTGCCGCTGCTGCCCGCGTTTGCGCTGCTCGCGGGCCATGCGCTCGCCCGGCTGAAGTCGCCGCCGCGCTGGTGGGAAATGCTGCCGCCCGCGCTCGGCTTTCTTGCCTTGCCCGCGCTGCTTGCCTACCTGCGCTCGCGGCCTGACGGGATCAAGCTGCCGGAATGGTGGGTGGCGAATATTGCGCTGTGGCCCGTCGTGGTCCTCGCGCTGATCCCGCTGCTGCTCTTTTTCTGCCGCAAAGACACCGCGGTCCAGGCGCGGGCGCTGGCTTTCGCCGTGCTGGGCGCGTTTGCCGTGGCGGGCGCGGGCCTCATTCCGGCGTATGTCCCATACGGCGACCCCCGGCCTGCCGCCAGACACATCGCAGCGCTGCAGGACGAGAATGTGCCTCTCGCGCACCTGGGCAAGTACCACGCGCAATACAACTTTGCGGGGCGGCTGCGCGCGCCGATCGAGATTCTCGATCCGCAGGAGGTAAGGGGCTGGGTCGCCGCGCATCCGGGCGGGCAGGTGCTGACGATGGACCCAGTTCGCTATCAAGGCGCGGGCGGCGGGGCCGCCGCCGGCGGTCCTGAATACCAGGCGCCGTTCAGGGGCGCATGGCTGCAGGCCTGGCGCGGCGAGGCGCTGCTCGTGGCGCGGCCCGAGCTGCGCTAGACTAGGCACATGCACATGGCTATTCAAGGCGGGCTGGTCGGACTCGGCATCGCGGCATTCCTCTACGCGTTCGAGTACCTGGCGGTAAAGCGCGCCGCCGCCGAGCGCAGCAAGAAGATGGCGAAGAAAATGGAGATCAACCAGGAGGAAATCTCCAGGCTGAGAGCAGTCAGGGGGCTTTGCTACTTCCTGCCGATCGGTTGCGCGATCGGCGCCTGGCTGGTCTGGGGTTAGACCGTCAGGCTGCCTGTTTCAGGGCAAGGGCTTTATCCGTTGCTTCCCAGGTGAACTCGGGCTCGTCGCGCCCGAAGTGCCCGTAGGCGGCGGTTTTCTCGTAAATCGGCCGCAGCAGGTCCAGCATCTGCACGATGCCCTTGGGCCGCAGGTCGAAATGCTGCAGCACCAGCTGCGACAGCTTGTCATCCGAGAGTTTGCCCGTGCCCTGCGTGGTCACCATGACGCTGGTCGGTTGCGCCACGCCGATGGCGTAGGACACCTGCACCAGGCATTTCGAGGCGAGGCCCGCGGCGACGATGTTCTTCGCCACGTAGCGCGCCGCGTAGGCGGCCGAGCGGTCGACTTTGGACGGGTCCTTGCCGGAGAACGCGCCGCCGCCGTGCGGGGCCGAACCGCCGTAGGTGTCGACGATGATCTTGCGGCCGGTGAGGCCGCAGTCGCCCTTCGGGCCGCCGATCACGAAAGCGCCGGTCGGGTTGACCAGGTACTTCACCTTGCCCTTGACGAGGTTCTTCGGCAGCACCGGCTTGATGACCTGCTCGATCACCGCTTCCTCGATCTGCTTGTGCGTCATGTCGGGCGCGTGCTGGGTCGACAGCACCACCGTGTCGATGGCGTCGGGCCTGCCGTTGACGTACTTGATGGTGACCTGCGACTTGGCGTCGGGGCGCAGCCAGGGCATGCGCCCGTCGCGCCGCACTTCCGACTGGCGCTCGACCAGCCGGTGCGAGAGGTAGATGGGCAGCGGCATCAGGCCCGTCGTCTCGTCGCAGGCATAGCCGAACATCAGGCCCTGGTCGCCCGCGCCCTGGTCGAGGTCGAGGCCCTTGCCCTCGTCCACGCCCTGCGCGATGTCCTGCGACTGCTCGCCGTAGGCGACGATCACGGTGCAGGTGTGGGTGTCGAAGCCGATCGCCGGGTCGTTGTAGCCGATGCGCTTGATGGTCGCGCGCGCGATGGCGTCGTAATTGACGCGCGCGCCGGTGGTGATTTCGCCGGCGAGCACCACGAGGTTGTCCTTGACCAGCGTCTCGGCCGCGACGCGCGACTTCTTGTCCTGCTTTAGAATCGCGTCGAGCACCGCGTCGGAAATCTGGTCCGCGACCTTGTCCGGATGGCCCTCGGAAACCGACTCGGAAGTGAAAAGAAAATCGCTCATAGATTTGCTTCGAACCCGCTGCGAAAAAGGGGCTGCAAGGATACCAGATGCCGCGCTTCCTGATGAGCCTCGCCGCACGTTTTCCGCTCGCGATTCTGCATGCGATGGGCGCGCTGCTCGGGTGGGCGATCTACGGGCTGTCGCCCACCTACCGGCGCCACCTGCGCGACAACCTGGCTGCGGCGGGCTACCGCGACGGCGCGACGCGGCGCGCGGCGATCGCGGGCGCCGGGCGGCTGGTGGCGGAGCTTCCCGCGGTCTGGCTGCGTCCGCGCGCCGAGCTCGTGCGCCGGGTCGACGGCATCGAACACATCGACGCGGCGCGCGCAGCCGGAAAGGGGATCGTCTTTTTCACGCCGCACCTGGGCTGCTTCGAAATCGCAGGGCAGTGCGTCGCGGACCTGTTCCCGATCACCGTGCTGTACCGCCCGCCCAAACATGCCTGGCTGCAGCGGATCCTCGACGAAGTGCGCGGCCGCGGCAACATGCGCACGGCGCGCGCCGAGTTCTCGGGTGTGCGCGAGCTGCTGGAAGCGCTGGCGCGCAAGGAAGCGGTCGGCATACTTCCGGACCAGGTCCCGGGCGTGGGGGAAGGCAAATGGGTCGAATTCTTCGGCCGCTCCGCCTACACCATGACTCTGGGGGTGAGGCTGGCGGCGCGGCCCGGCTGCGCCTGCCTGCTGGCGTTCGGCGAGCGCCTGGCCGCGGGCGCCGGCTACGTGATTCACTTCAGGCCGTTGCCGGCGGCGGTACCCGGCGAAAGCGAGCTCCGGCGCCTGAATCGCGCGCTCGAAGAATTGATCCGGGAGCGTCCGGGCCAGTATCTCTGGGGCTACAACCGCTACAAGACGCCGAGTGGCGCGAGGCAGCCCGGTTGATCCACGTCCTCGTTGCGTTGCTGTGGCTGCTGCATTTCCTGCCGTCGCGGGCCATCGCGGCGGTGGGCGACGCGATGGGCGCGGCGGCCTTCTGGCTGATTCCCGAGCGCCGCCGCGTGACGCGGATAAATCTCGCGAAGTGCTTTCCCCGGATGAACGCCGGCGACAGGGAAAAGCTGGCGAGGGCCCATTTCCGCATCTTCTGCCGCAGCCTGCTGGATCACACGATCCTCTGGTGGGCGCCGCGCGCGCGCATCGAGCGCCTTATCCGCATCGAGGGGCTGGAGCATCTGCGCGCGGCGACGGGAAAGCCCGGCGGCGCGCCGGTGATCCTGTTCGTGCCGCACTTCCTGGGCATGGACGCGGGCGGCACGCGCATCTCCTGCGAGATCAACGTGGTGTCCATGTACGCCAAGCAGAAGAACGCGAAGGCCGACGAACTGCTGATGCGGGGCCGCACCCGCTTCGGCGACCAGCTGCTGGTGTCGCGCCAGCAAGGGATCCGCGCCACCATCGCCGCCATGCGCGCGGGGCGGCCGTTCTACTACCTGCCGGACCAGGATTTCGGCCCGCGCGACGCGGTATTCGTGCCGTTCTTCGGCGTCACCGCCGCCACCGTGCCCGGCCTGTCGCGCATCGCGCGCATCGCCGGCGCAAAAGTGCTGCCGTGCGTGACGCAGATGCTGCCGAAGGGCGCGGGCTACGTGCTGCGCATCGAGCCGCCGTGGGACAATTTCCCGACGCAGGACGTGGTCGCCGACACGCGGCGCATGAACGAGTACATCGAGCGCCGCGTGCTTGAAATGCCCGAGCAGTACCTGTGGATGCACAAGCGGTTCAAGACACGTCCAGAGGGTGAGGCCCGCTTCTACTAGAAATGATGGAAAAACTCCGCACAGCGGTCATCGGCGTCGGGCACATGGGCGGATTCCACGCCCGGAAACTCGCGGCCAGCGCCAGCGCCGAGCTGGTCGCCGTCGTCGACGGCGACGCCGCGCGCGCGAAGAAGATCGCGGACGAACTGGGCTGCGCCGGCGAGACCGATTACCGGGCCGTGCTGGCCCGGATCGAGGCGGCCTGCGTCGCCGTACCCACCGAGCACCACATGGACGTGGTGCGCGCCTGCCTCGAGGCAGGCGTGCATGTGCTGGTGGAAAAACCGCTCGCCCGCACGCTGGCCGAAGCCGACGCGATGCTGGTGCTCGCGCGCTCCAAGGGGCTCGTGCTGCAGGTGGGCCACCTGCAGCGCTTCAATCCCGCTTTCCAGGCGCTGGCGGCACAGGGCAGCAGGCCGCTGTTCATCGACATCGAGCGGCTGGCGCCGTTCAAGGGGCGCAGCACCGATGTCGACGTGGTGCTCGACCTGATGATCCACGACCTCGATCTGGTGCTGGCGCTGGCCAGGGCGCCGGTGGAGCAGGTAAGTGCCGCGGGTTTCAGCGTGCTGACGGAGGCCATCGACATCGCCAATGCGCGCATCGAATTCGCCGATGGCGCCGTCGCCAGCGTTTCGGCCAGCCGTGTCAGCCAGGCGTCGGTGCGCAAGCTGCGCGTGTTCCGGCATGACGGCTACGTTTCGGCAGACCTGCAGGGGCAGCGGCTGCGCCACGCGCGCAGGGGCAGCGCCGGGATCGAAGAGTCGGAGCAAGCCTTCGAGCGCGCCGACGAGCTTAGTCTGCAGGCGGAAGATTTCGTGCGCGCGGTGCGCGCGCGCGGCACGCCGCTGGTGAGCGGCGAGCAGGGCCGGCAGGCGCTGGCGCTGGCGCTGCAGGTGGCGCGGCTGATCGACGAGAGGCTGGCGCGGCATGGAGCTTGAGTTCGTCAAGATGGAGGGCGCCGGGAACGATTTTGTCGTCCTTGATTTCACAGCCAGGGCTTTTGAATTAAGAAAAGAACAAATACGAAAGCTCGCCGACCGTCACTTCGGCATCGGCTGCGACCAGATCCTCGTGGTGGAGCGGCCGACGAAACCGGGCGTGGATTTCCGCTACCGCATCTTCAACGCCGACGGCGGCGAGGTCGAGCAATGCGGCAACGGCGCGCGCTGCTTCGTCAAGTTCGTGCACGCGAAAGGGCTGACGGCGAAACGCGAGATCCGGGTCGAGACCCTGGGCGGGGTCATCGCGCCGCGGCTGGAGGACGATGGCGAAGTGAGCGTCGACATGGGCCCGCCCGCGGTCGAAAACCTGAACGAGAAACTTCAGATAGAAGGCAAACCCGTCGACCTCGCGGTTCTTTCCATGGGCAATCCCCACGCCGTCCAGGTCGTCGCCGACGTGGCGGCCGCCCCGGTGAGCACCCAGGGTCCGTTGCTCGAGCACCACGCCCGCTTCCCCAACCGGGTCAACGCCGGCTACATGCAGGTGCGCGACCGGCACCGCATCGCCCTGCGGGTTTGGGAGCGCGGCGCGGGCGAAACGCTGGCCTGCGGCACCGGTGCCTGCGCGGCGGTGGTGACCGGCATTCTGCGCGGTCTCATCGAGCCATCGGTGGCGGTCGAAACCCGCGGTGGCGCATTGACCGTCTCTTGGGAGGGCGGCGACAATGCCGTCTGGATGAAGGGCCCCGCTAGAAGCGTGTTCGAAGGCGAGATCGAAATATAAAAAAGGCTCTTATATGGACGCAAAAGACGTCGCGCAGTTCCTCAAGGCCAACCCGCAGTTCTTCGATCAGCATCCGCAGCTGCTCGAAACCATCTACGTGCCGCATCCGCACGGCGGGCGCGCGATCCCGCTCACCGAGCGCCAGATCGTGTCGCTGCGCGAGAAGGTGCGGCTGCTCGAAGGCAAGCTGGGCGAGTTCGTCCGCTTCGGCGAGGACAACGACGCCATCGGCGAGAAGGTGCACCGGCTGTCGCTGGCGCTGCTGGGCGCGAAGGATACGCCGGCCGCGACGCAGGCGCTGCACTTCCATCTTCGCGAAGATTTCTCGGTGCCCCACGTGGCGCTCAAACTCTGGACCCACGAGGATGTCCCGGCAGAGCTCCGCGACAAGGCCGAAACCATGGGCGCTCCTCAATGTGGTGCCGCGGCGGGTAGTCCTTTTCTCGGCTGGTTCGGCGAGGCCGCGGATCACGTGCGCTCGATCGCGCTCGTCCCGCTTGGACAAACGCGCACCGTCGGCGTGCTCGCGCTGGGCAGCGAAGACCCGCAACGCTTCTTCGCCGAAATGGGGACGCTCTACCTGCGACGCATCGGCGAGCTCACCGCGGGCGCGCTGGCTGCGCGCGGCTGATCCCTCGTTGAACGACCCCGGTCTCGGCAAAGCCTGGCTCGAGACGCTCGAGCACCAGAGGCGTCTTTCCCCCCATACGCTGGCGAACTACTCCCGCGCCGTCGGCGTTCTGTTCGAACTGAAGGAAAAAACCGAGTTGCGCGAACTGGACGCCGCGCAGATACGGCGTTTCGTCGCGCGGCTGCACGCCGCCGGCCTCTCGGGCCGCTCGCTCGCGCTGACGCTGTCGGCCTGGCGCGGTTTCTATCACTGGCTCGCGCGCCACAAAAGCTTTCCCGCCAACCCGGTGCAGGGCGTGCGCGCGCCGAAGTCGCCGCGCCATCTGCCCAAGGTCCTTTCGGTGGAGCAGGCGCAGCAACTGCTCGAGGGCGCGGCGCCCGATACGCCGGAAGCAGCGCGCGACCGCGCCATGTTCGAACTGCTCTATTCCTCGGGGCTGCGGCTCGCGGAGCTCGTCGCGCTGGATGCGGACGACGGCAGGCTGGATCTCAAGCAGGCCGAAGTCACCGTCACCGGCAAGGGCAGCAAGACGCGCACGGTGCCGGTCGGCGGTCGCGCGCGCGAGGCGCTTCGAGACTGGCTCAAGGCGCGCGCGCTGCTCGCGGCGCCGCGGGAACGGGCGCTGTTCGTGGGCGCCCGAGGCAAGCGCATCGCGCCCGGCACGGTGCAGGCGCGGCTGCGCGCCTGGGCCAAGCGCCGGGGCCTGGGCGGCTCGGTGCATCCGCACATGCTGCGCCATTCCTTCGCCAGCCACGTGCTGCAGTCGTCGCAGGACCTGCGCGCGGTGCAGGAGATGCTCGGCCACGCCAGCATCTCGACCACGCAGGTCTACACGCATTTGGATTTCCAGGCGCTGGCGAAGGTCTACGACGCCGCGCACCCGCGCGCGCGAAAAAAGTAAAACTGCGGACGTGAAATCGCTACACCTCAAGAGCGGGCGCGACAAATCGCTGCGGCGCCGTCATCCGTGGATTTTCTCGGGCGCGGTGGAAAAAGTGGACGGCGAGCCGGCGAGCGGCGAGACCCTGCTGGTCAAATCCGCCGGCGGGCAGCCGATCGCCGTCGCCGCCTGGAGCCCGCAGTCGCAGATTTGCGCCAGGGTCTGGAATTTCGATCCGGGCACGAGGATCGAAAAATCTTTTTTTGATTCAAGCATAAGAAAAGCAATTCAATTTCGCGTTTCGCTGCCGGCTGCCCAACATTCCAACGCGCTGCGGTTGGTGCACGGCGAATCGGATGGCCTGCCGGGGCTCATCGTTGACCGCTATGCCGACGTGCTGGTGGCGCAGTTCCTGTCGGCCGGCGCCGAGCACTGGCGCGAGGCGATTCTCGACGCGCTCGCCGAGGCCACCGGCTGCGAAGCGATCTACGAACGTTCCGATGCCGAAGTGCGCCAGCTGGAAGGCCTCGCGCCCAGGTCGGGATTCGCCAGGGGCAACCGCGAAGCCAGGCGCTGCCCGATCGTCGAGCACGGCCTGAATTTCCGCGTCGACGTGGAAGCGGGGCAGAAGACGGGCTTTTTCCTCGACCAGCGCGACAACCGGCAACGGGTGCGCTCGCTCGCGCAGGGACGCGAGGTGCTGGACGCTTTCTGCTACACGGGCGGCTTCTCCATCGCGGCGCTCGCCGGCGGCGCGAAGCAGGTGACCGCGGTGGACAGCTCCGCCGCGGCCCTGGAGATTGCCAGGGAGAATTTGAAGGCCAACTCGCTGGACGCGTCGAAACTGGCCTTCGAGCAGGCGGACGTATTTGCCTACCAGCGCCTGCTGCGCGACCGCGGGCAGCGCTTCGGCCTGGTGGTGCTCGACCCGCCCAAGTTCGCGCCCACCGCCGCGCAGGCGAAGAACGCGGCGCGCGCCTACAAGGACATCAACCTGATGGCCCTGAAGCTGCTCGCGCCGGGCGGGCTGCTGGCGACGTTTTCCTGCTCGGGCGGCGTTTCCGCGGAGCTGTTCCAGTCCATCGTCGCCGGCGCCGCCGCGGACGCGGGAGCGGACGCGAAAATCATCGAGCGTTTTGGCGCCGCGGCCGACCATCCGGTGGCGCTACAATTTCCCGAGGGCGAATACCTCAAGGGATTGCTGCTTTTGCGGCCCTGAGAAGACGTGGAGGAGGCATGAACTTCCGGAAATTCGCGGGCCTGCTGGCGATACTGCTGCCTTCGCTGGCGCATGCCTACGATTTCCTGCCCGGCTACGACACGGCGCCGAGCGTGGCGGCGGCGCTCGAACGCATCAAGGCGCAGCCGGACAGGCACCTGCTGATCTACGTGGGCATGTCGGAATTCTGCCCGCCGTGCAAGGCGACGCGCGCCATCCTGAACAGCGCCGCGGTGCGCGACAAATGGCGGCCGAATTACGTCGTCGTCGACATCGACCTGTTCGCGCCGACGCCGGCGGAGCGCGAAGTCATCGAGCAGCTGCGCGTTGCCTGGGCGCCCGTGCTGGTGTTCCTCAACGCCGCCGGCAAGCGCGTCGCCTACGCGAGGCAGCTGGATAGCGAGCAGGACGCGCTGGCGCTGAACGAGTTCGTGTCGCAGCGGCAGTACGCGATGTCCGCGGTCTCGAGGTACGCGCGCAAGGATTTCAGTTCCGGCAGCGCGGATCCGATCCAGTCCGCCGCCCGCGTCTCGACGGGGCCGGAGCCGATCGACGACCGGCCGCGGCTGCGCGACGTGCTGGCGCAGAAGCACGAGCGCCTGTCGGGCGATGCCCTGAAAAAGGTACTCGCGGGAAAGCGCATGCACAAGGAGAACCAGGACTGGTTCCTGGTCATGGATCTCCTGCCCAGGAACGGGCTCCTGGTCAGCGGCGACCGCAAGAACGGCAGGGGGAAGACGAAGGGCATCGGCAGCTGGTACGTGACGAAGAAGGGCAAGCTCTGCATCGAATTCAGTTCGGACAACGTCGACGAGAACTGGTGCCGGCACGTGTTCCGCGCCGGGGATACCTATTACGCGGTGAAAGACCTGCGCCCGGAACGGCTGGCCTACCGGTTCTCGCTCGAAGGCCTCTGAGCGCTGCCCCGGAGGGTAGAATCGCAGCCCTCGCAGATGTAACTCACCCAGGAATGGCTCATGGAACAGAATCAGATGGTGCCCGTAACCATCCTCACGGGGTTTCTCGGCGCGGGCAAGACGACCTTGCTCAACCGCATCCTCAAGGAAGACCACGGCAAGAAAATCGCGGTGATCGAGAACGAGTTCGGCGAAATCGGCGTCGACAGCGAGATCATCGAGAAAAGCGACGAGCAGATCGTCGAGATGAACAACGGCTGCATCTGCTGCACGGTGCGCGGCGACCTTATCAAGATCCTCGGCAGCCTGAAGGACAAGCGCAGCTCGGGCGCGCTCAAGTTCGACCGCGTGATCATCGAGACCACCGGCATGGCCGACCCGGGCCCGGTGGCGCAGACCTTCTTCACCGACGAAAACATCGGCGGCTACTACCTGCTCGATTCCATCCTCACGGTGGTGGACGCGAAGCACGCGTCCAAACAGCTGGACGAATTCCGGGAAGCGCAGGAACAGGTGGGTTTTGCCGATCGCATTCTGCTTTCCAAGACCGACTTGACCCAGGAAGAAGAGAATCAAAAATTGATTCAAAGAATAAAAAAAATGAACCCGCGGGCGCAGGTAAAGAAGGTGCATTTCGGCAACGCGCCGATCGAGGAGATCCTCGACATCCGCGGCTTCAACCTGAACGCGATCCTCGAGCTCGACCCGGAGTTCCTCGCCGACACGCACCACGACCACCACGACGAGGTGGAATCGTTCGTGTTCCGCTCAGAGAAGGCCTTCAACGGCGACAAGCTGGAGCAGTTTCTCTCCGGCATGATCCAGGTCTACGGCCCCGACCTGCTGCGCTACAAGGGCGTGCTGTGGATGAAGGGCAACCCGCGCCGCGTCGTTTTCCAGGGCGTGCACATGATGATGGGCGGCGACATGGGCAAGCCCTGGGGCAAGGACAAGAAGCGGTCGGTGATGGTGTTCATCGGCAAGAAGCTGCCGAAGGACCTGTTCCTCGCCGGACTGGAAGAGTGCCTGGCCTGAGCGCCGCCGCGCTCACTTCACTTCGAAGGTGACGCGGACATCGTGATCCGATGCTACCGGTTTGCCGTCGCGCATCGCCGGAAAGAACCGCCATTCCCTGAGTTTTTCGATGAGCAGGCGATTCAGCCGCGGATTCTGCGTCGGCTTCGCCAGCTCGAATGTGGCGGTCCCGTCGGCCGAGATGTGAAATCGCACCATCGCCACGGCATTGAAGGCCTCCTGCCTGAGGTCATCCGGAATCTCGGGCATCGGGCGCACGATCGCCTGCGCGCCCTGGTTCGCCGCACCGGCGGACCGCATATCGGGCGCGGCGGGGACGGCAGGCGCGGCTGAAGCAGGAACGGGCGGCGGCGCGGGCACGCTGTTCTGCTCGGCCGGGGCGGCGGGCGCAGTCGGCAGCGCGACCGGAGCAGGCGCCTGAACCTTGGCGCGCTGCGGCGCCGGTTTCGGCCGCACGATTTTTTCTTCCACTGGCGGCGGAGGCAGTTCAACGAGTTCCGCCTCGATGGACGCCGGCACCGTCTGGTGCACCGGCGGCCGCTCGAGAATGCGCCCGAACTCCCACAGAATGACGGCGCAGATGGCGAGCGCCAGCGGCAGGCTCCATGGCAGGCGCCGCCAGGGATCGTCGAGTTGCAGGACGCCTGTCATCGGGTGCTTCTTCTAGTCGCTGTGGCTGACCGCGATCTGAAAGCGCTGCGCGCCCGCTTGGCGGGCCCTGAGCATGGCCTGCACGGTCAGCCCGTGCGGCGCTGCGCTGTCAGCGGCGAGAATGACGCTGGCGTCCGCGTCTTTCAGCATCGGCCGCAGGGTGTCCTCCAGCGTATCCAGCGTGACGGGCGTCTTGTCGAGATAGATGCGGTCCTCCTTCGTGATCGTGAGCGTGACCGTGGATTTGGTCTGGGTCGGAGTCGCGTGGCCTTTGGGCAGGTTGACGCGCAGCGAATGCAGGTTCTGCATCGACAACGAGGCCAGCATGAACGTCACCAGCAGAAAGAACATGACGTCGATCATCGGGATAATCTCGATTCGCCCCCTGCGGCGCTCGCGGGATTTGCGCAGCTTCATGGCTTGCCTCCCTGCTGCTCGTCCAGCCGGATGTGGTCGATGAGCCGCGTTCCGATGCGCTCCAGCTCGTCGATCGTCGCGGCCTGGAGCTTGGAAAAGAAGTTGAAGGCGAATAGCGCGATCAGCGCGATCAGCAGGCCAAGCGCCGTCGCTATCAGCGCCTGCGCGACGCCGCCCGTCACGCCCGCCGGATCCACCAGGTTGTCGCCGCTGATCAGCTTGAAGGAATTCATCATGCCGACAATCGTCCCCAGCAGGCCGAGCAGCGGGGCCGCCGTGACGATGGTTTCGAGCACCCACAGGCCCCGTCCGCACGCCTTTTCGATGATCTGCGCTTCGTCAGCGGCGCGCGATTCCACCCACCAGGCCGGCTTGCCGCGGTTGTCGAAGATCACGCGGATGAACTGCCCGTAGTAGTTGCCCGGCCCCATCGCCTTCAACTGCCGCTCGAGTTCCGTCCAGTCAAAGCCGAAAGTCTCGACCAGGTCGATGAGCGGCCTTGGCGCCCGGGCATAGCGCCAGTAGACGAACATCTTGTCCAGGCCCAGGACCAGGGCGATGACCGCCAGCAGCAGGAGCGGATAAACCATCGCGCCGCCGAATTGAAGTGCGATCCATGCTTCGCGCAGTTCCTGCATATTTCACCTCGATATGGTTTCGTCAAAATGGCTTGCTGATCCCGGCATAGAACGCACGGCGCTGGCCGAATGCGGGCGGTCCGACGCCGATCCCGGTGCCGTCGCGCAATTCGTAGGTCTTGTCGAAAAGGTTGATGATTGCAAGGCGCCCGTCAACCCTTCCGAGCTGGGACGTGTCGAACCGATATGTGGCCCCAAGGTTCATCGTGAAATACGACGGCAGATGACTGCTGTTCGGGTTGCCGCCGTCCGGCGTGGTTCGCAGTCCGGAGCCCAAAATCGCGTCTGCGCTGTAGCGCGCCTTGCCCAGCTGGTAGGAGACTCCGGAAGTCGCCGAGTACGTCTGGTCGTGGTCCAGATGGACCCAGTTGGTGGAGATGAAGTTCAGTTCATCCTGCGAGAACCCGGAGCTGGCCTGCGAGGAAACGACATTCTTGCCCAGGGCTGCCGACCAGGCGAGGTTGACGTAAGCCGACAGATTGTCCTTCTTGTAGTTCGCCGTCAGTTCGAGACCGCTGACCCTGCCCTTTTGGTAGTTGAAGGGCGTGAAAACCGGCGCCGGCCCGAACTGGCCCTCGTCAAGCAGATCGGAGACGATCTTGTAGTACGCATCAGCCCCCAATGTGAGCGACGGCGTCAGCCGATGGCTGACGCCCGCATCGAAGTAGTGGGTTCGCTCGGGCAGGACCGGATCGCTCGCAAGGCCTGCCGGTGCGGCAGCCGATGTGTTGGCAAACAGTGCGATCGTCGTGGGCGCTACCAGTTCGGTCGGCGGCGGGGTGAAGTAGCGCGCATAGGAGGCGTGGAATGCCGTCTGCGGCGTCCACTGGTATACCGCTCCCAGACGGGGGCTCAACTGATTGGCCGAGACGAATTCGTTCATCTGGTCATAGCGCAGGCCGTAGTTGAATGTCAGCTTGGCCGTCGCCTTCCATTCGTCCTGTAGATAGATGCCGAACAGGTGATTGCCGCCCTTCGGGTTGTCGTCCTGGATGGTGACGATGTTGTTGCTGGCATCGAACACCGTGGCCGTGTTGTTGCTCACGACGGCTTCGTTGCTGAAGAAGAAACCGCTGCGCACGGTGTGCCGATCGTTCAGCCGGTAACTCGCGTCGCCCTGTACGCCGGTGGCGGCGTCGCTTTTGAACAGTTCCGAGGCGTTGCCGAGAAAAACGAGGTCGCCGTTCGGGTCCGGCGTGAAGTGCAGGCTGGTATAGCGCCTGAATAGTGCAAGCTGGTAATCGATCTTGTCGCCGAGGGTGCTCTGCAGCGCGAGGATGCCGTAGCGGTTGACCTCGCGCTGGTTCTCGTTCAGGTTCCCGGAGTCGAACGTGGTGCCGCCGTTCAGCGTCGTGAAGCCGGTGGCGGGATCCGGCTGGTTGCCGGCGACGGTCGGAATCTGGAACCGGCCCTGGTAGGTGCCGAACATCATGCTGATGCGTGTTTCCGCGCTCGGCAGGATGGAAAAGTACCCGAAGCCCTTGCTTTGTTTGGTTTCGTCGTGCATCGCATCGACGTTGCCGGTCGGGTTCTCGAGGCCGAGCTTGTTCTGCGTCAGCGACCCGGTCAGGTAGTAGTTCACGGGTCCGGCCGTTCCGCTCAGTTCTGCCGACGGAATCACCGTGCCGTGGCTGCCGGCATAGAGTCCGATGCGTCCACCCTCCTGGTAGGCGCTCTTGGTTTCGATCTCGACGACACCCGCCGTGCGATAGCCGTATTGCGCGGGCAGCGCGCCGGTCAGCAGATCGACGCGGCTGGCGAACCTTGTGTCCAGGGACGAGCCGAATCCCGTGATGCCCTCGGGCAGGATCACGCCGTTGATCCTGTACTGGATGTTGGCGTGATCGCCACGGATATGCAGCTGTCCGAAATTGTCGTTCGCCACGCCGGGCGCCCTGACAAGCAGATCATTGAAGGCGGTATTATCGCCTTGGGGCAGGGCGTCGATATCGCTCTGCTGAAACGTGTACTGGCTGCTGCCCGTCTTGGGCGACAGACCGTTGCGTGCCTGGTCCAGCTTTGCTACCGAGACGCTGACGTCGAGCGCGGTTTGGGCGGCGAGCGTGACGGTCGCCATTGCGCTCGCACCTGCGGCCACAGTCACGATGGCTGTACTAGTCTGGTACTGCGCTTTTTCCGCGACCACCGCGTAGGTCCCGGGTGCGACGCCCTGGAATGAAAAGCCGCCCTCGGCATCGCTTGTGCTCCGGGCTGCGATGGTTCCTCCCGGCGTCCTGAGACCGACCGAAACCCCCGCAAGCGGACGGCCCAGCGCATCTTTTACCGTGCCGCGCACCTGTCCGAGAGTATCCGCACTGGCTTGAGCGAGCAATTCGACCGCAGAAGCGGTGGATTGAAAAAACCCCAGCGCCGCCGACACGGCGAGCGCGCAAGCACTTCTTCTAAGCATCCCGCACCTCCATGACATTCAAAAGCGAGCCCTGCTGGGGCCCGCGAATACGACCGCTTTCCTAGTGCAAAGCGGAGCCGGGTACTGCTACGGCTAGGAGATTGCGGGGGGAGCGCGCGAATCAAACGCGATTCGCGCCGGGACGGGAACGGTTTCGGGGGCAACGGCTCGCGCATCCGGATCGACGCCGGCGGCAGGTTGCGCAACAGCAGCACTACTGAGGGCGAAGGCCAGCGCACTGAAGGCGACGCACTTGTCGGTGCCGTGCCCGAGCGCCGGCGCCTTGTTCGGGCCGTGCTCCGCGAGCGCGACATCGTATTGCGCGTGGACGAGGCCGTGCAGCATCGCGGCGTGCTGTGCCACCAGCAGCGCGGCGGCGAGCAGCAGACGGCGGAGAAGTTGGCGCATGCGGATCAGGTCTCTATGAAATAGTCTACACCCGCTCTGCCAGTTCCCGTTCCAGGCAGGCCCGGCGCAGCCGGACTCAGGCGGCTTCGCTTTCATCCTTGGAAAGATTTTTCACTGCAAGGCGCAGGAAGCGGAACTGCGCGCTGGCGTTGCGGCAGCCGTCGCAGATCGCCAGATGCACGCGCAAGGCGATCCGCTCGCCGAATCCGAGCTGGCGGTCTTCGCCTTGCGACAGCAGGCGCGAGGTCTCTTTGCACGACAACATCATTTGGCGAACCAGTTCATTTCCAGGCACTGGCGCAATGCCATGCGCGCCCGGTACAGCATCACCCAAAGGTGGGTCGAAGTAATCCCAAGTTCCTTACAGATTTCTGACGTCTCGAATCCGAGGTGCTCGCGCATCATGAAGGCCTGCGCGGTCCGTTCAGGAAGCGCCCGCAGGCATTGCTCGAGCGCGGCGAGAAACTGCTTCTGCGCCAACGCGCCCTCGGGCTGCTCCCAGGGGCCGGGCGGCTCGGACCAGTGGCCGCTGTCGTCGAACAGGGCGTCGAACTCCTCCGTGGTTGCGTCCGCATTCGTCGTGGCAGGCCGTTCCCGGCTCTGGCGCCGGATAGTGTCGACGATCTTGTGCTTCAGGATCCCGGTGAGCCAGGTGCGCAGGTTGGAGCGGCCGGCGAAGTTGGGCTCGCCGGCAAGGGCCGCGACCAGCGCCTCCTGCACCGCGTCCTCGGCCGCCTCCGGATTGCGCAGCTGCAGCGTGGCGTAGCGCAGCAGGTAGGGCCGCAGGCTTTCTACCTGGGCGCGGAAATCTGCGGGCATGAGGGCTTGAAACCGTCCTTTCCGGGCCCATCTTAGCTGCAGCCAACTCGAAGGAGCCAACCATGGCCAGCATTACCCGTTTTGATCCGTTCAACGATCTGGTGGACGACCTGCTCAAAGGCTTCCTCGTGCGCCCGGTGGCGTACGAAGGGTCGCGATCCGGCCTGCTGCCGGGCGTCAAGGTGGACGTCGCCGAGAAAAACGGCGCCTACCAGGTGACCGCCGACCTGCCCGGGGTGAAGAAAGAAGACATCCAGGTGTCGATCGACGGCGCGCAGGTGACGTTAAGCGCCGAAATCAAGCGCGAGAAGGAGGTCGCCGAAGGCGAGCGCGTGCTGCATTCGGAACGCGTATTCGGCAAGATGTCGCGCAGCTTCTCGCTGCCACAGGAGCTGGACGAGGCCAGGGCCGAGGCAAAGTTCCGCGACGGCGTGCTGGAGCTTACGCTGCCGAAGAAAGCCGCCGCGGCGCGCAAGGCGATCACGATCCAGTAATTCGAAGTTCGCAGTCCGAAGAGAGGCCGGCACCACCGGCCCCTCTTTGTTTTGTAGAATGGGCCGGTCATGAACGCACCGGCCAACCACAATTCTCTAGCCGCGGAGAAGGCGCGCATCCTCGCCGAGGCGCTGCCGTACATCCAGCGGTTCCACGGCCGGACCATCGTGGTCAAGTTCGGCGGCAACGCCATGACCGACGACGTCCTCAAGGCCGACTTCGCGCGCGACGTGGTGCTGCTCAAGCTGGTCGGCATGAACCCGGTGGTGGTGCACGGCGGCGGCCCGCAGATCGAGACCGCGCTCGCGCGCCTCGGCATGAAGGGCACTTTCGTGCAGGGCATGCGCGTCACCGACGCCGCAACCATGGACGTGGTCGAGATGGTGCTCGGCGGCCAGGTGAACAAGGAAGTCGTCGAGCTGATCAACCAGGCGGGCGGCAAGGCCGTCGGCCTCACGGGGCAGGACGGCGCCTTCATACGCGCGCGCAAAATGCAGCTGCCCGCCGCCAAGGCATCCGAGAAGGTCGATCTCGGCCACGTGGGCGAGATCGAAGCCATCGATCCGCTGGTAATCTCGGCGCTCGAGAACGCGGGCTTCATCCCCGTGGTGGCGCCGATCGGTACCGGCGCGGACGGCGTCACCTACAACATCAACGCCGACCTGGTCGCCGGCAAGCTGGCCGAGATCCTGCGCGCCGAGAAACTGATCGTGCTTACCAACACGCCCGGCGTGCTCGACAAGGAGGGCAAGCTGCTCTCGGGCCTGACGCCGAAGAAAATCGACGACCTGGTCGCCAAGGGCGTGATCTCCGGCGGCATGCTGCCGAAGATCGCCTCGGTGCTCGACGCTGCGCGCGCCGGCGTGAAGTCCTGCCACATCATCGACGGCCGGGTGCCGCACGCGCTGCTGCTCGAAGTGCTGACCGACACCGGCGTCGGCACGCTGATCCGCAGCAAGTAACAGATGCGCATGGCTCGCCTGCCGCCTTCACGGCGGGTGTGGATCTTCGACCTTGACAACACGCTGCACGACGCGCGGCCGCACATCTTCCCGTCGATGCACCTGCAGATGAACGAATACCTGCAGCGCCGATTCTGCCTGGACGAGGAAGGCGCCAACGGCATGCGGCGTTTTTTCTGGGAGCGCTATGGCACCACGCTGAGGGGCCTGGTGCGCCACCACGGCGAGGATCCGAAAAAATTCATCAATGAGACGCACCGGTTTCCGGAACTCGCGCCCATGGTGGTGGGCCACCCTGCACTCGGGCACGCGTTGGCGCGGCTGCAGGGCAAGCGCCTGATTTTCTCCAACGCGCCGCGGCACTACGTCGAGGCAGTGGTGCGCGCGCTCGGCGTCGGCCGCTACTTCGATGCGGTGTACACGATCGAGAGCACGCGCTACCGTCCCAAGCCCGCAGTGCAGGGATTCCGGACGCTGCTGCGGGCGCACAACCTCGACCCGCACCGCTGCGCGCTGATCGACGACATGCCGGAGAACCTGCGCGCCGCTAAACGGCTGGGCATGTCCACCGTCTGGGTGAGCGGCGAGGCACGGCGCATGTCATTCGTGGACATGCGCGTCAACTCGGTCACGCAACTGCCGGGACTTGTCTTTCGCCATGCTCATTGAGCGTAGAATTTCGCCATGCCGCGCGTCAAGGGAGAACGGCGGCTCGAGATCCTGAAGGCCCTGGCCCAGATGCTCGAGCAGCCGAAGTGGGGGAAGATCACGACCGCTGCGCTTGCCGAGAAGCTCGATGTCTCGGAAGCCGCGCTGTACCGCCATTTCGCCTCCAAGGCCCAGATGTACGAGGGTCTGATCGAGTTCATCGAAAGCTCGGTGTTCACGCTCGCCAACAAGATCGTGCAGGACGAGACTGACGGCCACAAGCAGGCGGCGAAGCTGGTCGAAATGCTGCTCGCCTTCGCCGAGAAGAACCCCGGCATGGTGCGCGTGATGACGGGCGACGCGCTGGTGGGCGAGCATGAGCGCCTGCAGGCGCGCATGAACCAGTTCTACGACCGCTTCGAATCCACTCTGAAGCAGGCGCTGCGCGCGCCTGGCGACGGCGCGCAGAAACCGTCGGACGCCGACGTCACCGCGCACGCGGGCACGCTCGTGCGCTACGCGATCGGCTGCCTGCACCAGTACGCGAAGTCGGGCTTCACGAAAAAACCCACCGAAAGCTACGCCGCGCAGCGGCGCTTCCTCGCGGCCTAGCCGCACACTGCGCAGGCCGGATCTTTTTTCACGCGCACCGTGCGCCACCCCGACTGCTTAGCATCCACCAATAACAATCGGCCGTTCAGCGTCTCGCCTGCGCCGATGAGCAACTTCGCTGCTTCCATCGCCTGCAGCGCGCCGACCGCGCCGGTGAGCGGCGCGAACACGCCCATCGCCGAGCACTGCACCTCCTCGATTTCGCCATCCTCTGGATACAGGCAAGCGTAGCAGGGTGCGTCCGCCTTTCGCAGGTCGAAGACGGCGACTTGCGCGTCGAAGCGGATCGCCGCGCCCGAGACGAGGGGTTTTTTCAACTGCACGCAGGCGCGGTTGAGCGCGTGGCGCGTGGCGAAGTTGTCCGAGCAGTCGAGAACGACATCGACATCGGCGACCAGTGCCGGCAACTCTTCCGCCCTCAACTTTTTCTGTAGAGAAAAAATCTTTACGTCAGGATTCAATGCGGACAATGCGGCCTGAGCTGCGGCCACTTTCGGCGTGCCGATGGAATCGGTGCGGTAGAGGATCTGGCGCTGCAGGTTGGTGAGGTCGACCTTGTCGGGGTCGGCGAGCGTCAGTTTGCCGATGCCGCTGGCGGCGAGGTAGAGCGCCGCCGGACAACCCAAACCACCCGCGCCGACGATGAGCGCATGCGCCGCGCGCAGGCGCTCCTGGCCCTCGATCCCGACTTCCTCGAGAAGAATGTGGCGGCTGTAGCGGAGGAGCTGCTGGTCGTTCAGACCGTGAAGATCAGTTCGTCGTTTTCCCAGCCGGTTTGGTCTGCGCCACCGAAGGCGGCTGGCCCTTGACCGGTTCGCCCTTGAGGAAGGCGAGCGCCTGCTGCAGCTGGAAATCTTGCTTGGAGCCCATTTCGATCGGCTTCTGCGGCTCGGGAGCTGCCGCTGGCGCAGGCTCGGGTTTGGCCGGCGCGTCCCTGCCCGCGTTCTTGTCCTGGCTGTTGTCCAGATGGTGCTGGAGGTCGGCTTCGCGCACGCGCGCCATGGCCGCGCCCGGTTCCTCGACGATCACGTCGGGCGTGATGCCCTTCGCCTGTATCGAGCGGCCGCTGGGGGTGAAATAGCGCGCGGTGGTGAGCTTGATCGCGGTGCTGTTGCCGAGCGGCATGATGGTCTGCACCGAGCCCTTGCCGAAGGTTTGCGTGCCGATCACCGTGGCGCGCTTGTGGTCCTGCAGCGCGCCGGCGACGATTTCGGAGGCGGAGGCCGAGCCGCCGTTCACGAGCACCACCATCGGCACGGTTTTCACCGCGGCCGGCAGGTTCTTCAGCACGTCGTCCTTGACGCCGCGCAGGTAGTCTTCGTTGGTGGCGTAGAACTTCTTGCGCGCATCCTCGGTCCGGCCGTCAGTCGAAACCACCAGTACCTTGGGTTGCAGGAAAGCGGCCGAAATCGCGACCGCGCCGTAGAGCAGGCCGCCCGGATCGTTCCTCAGGTCGAGCACCAGGCCCTTGATCGGCGGTGTCTGCTTGAACATGGCATCCAGGGCGTGCGCGAGGCTCTCGGGCGTCGCCTCCTGGAACTGCGACACGCGTATCCAGCCGTAGCCTGGCTCGACGATTTTGGATTTCACGCTCTGCACCTTGATCACCGCGCGCACCAGCGTCACGACGATCGGCTGCGGTTCGCCCTTGCGGGCAATGGTCAGCGTGATCGGGGTGTTCGGCTTGCCGCGCATCTTCTTGACGGCGTCGTTCAACGTCATGCCCTTTACTTGCGCGTCGTCCAGCTTGATGATCAGGTCGCCGGGCTTGATGCCGGCGCGGAACGCGGGCGTGTCTTCGATCGGCGACACCACTTTCACCAGGCCGTCTTCCATGCCGACTTCGATGCCGAGGCCGCCGAACTGGCCCTGCGTGCCGACCTGCAGTTCCTTGAACGCTTCGGCATCCAGGTAGGCCGAATGCGGATCGAGCCCCGAGAGCATGCCGTTGATCGCCTCGGTGATCAGTTTCTTGTCTTCGACCGGTTCGACGTAGTTCTGCTTGATGGCGCCGAACACCTCGGTGAAGGAGCGCAGTTCGTCGACCGGCAGCGGCGTGCGTGTTGCGAGCTGCCCGATCGCCTGGAAATTCAGGCTGACCAGGATACCGGCGACCGCGCCGACGAATATCAGTCCGATGCTCTTGATTCTGCCGTTCATTTCAGTTTCACCCAGTGGAGGGGATCGAAGGGCTTGCCCAGATGCCGCAACTCAAAGTATAGACCTGTTTCCTCGTTGCCCCCGCTCTGGCCGACGGTCGCAACGGGCTCTCCCACAGCGACCGAATCCCCGGTTTGCTTGAGCAAGGATTCGTTATTGCCATAGATCGACATGTAGGCTTCGCCGTGGTCGACGATGAGCAGGTTGCCGAATCCCCGCATCCAGTCGGCGTAGACCACCTGGCCCGCAGCCACGGCCCGCACCTGTTCGCCTTCCGCGGCGCGGATGAAAACCCCCTTGGCCGGACCACCGCCTTCCGTACGTAGAGTGCCGAACCGGTCTGCAAGTTCCCCGCGCACCGGCAGACGCAGGTTTCCTTTCAGTTTGGAGAACAGGCTGGGGGCCTGGCCGCCGGATTCCGGCACGCGGGTGACCCTGGCATAGCCGGCGCCCGGCCGCGCCGCCAGCACCTTGCCGATTTCCTCGACCAGGCGGGCGAGGCGGGATTCGTCGGCGAGCAGGCGCTGGATCCTTTTCTTCGCGTCGCGGATTTCGCCGGAGATGCGCTCGAGCAGGCTCCGGTGCTCGCGGCGTTCCTTGAGCAGCTGCTCGCGGTCGGCGCGGCTTTGCGCCTCGATGACCGCCAGTTCGCGCGCCTTGCCTTCCGAGTTCGCCTTGAGGCGCGCCACTTCGGCTAGGCCGGCGCGGTGGGCTTCGATCACCTGCGCCGCGGCACTGGATACGTAGGTGAGATAGTGCAGCTTGCGCGCCGCGTCTGCCAGGTCTTCGCCCGAGAGCGCGAGCCGCACGAAATCGGGCGCGCCGCCCGAGATGCCGGCCATCGCGCGTGCCGCGAGCAGGCGCCCGAGCGCGGCCTGGTCCGCCTCCAGCGAGCGTTCCTGCTCGCTCCTGCGCGCGGCGAATTGCGCGATCGAGGCGCGCGCCTCGACCGCCTCGGCGTCCAGCGCCCGTAGCTTGCGGTTGGCGTTCGAAATCGCGATTTCGGAGGCGCGCAGCGCGTCGCGCGCCTCGCGCCGGTCGCTTTCCCTGCCTTCCAGGTCGGACCTGAGCGACTCGATCCTGGAACGCAGGGCGGCAAGATCTTCCTCGCGGGTAGTACCGGCACTCGTGCCGGGCGCACCCAGCGCCGGGATGGCGGCCAGCAGCACGATCGCGACTATCGCCCGGTTCAGGTTCTGGTTTTTCCCTGTGCGGCGACCGCTGCCACGCGCTTCGCCACCTCGGCTGGATCGCCCAGGTAGTCGTGCCGGAGCGGGCGCAGGTTTCCGTCCAGTTCGTAGACCAGCGGCACGCCGGTCGGCACGTTGAGGCCCACGATCTCGGCATCGGAGATGCCGTCCAGGTGCTTCACCAGTGCGCGCAGCGAATTGCCGTGCGCAGCCACCAGCACGCGGCTGCCGGCGCGGATCGCAGGCGCGATGCTGTCGTTCCAGCAGGGGATCACGCGCGCCACCGTGTCTTTCAGGCATTCCGTCCTGGGGACGGCGACGCCCCGGTAGCGCGGATCGCGCGCCTCGTAGCGCGCGTCGGTCGCGTCAAGCGGCGGCGGCGGCGTGTCGTAGCTGCGGCGCCAGGCGAGCACCTGCGCCTCGCCGAATTTCGCCGCGGTCTCGGCCTTGTTCAGGCCCTGCAGCGCGCCGTAATGCCGCTCGTTCAGGCGCCAGTCCTTCTGCACCGGGATCCAGAGCTGGTCCAGTTCCTCGAGGGCGAGATTGAGCGTGCGGATCGCGCGCTTGAGCATCGAGGTGTGGGCGAGATCGAAGCCGTAGCCGCCCGCCTTCAGCAACCGCCCCGCGGCGCGCGCTTCCTCCACGCCCTGCGCCGACAGATCGACGTCGGTCCAGCCGGTGAAGCGGTTTTCCCGGTTCCAGCCGGACTCGCCGTGCCGCAGCAGCACGAGCTTGTGCATGCGGTGAATTATAATGCGGCGATCCGCATGGACTTCGTCGTCAAGAACATCTTCCTCGTCATGCTCGCCGCGGTCTCGGGCGGCATGCTGTTGTGGCCGCTGTTGCGCAAGGGCGCGGGCGGCCCGTGGGTCAGCACGCTGGAAGCGACGCAGCTGATCAACCGCAGCGACGCGCTGGTGGTAGATCTGCGCAGCGCGGAGGAGTATGCGAAGGGCCACATCCTGGGAGCAAAGAGCGTGCCGCTCGCCGACTGGAGCGGCGCGCGGGCGAGTTCGAGAAGAACAAGGCGAAAGCCGTGATCGTGCATTGCGGCGACGGCAGCCGCGCCGGCGGCGGCGTGGCGGTGCTGCGCAGGCTCGGCTTCAGCAGCGTCAGCAATCTCTCGGGAGGCTACGCCGCCTGGCAGCAGGCGGGCCTGCCGGTTGAAAAATGAGGCCGGCGACATGCCGCGCGTGCTGATCTACTGCACCGCCGCCTGTCCCTATTGCCAGGCCGCGGACCGGCTCCTCGACCGCAAGGGCGTGATCGACATCGAGCGCGTGCGCGTGGATCTCGAGCCCGGGCGGCGCGCGGAAATGCAGCAAAAGAGCGGCCGGCGCACCGTGCCGCAAATCTGGATCGGCGGCCGCCATGTCGGCGGCAGCGACGAACTTCACGACCTGGAGGAATCCGGGGCCCTGGACCGATTACTAGCGAAAGCCACATGAACCAGCCAACGCAGCCCGCAAGCCCGGACCCATCGGCGCAGCAGCCCGCATTCCAGATCGAAAAGCTCTACGTCAAGGATCTGTCGCTGGAGGTCCCGAATGCGCCCCAGGTGTTCACGCAGACCGAGAATCCGCAGCTCGAAATCGGGGTGCGCAACGCAGCGGCGCAGTTCGCCGACAGCCTTTTCGAAGTGACCGTGACCGTGACGGTGACCGCGCGCGCCGGCGAAAAGACCGTGTTCCATGCCGAAGTGGCGCAGGCCGGAATATTTACCGCGCGCGGCATATCGCAACAGGATCTGGAGCCGCTGCTCGGCATCGGCTGTCCAACGATCCTCTATCCCTACGCGCGCGAAGCGATCGCCGACCTGGTGACTCGCGCCGGTTTCCCCGCGGTCGTGCTGCAGCCGATATCGTTCGAGCAGATCTACATGGAACGGCAGCAGCAGGCGGCGGGCCAGCCGAGGATCGAACTGGCTTCATGAAAGCTGCGTCCGCGCTTGCCCCCGTTCTCCTGCTGGCCGCCTTCGGCGCCGGTGGCGCCGAGTACCGCTCGGTGCAGGACAGCGCCGCGGTGCTCTACGACGCTCCCTCGCGCCAGGCCAAGCCGCTGTTCGTGGTGTCGCGCGACTATCCCCTCGAGGTGATCGTGAACCTGGAGGCCTGGGTCAAGGTGCGGGACCAGGCCGGCGCGCTGACCTGGATCGAAAAGAAGGCACTCGGCGACAAGCGCATGGTGCTCGTCGCCGCACCTTCCGCGGAGGCGCGCGAGCGCCCCGAGGATGGCGCGCCCGTGGCGTTCAGCGCCGCGCAGAACGTGGCGCTCGAACTGGTCGAAGTCTCGCCCAACGGCTGGCTGCGTGTGCGCCACGCGGACGGCGCAACCGGTTTCGTTCGCGCCAGCACGGTCTGGGGCTACTGAGCGCCGCGGGATGAGCGCGCGATGACCGCGCTCGCAGTACTGGGGGCGGGCGCCTGGGGCACTGCCCTCGCGACGGCCTTGGCTTCCCGCCATCGCGTGGCGCTGTGGGCGCGAGATCCGGCGCAAGCGGAAGCGCTGACCGCCGCGCGGCGCAACGCGCGCTACCTGCCCGATGTCGAGCTGCCCGATGCGCTGCGCATCGAATCCGATCTGGACCGGGCCTTGCCGGGTGTGACGATGCTGATTGCGGCGACGCCGGTGGCGGGATTGCGCGACCTGCTCCCCCGTCTGCGCGGCGGCAGGATTCCGCTGCTCTGGCTGTGCAAGGGATTCGAGCAGGACAGCGCCGCGCTGCCGCACGAAATCGCCGCCGCCTCGGGGATCCGGGCGCCCAGCGGCGCGCTTTCTGGCCCCTCGTTCGCGCTGGAAGTCGCCAGGGGATTGCCCTGCGCCCTGACGCTGGCGTCGGCCGACGCCGCGTTTGCGGCCGCCGCCGCTGCCGAACTGCACGGCGGCAGGCTGCGCGTCTACCGATCCGACGACGTGGTCGGCGTCGAGATCGGCGGCGCGGTGAAGAACGTGCTCGCGATCGCCGTCGGCATCTGCGACGGATTGGGTCTGGGGCAGAACGCCCGCGCCGCGCTGATCACGCGCGGCCTGGCCGAGCTCGCTCGCCTCGGCGTGGCGTTGGGCGGACGCGCCGAAACGGTGATGGGCCTGACCGGCGCGGGCGATCTCATCCTCACGGCGACCGGCGACCTGTCGCGCAATCGCCGCGTCGGCCTGGAACTCGCGCGCGGCAAACCGCTGCAGGCGATCGTCGCGGGCCTCGGCCACGTCGCCGAGGGCGTGCGCTCGGCGCAGGCGACGCTCGTCCGCGCGGCCGGTTGCGGCGTGGACATGCCGATTGCCGCCGCGGTGAATGCCGTGCTTGAAGGCCGCGTCACGCCGCCGCAGGCGGTGGAGCAGCTGCTGGCGCGCGATCCGAAGGCGGAGGGTTAGCGGAAATCGATTTGCCGCCAGGCTTCGAAGACGGTCACGGCGACGGCATTTGAAAGATTCAGGCTGCGGTTTCCGGGCCGCATCGGCAGGCGCAAGCGCATATCTGGTTTGAAGGTGTCCAGCAATTCCTGCGGCAGGCCCGAGGTCTCCGAGCCGAATACGAAAACATCGTTCTCCTCGAATAGCGCTTCAAAAAGGTTTTTGTTCGATTTGGTCGTCAGCGCGAAAGTCCTCCGGCCCTTCAGGAATTCCATGCAGGACGCCCAGTCGGCGTGCACGCGCACGCTGGAGTGCTCGTGGTAGTCGAGCCCGGCACGCTTGAGCTGCTTGTCGTCCATCGAAAAGCCGAGCGGTTCCACCAGGTGCAGGCGGGTCCCGGTATTGGCCGCAAGGCGGATCACGTTGCCCGCATTGGGCGGGATTTCGGGATGGACGAGGACGATGTCGAACATCAGGAATGGGCGATTGGAAACGTCCGCGCGACTACCCAGTTCACCACGCGCGCCGCGCCGGCGCGCTTCAGGGTCGCCGCGATCTCGTCCAGCGTGGCGCCCGTGGTCATGACGTCGTCCAGCACGGCGATGTTGGCGCCCCCGAGGAGCCGCGGGCAATGGAAGGCGCCGCGGACGTTTTTTGCGCGCTCCGCAAGCGGCAGGGCCGCCTGCGCCGGCGTGTCGCGCCGGCGTTCGCAGAGTTCGGGTGCGAGCCGTGCGTTGCCCGCGCGGGCGATGCCGCGGCCGATTTCGAGCGCCTGGTTGTAGCCGCGCTCGCGCAGGCGCGTGGCCGACAGCGGCACGGGCAAGATCAAGTCCACGCGCCCGCCCGCCGCCAGTTTTTGCGACAGCAGCGCAGCGAAAAACGGCGCCAGCGCCAGTTCGCTGCGGAATTTGAGCGCGTGGACCAGCACGTCGGCGGGAAAGCGGTAGGCGAGCGCCGCGAGCGTCGCGTCGTAATGCGGCGGCTGCGAGAGGCAGCGTCCGCAGACGGCGCCCGCGGGCGATTCGAGCGCGCAGCGGGGACAGAGTTCCGCTCCGAGGCGCGGCAGATCCGCGTCGCACGGCCCGCACAGCAGCGCCTCCGCCTTCCCCTTGCAAAGAAAACAGCTGCCGCCGAAAAGCATTTCGCCCAGGGTCTTCAGCACGCGGAATATTGTGCGCCAACGGCGCGGCGAGGACGCGCCGTTCCAGATAAACTGCCTTCATGTGGAGTGTCGAAGCGCTGTCGCGAGATCTGGCTGTGGGACGCACGAGCAGCCGGGAACTAGTGGAACAGGCGCTTGCGTGCATCGCCGATCCCTCGGGCGAGGGCGCGCGCGCGTTCATGAAGGTGTATGCGGATTCGGCGCGCGCCGACGCCGACCAGGCGGATCGCCTGCGCAAGGCGGGCATCGTGCGCTCCGCCGTGGACGGGCTGCCGGTGTCGGTGAAGGATCTGTTCGACGTCGGCGGCGACATTACCCGAGCCGGCTCCAAAGTGCTCGCCTCTGCGGCGCCGGCGGCAAAGGACGCGCCGGCGGTTGCGGCGTTGCGCGCCGCGGGCGCCGTGATCGTGGGGCGTTCCAACATGGTCGAATTCGCCTTCGGCGCAGTGGGGACCAATCCGCATTACGGCACGCCGAAAAATCCCTGGGACCGCAAAACCGGGCGGGTGCCCGGCGGCTCCTCCTCGGGCGCCGCGGTTGCCGTGGCCGACCGCATGTGCGTGATGGGGCTGGGTTCGGACACGCGCGGCTCTATCCGGCAGCCGGCGGCGCTTTGCGGCATTGCCGGCTTCAAGCCGACGATGCGCCGCGTATCGCGGCAGGGCGCGTTCCCGCTTTCCTACACGCTCGATTCCGTCGGACCGCTCGCCGGCAGCGTGGCCTGCTGCGCGGCCTATGACGCGATCCTGGCAGGCGAACCCGATGCATCGTTGCCGGCGCTCCCGGCGCGTGGCCTGCGTTTCCTGCTGCCGCGCTCGAGCGCAATCGAAGGCCTCGATCCGCAGGTGGGGACGGCGTTCGAAGCCGCCCTCGGCGCGCTGTCGCGCGCCGGTGCGGCGATCGTGGAGCAGAAAGTGCCGGCCTTCGACCGCCAGGCGGAATATTTCAGGAACGGCGGCTTCGCTGCCGCCGAGGCCTACGCCATCCATCGCCGCTGGACTTCCCGCAGCGGCGAATACGATCCGCGCGTCGCCAAGCGCGTGGTGCTGGGCAAGGACATTGCGGGTTGGGAGTACGTCGAGCTGGGGCTCATGCGCGATGCGTACATGAGGGAAATCGGCGCACTGATGGCGCCGTTCGACGCCTTCCTGACGCCGACCTCGCCGTGCATCGCACCCTCGATCGCAGAGGCGGGCGCGAGCGACGAGGCCTACTTCCACTGGAATTCCCGCATCCTGCGCAATACCGGCCTGGTGAATTTCCTCGATGGTTGCGCGGCGACGCTGCCCTGCCACCCGCCTGGCGAAGCGCCCGTCGGCCTGATGGTGTCCGGCGTCGCGATGTCGGACCGGCACGTACTCGCCGTGGCGCATACCGTGGAAGGCGTGCTGGCGGCGCGTGCCTGACGCGGCCGTAGATGCACGGGTCGCCCGCCACCGGTTCGGGCGGGCAGCAGGCAGTTACGCGCAGGCATCCAGGCTGGAAGCCGAAATCGGCGCGCGCATGCTGGATCGGCTCGACTACATCAGGCTTGCGCCGCAGCGCGTGCTCGACGCCGGTTGCGGTCCGGGCCGCGACGCCCGGGCGTTGGCGAAGCGGTATCGGGCGGCCGAAGTCGTCGCGCTCGACTTCTCGCTGCCGATGCTGCTGGCCGGCCGGCCGCGCCTCGGCTGGTTCGAGACCCGGCGGCTGAAACGCGTCTGCGGCGATTTATGCAGGCTACCCCTGGCGGCTGCAGCGGCCAACCTGGTGTGGTCGAACATGGCGCTGCACTGGGCGGCGGACCCGCTCGCGGCGCTACGCGAGTTCCACCGGGTGCTCGCGGTCGAAGGGTTGCTGATGTTCAGCACGCTGGGCCCCGACACGCTGGCCGAACTGCGCGCGGCGGCTGGAGCGGCTCGCGTGCATGCCTTTGCGGACATGCACGATATCGGCGACATGCTGGTCGCGGCCGGGTTCGCCGAGCCGGTGATGGACGCGGAACGCCTGACGATCGAGTACCCGGATGCAGATGCGCTGCTCGCCGATCTGCGCGCGAGCGGCCAGACGTACGCGCTTTCGGGCGGCGGGCACGGCCCAAAAGGTCTCACGGGCCGCGGATTTCTCGCTGCGCTGAAACAGCAGCTCGCGGCGCAGCGCCTGGAGGGGAAACTGCCCGTCAGCTACGAAGTGGTGTACGGGCATGCCTGGAAACCGGCGCCGCGCCGCGCCGCCGACGGGCGTTCGATCGTGCAGTTCGAACGCCGGCCCGGCGAGAATGCAAAATGACGGCGAATTCCGAGTGATTTCATCGGCTTCCTTCTTGAGCGGGGGGCTTGCCTGTGGTAATGTTGCGCGGCAATTTTCTTGCTTTCCGCCGAGCTAGAAACGTAAATCCGGATCTGAAAGGAATGATGATGGCACGCAAGCCGGCACGCGGCATCGCAACCTGGACGCACGCCGCTTTCGCCGCAGTCTGCGGCATCGCATATTCGGGAATGGCGCTGGCGCTGGAGTGGAACCTGCGGCCGGCCGGCAGCAAGCTCGCCGCCGACATTCACGAACTGCACGAGTACGTGATGATTCTGTGCACCGTGATTTTCGTCGGCGTCTTCGGCGTCATGTTCTATTCGGTGTACGCGCACCGCAAATCGAAGGGCCACAAGGCGGCGCAATTCCACGAGAACACCACCGTCGAGATTCTCTGGACCGTAATCCCGGCGTTGATCCTGGTGGGAATCGCGTGGCCGACGACGCGCGTGGTCATTGCGCAGAAGGACACCTCCAACCCGGATCTCACCATCAAGGTCACCGGCTACCAGTGGAAATGGGGCTACGACTACGTGAAAGGCGAAGGCGAGGGCATCAGCTTCATCTCGTCGCTCACGACGCCGCGCGAGCAGATCGAGAACAGGGCGCCCAAGGGCGAGAACTACCTGCTCGAGGTGGACAACGAGATGATCGTGCCGGTCGGCAAGAAGGTGCGCATGCTCACCACCGCCGCCGACGTGATCCATTCCTGGTGGGTGCCCGCGTTCGGCGCCAAGCAGGATGCCATTCCGGGCTTCATCCGCGACCTGTGGTTCAAGGCCGAGGAGACCGGAACCTTTCGCAGCCAGTGCGTCGAGCTGTGCGGCAAGGAGCACGGCTTCATGCCGATCGTGGTGAAAGTGGTGACCCAGGACGAGTACACGAAGTGGGTCGGCGAGAAAATGAAGCTGATCGCGGCGGCGGCCGACGATCCCAACAAGCAGTACACGCTCGACGAGCTGAAAAAGCGCGGCGAGCAGGTGTACGCCAAGAACTGCGTCGCCTGCCACCAGGCGACCGGCAAGGGCAGCCCGCCCGCGTTCCCGCCGCTGGACGGCTCGAAGGTGGTCAATGGGCCCAAGGAAAAGCAGATCGAGACGGAGCTGAACGGCGTCGTCAAGAACGGCGCACCGACTGCGATGGTCGCGTTCGGCAAGCAACTGAACGACGTCGAGCTCGCGGCGGTGATCACCTATACGCGCAACAGCTGGAGCAACAAGACCGGCGAGGCGATCCAGCCTGGCGAAGTCAAGGCTCTCAGGAAGTAAGAGTAAGCAAGGACTCAGGAGAAAACCGATGAGCGCAGTCGTAGACACCCACGGCCACGGCCACGCCCACGACGGGCATGGCCACCACGACCAGCACGGCAGCTACGGCGGCATCATGCGCTGGGTCACCACCACCAACCACAAGGACATCGGCACGCTGTACCTGTGGTTCAGCTTCACGATGTTCATGGTCGGCGGTGGCATGGCGATGGCGATCCGGCTCGAACTGTTCGAGCCCGGCATCCAGTTTTTCAATCCGGACCTGTTCAACCAATTCACCACCATGCACGGCCTGATCATGGTGTTCGGCGCCATCATGCCGGCTTTCGTCGGTTTCGCGAACTGGCAGATCCCGATGATGATCGGAGCGCCCGACATGGCGTTCGCGCGCCTGAACAACTGGTCGTTCTGGCTGCTGCCGTTCGCCGCTTCGCTGCTCATCATTTCCTTTTTCACGCCGGGCGGCGCGCCCGGGGTCGGCTGGACCATGTACGCGCCGCTGACGGTGCAGATGGGCGTCGGCATGGATCTCACGATCTTTGCCGTGCACCTGCTCGGCATGAGTTCGATCCTGGGCTCGATCAACATCATCACCACCATCCTGAACATGCGCGCGCCCGGAATGACGTTGATGCGCATGCCGCTCTTCGTCTGGACCTGGCTGATCACCGCCTACCTGCTGGTGGCTGCGATGCCGGTGCTTGCGGGCGCGGTGACGATGTCGCTCACCGACCGGCATTTCGGCACCTCGTTCTTCAACGCAGCGGGCGGCGGCGATCCGGTGCTCTACCAGCACATCTTCTGGTTCTTCGGCCACCCTGAGGTCTACATCATCGCGCTGCCCGCCTTCGGCGTGATCTCGCAGGTGATCCCGGCGTTCTCGAGGAAGCCGCTGTTCGGCTACGCCTCGATGGTGTACGCCACCTCGGCGATCGCGATCCTGTCGTTCATCGTCTGGGCGCACCACATGTACACGGTCGGCATGCCGGTGCAGGGCCAACTGTTCTTCATGTACGCGACCACGCTGATCGCGGTGCCGACCGGCGTCAAGGTGTTCAACTGGGTGGCAACCATGTGGAAGGGCTCGCTTTCCTTCGAAACGCCGATGTTGTTCGCGATCGGCTTCCTGTTCCTGTTCACGCTGGGCGGGTTCACGGGCCTGGTGTTGTCGCTGGTGCCGATCGACATCCAGCTCCAGGACACCTATTACGTGGTGGCGCATTTCCATTACGTGATGGTGGCAGGGGCCCTGTTTGCCGCCTTTGCCGGAGTTTATTTCTGGCTGCCGAAGTGGACCGGCAGGATGTACGACGAGAAGCTCGGCCGGATCCACTTCTGGCTGACGATGATTTTCTTCAACATGATCTTTTTCGTGCAGCACTTCCTCGGCCTCGCCGGCATGCCAAGGCGCGTCCCGGATTACCCGCTGATGTTCGAGACCTGGAACAAGATCAGCTCGATCGGCGCCTTCGGTTTCGGCCTGACGCAGCTGCTGTTCCTCTACATCGTCCTGAAGACGATTCGCCACGGCGAAAAGGCGCCCCAGCTGCCCTGGGACGGCGCCGATTCCCTGGAGTGGACGCACCTGCCCACGCCGGTGCCGTACCACACCTTCGAAACGCCGCCCGTGCTGAAGTAAGGTGCATGAGCCGCAATGTCAAAACCGCTCTGCTGCTCGCCTTCGTAGCGCTCACCACGTTCTGCCTGATCATCGCGAAATACTGGTTCATGAATGGCAAATAATCTCGAAGCAGTGAATCGCGAGCGCCTCAACCGGCGCCTGTTCACGCGCCTGTCGATCATTGCGGTGGCGATGTTCGGCTTCGGCTACGCTATGGCCCCGTTCTACCAGGCGTTCTGCAAGGCGATCGGCATCAATTCACTGGTCGCGCGCGACGAGGCTCCGGTGAATACGCAGGTCGATACCGCGCGCACTGTCACCGTCGAGTTCGACGCCAACGTGCGCAACCTGCCCTGGAGTTTCCGTCCCCTTGTGGGGTACGTAGAGGTGCACCCCGGGCAGCTGGTGCACGTCGAGTACGAGGTATCGAATACCCGCCAGACCGCGGTTACCGGTCAGGCGATCGCGAGCTTCGGGCCGGCCGTCGCAGGGCAGTTTTTGCGCAAGCTCGAATGCTTCTGCTTCTCGCAGCAGACGCTCGCTGCCGGGGAGACGCGCAAGATGCCCGTGACCTTCGTGGTCGACGGTTCGCTGCCGGCCGAGATCAATACCGTGACGCTGTCCTACACCTTCTTCGAAGTCCCGGGGAAGGGCTGATGCAGGACGCCATCCGCAAAGCTTCGTTCCTCGACACCGTCAAAACGGTGCTGGCCGGCGCGATCGGCATCCGCCGCAAGGCGGACCACGAGCGCGCGCCGTTGAATCCGGTGCATCTCGTCATCGCGGCAATCCTGCTGGCGATGCTGTTCATATTCACGTTGATCACGATCGTCCGGATCGTGCTGAGCTAGGACCAGGGAGAAAAAGATGGCACATGCATCCACCCCGACGCGGCAGGCGCACTATGCGGTTCCCCAGCCGATGCCATGGCCGATCATGGGCTCCACGGCGCTGTTCTGCATGGCGCTGGGAGCGGTGTTCGTCATGAACGTCTCCAGCGGCGGCTGGGTCGCGATCGCCGGGGGGGTCATGCTGCTGGTGTACATGATGTTCCGCTGGTTCGGCGACGTCATCCGCGAGTCGGAGGGCGGCAAGTACGGAGGCTGGGAGGACCTGTCGTTCCGCTGGGGTATGAGCTGGTTCATATTTTCC
>Ga0209579_10000415_pt1 | contig 44544 bp, 40 predicted proteins | sample Coa_R1_2_FD_187152 | JGI IMG/M metagenome (GOLD analysis project Ga0209579, IMG submission 187152) | Surface soil microbial communities from Centralia Pennsylvania, which are recovering from an underground coalmine fire - Coalmine... | ecosystem: Environmental > Terrestrial > Soil >...
CGATCGCCAATTACGGCACCATCGCCAACACCGACAGCACCGCCCCCGACATCTATCTCGGCCATGGCGGTCAAGTCACCAACGGCGCCGGTGGGCTGATCGCCGGGCTTAACACCGGGGTCGTGCTCGGCGCACCGGGCACCGTCGTCGATTCCGGCGCGATCACTGGCGGCAGCGGCACCGCAATCGCGTTCGGCGGCAGCGGCGGCAACCTGCTGGCCCTTGAACACGGCTACCAGCTCGGCGGCAGCGTCGTTGTCGCCGGCGGCGCAAATACGCTTGAGCTTCTCGGCGCCGCCGGTGCGGTGACGGTGGATTTTGACAAGCCGGCCGCCGGGTTCACCCATTTCGGCACGGTCGCCTTCGGCGCGGCGAGCGGCCACGACGAGACGCTGACGATCAGCAGCACGGCGGCATTACCGGGGACGATCGCGGGTTTCACCCAACTCCACGACATCGTCGATTTGACGCAGCTCACCCCGAAGGGCGCTAGCGCGACATTGAACGCCAGCGACCAGTTGGTGGTCGTCAACGGCAGCCAGTCGGTGTCGTTGCAGCTCGACCCGGGCGAGAACTACGGCGGCGTCGTCTGGCGAACCACGCACGACGGCAAAGGCGGCACCGATGTCGCGGTGCAACACGCGGGCATGTCGCCGTTTGTGCTCTCGGCCAGCCTCGCCGCCCCGCCGCTCAGCCCGAGCTTCGGCTTTGCCGACATCGCGGGCGTCCCGGATTCCCCCGGCGGTGTGGAGGGTTCGCCAGCCGGTAGCATGCCGGTGTCAGGGGGTCATACCGGCGCTTCGCTGTTCCAGTCGACCGACGGCGGCATTATGGCGGGCGTCGACCCCACCTTACTGCACATCACCCTGTTCGGGTGAGCGAGCCGGCCGCACCATCACAATCGACAGGGTAAAACCGTCGCAACGTCCGGGATCGGCGCGCTGAGGCCACGACGGGTCGAGACCTGCCGTTCCCGATCGTCGCAATCCACGGGCGAAAGGCGGCCGGTGGCTTCGGGGCATGGGCTGCCGCCCCAATCACCCGCCGGGAGGGTCCGCAGCGGGATCGGATAGGAGACCGTCGCCAGGGCGGCCGGCATTGACGGCCGTGCGCCGAAAGCTGCCGTTCTCCTCACGACGATAGGTCGGCCCAAGTCGACCCCGAGCGGACCCTCATGGCCTCGCCAACGGTTGGCGGGTCAACCAGGAAGCAGCCATTCACTCCGGTTTTCATCAGCTCACGCAAGTTCGTCGAGCAGCGCTTTCGCGTCTGTCAGATCGACGGTGTCGAACCCTTCGGTGAAACAGCCGTAGACGGGCTCCAGGAGATCACGTCCTTCGTCGCGCCGCCCTTGATCGCCCCAGTGTTTGGCGAGCGAGGCGGCGGCTCTCAATTCCCAGAATTTTGCCCCCTGCTGCTGGGCAAGCGCGATGGCCGCTTTCAGGCATTGCTCTGCCTCATCCGCACGTTGCTTTGGCTGGGTGAGCAGCATCTCAGCCTTGAGGCGAAGGAGTTCCGGTTCGTACCACCGCTCGCCCGTAATCGATGCCGCTTCGAGCGCGGATTCAAAAAGGGCAAGCGCGCCAACGACGTCGCCTGCGCCCGCCTTGGTTAGGCCGACAATCCCGATTCTAATCGGCAGGTGGAAACGACGCGAGGGAAACGACTTCAGGGTCTCGAGTGCGGCTTCCGCCTGTTGGACCCCGGTCTCGACCTCGCCTCGCAGCACGAGGACCCAGCCCTGCATGATTTTGGCAGGAATGAGGTAGTTCGCAAGCGAGTATTTCTCGGCAAGCGCAAGGCAAAGATCGAGATGCCCTTCGGCCTCTTCCGGACGATTTAAGACGATAAAAGTTTCCGCACAGAACATGTGTGCCTGCGAGAGGCTGGGTTTGTGATCGAGACGATTACCGAGATCGAGGGCCTCTTTGAGTGTGCCGTCGATCTGATCGAGCTGGCCGAGCATCATCATGCTCAGGGCGCGCATGCCGAGGGAACAGCAGCCCGGATCGTGGGCACCATAGGTCAACGCCAGGTTGCCGTGGACATCGATCCGGTAGTTCGAGAGCAAATGATCGATATGGATGAGCGCCGCACGCGGCTCACCTTCCGCCACCATCTGGGAGCCAGCGGCATGATGGGCCTGAACGACATATTCCGGTTCGTTGGTCCGCTTCTGGAGAGCATCGATTTCCTGGAGTAGTTCGTGGGCTCGGGCATGCTGTCCGCTGCTGTGCGCCCCCATCCACAGACCCCAGACCGATCGGAACACTTCCGCCGGACGGCCTAGTCGCTCAGCAACCGCTCTCGCCTTCTCGTAGAGAAGTTTCGCGGGTGGGCTGTCCCAGCCGTCCAACGCCATTCGCGAAGGCCCCTCGATGACCAGAAAACTGAGCTCCCACTCGTCTCTTTCCGTGCTTTCGGGCAGGGCAGCGATGAGCTTCATCGCCCTGCCGACGTGACCGAGCGCCTCGATGTAGGCTAGTCGTGTTGCCGCCCGCTCGGCGGCTTGGCGCCAGTACGCCAACGCACGGTCGATCATGTTGGCATCGGTGAAGTGGTGCGCCAGCAGTTCAGGCTCGGTCTCGACAATTTCAGGAAACCGGTTCGCGAGAACATCTCCGATGCGTTCGTGCAACTCCCGCTTCCGGGCGTGCAAGACCGACTGAAAGGCCGCGTCGCGGATCAGCGCGTGCTTGAAAATGTAGCGTGACTGCGGTGGCGCTCCCCGCTGTCCCAGCAGATCGGATCGAACCAGGCGTTCAAGTCCTTCCAGTAACGTTGCCTGCGACACCTGCGCCACGGCATCAAGGAGTTCGTAGGTAAACTCCCGACCGATTATCGACGCTGTGAGTGCGACATCTTTGGCCACGCCAAGGCGGTCCAGCCGAGCTATCAAGGAGTCCTGTAAGGTAGACGGAATTGCGAAGTCCCGAATTGATTCCCGCAGGACGTAACCTTCGCCATCCTCCTCAAGATCGCCGGACTCCAAAATCGACCGCGTGATCTCCTCGATAAATAGGGGGACACCCTGCGACTTAGCGGCGATCTGTTCGACAATTGCCTCCGGCAGCGTTTTGTCGCCTACGGTCTTGCAAATGAGGTCGACCACTTGGCTTCGCCCCAAGTGGTTTAACTTCAGCATCGTAACGTGGCTCAGATCCAGCCAGGGCGGGGTGAACTCAGGCCGATAGGTCACAATGATCATTACCGGCAGGTCCACCACTCTGCGAATGATCCTGTCCATCAACTCGATGGACGTTGGATCGATCCAGTGCGCGTCCTCGAAAAGAACCAGAACTGCATCCCGCCGCGAGAGTAGGACCAGTTGCTCTTCCAGCAGCTCCATCGTCCGTTGTTTTTGGACTGCCTCGGTGAGCTGCAGCGGCGGATAGCGTTCGCCGAATGGAATCGACAACAGATCGGCCACGAGGGCGGCAGCTTCTGTTTTGCTTTCAGCTGGTCCTTCCAAAACGGCTTCCAGCTTGTCGAGTTTCTGGGGGCCGGTATCCGTACGGACGATGCCTGCGGCCCATTCGAGCTGCCTGATGAACGGATGAAACGCGCTGTTCACATGGAACGGAGAGCCAAAGTATTGCAAGCAGGTAATTGAGGCATCGTCGAGGTTATCCCGGAACGCTTGGGTCATGCGCGACTTGCCGAAACCGGCAGGCGCCGAGAGAAGGATGAGCTGGCCATCGCCGTCCTTCGCGTGGTCCCAGCGGTGCCGTAGTAGCGCGATCTCCTCGGCGCGACCGACCAGCGGCGTCAGGCCACCGACAACCCTGCTATCGAAGCGCCCCCGCGCCGTGCTTTCGCCTGCGACGCGCCACAACCTCGCCGCGTCAGGGATGCCCTTGAGTTCGTGCAGCCCAAGATCCTCGTAATCGAAGGCGGCACCGGCGAGACGATGGGTCAACTCGGGCACCACGACGGAGTCGGGAGAGGCGACAGCCTGAACCCTCGCGGCCAGGTTCAATGTCTCTCCGACAGCGACCCGTTCCTGCGCGGTGCCCTCACCGATCAGCTCGCCAACCACCACCAAGCCAGTGGCGATGCCGACCCGGACCTGCGGGCGCACATGGATGGATAATCGCATCGCGGCCATCGCATCGATCAGTGCAAGCCCGGCGCGGACGGCCCGTTCGGCGTCGTCCTCGTGAGCTTCCGGATATCCGAAATAGACGAGCGCTCCATCACCCATATACTTGGCGACCGAACCGCCATACCCGGTCACGGCGCTGACACAGGCCTTTTGAAACGCGCCGAGGACGTTGCTCATTTCCTCGGGATCGAGCTGGGTGGAAAGTGCGGTCGAGCCGACGAGATCGCAAAACATGACAGTCAGCTGCCGACGTTCGGCATCGGTAGATCGTGCCGCTGAGACCGAGGCCGGCGTCGGGCTCGCTTCATCCGATGCATCGGCAGCCGGGGGCGATGCCGTTTCGGATTTTAGGGCCACGATCGCCGCAAGCAGTTTGCGGCGATGACCGATCGAGGTGACGCCGAGGCCGATCAAGTCGTCGGCTGTCAGCTCCGGCAGCACTTCGCCATCGACATCGTTGTCGCGGAATGCAGGCGCGTATTGTTCGAGTCCCAATCCGCGCAGCCACGCCGCTATGTCCATGCGGTGATCCTCGGCTCTGAGCAGCGGTACCTCACCTACACGAGGATAATCCTCTGTCCGCCGGCCTACCAGCGGCAGAGCTGAAACGGGCACAGCGCCAATCGCGGCTTCGAGCCGCCGATGACCGCTTTGGAGCCACGGGCATCGCAAGCCGAGCAAAATCGGGAAGGCCCGTTTTCCACCCGACCTTGCCGTTGCTTAGCCTCGCAGCAACGGCGGCTGAGGGGCAACTTGCGACACCCGTCGGTCCGGCGGAGCCGGCCGCATCGCGCCGAAAGCGGTCGGACAGCCTCGCGGCGCGACCTAAACGCTCCTCAACTCGTTGTTGGGATCGGCAGCCGAGATGGCGGCGACCGCTAAGGCGGTGCCGCTCCATGCGTAACCCGGCGCCTCAAGGCGGGGTGAGGGCGGCGCCCGAAGTCGGCACGGTTGGTCGATGCTCTCGTGGTAGCGGCAGTGGTTGTAGCCTTCAACGAACGCGGCGATCTGGCTTCGAGATAGCCGACGCCGATCGCCGTGACGCCAAGATCGCTCGCGGTTTTCAGATAATCGCCCGCCAGGACGCGGAGCCTACCGTCGTAGGGCGGTAAGGCCTCGCCGTGGCCGAATTCCATGCTGAAATAGGCGATGCGGTTCAATGCGGCATCGCCACGGGTCGCCTCGAACCAGCCCCGGTGCGCTCAGATAGGCTCGGCGCGCCTGCGCCAGGCATTGGAGTTCCATACTCAAGGCCGGATCTGCGGCGAGGGTATGCAGCCACCGGCGGAGATTCCCTGCTACATTGCCCAGGGATTGCGCGTCTGCTCCCAGGAATCGCCGTCGATCCGCTGCCATAGCGCGTCCGCCTCGTGGCTCCAGGTCCAACGCAGATCAAGCGCGAGATCGCCGAGCGCGACAAGCCCGCCAGAAAGTTCGCGTAGCGTGGGAGCTCACAAGACCGAATTGTCATGCCGCCGCGGCGGCGACCTTGCGGAAGCGCCGCAGGGCGAGCCCGAAGAACAGCCCGCCAACCAGCGCTACGATGAGAAATTGTCGCCACACCACGGCGAAACCGGCGCCGCGATAGAGGATCGCCTGGGCAAGGGAAACGACCGAACTAGTCGGATCAGTACGTTGTCGGCTTCGGCTCGGGCTTCGAAGGCGCTGTCGCGGCCAAAGCCGCCGCTATGGAATTTGTCCGGAAAGTCGATCGCGACTTCGGCCTTATCGGTGATCGGATGCATTGGTGTCCGTTCCTCTGGGTGCTGAAGATATTCAATTCGGGGGCGAGTAACCGAGCGCCACGATCGCGGCCGTCACCTTTGCCGCCGCCGAGATCGCCGATGTGCGCCGGTTCGACACGCCGCGCCAGCTGATGTCGTTCCTCGGCTGGTGCCGGCGGAAAGCTCGAGCGGCGATACGGTGCGACGCGAAGGGCTGACCCTGGCCGACAACCGGCGCGCGCGCCGGGCGCTGGTCGAGGCCGCTTGGACTTACCGTTATCCCGCCAGGGTCAGCGAGCCCTTGAGAACACGCCTCGAAGAACTGCCAAACTGTTCGCCACCGCCGAACAGATCGCAAAATCTCGTCTTCATTCTTGACCGGGGACATAAGAGCTAGCTATCCGGCCCATTTTGTCACATCGCCGCGTGGCAGACTATGAATAGATCGCGCATCTTAGCTCCGACGCGAAGAGCCTGTTTTCCACATCCTTCATTTCCGGCGCGCCCATCACGAAGCCCCCGCCGTGGATGTGTAGGATGACGGGCAGCGGGTCTTTGGACGTGATCGGGCGATAGGTCAGAACGCGGATCGGCTTGGCGCCAAACGCGCTCTCGACATGGATTTCGCCGGTGGCGATATCGGGCAGGTTCGCTCCCGGTACGGCGGCTGCCAGCTCCAGCGCATTGGCGCGGCGCTGCGTCAAAGTTTCGGCGGTCAGCGGCGGCAGTGGCTGCGCGAGCGCATCGCGCAATTCGGGATCGACAAGTTCGATTGTGCTCATGAATGGCAGCCGGATCCTTGTGGCCGAGCAAAACGATAAGGCGGTAACTGCTCGGCGACAAGTCCGCGTGGATTGGCGTTGCCCGGCTGCAGGCCGCCCGCTCCGCATGCGATCACTTTCGCGGAAGCGTGGTCTCGCGTGGCTGGCGGCTCCGTTCGCGCGCGTGTTAGCGCAGCGGCGGCAACTCCACGAGCACCGAGAACTGCGAAATAAGAGGCTCGATAAACAGGCGTGCGGTCGCGAGTGAGGCCCGCGCCTCAGATCGCCAGATAGCCGCCGTCCACCGTGACCGTGCTGCCGGTTACCCAGCGCGATTCTTCGGAGGCGAGAAACAGCACCGCGCCGGCGAGATCGTCGGGCTGGCCGAGCCGGCCGAGCGGGATCAGCGCCTCGGTCGCACGCCGCGCTTCCGGGTCGTTGTAGCTGGCCCGCGTCAGGCCGGTCAGCGTCGGGCCGGGCGCGATCGCGTTGACGCGGATGCCGTGCCGCGCCAGATCGACCGCCATCGCCTGCGTCAGCGAGCGTGCACCCCCCTTCGAGGCGACATAGGCGGCACGCTCGGGCCGCGCTACCTCGGCGAGTTGTGAGGTCACGTTGATGATGCTGCCGCCGCCCCCCTGCTTGACCATTTGCCGCGCCGCCGCCTGCCCGAGGTGAAACATGCCGGTCAGGTTGACCGCGATGACGCGATCCCAGGTCTCGGCATCCAGATCGAGGAAATCGAGCCGGTGGGCGATTCCGGCCGATTCCAGCACGATGTCGAGCCTGCCGAATTCGCGGATTGCCGCGGCAATGGCCGCCTCCACCGCCGGGCGGTCGCGTAGGTCGAGGGCCGACGCTGCCGAGTGCCCGCCAGCGGCGCGAATCCGCGCCGCGGTAGCCTCTGCCGCCGCGCCGTCGCTGTCAGTACAGAACACCGCCGCGCCCTCGCGCGCCAACGCCTCGGCTCCGGCGCCGCCGATGCCGCCGCCCGCGCCTGCGACCAGCGCGACCTTGCCCGCGACCCGCCCCATGCGGTCCTCCCGTTACGCCGCCAGGTCAAAGTGGTAGACACGCGCGGTATTGCCGCCGACGATCTTGGCCTGCTCGTCGTCGGGCACCCCGGCCAGGATCTCCGATAGGATCTTCCGCGACTGCGGAAACGTCGACTCGCTGTGGGGATAATCCGAGCCCCACATCATGTTGTCGACGCCGATCACGTCGCGCAGGCGGATGCCGATGGCGTCCTCCTGAAAGCTTAAGACGACGTTGCGGCGGAAGAAATCGCTCGGCAGCATCCCGTCCCGGAACCGGTAAAGCGCCTCGCCGTGCCGCTCGCGATACGTGTAATCCATCGAAGTGAGCACGTTGGGCGCCCACGACAGCTCGAACTCGACGATGGCCAGGGTGAGCCCGGGGTGCCGATCGAAAACCCCGGAGAAGATCAGGTCGCACATCGACAGCGCCGGATAGAACGCCTTTGTCGCACGGCTGCTGGCGTCGCGCAGCGTACCGTGACCGGCCCCGCGGATCTTGCCGTGCCGCCGCGTCGCCGTGTGCAGGCTCAGCGGCATGTCGAGCGCCGCGGCGGCCGCCCAGAACGACTCGTACTCAGGCTGATCGTAGCGTCGATCTTCGGCCGGATACTCGGTGATCATCGCACCGGAAAGTCTGAGACGGGCGGCGCGCTCAAGTTCCTCGATGCCGTCCTGCACGTCATCCAGATTGATCATCGCGATGCCCTTGAGGCGCGAGGGATCGGTGCGGCAGAACTCGGCGAGCCAATCGTTGTACGCACGAAAGATCGCGGACATCAGCTGCGTGTCCGCCAACTTGAAGTAGAAGAGCCCCTGCGAGGGATAGAGGACTTCGCCCGCGACCCCGTCGAGCGCCATGTCCTTGAGGTGTTGCGCGGGGTCGTACCCGCCGCGGTGGACATCCTCGAAGCGGCCCCGCGCGGAGATTGTCTCGGGCGCATCGAACCGCGCGCCGGCGTTCGAGATCAGGCCGATCCCGGAGAGGATCTGATCGCCTTCGACCACGATCTGGTCGGCGCCGTCGATGCGCTCGATCCGCGGCGCACGATCCCGGAACCTCTTGTCGATGCGGGTCCGCCACAGATCGGGCGGTTCGAACACGTGGGAGTCGGACGAGAGAACCAGGGGCGGCACCGGCACCTCCTTTTCTCGCTTGGATCGCCGGCATCACCTTTGGCAATGCGCCCGCCCCCGTCAAGAATAGCCATCGGCGGCGTTGACCACGCGGACAATTCCTGCGGGCGCTCCATGAAGCCGTATCGGGCGGACGCGCGCCAGAAATGCGGGGCGATTTCTTCGAACTTGAGCCACTCCGAGGGGGTGACCCATGGTGTCGGCTCGGTATTGACCGTCAGCACAAACAAGCGCTCGTGCAGCGCGCGGTTGTGCTTGAGGTGCTAGACCATGACGGGAGGTGCGTCTCGCTGGGTCCGCGTCAGGAACACCGCAGTGCCCGGCACGCGGGGAATCCGTCCCTCGGCGATCTTCGCCGCGACCGGTATATCACCTGCTCTTGAGATACCGCGGCCGCGCCCAGATGCCATATCAGCATGACCCCATAGACGAGCGCGGCTAGGACGAGCGGCACGTATCCGCCCTCAGCCACCTTCGCAAGATTCGCCGCGACGAAGGTAGCGTCGACCACGGCGAAGGTGCCGGCGACCCCGCCGGCCGCAGCCATGCTCCACCCCCAGATCTCGCGCATGGCGATGAACAGGAGCGCGGACGTGAGGAGCATCGTGGCCGAAACCGCGATGCCGTAGGCGGCGGCGAGGTTGTCGGACTTGCCAAAGCCGATCGTCAGCCCGAGGGTCATCAGCATCAGCAGCCAATTGACGCTGCCGACGTAGATCCGGCCGTAACCTGCGGCCGAACTCTGCGTGATTTGGAGCCGCGGCAGCCAACCCAGCTGGATCGCCTGCCGGGTCATCGAAAAAGCGCCTGTGATGATCGACTGGCTGGCGATGATTGTGGCGACCGTCGCGAGCACGATTAGCGGTACGAGCAGGAAGGACGGGCAGAGCCGGTAGAAAATGTTGTCCGCAACCGGCGCGCCCTCAAGAACCAAGGCCGCCTGGCCGGCATAGTTCAAGACGAGGCTGGGGAAAACGATTGCCGACCAGGCGAGCCGGATCGGCCGAGCACCGAAATGGCCAATATCAGCGTAAAGCGCTTCCGCTCCCGGAAAGGAGATAGCTGGCCGCGTACCGCGGATCGATCGCGAAGAGCACCGAAGGGTGTGCCGGGAAATCCCCCAAATCCCGAGCACCGCGATGGTTACGAACCAGAGCGCCATGATCGGGCCAAAGCCCCGGCCAATGCGGGCGGTGCCTTGTGGCTGGATCGCGAACAGGGCAACCAGGATCACCACCGCGGCGGGCAACACATAGGGCGCGAACGCGGGGGCGACGATATTCAACCCCTCCAACGCCGAGAGCACCGAAATTGCCGGCGTGATCGCCCCGTCACCGTATATCAGCGCCGCCCCAAACAGACCGACCGGGATAATGGCGGCGCGCGTCCCTCGCTTCACCCCGAGCAGCGAAAGCAGCGCGAGGATGCCGCCTTCCCCGTCATTGTCGACGCTCATCGCGACCATCACGTACTTGACGGTCGTGACTACGATCAGCGTCCAGATCAGCAGCGACAACAAGCCGAGGGTGGTGGCCAAGTCAGGCGTTCCAGCCGTGAGGCCCAAAACCGTTTTGAGGGTGTAGAGCGGGCTCGTCCCGATATCGCCGAAAACCACCCCCAAGGCCGAAAGGCCCAGCGCGGGCAGGTACTGCCTCAGTTTGAAATCTGAGCGGCCGCCTTGGCCCGCTTCCTATACGTAGCTGGCCGCTTTGGCGCTTCTTCCCGCGCGTCGATCAGCGCGACGATATCGGACATATCCCAGAGCCGATCCGATACACCGGCCGCCATCGCGGGGGACATGCGGAGCGTCGAGTGCATGCGGGTGAAGTTGTAGAACATGACGTGAAGGGCGACCGCCCAGCCGTGATTTTCGAGCTTCTTGGAATGCGCGTTGGTCAAACGCGTAAACCGGCGCATGTGCATGCGGATCGTGAGGTTGCTGCGCTCGACGTAGCTAGTCGAGATGTGCGCTTTGTCGGGCTTGCCGGCGATCGTGAGCTTCTTCGCCCCGAGGCATTCGGCCGGGCTGTAGCGGCCCTTAAACGCCTCGGGTGCGTTGCCGTAGAGTTTGATCAGCTGCGCGTAGTCAATGTCGTCGCCGAAGGCTTCCTCGACGGCGTTGAGATATGCCTTATGACCGTCGGTCGTAAGCTGAACGCGGTTAACGATGCGTGACCGCAGATCGTCCATCAGCGCCATCGCGTATTCGCTATCACGACCGCCAACCACCATATAGCTCAGAATGAGCTTGCTGTTCGCCTCAAGAGCCGTCCAGGTCCATACGTCGCCAGCACCCTCGGGAGCCGCCTTTGCGATCATGACGTTCTTCTGCTTCGAGTAGCAGAACGCCCAAATCTCATCGCATTGCACCCGCGTCGCTTTGACGCCGCGCACGTGCTCATCGTGATAGGCATCGCATGCCTTCCCCGCATCGATGAGCAGCTTAGTGACGGTGTTGAGCGAGACGCCTGTGACCCGCGTGATCGCCCGCATGGACGATCCCTCGCAGAGCATCGATAGGATTTGGACGCGCTTGGCACCAGGGAGCTTGTTCATACGCGAGATTATACCCGCGTATGGCCGTTCGCTCAAGCATAAACGTCATTTTCAATTACGGGCGCCGCTTAGGCGTGTCCTCTTCCTTGGCCGCCTTTTTCCGGCCGTAGGCATGCTCAACGGCGCGTTGCGCTGCCTCAATTGCGTATCGCTCGCCATTAGCCGCGTCGTGCCGATCGGGCGGTTCCTTTCCTTCCTCCAGAACTCGCCGCACAATCTGCTCTAATTTGGCCCGATCTGCCTGGCCTTCCTTGCTGCGCATGGCTCCTTCTCCCATGGGTATCTTACCTATTTAGGCATCCCGATAGTAACGTTCAATGAAATGTGGGTTAAATTTTGCGTCAAAATAAAACTTTCGTTTAATCCATATGAACCCGTCACCTTTAGATATTACCGCGACATCTATCGGGCCACCAACGGTTTCTTCCTCTGGTGATATTTGTTGCCGAAAGGACGTTATGCTAACCAAAGATTCAGCGATCTTTGCTAGATCGTCCTTCCCCAACCCATCAAGCGACCGCCTTACTGGATCTTCAAACCTATTGCGCGCAAATGCGTCCATTTCGTCGAAGTACCTCACCCATGCTTCGGTGGCCCTCTGAGTCAGCGTTGTTTCATACGCTTGCCGTTGCGCCGCATTTAATTCGGTTATTTCGGTCAAGGCCGCCATAACATTGTCATGAACTAGGCGCAGGGCACCTCGCAAAAAATTGGCGCGATATGTAGGATGTATTCCGCCTATGATGGAGGCAACAACTTCACTTCTTGCAAATGAACGCCATGTGGCAGGATTATCTAATGATATAGTTTCTGCTCGCCCCTCTACCATTTTAAGTCGCCCGAGCACGACACTTTCAATGCTAAAACATCTCAGCCTGGGGAAAACATCCCGCTCCCCAAAGCCAGCGAGGACAACACCAGTTGTTCCAGCATCATTGAGTTTTCTAGTAAAACAAAGCACGACATATCGCTCTATCGCCAATGAAACCGTCCTGGGAAATCTTTTCCTAGAAAATACGGTCTCCGCAAGAACCCGAATCGACTGAGAAAAATGCCTACGAAATCGTATTTCAAATGGGACATCAAACCCAATAAGGAAATTGGCCTTTTCTAGTTGAGCTATTTTTTCTTGTAAAAGTGTAGCTAGGGAGGCCATTTTATTTTGGCCAGGATTGTGTAGTATAACGGCATCATGATCCTCCTTTATTTCTCTAAGCACTCTGGCGACAGTATGTGTCGAATCGCTAACATACTGATCCAGAGGGAAAAGATATGTATTGTTATTCAAATACCCAATGAAATCATCTGCGTATTCTGTCAGTGTGTCGAACTTTTTATCAATAAATTGTTTTCGATATTCTTTGATTATTGTTTCCCAGGGGACGCCGCACAAATGAACGGAGTTATATATCATCACTCCTATTGGGCGATATTTTGACAGATTAAAAAGCTTATTTTCACTATGGTAGATCTTGGTGCCGGCGCGGCCTTCTATCGTAGCCGCGCTATCGGCGGCCAACACAACAGCCTCTCGGTTCAGGAGGACAATTTCGGCGGTCATATTGGCTGCCCGATCTTGGGACTTTAGTCGGAATGGCTCTTAGCCCATCGCGCCACCGCAGCGCGAGAAGCAATTTCCCTACGCTGTTCCCGGGTGAGCTTAGCCGCCCGGGCCTTACCGCCTTTCTTGCCGCCGAGCCGACCAAGCGCCACGGCGGCAGGGTTCTTCTCCGAAGTGGCTTTGGCCACTTCCTCCACAACCTCGCCCGTGGCAATGTCGACAATCAGTTTTGCAAGCTGGTTGACATCGCGGGGGCGTTTGCTTGAGCGGCTAGGCATAACTCACCAACGACCGAGTCGCGTGAAACCGTCAAGAATGGTGACGCAGGTTGAAGCAATTTGAAACATATTGAAACCGCCGGTTGCCGATGATGACCACCCTGCCATAGGATCATGGCCCCAGAATGGCGACGTTGCCGAGGGGCGATTTCAAACTGAGACAGTACCCGCGGGCACGCTCCCGGTCACCGTCGGGCGCGCTATGGAAAGCTGCCACTATTGGGGACAACGAGAAGTGGTGTCCCGGCGCCGACAACGACCTTCTCCGGGATAGTGAAGGCCGCGATCGTCGGTGGGTTCTCTGTATCCCGTTGGCCAAGCACTAGGAGATCTGATAAACGCGCTCGCTCGGCCGGATCGGAGCATCGGTCAACGAACGGACCCCGTCACAACGCCCGGGGCCTGCCTCAGCCGCACCCGTTGCGCGACAAGCGCGGCCTGATCAATCGGGTGCGGCGCCTGCGTGGGCAGGTCGACGCGATTGCGCGCGCGCTGGAGGGCGCGGCGAGCTGCTCCGATCTGTTACAGCGGATCACCGCGGCGCGCGGCGCGATCAACGGGCTGATCGCCGAAGTCTTGGAGGAACATGTCCGCGAATATCTCGCACCAGCCGATAGTGCAGCCGAGCCGGTTCAGGCCGATGCCGCCGAGGAGCTGATCGAGATCATCCACTCTTACCTGACTTGAAGCGGTCGGGGTGCACACCGCGTCATGCGTTGGAGGTTCGATGGCGACCCTTCGGCGCTTTGCGTTTTGGTTGTTGGTGATCGTCGCCTTCGCGGCGTTTTGGCCGGGCCCATCGGTCGCTCCGGCGACGGCGATAGTCTGCCTCGCGCTCACGGCTGGTTGTGTGTTAGGGGCCATCGCGTTTCGAAAGCCCTTCCGCAGATCGGGGCTCACCCGGTGGCATGAAGCCGCCGGGCTCGTGGCTATTGCCCTCTTCGCATACTTCATGTTTTGAACGGCTTCCGATTGGTACGGATCGCGACGATTTGCCCTTGACCGTCGGCTTGGTGAGATGCCCGCGCATCGGCTCGATGTCGGTAAGCAGCTAATTGATCGAGGCGAAGTGTGGCACGCGGCCCCGTAATAGGCCTCCCGCGTGATGTTGTTGCGGAGCGTCGTGGCGCAGAATTCGACAAAGCGAGCCGCCGACTGTCGGCGAGCGATGCGCCCGCGGCAGCGGTGTTCACGAGCAGGTCCGACAGACCAGGGGGTAGCCGATGAAATCGGATACTGTGTCAGAGCGGAAATTCTGGCAGATCCCGCTTAACGACCTCGAGAAGCAGCTCGGAGCCGGTCGAAACGGCCTCAGCTCCGCCGAGGTCGCCGCACGCCGGCTCCGGTATGGCCCGAACACCTTGGAAGCGCGGCGGCGCCTTTCTTTGCCGCTCAAGTTCCTGAGCCGGTTCCGCAACCCGCTCGTGATTATTCTCCTGGTGGCGGCGGCGATTTCCGCGCTCACCGGCGATCTGACCAGCTTCATCATCATTTCGACCGTCGTACTAATGAGCGCGGCGCTTGATACCGTGCAGGAATACCGAGCTGAGGAGGCCGCCGAGGCGCTCAAAGTTTCAGTCGCACTCAAGGAGAGGGTGCTGCGGGACGGGCAGCAGGCTACCGTACTGGGCCAGGATCTGGTCCCTGGCGATGTCGTGCTGCTCGCCGCCGGAGATCTGGTCCCGGCAGACGGGCGCCTGGTCGAGTCCAGGGATTTCTTCGTCAACGAAGCCTTGCTGACGGGCGAATCCTACCCAGCGGAGAAGCACGCATGCGACGAAGGCGTGGAGAACCCGGAAGTTGCCGAGGCGACCAATGCCGCGTTCATGGGCAGCTCGGTGATGAACGGCTCAGCCCTCCTTTTGGTCTGTGGTACGGGCCTGACGACCCAGCTCGGTCAGATCAGCAGCACATTGCGGCGGGCCCCGCCACCCTCTGCCCTCGAACAGGGTACCCGCCAATTCGGCATGTTGATCGTTCGCTTGACCGAGATCCTCGTACTGTTTGTGTTGCTGATAAATATAGCGGTGTTCCACCGACCCTGGCTGGAGAGCTTTTTGTTCGCCGTGGCCCTCGCTGTCGGACTAACCCCCGAGCTACTGCCGATGATCATCTCGGTCACGCTCGCGCGCGGTGCCATCCGTATGGCGAAGGCGCAGGTGATCGTGAAACGGCTGGGCGCGATCCATGATTTGGGCAGCATGGACGTGCTGTGCACGGACAAGACCGGGACCCTCACCGAAGCCAAGGTCAGCCTCGCGAGGCAGGTTGCGCTTTCGGGCGACGTCAGCGAGCATGTGCTCGACCTAGCTTGGCTCAACAGCCATTTCCAGGCCGGATTGAGAAATCCGCTCGATGCGGCGATCGTCGAGTCCGGCGCTAAATCCGGCCCGGCGCGCGATGCCGGCTGGACCAAGATCGACGAGGTGCCGTTCGATTTTCAGCGGCGCCGCGTCTCGGTCCTCGTCGAGCACGAGGGAAGCCGCCTGCTGATCACCAAGGGCGCGCCCGAAGACATCCTCAAGCTTGCTACCCGGTATGAAGAACCTGGCAAGCCCGAGCCTCTGCCGCTTGACGATGCGGCGCGGGCCGGCGCCGCGAAAGTCTTCGAGGGGCTCGGCGCGGAGGGATTTCGCGCCCTCGGCGTCGCCTGGCGCACGCTCGAACCCGACCGCGCGCGGGCAGCGGTGGCCGATGAGCAAGAATTGGTTTTTGCCGGCTTCGTCGTCTTCTCCGATCCGCCAAAAGAAAGCGCCGGGGCGGCTATTGCCGCGCTTGGGGCGAAGGGTGTCGGCGTCAAGATCCTCAGTGGCGACAACGAGCGCGTGACGCAGCATGTCTGCACCGAACTCGGCATTCCGGTCACCGGGTTGCTGACCGGCACCGAGATCGAAGTGCTGAGCGAGGAAGCGCTCGGCGCGCGGCTCGAACAGACCAACCTGTTCTGCCGGGTCACGCCGGTTCAAAAGAATCGCATCATTCTTGGGTTGAGGCACCGCGGGCATGTCGTCGGCTATCTCGGCGACGGGATCAACGACGCGCCATCGCTGCACACCGCGGATGTCGGCATCTCCGTCGAAAGCGCGGTCGACGTCGCCAAGGACGCGGCCGACATCATTTTGCTGCAGCAGGATCTGGGCGTTCTGGAGCGCGGCGTCACCGAAGGGCGCCGCGCTTTCGGCAACATCATGAAATTCATCATGATGGCGATGAGCTCGAATTTTGGGAACATGTTCTCGATGGCCGGTGCGACGCTGATCTTGCCGTTCCTGCCGATGCTGCCGGTCCAGATATTGCTGAACAACCTGCTCTACGCCGTCTCGGAGATGCCAATCCCGCTGGACGAAGTCGACAACGAGATCACAGAAAAGCCCGAGCACTGGGACATGCGCTTTATTCGCAACTTCATGCTAGTTTTGGGACCAGTGAGCTCGATATTCGACTTTCTGACCTTCGGGCTACTGCTGCTCATTTTTCACGCGAGCGAAGCCCTGTTCCAGACCGGCTGGTTCATCGAGTCGCTCGCCACCCAGGTGCTGGTCATTTTCGTGCTGCGAACGCGGCGCAATCCGCTCAGGAGCCGCCCACATTCTCTCCTCGCCGCCACCTCCGTCGCAGTGGTCGTACTCGCGGTTGTACTGCCGTTTACGCCGCTTGGAGCATGGTTCGGTTTTGCTCCGCCCTCTGCCGCCTTCCTCTTTGCAATTGCCGGGCTGACTGTGAGCTACCTGGTGCTCGCCCAGGGTGCGAAATGGGCATTTTACCGCCTGTGGTCGCCGGGCGGCATCGCGACGGCGCCGCATGTGCGATCGCATTTGCCGCTAGTCGGAAGATCGTTTGATGTGTCGTGACCCTGCCCTGTCACCCGCTAGCTGTGGAGCCTCAACAGGTTGTTGTATTGGTGCAGCCAGAAGGGCAACTCCTCGGCGCGTCGCTGCGAGGTGGGGTAGGCCTGAGCGTAGGCCCATTTCCGCAGGGCGGTCTGGGTGAAGCGCTCGGCCTTGCCGTTGGTTTTCGGTGTATAGGGCTTGGTGCGGATGGGTTTGAGCCCGAGCTCGCGGCAGGCGTCACGAAAGTCGGACGCCTGTAGCACGAGCCGTTGTCGCTCATCACCCGGGCGACCGTGACGCCGAGGCTCTGGTAGTAGGCCAAGGCTGCCTTCAAGAAGGCGGTGGCGCTTTCCTTCTTCTCGTTGGGCATGACCAGCGAGAAGGCGATGCGCGAGGCGTCGTCTGTCAACGCCGGAGAGAAATTGCATCGGCGGGCCGGAGTAAAAATGCATCACGGGCGCGCGGCTAGTCTAGACTATCAATCTGAACCGCATAGCGAGCTCCACGACTTTCATCCCCCGGCCCCTGCCGCTTGCCGACAAGGGCCATCTGCCGCCGGAGTTCTCCGGCGGAACCGGACTGCTCGGCCGCTTCAGTGAGGGATTTTCGCTCCGGCGCTCACGCGCCTGCGCGCTGCTCGATCAATGCCTCTTCGATTTCGTCCAGGTTCTGTGCGAGCCGGCCTTGGAGTAGGGCGATCGCGCGGGGCTCCGGCGGCGCATCGCTGTCATCGTTGTTGAGGACGCGGTTCACCTCAGCCTCCTCGTTAACTTGGCTCGATCCTCGGCAACGATGTCCCGAACTCGCTTGGCGAAGTCGGCCGGAAAGCGCCAATGCGTCGGCGCATCCGGTAAGCGCTGAACTGCGCCGTGCGAGCTTTTCAACGATCTGGTCCCAAACCTTCTCGTTCTCGCGAATTTCGGCTTCCCATTCGTCGATGATTTCGCTGAACAAGTGAGCCAGATTTTGGCGGCCCACACCCGGGATCGTTCTGACCATGCAGGAATACGCTCTCCACCGTTACTTCGAGCTGAGGCCGGTCTTCCGCATCGAACCAGGGGACCATGTCGAGCAGCAGCTCGACGATTTTCGTCGGTGACAGACCCTCGTCCTTGAGACTTGCGGCAAGCCTGTACGCGCGAGCGCCTGTCGGGGTTGGCGGCTCTCGCAGCACACCTTTCCAATCCTCGGTGGTCAGCGCGTGCTCAATGCAAGCTCGGCCCGCGGCAACCGCTTCTTCGGTGTCGAACGTCACGTTTGCGGGCGCCATCCGCGGAGCTGCCTTGGGCCTCACCTCTATCCGCTTTGGAACCTTGACTATGCGCGGCGCTGGTTCGCCTGGCGTGACGGTGGCCACCCGACCTTCCACGATGCCAGAGCGCCTCGGCACTGGGTCGACGAACCCATTCTTAAAGACCGGCGTCGCAGCGTAGATGACTTGGTTCGGGGTGTAGATCGAGCAGTCGGCGATCGTTCCCTTGAGCCAGGCCTTCGCCTCGGCGCCGGTCAAGGGACGATCGAGCCAGAAGCCCAGCCGCATGCTGATCGCGTCGCGGTTCTCACGCCCGCGCTGCTTGCCAGCCGCCACAGACACCGCGCTCCATAGAACTCGGAGGGCAATCTCGCTACGATGTATTCCACTGCGCGCTCAGGCTCGACCACTGGGTCGAAGACTTCGCCCTCAATCGGGAGCTCATCGATGTCGAGCAGCAGCCAGTAGTGTGCGGCATCCTCGATCGCACGGGGTTCTTGCGTATAGAGCCGCTGACAGGGCGTCCGGGTGCCATCGATCAGCCGCCCGTAGATCACGCACGAATGCTGATCCGGGCTGTCGAGCACGCGCGCTAAGTCGTCGAGAGAGCCGACCGGCTGCGCTGCGAAGTTGAAGAGATACCCCTTGTCATATTTGCGGACCATTTTGCGCCCGTCGCTGTCGACGAGGAAGATCTTCGTCATCAGCTTGCCATCGGCTGCTGTGGCAACGGTGATGAAGTCCCTTTGTCCCGGATCGAGGGTCATTTTTCTGCTCCCAGCCGTCTAACCCGGCTCAGACAAGCTATCGGTCGACTTCCCAGGAGAAGCCGATGGAGCTGAAATTTGTTACCTACTTGATTTGATCTAAGATCTGGACGAGCCGCCAGCGCACTGTCGACCCAAACACTGTCCGTGAGAATGTCAACCCGAAGGCCCGCCTTCGGACACGGATGCCGCTCTGTTTTCCTGTGCCGGTAAAGGAGGTAGGTTCGGCGGCCGCGGTGGGGGACATATGTCCCCCACTCTCCATAAGGTCGTCGATGCGATCAAGATAATTGCTGATGAGGTTGATCCGGCTTTTGGAGCCTGGCACAAGACACGATTCGCCTTCGAGACTTTCAAAACCGCAGTTGCGGCGTTAATCGATCTTCATCGGCCAGCCGGCATGCCGATCCGCCCTAGCAACAACCAGATTGCCGAGATGTACCTGGGAGAAGAAGGAACGCCGGAGACCGCCGGCAGGATGATCGCAGGTAGCGCAGCCACAGCGGCTGGCATTCCGATGCCAGGCCAACGCAGGTAGGGGGGATCGAAGATGGCTGGGAAGAGAGATCACGGCGATGGCGGGATCGACCAGCGCGGCGAGAACGCGTGGCGCCTGCGCTGGCGGGTCAACGGCAAGCGCTACAGTAAGGCCTTCCACGGTACGAAGGCAGCGGCTCAGAAAGAGCTTCGGCGGCTATTGAAGGCGGCCGACGACGGCGAGCATGTTGCCCCGGACAAGGGGACGCTGGCGGGCTGGGTAGAGCGCTGGATCGCGTTACAGGAGCGCAGGAACGGGGAGGACACGTCGGAAGTTCGTAAGCGTGGCCTAGTCAATCCCCGGACGCTTGAGCGTTACGCGGACGTTGGATGGGTGGCCGAGCGGTTTAAGGCACCGGTCTTGAAAACCGGCGGGGGCGTAAGCTCCTCGTGGGTTCGAATCCCACCCCATCCGCCACGATCGGCGCGATCTGTAGCTGCGCGATGGTCTCGCCGCGACCGCGTTCGCCTTTGGGTTGAGGGGCCGGTTGGGGAGGCATCCGCTGCCAGATCACTGACAGGGTGCCGCTGCTGCCATGCCGACGCTTTGCGACGGCGCGGCCGGCGCCTCCGGCGGTGTAGCTTGGGCTACCGTTCGAATGCGGTGAAGACGGCGTTGAGCGCCTTCATCTGGTTGCCGTCGGGCGAAAGCGGCACCAGGACGGGAGTGGTGATGCCGGCCTCGCGCCATTCTTCGACCCCGTCGCGGATGCGGGCGGCTGGGCCATATAACGTGCAATCGGCCAGCCAGCGATCGGTCAAATAGCCGGGGAGTTCGGCGGCGACCGCCGCTTCCGCTGCGTTCATCTCGTCGAGGTAGCCCGCTTCCTTCCAGTAGTTGCGGTAGTTCGGCATCGCCCAGTAATGCGCCATCGTCTGGCGCAGCACCGCCTTTGCCTCGTCGATGTCGTCGCAGACGCAGGTGCGAATCCGGTTGCCGATGAAGAAATCCGGGTCGCGGCGCTTTGCCGCCGGCAACGCATCCAGCGATTGCGTCATATGGGCGCGGCTGGCATTGGCGAACACCAGGCCGTCGGCGATCTCCGCGGAGAGCGCGATCATCCGCTGGCGCAGCGTGGCGAGGACGACCGGCGGCAGCGGACCGTATTCGGTGTGCGATTTGAACTTCTCGACAAAGGCGCGAATGTCACCCAGCGGCCGCCCCGGCTTCACCTCCATGCGGACATAGGCCGGCGCATGCGCGATACCGATGCCGAACTGAAAGCGCCCGCCGGAAACCTCATGCAGATAGGCGGCGTTTTGCGCGAACTCGTCGACCGATTGCGCGTAGATCGGCGCGATCGCGGTGGCGAACGGGATGCGCTCGGTGGCCAGCGCGAGGCCGACGCTTTGCGACATGTTGCCAAAGGAACTCGATACCGAGATCCCGGCGAAACCGCGCCGTTCGATCTCGCGCGCGGTGTCGAGCGTGGCCCGCCGGCGCCCTGGTTCGGCGATCAGGTTGAGGGCAGGTAAGGCTGCGGGCATAACCGAGGCTCCTTCATTGCGGATGTCGCGGCCGATCATCACGGCCCGCGAAGGTGAGGCTACAGCGCCAGCGAATACCGCGGATCGGCCGCTAGGCACGGCGCCTCGGGCAGCCCCAGTTCCTGGCGCACGATGTTGGTGCCCAGCACCATCGCGACCATCTTGTACTGCGCATGCCGGCGGCTCATGCCTTCGCGGCCCATCCCGCAATCCGACGAGATCACCAGCCGCTCGGGCGGGACGTGCCGCAGCGCGGCGCGGACGATGTCGGCCACCTGGTCCGGCCGCTCGATCTGCAGCGTGTGGTGGTCGATGACGCCGATCACGACCTTCTTGTCGGTGACGACCCGGCCGATCGCTTCGAGGTCGCCGGTGCCCGAGGAGCAGGTTTCGAAGGTCAGCGCGTCGGCGTCGACCTGATTGAGCGCTTCCAGTGTCGGCTGGTAGCTCTGCACGTCGCGGAAGATGCGCTGCTGCGCCGGGTTGCCCCAGCAGGTGTGGCACCACACCTCGGTCTTGCCGCGCAGCCCCTTGACCGTGTTGTTGAATATCCGCACCAGTTCGGGGATGTCGAGGCGGCCGAACGGCAAGCCCCGCGCCGGCACCATGTGGATTTGCGGTTCTTCCAGCTGGATCACCGGGCAGCCGGCATCGGCGAGCGCGTTGAGCTCCTGGTTGATCGCCTCGCTGAACGCCCAGACCCGCTCGACGGGATCCTTGTAGTAGTCGTCATGGACCGCGGCGGCGAGCAATTCGGGCATGATCGTGCCGAACTTGACCGGCTTTTGCGTGAGGCGCTGCGCGACCTTCCACATCGCGCCGTATTGCAGATTGCCGGGGCCGAGCGGGCCCGTGATGCGGGGCAATACCCGGGCCTCGAGCTGGTCGTGCAGGATCATCCCGCGCGGCGGCGAAGCGGCGGCGACCGCGGGCGGGGTCAGCGCCACCTCGCGCGAAAACCCGGCCATGTGGGTCAGCGGATAGCTCTGCCAGCTCCACCCGCCGATCTCTTCGTCGTAATGCGCGTCGCCGTCGGTGCAGATGTCGAGCCCGGCCACCTCCTGGGCGCGCAGATGCGTCGACACCGCATCCTCGTACTGCTCGCGCCAGCGGGCGTTGACCATCGCCTCGAGAAAGCTGCGGCCGCCGAGTTGCGCGGTGTGCCACGCCGGACGCGGTAAGGAACCGATGATCGATGTGGGCAGCAGAACACCGGCTGAGGCCTTGTACATCGTGTCCTCCCCTGTGGCCGCGATCTCCGGAGCCGGACGCCAGTCACCCGGTGAACGGCGTCATCAGCTGCCGGGCGTCCGGCAGCATTTCCAATCGCCCGATCGCCGCCAGCACGGCATCCAGACTGGCATCCGATAGTGGTGGCGCCGCATTGCCGGCGCAATCGCGAAACTTTGCCTCGAACTGCGCGTCGGTAAGCGGCTTTTGCGGCGACCCGATCGGATCCGTTGCCTCGACGGTGACCGCGCGCCCGTCGGTGCGTTGCACCGTGATGCTGACGGACTTGTTCGGGCGGCCGTCCCGCGCGACCCCGGCAATCCGATCCGACAATGCCAGTGCCGCGGCATCGCCCAGGCCGTCCACCTCGGCTATCCCCACTTTCCCACAAGCCAGGGCGGTGGCGACCAGGAACGGCTGGGCGAACTGCGCCTCGACGATTTGCGTCGGACGGCGCTTCGCCGGCCCGCGGGCGAACTGGTCTGCGTGACCGGCGGGATCGGCCTCGATCGTCACGGTCGCGATGTCGTCGGCCGCTTCGATGTCGAGCCGCGCGCGGGCCGCCAGCGCGGCATCGATCGCCGCGTGCAGCGGCCGGCCGCAGGGGTAGGGCTTGTAGCTCAGCTCTTCGCCGCGGAACGCCGTGCCGAGGTCGCGCAGCAGCACCGCGGCGTCGTAGCCGTTCGGCTGGTACAGTTCGAAGAACCCGAAGCGGCCGTTGAAGATGTTGTGCGCCCCGGTGAACCCGGTCTGCGCCAAGACGGCCGAGAACACGCCGGCGCTGGCTGCTTGGCCCGCCTGCATCCGCTTGGTCAGGGTGCCATCCAGAATGCATTGGCGGTTGCCGGCGGCGTGGCTGTAGGCGATGCCGAGAGCGTTGAGCATCTGCTCCGGCGCGAGGCCGAGCAGCTTGCCGGCGGCAGCGGCGGCGCCGAAGACCCCGATCGCCGCGGTGCGATGCCAGCCGCGGTCGAGCGTGCTGGCGAGCGCGATGCGGCACGAGACGTCGAGCCCGAGCGCGACCGCCAGCAGCAGATCCCGCCCACTTACGCCCCCGATGCTGTCCGATACCGCCAGCACCGCGCCCAATACCGAGACACCGGGATGGATCGAACCGCCGGTATCCAGCGTATCGTCGAAATCGAGCGCATGGCCCATGCTGGCATTCATGAGTGCCGCCTGCGGCGCCGGCAGGCGGACCCCGCGCAAGAGGACGCGGCTTTCCTCGATGCCGCCCCAGCGGGAGAGCACCGCGAAAAGTTCATTGATCCCCGCGGAGCCGCTGCCGCCGAGCATGCAGCCAAAGGTATCGAGAATGTCGCGGCGGGCAGAGGCGATGGCGCTCGCCGGCAGATCCGCGTAGCCGGTGCGGCAGATGTGCTGGGCGAGCGGCCAAGCGGGATCGTCGGTCATCGTCTGCTCCCAGCGGTTCCGATTGTTCGATGTTAGCTGGTATTGTGGACCGGGCGCACGTCGTCGATCGGAGGCATGAAAATCATGTTGAGGCTCTATTACGCTCCCGGCACCTGCGCGCTGGCGACCCACATCGCGCTCGAGGAGGCGCATGCGCCGTATGAGGCGGTTCTGGTCGATTTCCGCACGCAGAGCCAGCGCAGCCCGGAGTACCTCGCGGTCAACCCGAAGGGGCGGGTTCCGGCGCTGGTGACCGACAGCGGCACGCTCACCGAAACCCCGGCGCTCTTGTGCTTTGTGGCGCAGTGTTTTCCCCAGGCCGAGTTCGCCCCGCTCGCCGATCCCTTCGCCCTGGCGCGCGTCCAGGAGTTCAACAGTTACCTGTGTTCGACCGTGCATGTCGCGCATGCGCACCGCGTGCGGGGCACCAGGTGGGCCGATGGCGCCGACGCCATCGAAGCAATGAAGCAAAAGGCGCCATCGAACGTCACGGAATGCTTCGAGCTGATCGAACAAAAGTTCCTGAAAGGTCCGTGGGTCATGGGCGAGCAGTACACGATCTGCGACCCCTATCTCTTCACCATCGGCTCGTGGATCGAAGGTGATGGCGTCGACACCGCGAAAGTGCCGCGCGTCATGCAACACCGCGCGGCAATGCTGGCGCGTCCGGCCGTGCAAAAGGCGGTGGCCGCCGAAGGCACGCAGATCGCCTGACGCAGATGGCGCCGCAGCATTCGACGCATTTCGTGGTGGTCGGCGCCGGGGCCGCGGGGCTGATGACCGCCCGCGAACTCGCCCGCGCCGGCCAGCGAGTGAGCGTCATCGAGGCGAGAGACCGCTGCGGCGGCCGCATCTACACGCTGCCCGAAGCGGAATTCGGCTATCCGGCCGAGGGCGGGCCTGAGTTTGTCCATGGCGCCGCGCCGGTGACCCGCGCCGTAATGCGCGAGGCGGGGCTGTCCCTGGAGCCACGCGGGGGTACGCGCTGGAGCGTGCGCGGCGGGGTCTTAGCGCCCGACGAGGCGTCGCTGCCTCACGCGGATCGCTTCTACCAGGCTCTGAGCGAGGTCAAGGCCGATCTGCCCATCGCCGACTTCCTTCAGGCGCATTTCGCCGATCGGCGATACGACGAATTGCGGCACTCGGTCACCCGGACCGTCGAAGGCTACGACGCGGCCGATCCCAATCGCTTCAGCACATTCGCGCTGCGCGACGAATGGCTGGCGCGCGACGATGGCGAGCACGGTCGGGTCAGGAATGGCTATGGCGCGCTTGTCGAATATCTCCTCTCCGAAGGCCGCCGCCACGGCGTTGTGGTCCATTTCGGCGCGCCCGTGGCGGCGATTGACCAAAGCCGCGGTCGGATCGCCGTGCGCTGTCGGGGCGGCGCCGCCTTCGAGGCCGACGCCGCGATCTTGACCGTGCCGCTGCCGCTTCTCTCCGCGATCCAGCTACCACTGGCGGCGCGCGAGCGGGCCGCCGCCGGCGCCGATATCGGGTTCGGCAACGTCGTCAAGATTTTGCTGCGCTTCGCGACGAAATGGTGGGCCGATATCGGCGGCCGAGATCTCGCCGATTTGTCGTTCCTGCGATCAAACGCGCCGGTCCCGACCTGGTGGACCCAGCATCCAGCCGAACATCCGGTGCTGACCGGCTGGTACGCCGGCCCCAAGGCCGACCGGGTGTCGGCGCTCACCGGGGCTCAGCTGGTCGACATGGGGCTCGCCTCGCTCGCCGAGATTTTCGCTCTATCTGCGGACCGCCTCAGGGAGAACCTCGTCGCGTCACGCGCGATCAACTGGGGCAACGACCCGTTCGCGCGCGGCGCCTATTCCTACGCCACGCCGAAAACCCGCGACGCGCTGTCGGTGCTGCGCCAAACGAGCGGCGACGGGATATTCTTTTCCGGCGAGGCGCTCTACGACGGCCCCGATATGGGCACGGTCGAGGCCGCGCTGGCCAGCGGCGAGGAAACCGCACAGACGATCCTGAGAGAGCCGCCGGCGTCACCACCCCGGGCGTCGTAAAGCTCAGAGCGCCTCTCGGCGGCGGCGGCCGGGGCGGTGCTCAGGCGGGAAACTGGAAGATGTTGGCCGGCTCCTCGCGGAAGTCGCGCTCGCGCCGCAGCCATTCGGTCATCGCGACGACATAGGGGGCCGCGCCGCAGATCATCGCGATCTGGTCGTCGTTGAGCCTGAGGCCGGCGCGGCGGCAGGCGGCGATGACCATGTCGCGGGTCGCCGGGTCGCTGACCGGCTCCGGCGCCGGGGTCGGCGGCAGCGCGGTCGAAAAGGCGGCGCCCGGATCGAGCACCGGTCGGCGCTGGCGCCAGGCGGTCGCCTTCTCGTAGGCGTGCGCCGCGCGCAACACCGTCGCTTCATCGAACGGGCGGCCGACGACCTGCAGCGACAGCGGCAGCCCCACCGGTGTGAAGCCCATGCATTGCGCCAGCGCCGGGCCGCCCGTCACGTTGAACGGCGTCGTCAGCGAGGCATGCTGCCAGAACCGGATCGTGCGCCACGCATCGAGCCGCGGCGCGGGGCCGGAGGCCGTCGGCGTCAGCAGCACATCGTATTTCGCGTAAAGCGGCGCCATCTCGGCCAGCATGACCCGCCGCTCGCGCTGCGCCTGCACGTAGTCCGAGCTGCTGTAAAGGATCGCAGGCAGGGCGCGGCCGAGGAAATCGGCGCCGAACTCGTTCGTCCGGGTGCGCAGTTCCGCCTCGTGGATCGCGTATTGCTCGCTCTCGGCGATCGTGATCTTGACCGCGTAATAGTCGAACGCCGGGCGGATCCGCACATCTTCGAGCGTCGCCCCGAGCGAGCGGAAGACGTTGTAGGCCTCCTCGAACGCGGCACGCACCTCGGGCGCCACCGTGAGGTCGTCCTCGTAGAGATGACGCAGGATTCCGATCCGCAATCCCCTGATGTCACCGGTCAACGCGGCGCGGTAATCGGGGATCGCGCGCTCGGCGCTTGCGGGATCCTGAGGATCGTGCCCGGCCAACGCCTGCAGCATGATCGCGCAATCCTCGACCGTCCACGCCATCGGCCCGGCATGGTCGAAGGTAAAGGAATTGGCATAGACGCCCGCCCGGCTGACGAGTCCGTAGGTCGGCTTCAGGCCGACGATGCCGCACAGCGCCGCGGGGCCACGGATCGAGCCGCCGGTGTCGGAGCCCATCGCGCCCGGCACCAGGCCCGCCGCGATCGCCGCGCCGGCGCCACTCGACGAGCCACCGGTGAAATGCTCGCGGTTCCACGGGTTGCGCGCCGGCGGCCAGGCCAGATCGAACGATGGACCGCCATGCGCGAACTCGTGCGTCGCCAGCTTGCCGAGGAGGACCCCGCCCGCCTGGTAGAGGCGCGCCACCGTCGTCGCGTCCTCGCTCGGCACGTAATCGGCGCAGATCCGCGAGTGGCTGGTGGTGCGGATGCCGGCGGTGCAATAGATGTCCTTGAGCCCGAACGGTATGCCGTGCAGCGCGCCGCGGTAATTCCCCGCCATGATCTCGCGCTCGGCGGCGCGCGCCTGCTCGCGCGCCTTCTCCGGCGTCGGCAGCAGAAACGCGTTGAGCTGCGGGTCGAGCGCCTCGATGCGCGCGATCAGCGCGTCGGTCAGCTCGACCGGCGAGAGGCGGCGGCGCTCGATTAATTGCGCCGCCTGCGCGATCGTCAGGCAGTGCAGGTCGCTCGCCGGAGTGGTCATATCGTCGTCGGGCATGCTCGGGGTTCGCCGCCGGGCGCGGGGTTATTCGGCGGCCGCCCGTTCGCGTGGCAGGGTCGTTGCGGCGCGGGCGAGTATCGCGGCGGCGTTGCGGTGCAGTATCTGCTCGCGCGCGTCCTCGCCGATCTGCGCTTCCGCCAGCGCCTTCCGGGTCCAATCGCAGCCGAACTCGGTGCCATCGGTGCCGCAGACGATGCGCTCGGCGCCGTAAAGCCGCACGGCCGCCTCGATCGCGTGCGGGCCGAACGAGTTGCAATCGACGTACACCTTCGCCTTGCGGAAGCGCGCCGACGGCAGCTCCTCCTGCGGCGTGTCGAGGAGGCAACGGTGGTCCATGCGCTCGACCTCGTAGGGTAGGTTGCCGCCCAGGTTGTGGACGCACACCATCGCGTCGGGGTAGTCCGCGAGGTAGTCGGTGAGGCTCAGCGTCACCATCACCGATGACAGGCTCGCCTGCATGTCGAGCGTGCCGTTGCGGCGCCGCGCGTTGTCGGTGTCGGCCGCAACCTTGGGAAAAGCGTCGCCGGGCCGCGGGCCGTGGTGGATGAAAAGCACCGCATGGTGGCGGTTCGCGACTTCCAGGAGCGGCCGCATTGCCTCGGCGTCCTTGCGCGTCAGGAACGCGTTGCCCGGTAACTGCGCCCCGATCATGCCGAGCAATCCGAGCGCGCGCTCCAATTCGGCGGCGGCGGCGGCAATGTCGACAAGGGGCAGCGCGGCGAAGGCGGCAAAGCGGCCGGGATGCGCCTTACAGATCGCCGAGAGCCCGTCATTGACGCGCCGACACAGCGGCCCCGATACGTCGAGCGGCTGCGATTCGATCCAGCAGAACGACCCCAGCAGCGACAACACGCTGACCTCGACCCCCTGACGGTCCATCCGGGCGAGATGAAATTCGACGTCGTCGAACGCTTCGGCGAGCGGCGCTTCGCCCATCCGCGGCGCCTTCAGCACCTCGACGCCGCTGTCGTTGCGCAGGATGCGCGGCTCGCGGGTGCGGGCGCGCAGCGCGTCGGCGACTTCGCTGGGCCGCCAATGGGCGTGCATGTCGATCATCATGGCTGTTTCCTCCATTAGGGGTCCGGGCATCGTCCGGGGCCTTGCGACAGCTTAACCCCCACGGCCGCTCGCCGCAAAGGACGCCGCCGCGGGTAGTGCGATTTCACAGCGCCTTGCACGTGCCGTCGCACTCGTCGGGAAAGAGGGCCATGCCGCAGGCGCAGGGGCCTCGGTGACCGACGACGGCGACCTCGGTTGTCCGGGCGGGTTGCTCCGGCAGCCGCTCCCGCCGCAATTCCTCGATGCGGGCACGGATTGTCGTGAAATCGTCAGCTGCTCGGGGTTGTGACATCAAACCCTCCAGGCCGCCGCACCTGCCGGCGTCGCGGCGCTACCGGCCGCGCCATTTAACCTGCGGCGGCATTTTGTCGACCACTCATGCGCCGAATGTACGACGCGTTGCCGCTGGGACCAACACCAACCAGCGCGTTCGGAGCGCAGCGCAATCATCACCGCCATCGCGGCAGGTCAGAGGGCTGCGTTGAGCACCATGTCCGCCGCCTTTTCGCCGATCATGATCGATGGCGCGTTGGTATTGCCCGATGTCAGCGGCGGCATGATCGAGGCGTCGGCGACCCGCAGCCCCGCGATGCCATGGACGCGCAGCTGGGCGTCGACGACCGCCATCGGGTCGGCGCCCATCTTGCACGTTCCGACCGGGTGGTAGGTGGTTTCCGCCGCCCGTTTGACCCAGTCCAGTATTTCGTCGTCGGTGATGCGGTCCGCGCCGGGCGCGATCTCAGTGACCTGCAATGGGGCCATCGCCGGCGCAGTCATCACCGCGCGGGCGATGCGGATGGCGCGCACGGTCAGTTCCGCATCGGGGGGCGACGACAGGAAGTTGAAGTTGATCGCCGGCGGCCGGCGCGGATCGGCAGCGGTGATGTGGATGTGCCCCTTGCTTTCGGGGCGCATCGGGTGGGCGTAGCAGGTGAAACCAGCCTCACGCGAAATCCTCGGGCCTTTCGGGCCGGGTTCGGTCAGCATCGGGACCCAGCCGAGCAGCAGGTCCGGCGCTTCGAGCCCTTCGCGCGAGCACACAAAGGCGCGCATCGGCGCCCCGACGCTCGCCAGGAAACCCTTGCGGAAGAGGGCGTAGCGGGCCGCCTGATAGACCATGCCCATGCCGCGCGCCCGGTCGTTGAAGGTGATGCCCTTCGTGCCGACCCGCCAGCGCGTGCGCGGCGCGTAATGGTCGCGAAGATTCTCGCCGACGCCGGGCAAGGCCTGGCGCACCTCGATGCCCAGATTGCGCAGGCGCTCGGGCTGGCCGATGCCGGACAACTCCATGAGTTGCGGCGAGTTGATCGTGCCGGCGCTGACCACGACTTCGCGCGCCGCCGCGGCCTCGCGCGCATCGCCCGCCACCGAATAGCGCACACCGGTGCAGCGCCTGCCTTCGAGCACCAACGCCTCGGTCAAGGCGCCGGTCTCGATATGCAGGTTTTGCCGATTGCGGATCGGATCGAGGTAGCAGCGCGCCGTGCTCATCCGGCGGCCGCGGGCGATCGTTGCCTGGCTCATCGCGATGCCTTCCTGGCGCGCCCCGTTGTAATCCGGGTTGTGCGGGATGCCGACTTCGCCCGCCGCCGCGATTATCGTCGCGAAGATCGGGTCGCGCGGCTCCGGGTTGGTGACGCGCAGCGGGCCGCCCCGGCCGCGATAAGTGTCGTCGCCGCCGCCCGCGTAACTCTCCATCCGCTTGAAAAAGGGCAGGACGTCCGCGTAGCTCCAGCCCTGGTTGCCCATTTGCGCCCAGGTGTCGAAATCCTGCGCCTGGCCGCGCACGAAGGCCATGCCGTTGATCGCGCTGGAGCCGCCGAGCAATTTTCCGCGCGGCACCGGGATGCGGCGGCCGTTGGTGTTGGGCTCGGGCTCGGCGGAATAGAGCCAGTTGGCCGCCGGATTGGTGATCAGCCGGGCGGAGCCGACCGGAATGAAGGACCACGGGTGGCTCGCCGCCCCGGCTTCCAGCAGCAATACCTTGTTGCGCGGGTCCGCCGAAAGCCGGTGTGCCACCGCCGCGCCGGCCGATCCGGCGCCGACAACGATGTAATCGTAGCTCTGCATGCTGCTTACGCTAGGGGGCCTGGGGTGCGCCCCGCCGGGCTACACGCCGGCGTGGCTGTAGACGAAATAGCAACCGGTCAAGGCGATCAGCACGCCGCACGCCCGGATCGCCAGCGCGCCGTTCGGAAAGCGGCCCAGCAGCCCGATGCCGATGCCGGTGACATGCAATAGCCCGGTCGCGCCGACGAAGCCGATCGTGAAGGCGAGCGGATCGGCGGCCTCCGGCAGTTCGGTACCGTGCGCGTGGCCGTGGGCGAACGCGAACACGCCGACCACCGCCAGCGCCACCGCGAGCGGCACGCGGCGGCCGTAGACGACGCACGCGCCGAGCACCAACACCGACAAGGCCACCAGGAGTTCGCCGCCCGGCAGCAGCACGCCGAGGAAACCGAGCGCGCCGCCGACCGCCATCACCAGCGGAAACGCGATCGGCAGCAGCCAGAGCGCCGGCGCGCCCAGTTCGACGCCCCAGATCCCGACGCTGACCATCGCGAGCAGGTGGTCGAGGCCGCTCAGCGGATGGAGGAATCCGGCCGCGAAGCCGCCGGCGCCGTTGCCGATCGGATGCGCCGACGCCGGGGCCGCAGGCAGCATTGCCAATGCCAATACCGCGAGGATGATCGCGGCGCGCGCCGCTCGGTTCGTTGTCAGTCCGTTAAGTTGCATCGCCGGTAGCCCACTATTTGCGTCGCGAGGACGCCAAGCATCGCGCCATCGTTGCCGCGTTGGCAAGGCGCATGGCCGCTCGCCGGAGCCCAGGGCTTATTGGGCCGCCGCCGGCTCGCGCACTGCTGCCAGGAGGTCGAAGCGGCGCGCCGCCAGCACAACGACCGGTTCCAGATCCTCGGCCAAGAGGTAGCCCGCGTCGGCCAGGGTCCGCGCCTCGCGCCGCACCTGGTCGAGATAGGCCGCCTTGTCCGGGTAGCGTTCGTCGATCGAGCGGCGCGGATCGCCGGTCCTGGCGCGGTCCTCGCGGGTCGCCGGGAATGGGATCGTCGCTCCCATAAGGCTCATCATCCGCTCCGGCGCGCCCATCTGCGGATGGCGCAGATTCCACCCGGCATAGGTCGCCAGCGGCACGCTGACATCGGGCAGTCGGATGCCGCTCACCTCGTTGCCGTCGAGGTCGACCGCCGGGACAAAATGCGGATAGGGCTCGCCCTCCTTCGGCGGCAGCGTCGTCGCGATCCCGGCAGCGGCCGCGGGACCGAAATCGAGCCGCACGACCTGCGGCGGCCGGGCCGGAAAGCCGACCCCGGGGATCGCCGTAAAGACGCCCCTCAGCTGCTCCGGCGCGACCGCGCTGGCGTCGTCGAGACGCGGATAGCAGCTCGGCGGCGGCTCCTCGCCACTCGTCACCCAGCGGTCCATGCGCACCAGAAGGGCGCGCAGCAGCGGGTTGTAGTCGACCGAGTTGAGCTTCTGCTGGCCGCGCGCGCCGTCGACCGCATTGGTGTCGGTCAGCGGCAAGGTGCCGGCGGAATGCTGCGCCCCGGCGAAGTGGTAGAAGCGGGAGGTGGCGGCCGGCGCCACATCGCGCGTGCCTGCCGCATCGGTGTGGATCAGCGACGCGTCGCCCCGCCAATATTCGTGCGACGAGTTGGTGAAGAAGAGCTTCGGCACATGGCCCCGCGCCGCGAGGCGTTCGAGGAGGCCGTCGCGCTGCCCGGTGACCGGGTCGCTGCTCGCCCGTTCGTTGAATGGAAAGGCATTGCTCAACGTCGGATGGAGAGATGCTGAGGGCTGCCCAAACCGTTGGTTGAAATCGCCGCCGCGCTTGCCGCCGGCGATGTGAACCAGCATGCCGTCGAACACGGTACGCTGCGCTTCGTCCTCGTTGAGCCCGAGGTAGAGAAACTGGCGCAGGTAGCGTCCGCTTTGCGACGCGCCGAACGCATAGGCGTGGGCGATCTCGCCGGCGCAGGGATTGTCGTCCACGGCGCCGCCGTGGCGCAGGAAGGCGACGAAATCGCGCGCCGCCACGAGGCCCAGCCCGATCACCGGGGCGCCGGTCGTCCTATAGATCACATGATAAAGCTTGCCGGGCTCGAAGCCGGCGGCGAGATAAATCTGGTTGGCGTCGGGCACCACCCGCTCGCCCTCCAGCCGGGCGAACGACCAGTCGTGCCGGGGGATGACCCGCGGCGGCGCGTCGTCGCCGTCGCGCACCAGCAGCAGCGCCTCCGGGTCGCCGAGATCGGCGCACGGATAAGGGCGGTGCCCGCGGTCGGACAACAGCTGCACCCGGCTCGGCGCATTAGGCTGGAAGCTGACCAGCAGCCGGCCCGAAATCGGCCCGCCCGCTTCTCGCGCCTCCGGCAGCGCGATGCGCATCAGCCCCTCGGTCGCCGGCACGTCGTGCTGCCAGCCGCACCATGCGACGGTGTAGCCTTGGCGCATCAGAAAGCCGTCGCCGGCGGCGGTCGGCGCGCCGGGGTCGATCGGCCGCGGCACCCGGTTGAACGCCGACAGCGCCAGGCGATTGCCGCGGTTGACCACGTCGAACAGCAAGCGGTGGTTGCCGCGCCGCTGGTCTTCGGGAAGCAAAATGCGGAAATCTGCAGCGAAATGCAGCCAGCCGTCGCCGCCCAGCGCTGCGAGGTCGATATCGGTGATGGCGCGGTTCAGCGGGTGCGCCGGGTCGAGCGCAAAGTGCGCCGTGCCGTCGAGCTGGACGTAGCGCCCGACATTGCCGAATTCCTCGCCGCCGGCGAGCGCCTGGCGGGTTTTGACCTCAAGCGCGACCACAGCCATCGCGAGCCTCCATCGTTATCCCTGCAACGCCGCCCGTGGCGCGCGCCGCGGGCCACCGTCGGGGCGGCCCGCGGCCTTCCGGTTAGACCGACGGCCAGAACGGCTTCGCCAGCGCCAGTTCGGTCGGGTAGACCGTGAGCGGGACGCTCTTCTGCCACTGTGCGAAGATCATCGGGACATCGACGCGGCGGCCCTTGTCGTCGAACTTGATCGGTCCCGGGAAGCATTGCGCGGCCGGGCCCGAGGTCAGGTTCATTGTGCGGATCGCGGCGGCGACCTTGAGCTTATCGGCCGTACCGGCGCTCTCGATCGCCGCTTTCAGGATCTGCGTGTGGCCATAACCGCACAAACCGTCCTGGGTCAGGAACGGCTCGCCGGTGTGCTTCTTGTAGCGCTCGATGAATTCTTCCTGGCCCTTCATCGGCCAGTTGGCGACGCTGAACAGCAGCCCTTCGAGCAATTCCGGGCCGATCGTCTTCAATAATTCGGGCGAGCCGAACGGGGCGCCGTTGCCAACCAGCGGAACCTTGCCGTGCGACAGCTTGAACTCGTCGAGCTTTTCGAGCACCAGCTTGCAGTCCGGCATCGCCGAGGTCAGCAGCAGCAGGAAGTCCGGCTTGCCCGAGCGGACCTTCTCGATCAGCGGCGTCGCATCCGACAAGGGCGGCGTGAAGATCTGATCGACGACCGTCGTCAGGCCGAGCTTCGTGAGCCCGCCGTCGCGCAGCGGCTTGGCGAAGCTGACCGGCGAGGCGGTGTTGTCCTGGATGATGCCGATCGTTTTCGGGCGCTTGCCGGTAGCGGCCTCGGCCAGCTTGAGCGCAGTCGGCAAGGTTTCCGCCGCTTGGTGATCGGCGGTCGGCGAGGTCTGGAAGACGAATTTGAAGCCGCGATTGGTGATCGCGTCGGAATAGCTGAGGGTCAGCCACGGCAGCTGCGCCCGCTCGGTCACCTCGGTGACCGCGAGGGTGAACGAACTAAGCCAGGCGCCAAAGCCACCGGCCAGATCCGGCTGGTCCGACAATAGACGCTGTGCCGCGTTCTTGGCCTTTTCCGTGCTGTCGCCGGCGTCGGCGACAACCAGTTCGAGCTTGGCGCCACCGAGCGCCTTGATGCCGCCCTGGCCGTTGATGTCCTCGAGCGCCATCTCGGCTGCCGCGCGCTCGAGCTGCCCCTGCCGCGCCCACGGGCCGGAAAGCGGCACGATCATCGCGATCTTGACCGATTTCGCCTGGGCTCGACCGATTGTCGGGAAGGCAAGCGCACCGGCCGACAGGGCGAGGCCTCGGGTTACCGTGCGTCTAGTCAATTTGCTCATTGTTCTATCCTCCTATGCCATCGTTATTTTGCCACTTCGGTTACCTGCTGGGCCCATTTCTTGCCGAGATAGGCTTCGATCACATCGGGGTGGCGCACCACCGTCTCGGGCGTGCCGCTGGCGATCAGCCGGCCGTGGTCGAGCACCGTGAAGTGGTCGACCAGCTGGACCATCGCCTGCATCGTATGCTCGATGATCACGACAGTAACGCCGTCTGTCCGCACCTGGCGGATCGCGCCAAGAATGCCGTCGAGATCGTCGTGGCCGAGCCCGGCCAGGGTCTCGTCGAGCAGGATCAATTGTGGTTGCGGCGCCAGCGCGCGCGCCAGCTCCATCAGCCGTAATTCACGCGTCGTCAGCCCGCCGGCGACGGCATTGGCGCGCGGGCTGAGCCCGACCCGGTCGAGTGCGACCGCGGCCATGCGCCGCGCCGCCGCGTCGTCGGCGGCGCCGACAAAAGCCCCGACGGTAACGTTTTCGAGCACGGTCATGCGCGGGAATGCCCGCACGACCTGGAAGGTACGCCCGACGCCGCGCCGGCACACCTGGCTCGGGCGCAAACCGACGATCGACTCCCCGGCGAAGCTGATCGCGCCGCGCTCGGGCGCGAGAAACCCGTTGACGACATTGAACAGCGTCGTCTTGCCGGCGCCGTTTGGGCCGATGATGCCGTAGAGACCGCCCCGCGGCACCGCCAGATCGATCGCGTCGAGCGCCCGCAGCCCACCGAACGAGATTCCGACGTCGCGCAGCACGAGGAGGTCGCCCTCGGCCGGTTCCGGCCGCTCGCGCGGCAAGGAGGCAACGGCGCTGACCGGCAGCGGTGGTGCGAGCGGTTGCGGCTGCCGCCTCGACCATTTGTCGCGCAGGCGCCAATAAACCCCTTCGGGCGCGCGCAGGATGATCACGATGATCGCGATGCCGTAAACCACCCCCTGAATGCCGGGCAGCACGTTGCCTAGCTTGGCGTTCAGCCCTTCGGCCAGCGGCACCAGCACGGCCGCGCCGATCACCGGCCCCCACAGGCTGCCGACCCCGCCGAAGAGCGCCAGGATCAACGCCTGGGCAGAGACCAGCATGCCGAAGACAGCTTCGGGGGTGACCACCAGCAGGACCACCGCGTAAAGCCCGCCCGCCATCGCCGCCAGCGCGCCCGACAGCATCAGCGCCAGCATCTTCCAGCGCCAAGTGTCGATGCCCGCCGCTTCGGCGGCCGGTTCGTTCTGCTTGATCGCGAACAGCGACATGCCGAACCGCGAATTCTCGATCTTCAGCGAGATCAGCAGCGAAATGACCAGCAGGCCGAGCGCCAGCGCCACATAGGCGCGCGGGTCGGAGAACTGCATGTAGAGGTAGGGCGCCTCCCGCTTCATCGGCAGCGGGATCTCCTGGTAGCCGAGCCATTGGAAGACGTAGAGCGTCGCCAGCGGATAGGCGAGCATCGCCAGCGCAAAGTAATGGCCGCGCAGCCGAAAGGACGGAAAGCCGATCAGGGCGCCGGCCAGCCCGCCGACGATCGCGCCGAGCGGGATCGTCAGCCACGGCGTCAAATTCCAATTCAGCATCCCGAGCGCGACCGTATAGGCGCCCAGCCCCCAGAATACCGCGTGACCGAACGAGAAGTAGCCGCTGTAGCCGCACAGGATGTTCCAGGCGAGCGACAGCACGGCCCACAGAAGAACCTGGGTCAGGACGAGCTCGAAATAATCGCTGCGCAGCAGCGCCGCCAGCGCCAGCACCGCGACCGCAAGGCCGAGGATCACCCAGAGCTGGCGCTTTACCGTCGGCTGGAGCGTCATGTGCGTTCGCTGAGCCGGCCGAACATGCCCTGCGGCCGCAGGAAGATGATCAAGAGGAAGACGACGAAGATCGCGGTGTTCTGCAGTTGATAGGGCAGCACCAGGGTCGACATCTGCTGCACGATGCCGATCACCAGCCCGCCCCAGAACGCCCCGAGAATGCTGCCGAGCCCGCCGAGCACGACCCCGGTATACATCACGATGACGAAATCGAACCCGGTATAAGGCTGGAACGACTGCGAGCCGGCGAGGAGCCCACCGGCGACCGCGGTGATGCCGACCCCGAGGCTCCAGGCCAGGCGGTGCGCCTTGTCGACGTCTATCCCCATATAGAGCGCGGCCTGGCTGTTGTCGGCGGCGGCGCGCAAGCCTTTGCCCTGCCGCGTGTGGCCGAGGAACAGGTAAACCGCTCCGGCCAACCCGACCGCGACCACGAAGCTGACGCAACGCCCCTGGTTCAAGAGCACCTCGCCCAACTCCCACGACGAGCGCGACAACGGCGTGCGGATACCGGTCGGCGCCGAGCCGAACACGATCAGCCCACCATTCTGCAGAACCAGCGAGATCCCGAGGGTGACGAGGATCTGGCCATAGGCGCCGGCGCCCTCGATCTGCGCCGCGCCGGCGCCGGTCACCCGCGCGACGATGAAGCGATGCAAGAGCCAGCCGAGCGCGAAGACGATCGGCCCGGCGAGGAACGCGGCGACGATGGGGCCGGCGCTCGCGCCGAAAAACACCGAGAGACCTGCGCCGGTCGCCAGGTAGAACGCGGCATACATGCCGAGCATCAGGAAATCGCCTTGGGCGAAATTGATCACCCGCATCGCCCCGAAGATGATGCCGAGGCCGACGCACATCAGCGCATAGGCGCCGCCGACGAGAATGCCGGCGGCCAGCGCCTGCAGGAAATCGACCAGCGAGAACGGCATGAAGCGACGATAAGGGCGAGAAGCGGCAAATGTCATGGAGTTTTCCAAGGGTGATTGGCGATGGGGGTGATTGGCGGTGGGCGGGGCCGCGCCGCCCGGCTATGCTGCGGCCGCTCTCCTGCGCGGCGTAACCAAGTCGGCAAATGATGTTGGCGATACAGGATCTCTCGGTCAGTTACGGCGGGCTGGCCGCGCTACGCGGCGTCTCGATCACGGTCGAGGAGGGGCAATTCGTCGCGATCGTCGGCCCCAACGGCGCCGGCAAGACGACGCTGTTCAAGGCCATTTCGGGCGTCGTACCGGCGGGATCGGGCACCATTACGTACGAGGACCGCGACCTGCTCGCGATCCCGCCGCACGAGCGCGTCGAGTTCGGCATCGCGCACGTGCCGGAAGGCCGTCAGGTATTCGCTGCAATGACCGTGCTGGAAAACCTCGAAATGGGGGCCTATGCGAGCCGCGGCCGCGCCGCCTGGCAGCGCAATATCGAGCGAATCTTCGCGCTGTTCCCGGTGCTCGCCGAGCGCCGCGCGCAGCTCGCCGGGACCTTGTCGGGCGGCGAGCAGCAGATGCTGGCGATCGGCCGCGGCATCGCGTCGACGCCGCGCCTCTTACTGCTCGACGAACCCTCGATGGGCCTCGCGCCGGCGATCGCCGATTTGATCTTCGACCGCATCGCGGCGCTGCACCGCGAGGATGGGGTAACGCTGATCCTGGTCGAGCAGCGCGTCGCCGAGGCGCTGGAAAGCTGCGACTATGGCTATGTGCTGGAAACCGGCCGGGTGGTGCTCGAAGGCACCCACCGCACGCTGACCGCGGACGATCGGGTGCGCCGCGCTTACCTGGGGATGTAAAGCGAAGCGGTGGCAACCGTCACATTGCCGCCGTTCACGCCGCGAGGAAATCGCGCACCCGCTCGATCTCGTCGATCGCGCCGAATTGCGAGCCGATCAGGATTTCCTCGAAGCCCATTGCCGCGACGCGCTTGATGCGGCGTCGCGCTTCGTCGGGCGGGCAGATGAAATTGACCGCCGCCAGCTTCGCCAGCTCGGCAGATTCCGGGCGCTCCCGCAGATCGACCGAACAGTTGGCGAGGACGGCATTGGTGCCGCCCATCTCGCGATAGATCTTCATGCCGCCTTCCAAGTCTTCGAGGCTGCTGTACCGGCCGGACGGCGTCCAGCCTTGCGCCTCCTTGGCTGCGTAGGTGATCCAGCGCGGGCTGCGCCAGGCGCCGATCAGGATCGGCGGCCCGCCCTTGCAGCCGGGCCAGGTTGCCAGCGTACCGCCGTTGACCGGCTCGCCGTTCCACACGCGGTTCATGATTTCGAGGTCGTTCTTGAAGGTGCGGAAGCGGTGGTCGTAATCGTAGCCTAAGAGCTCGAAATCGTCGCGCGTCGAGCCGCTGCCGACCCCAAGGATCAGCCGGCCCCCCGACATCGCCTGCAGCGACTGCACGCGGTGGGCCAGCTCGACCGGATTGCGCAGCGGGAGTTGCAGGACACTGATCCCGAGTTCGACCTTGGACGTCACCGCGGCGAGCGCGGTCAAAACCTGCAGCGAGTCGAGCGTCGGCCGGCCGCGGCCCAGCGAATCTCCGATCCAGATGCCGGGAAACCCGCGGGCCTCGGCCTGCCGGCCAAAATCGGTGATGCGATCGATCACCCCGCCATCGGGACTGGCGCCGATCCGGATCATCGTGCTGACGCGCATGCACTCTCTCCCTCGTTCAATCAGAAACCTGTCATTGCGAGCATAGCGAAGCAATCTCGACGGGCAGTCCCGAGATTGCGTCGTCGCTGCGCGCCTCGCAATGACGCCTGAATGGGGGCTACGTCCGACGCCACAGCGGCGAGCGCGCCCGGACCGGGTCGAGCAGCGACCCGCGGCGCATCAGAGGTTTTGCAGCCGATAACGCAGCCACACCACGCCGCCCTCCAGCACTTCGCTACTGGCCAGCGTCATCGCGCGGAGCGGCGCCGCGACGGCGGCCTCGCTGTCACTGGAATCGAAGGTGCTCGGCGCGCCCTTCGCACCATCGATCGCCGGGCAGATCGCCAGGCTGATCTCGTCGATCAGGCCGGCCCGCAGAAAGGCCCCGTTCGAGCCGCCGCCGCCTTCGAGCAGCAGGCGTTCGATCCCCAGTTCGCGGTTGAGGATCTCTAGCGCCAAGCCGAGATCGAGCGCCTCGTCGCCGGCGAAGATGTAGGAAACGCCATCCCGGCGCAGCCCCGCCAGATGCGCGTCGGAGACCCGCTCGGTCAGCGCCGCGACGATTGGGTCGCCGCCGATGTCGGAGCGTCCCCAGGCGATCTTGCCCCGCGCGTCGAGCACGATGCCGTAGGCTGCGGCGTCGCGCCGGGCGAACCAGGGCTCCCGCGGATAGGTCTGCTCGGCGCGCTCGGAATAGGCATCGGCCTTGGCGTATTCGCTGCCGGTCACCCGGCCGATCAGCCAGGAGCCGCCGCCGAGCACGTCGTGCAGGCGCTCGAACAGCCCCGCCATGCGGTTCTCGACGGGCCGCCAGCGGCTGCCGAGAATGCGGCCGTCGATGCTCGCATTCATGTGGCAGATCACATAAGGCTTCATCTCCACCCCGCCTCCATGGCCGTGGCGCCGCTTATTCCCGGAGCGATCTGGGACCGCTGACGAACGGACTGCCCCGAAGATAAAATCGCAGGAGGCGGTTCCGCTCCCGCGAAATGCCGATCCTGATGCTCTGCCCGATTTCGCCGGGCTGGTCACCGCGTCCGAGCCATAGAGGGCCTTCCCGGCACAGATCGAGCCCATCGAGCCGACGATCGACCCGCAACGCCGCGGCGAGCCGCCCCGGTCCTCGCGCCAAGTCGCGCCAACGCGCGATGCCCCTATTTAGCTGCATGATCGCAATGCCTTCGAGCGGCTCCATCGCCCGGATCAGGACGCCGGCGCCGATCCCCGGCATCTCGCTCGAGACGTTCAGCAGGTATGAGGTGCCGTAGGCGAGATAGATATAGGCGTGTCCGCGCTCGAGAAAGAGCGACCGGTTGCGCCCCGTCAGCCCGCGGTAGGCGTGCCCGGCGGCGTCGCCGACGACATAGGCCTCGGTCTCGACGATGCGGCCGCTGACGACGCCCTCAGGCAATTCCCGCACCACCACCTTGCCGATGAGGTAGCGGGCGAGAGAGGCCGTATCGCTCGGCAACTCCGAACGAGCCAACGGCGTGGGGCCATCCGTGCGGTGGCCAGGTTTCAGGGCAGCCGCTCGACCCATTGTGCGCGCGACGGCCCCGGCTCGAACGGATCGCCGAAATACTGGGTCTCGCGGGCCACCTTCCCGTCCTCGAACTCCATGATGCTCACGGTGTAAGAGGGCCGCCCGTCATAGGTCAGGACATATTCGGTGACCCAGAAATCGCCCGCGCCGATGATCCGCCGCACCGTGAAGCGCTTGCGGTTCGGCTGCGCCGCGCGCGACGCCTCGATCTGTTGCCGCCCGCGGATGCGTTCGCCCGATTGGGGATATTCGAGCACCGCGTCCTCTCGGTAAATCTGGTGCTCCGCCGCGAAATCGTTGGCGTCGGAGGCGGCCCAGTGACGCTCCAGAGCGGCGCGAATCTCGCCATCTTCCATATCTAAGCCACCCCGGCGACCGCTGCGCTCAGCCGGGGAGGGGCCAGCCGACCCAGTTGCACAGGGCTTCCCCCATGACGAGGTCGAGGTCGCGGCCCTTCAGCCACGGCAGTTCCTCGGTGAAGACGCTGACGCATTGAGCCCACGAACAGGGCATCCGCGTGATGTCGGTGCCCCAGAACATCCGCTGCGGCCCGAACGCGTCGAACGTGCGGTGCAGGTGCTCGTGGAAGCTGCGGAACGGATAGGCGTCTTCGGCGTAGCCGGGTTGGCCGGTCGCCTTGACCGCGACGTTGGGGTATCTGGCGAGCGCCAGGAGCTCGGGCTGGAAGCGCCAGGCGCTCTCGCCGCGGCTGCCCGGCGGCACCGCCATGTGGTCGACGATCAGCTTGAGCCCGGGGTGACGCTCGGCGATCCGGCCGACAACCGGGAGGAACAGCGCGGCGGCTAGCGCCACCGGCACTTGCGCCCGCTCGGCCGCCGGCCACAGCCAGTCGAGGCTGCCGTCGCTCATCCATTCGCGCTTGTGCCGCTCGTTGAAATAGAAGCGCAGACCGAGCATGCCCGACTGTTCTTTCCAATGCGCGACGAGGTCGGGCCCCTTCGGGTCGTCGAGATAGAACCACCCCATGATGGCAAAGCGGTCGGGGTATTGGCGCACCGCGGCGAGCGCCAATTCGTTCGAATCGGGGTCCCACAGCACCGGGTGAACCAGCGCCCGGTCGACGCCGCCCGCATCCATCGCGGTGATCGCCTCTGCCGCGGAGAAGGGCTGCTGGCGGTGTGGCGGCGAGGGCGTCCCCTTTTCCCACAAATGAATCTGGCCATCGACGATCAGCATCCGGCGTATCCTTGCGATCCGAGGATATTCAGCTTGCCCCAGAATACGCCAAACAATACGCCAATCCCTGAAATCCGCCGAGAGCGCCCAAAGAGGTTTGGAAGCGGCCGCTTTCGGCAGGTTGGCGAGGGGCGCGCTGCGGTATTCTCGTTGTCGACCCTGCCGGCTACCGAGGAGGCAATGATGCTCGAAACGCGACAGCTCCACCCGACGCTCGCCCGCGAAGTCGTCGGCCTCGAATTATGGCAGCCGCCGGACCCGGAGACCGTCGCCGAGCTGCGCGCGCTCTATGCGCAATACGGCGTCCTGGTGTTTCGCCGCCAGGCGTTGAGCGAAGTGGAGCTCGCCGCGTTCTGCGCCCTCTTCGGGCCGCTGGAGCGCACGGTGCGCAGCGATTGGGCCTCGCCCGCGACCCCCGAGGTGACGGTGCTCTCCAATCTGCAGGATGGGCTGGGCCGCCCGATCGGCGGGCTCGGCGACGGCGAACTGCAATGGCACTCCGACCAGTCTTACATGCTCAGCCCGGCGACCGGCGCGGCGCTTTACGCGCTCGAACTGCCGCCGGCCGGGGGCGAAACCTTCTGGGTCGATTTGCGCGCCGCCCATGCCGGCCTGCCGCGCCCGCTGCGGGCGAAGATCGCCGGCAAGCGCGGCGTTTTCGATTATGCGAAGCGCCTCGCCGGGTATGGGCGCGCCACCGACCAGCAGATATCCGAGGAGGCCCGACGCCTGACGCCGCCGGTGACGCATGCGCTCATTCGCGCCCACCCGGAGACCGGCGAGCGCTCGCTCTACCTCGATCGGACGACGACAACCGGCATCGACTACATGGACACCGCCTCCGGCCTCGCGCTCCTGGACGAGGTCTACCAAAGCGCCACGCGCGACGAATACGTCTACGCCCATCAATGGCAGGTCGGCGACCTCGTGCTGTGGGACAACGGCTTCACGATGCACCGCCGCACCCCGTTCGATCCCGGCGCGCGGCGCCTGATGAAGCGGCTGACGATGAACCTCGACCGCCACCGCCACGTGATGCCCGACGGCCGCCTCGCCCAATCCGAAGTTGGCATGCCGATTTAAATGGGAGCCAGCTCCGGCCGTCCGTGCTTGTGAACGATGTGGCGCCGACCCAACCTTTTGCACGGGATTTCTGCTCGGATTGACTCGTTGAAAAGGCTATCCCGCAAGGCCAGTGCGAAATCCCTGAGTTCTGCACAGACGCGTTCGGCGATTGTGGGGGCAAGGTCCAAGCCAGATCGATGAAAGATGCCAGGAAGCTTGATGCGGGCGGATGAGTTTTTGAGACAGCTAGAAGCTGATCCGGAATGGGTCGCACGTCGGGACGCCCGGGAGCGCGACCGCCTAGAGCGAGAGGAACGATCACGTCGAGAGCAATCGACGCTCCTCGCCGAGTTAGCGGCGACCGGCATCTCAGTTGCCGACGTGTGGGACTTGGTGAACACCGCCCAGCCGTACCCTCAAGCTCTACCTGTGCTCCTTGCCCACCTGTCGAAGCCCTACAGCGCAGGCGTCCTCGACGGGATCGCGCGTGCATTAGCCGTGAAAGACGCGCGTCTAATTGCTTGGGAGACGCTTCTCACCGCGTTGCGAAAGGGATCGCTCCCCAAACGGGCCGCAGACGGCGTGATGGTAGCCATCTCCGCGATGGCTCGCCCTGCCGATTTGGAAACCTTGATCCACGTAATCTCCAACCGTGCATTCGGTAGGCAAAGAGCTTTTCTGGTCAGGAACCTGATGCGCTCCAAAAACCCTAAAGCGCGAGAAGCACTCCATAACTTAAGAGATGATCCCGACCTTAAGACGGAGATCGACGCTCGCCTAAAGAGGAGCAAAATAGCTGGTTCTCGGGAAGCCAAGCCATAAGACGCCGAGCGACGCACGAACAAGACGCATAACGCGTCATTCTGGGAATCCGCCCGGCCGTGCAAAAATCTTGATTTATGCACGCCCGCATAACGCTCTCTATTCCCGCAGCATCGCCGCGACCTGGTCGAGGGTGCGGATGCGGGCGTACATTTTCATCGCCTTGTCGAGGCTGTAGGCGTGGGCGGCCGCGTCGCCGCTCCAGCAGCATTCGCGCACCACGACCGAGGCGAGGTCGCGGTTGAAGGCCTCGCGCACGCTCGTTTCGACGCCGCGATTGGTGGCGCCGCCGCCGATGATGATCGTGTCGCGCCGCAGCATGTGCAGGAGTTCGGCGACGCCCGTCCCATGGAAGGCGCTCGGCCGGCGCTTCAGAAAGACGTAATCCTCGGGGCGCGGCGCGATCTCGTCGGGGAAGCCCGCTTCGGGCGTGCCCTCGATGCCGTTGGTCAGCGGCGGCACGCCGGTTTCCGCCGAGAGATCGGTCGGCAGCAGGACGACGTCGGCGCCGTCGGCGCGGCTGACCGGCGTCGTGTAGATCACCGGCAGGCCAGCCGCTCGTGCCGCCGCGATCAGCCGCACCCAGGCGTCGAGCACCGGGCGCATCGCGTCCCGGCGTGCGGGGTCCGTCGGCGTCAGCGCGCGCCGGCAGACGTCGTAGGCGATCAGCGCCGCCCGGCGCCGCTCGATGCGTTCTGCTTCCGCCATCGCAACCTCCTCTGGCGCCGCGACGGGCCGGCGCCCGCCCGCCCCGCAGGTCAGCGTAACCGCTCACCGGGCGAAATCAATCGGCCGACGACGCTTGTGCTTCGGACGCCCGCTGCCGATGATGGAGCCATGACGACAGGCTTTACCAATCCCGGCATGCCGGAGCAT
>Ga0209579_10000419_pt1 | contig 44381 bp, 47 predicted proteins | sample Coa_R1_2_FD_187152 | JGI IMG/M metagenome (GOLD analysis project Ga0209579, IMG submission 187152) | Surface soil microbial communities from Centralia Pennsylvania, which are recovering from an underground coalmine fire - Coalmine... | ecosystem: Environmental > Terrestrial > Soil >...
GACCCAAACCGCAAGCGCAACAAGGCTCGCTGAGAACAGAACAGCAAGACCACGCCTGTGCATACCTCGGCATCGTACGCCAGCCGAGATCGACTTTTCAGCCTAGCGCCAGAGCTCGGAATGTCACTTGAACGGTTACCTGGCGGTTAGAGGGCGGTTGGTCTGAAGGAGTAGGTTTCGCGCCGAGATGCGGGTTCCGCGTTTGTCGCTGCTGATCGTCGGACTCGCTCTTGTAGTTGCGGGCCGAGAGCTTCGTGCATTCCGCCCCGCGAGCGTTCGTTGTGCCCGAGCACGCAGCCAGTAGAGCGGCCGCAAGAGTGATAGCCACCGCACTGAACGTCACGCGTCCCACAGCTCGGACGCTAGAGGCCGATCTGCCCGGCCAGGCATCGGTAGTTAGTAGAAGTGCCTTCGCCTGCGCCAGTGCTCAGGAACGTCACTTGATGGCGCGGCGTGTGGACGAGCGCCCGGCCCCGGATCAGGTGGAAAGCAAGTCGGTGACCTCTTGGGCGGCGCGGAAGCCGCTCTCGATTGCTCCCTCGATGTACATCGGCCAGCGGCGCGCGGTCTCCGACCCGGCGAACGCGACGCGTCCTTCGGGAGCGGAGAGGAGATGCTCGTGGCGTGTGATCTGACCCGCACGGAACGAGGGCCAGGTGCCGAGGGCGTAGGGGTCGGTCGTCCAGTCGTGTCCTGTACAGGCGGTCACCTCGGCGTGCGGCAGATAGGCGCCGATCGCCCGCTGGACAGCGGCCAAGTCGTTCGGGTCCAGGGCGCTAGCGTCGCGGCCGAAGCCGACGACCAGGCTGCCTGCCTCGTCCTCTCCCGTCGTCCAGGCGAAATCCAGTCCGGGGGCGCGCCCGAGGGCCGACCAGTCCGCGGGCGCTCCCTGGACGATCGCCCAGACCTTCACGCCGGCGCCGGCGTGGCTCTCGCTGACCGCGCGCAGCTTCGCATCGCCGAGGGCCGGTTCGAACTCGACCTGTCCCAGCACCCCTGGGGGAATCGTTAGCACCACCGCCCGCGCCGTGAAGCGTTCGGCGTCGGTCACGACGTTCACCCGTTCGGCGGTCTGTTCGATCCGTCCTACGGGGCAGGACAGTCGCAGCTCGACGTTTGCCTCAGCCAGCATCGCCTCCAGCAGCGAGACAGTCCCCTCCGGGAACGACTGATTGTCGGCGGCGAGCATCCGGAGTACACCGCCGGCCGCTGCGCTCAATCGCAGCCGGTGCAGCACCGATGAGTCGCTCGCGTCCATGTTGGCGTACGCGCTCATCAGCACTGAGGCGATCTCACGCAGGCTCGGGCCGAGGCGTAGCTGATCGAAGAACTCGTCAAAGCCGATGTCGAGCTCCCCAACACCCTGCTCGGTCAAGGGTCGATCCGGATCTATCCGCCCGGCAGCCGACATCACCGTCTGCAGCAGCCGCTCGAGGTCGCCCAGCTCCTCGAGCGGGATCGGCGACCCACTCTCGACCAAACACCCATCGACCAGCCAGACGGCTGGCAGCGAGAGGGTCTCGGCCGGAGTGACCTCGATCCCGTAGCGACCGACCTCCCGGCTGACCAGTTGCTGGCAGGGGTCGATGAAGTTCCCGCCCATCTCCAGATCCCACGACCCCAAAGCGGAACGCTTGTACCAGGTGCGCCCGCCGATCCGATCCCGCGCCTCGACCAGCAACACGCTCCGCCCCTCCGTCGCAAGCTCACGAGCCGCCGTCACCCCCGCAAAGCCAGCGCCCACCACCACGACATCGTGGATCTCCACCGCGCGAGTATCCCACCGACTCAACGCTCAGCCCAGAAGAAGAGGGGCGTTGCCTGGGCCAGTGCTCGGGAATGTCACCTGACGTGAACGGCCGTCGCGGCTAGGCTCGGCACGATGTCCCGTGTACTGCTGGCCCGCGTGGTCGTAATGACGCTGGTCGTCGTGCTTCTGGCGGTTTGGTTACACCTCTGGTGGCTAGCGCTCTTGTACGTCGCGTTCTGGGGACTGCTTGTGACGCTGGGCAGACGTCGCGCACGGCGCTGAGAAGGAGCGGTAATGGTGGTGGTCTGCGCGAGCCCCTACTCTCACCCGACCCAAAAAACGCCGAAACCCGCAAACCGCTTGCGCAGTCCACGGGCTTCGACCCGAGCACTCTCCCAAATCGCGTGATGACCGTCAAGCGGCAACCGCACCTTTCGCGCCTGGCCATCAGGTAGGGGCATGAATGGAAACCCCCCATTGCAGGGTGCGTGTGCATGCATTTGCGCATGCGGGTGTGTGTGTCCGGGTTCCGTCGATTCCTATAACCCGCTACCGCGAAAAGAAGGGGCGGCCGCTTGCGCGGCCGCCCCATTTGTTCCGGTTGAGTGCTGTCTCCAGCGGTGCCGCGAGATCTTCTACGACACCGTGTAGCTGAACGGCAGCGAGGCCATTTCCTGGGCGTCGCCGTAGTACGTGTACGGAGAGCCGGGCCCGAAGAGCTCCGGCGCCGCGTAGTCGACCTGGAACGCGTCGTCGACCTTGATCGTCCCGGTCACATGCGTCCCGACCGTTGCCGTCGGCTTGATGTCGACTCCGATCTCGGCGCTGCATCCCGGCGGGAGCCAAGCCGGGCTGAAGTCGCCGAAGGACTCGCTTCCGTCATAGATCTGCCAGAGGTCTCCCGACTCCGTCGTGACGGTCGGGTCGAACGCCGGCGTATGCGCCGTGGCAGATGCCGTAGCCGTGGTCGACGTTGCGCCGGAGCTGTCGTACGGCCCGAACTCGCTCGGATTCATGTACCACAGGCCAGGTGCGACCTCGCCGCCCGTGGGCGTGAACTCGAGGCTCGCACTGTCGCCGGACTGCGACTCCACGACTCCCGTAGCCGCCACGTTCGGCGACAGATCCGGGTCTCCGAAGTACGGGCCGGTGTCGTACGTCACCGGCAGCGTGCTCGAGAGCGACGAGTCGATCTCGGTCGTGTCCGGTGGCACCTCCCAGAGCGGGGTGAAGAAGTCGGGCGGACCGACCGGCAGCGGGAAGTCGCTGCTCGGCGAGTTCCCGTTCTGGTCCAGCAACGGCAACGCCGTGTTCGTGTTCGTCCGTGGATCGAGGAAGATCGACTCGAACGCGTCGCTGTTGTTGTAGACGTCCACGTAGTAGATGTGGTCGGTGTTCTGCGTCAGGTGCGTGGTCCCCGTCGGCAGATTGTTCTCGAGCTCCACCTGGTTGAAGGAGACGTACCCCTCGAAGTACGAGTAGATCGCGTCGCCCGAGACCGGCTGCAGGTAGTCGAGGACGATCTGCCACTGGCCCTTCTCGGGGTTGTCCTTGTACACGTCGAGACACTCGGTGGGGAAGTCCTCCCCCGGCTCCCCGCCGTAGAGCGTGTAGTTCGACGAGGACGCGACCGCCTGACCCTCCGGGCTGACGAGGTAGCCGATCACCGCGTTGTAGTAGTCCTCGAAGCAGACTTCGACTTCTACGTCGTGCCTCCCTTGCGGCACGTTGAACGCGTACGTGTTCGACTGGGCGGGGTTCGGGAAGCTTCTCCCGTTGCCACCGGTGACCGTGCCGAAGAAGTCACCGCCCGTCGGAACGAGCGTGCGGACGACGACCGGAATCGTCGACGTGCCGTACGCGCTCCGCACGACGATCGACTGCGCGGCGTCACCCGGGTCGTACGGGCTTCTCATCCTGAACACCGCCGTTCCGGTGTGGCCCGGCGCGATGGTCAGCACGTTGGGCGTGACCGTCCCGGCCTGCCCGTAGATCCACGTGTCGGCCTCCCAGTCGATCTCTCCCTTGGCCGCCGAGTTGTTCTGCGTGTCGAAGAACACCGCGGTCCAGGTTCCGGGCGTCGGATTGGAGATCTGGATGTCGGCGTGGTCACCCACGCCCTGCGGCTGCGAGTAGCCCGCGTAGTTCCCGTTCGGGTCGTAGAGCGCGATCTTGACGACCGAGCCCTCTGTGTAAGGAGTCGAGGCCTGGAAGTCGAGCCGGTCCTTGTAGAGCGGCTCCTTCGGCACCGTGAAGGTCGTCTCGACGTACGCCTGGGTGAATCCGTTCTCCCGCGTGAACGTGTCCGTCGTCGGCGCCGTACCGTTGCAGTTCGAGCCGACGCCCGACAGATCCGAGTTGGTCGGGTTGAGGCAGACGTACCCGTTCGGATACGCGACCTCCTTGGTCAGCGTCCGGGTCGAGAGATTGACCTTCTGTGTCGACGCGCCGTTGTTCTGGATCGTGATCGTCTGGGCACCGAGGACGTTCTCCGGCTGCGTGATGTCGACCTGGTTCGGGCTCAGCAGGAGAGAGCCGATCGGCGAGTGGGTCGAGCTGTTGATCGAGGAGGCCTCGTTGACGGCCGCCTGGATGTTGAGCAGGCCGGCACCCTGCTGCTCGGCCGGGGAAGAGATGTCCGTTGCCGTGCTCATCAGGATCTGCTTGATGAGCGCCGGCGACGGGTTCGACCCGTGGTGCGTTTCCTCGTAGGCCTGGATGACGTCGGCAGCAGCGCCCGAGGTCAGCGGAGCGGACTCGCTCGTCCCGCCCTCCAGGAGGATGCCCGAGTTATTGCCGTTGTCGTCCTTGCAACCCGCTGCGGGATACGGATCGTTCGTGCTGCAGTCGATCCAGTTGAGGTCGCCCGGTGCGACGAGGTCGACCGTGGCGCCTCCCTGGGAGAACCCGCCCGACGACAGGCTCGAGATGTTGCTGTCGAGCCAGTTGCCGTTCGAGGCGTTCGGGTCCGACGCGTTGATTCCGCCGAACGTGTCCTGCAGATAGCTGCGGAACGTAGTCGTCGCTCCGACGCTGATCAGCTTCGGATCGGTGGACGGCGAGCCCAGCGTGCTGGACACGCCGGCATCCCCGGAGCTGACGACGACCGTGACGCCTGCCGCGACGGCATCGTCATCCGCGATGCGCGTGGCGTCGAGGGCCGTGTCGGGGAAGTTGTTCGAGCCGAACGACTCGTTGAGCACCTGGATGCCGTTGTTGACGGCGTAGTCGATCGCCTGGATGAAGTTCGACGTCGTCGTGGCGTAGTCGTTCGAGAACACGTCGAGGCCCGTGACGGTCGCGCCCGGCGCGTCGCCGGTGACCGTGATGTCACAGTTCGACGGCAGCGGGTTGCTCGAGTTGACGAAGTCGCTGAGGTTCCACGTGTCGTTGCCCTGGGACGCGATCGAGCTCGCGTCGAGGAACGACTCGATCGAGGCTCCGCCGCCCTGGTCGTCCGGGGACGGATCGCCGGTGAAGTTCACGTCGGTGACCACCGGGTCGCCGGGGCCGAAGTCGGTGGAGGCGTAGGCCGGGTTCCGCTGGAAGTCGTCGATCGTCGTGTCGATCGAACCGGCGATGTAGGCGACCTTGACCCCGGCTCCGTCGTAGGCGTTCGTCAGCGGAGCGTTGATCACGCTCAAAGCTTCCGGGTCCTGCTCCGGCGACTCGGACGTGCCGCACGGGCCGGCCGACGGGGGCGAAGCGAGCTTCGGGGCCTTCTTCGCAAGCCGCGGCACGGCGAACGACGCCGTTCCGGCCGTCGCGTACGGCAGCGAAGCCTGGATCTGCGCGTTCGGGAACACTGCCTGGACGGACGGATTCGCCTTCAGCACCGCTTCCTGAGCCTGGCTGATAGTCGCGGTGACGAAGGGAATCGCCTTTCCGGTCACGATGTGCGAGGCGCCGGAAGAGAGCAGCTGCTGAACGAGGCGCGACTCCTGCGCGCGCCTCGCAGTCGTGCGAGCCGCCGAGTGTGCGCTAAGACCAGCGCCGTGATCCTTGAGCAGGATGACGACACTGTTCACGTTTCCGCTCGCGAGCGAGACGTTGGATGTCTTGCCGGCGGCTCCCGATGCGGAAGCAACGCCGATCGCGATCGCGATCGCGACTATGACCAGCGACAACGCACCGGAGCGCGTCGCAATCCGCTGGATTGGCCCCTTCTTCAGCATGTTCCCTCCCACAAATGATTTACCCGGTAAACCTGCCGTCCTGAGACCCCAGGACTCTGCGTGAGCCTACAACGGAATGCGCATTTCGTATAGGCCTGCGCCGGGGAGGGCTCGTCAGCGCGGTTTCCCCTCGGGAAACCGCTCCAGACCGTCGTCGGGGATCGGCTCCCAGTCGCAGGCGTAGGCGACGAATGTCCGCCACTGCGGACGGATGTCGTGGCCCGGGTCGAAGAGCCCGAGCCGGACGCTTCCGACTTCTCCCGTGTCCGGGTACTTGCTCCAGAGCGCGCTGCCGCAGACGGCGCAGAAGCACTTCGGCCAGCCGTCCGCGGGCGCGTACTCGCGTACGAGATCCTCGCCGGCGAGCAGCCGGAACGAGCCCGGTGCGAGGCGCGCCTGGGCCGACGCCGCCGTGCCGGTGCGCCGCTGGCAGCGGGTGCAGTGGCAATACCCGGCGCTCAGCGGCTCTTCCGTCACCTCGAAGCGCACTCCTCCGCACATGCAATGGCCCGTGTACGTCATGGCCGAACCGTATCCAGCTACGCTCGCCGCATGAGCCAGATCGAGAAATCGGAGCAGGAGTGGCGCCAGGAGCTGACGCCCGAGCAGTACCGCGTCCTCCGCGAGAAGGGAACGGAGGCGCCGTTCAGCGGCGAGTACGACCACACCTTCGAGCCCGGGACGTACCGCTGCGCCGGCTGCGGCGCCGAGCTGTTCGACTCCGACGCGAAGTACGACTCCGGCTGCGGCTGGCCTGCGTTCTACGCCCCCGCAGTCGAGGACGCGATCGACGAGGAGTCGGACACGACGTTCGGAATGGTGCGCACCGAGGTGATGTGCGCGAAGTGCGGCGGCCACCTCGGCCACGTCTTCCCCGACGGCCCGCGCCCGACCGGGCTCCGCTACTGCATCAACTCGGCCGCGCTCAAGCTCGACGAGCGCTAGGCCGTCCCAGGAACGGCCTACTCGGCGGCGGTACTCTCCGCGAATCGGGCGGTTAGCTCAGCTGGGAGAGCGCCTGGTTTACACCCAGGAGGTCGGCGGTTCGACCCCGTCACCGCCCATCGCGGAGCGATCATTGGTGCAACCATTCGAGTGATGGACGAAGCGAGCAAGCTCGAGCACGAGATCGCGGAGGAGGTGGAGAAGGGCCTCCACCTGCACCACCATCTCGGCCCGCGGCGCGAGCGGGCGATGTTCGCGACGCTCGGCTTCTTCGTCGGGCTCGCGATCACGCGCGGGATCACGACGTGGCTCCACTACCACGGCGCCGGCGCGAACGGCGGGATCATCATCGACGGAGTCCACATCCACCATCTCGTCTTCGGGATCGTGGGGATGCTCCTCGTCGGCTACCTCTGGCTCCTGCTCTTCGCATTCGAGGAGCAGCCGAAGCGGCGCTGGTTCCGGCTCACCGCGCTCGCGTACGGAGTCTTCGCAGCGCTGATCCTCGACGAGTTCGCGCTGTGGCTCAACCTGCGCGACGTCTACTGGCAGCGGCAGGGGCGGGAAAGCGTCGAGGCGATCGCGATCTTCGCCGGGTTGCTCCTGTGGGCGGTGCTGATCTGGCCGTTCGCACGGGCGGTCTGGCATTACCTGCGGGGACACCCGCTCCCGCGGCGCGTCCTCTGATGGAAGCCGCGCAGGTCAGCCTCCTCCGCTGGCTGCGACGGCAGTTGCGGCAGCCGATCCCGGTGCGCGAGCACCTCGAAGCGGCAGTGGAGAACGACGACGTCGCCGAGGCGCGGCGTCTCCTCGCCGGCTTCGAGTTCAGCGACGCGCAGCGCCGTAACGTCGAGCAGCTCCTCGACGCGTGGGAACGGCAAATAGATCCGAATTGATCATTGCGCGCGAAGGAACTGCTGGCACTCTGAGAAGTGCTCGAGGCGCTCGGCTCCTGAGCGCTCCACGGCGCGGGGATTGGGGTCCGGCTCGATGCCGCAGTCGAGTCGGACGCCTCCCCGTCTAATAGAAGCCTTCGCGCTTCCGGTAGCGCTCGGCGCGCGCCTCCTCGTACTCCTCGACGTCGAGCTCCGGGTCGGCGACCGCGCGGAGGATCTCGCCCGACCGCGGCAGCTCGTCGCGCGAGACGTGCTTCTCCGGGTTCCAGAGCTCCGAGCGGAGCAGCGCCCTCGGGCATTGCGTGTACGCCTCCTCGACGGTGACGAGGAGCCCGAGCCGAGGCGCCTTTCCTTCGACGGTGCTGTCGGCGAGGAGCTCCGCGTCATCGACGATCCGGGCGCGGCCGTTGACGCGGAACGTGTCGTTCACGCCGGGAATGAGAAAGAGGAGCGCGATCCGGTCGTCCTCGAGGAGGTTCGTGAGCGTGTCGGCGAGCTTGTTCCCGGGCCGGTCGGGCAGGAGCAGCGTCCGCTCGTCGAGGATCCGAACGAAGCCGGCCGGGTCGCCGCGCGGCGAGACGTCGAGCCCGCCGTCCGGACGACCCGTGGCGACGACGACGAAGGGCGAGCGCTCGACGAACTGGCGCGTCAGCGGGTTGAGCCGGTCGGCGATCTTCGCCTTCACGAGCTCGGAGGGCTCGCCGAGCGCTTCCCTGAGCTGCGCCTCGTTCATGTGAATTTTGGCGGTCGCTTCTCGCGGACGGCGGCGACGCCTTCCCGGACGTCCGGCCCGGTCATGTCGAGGAACTCGAGCGCGAGCGACGCGTCGAAGATCCCGCCGGCGGCCTTCATCCATTCGTTGAGCGCGAGCTTCGTATGGGAGAGCGCCGACCGGGAGCCGGCCGCGAGGCGACGCGCGATCTCGAGCGCGCGCTCCTCGAGCTCCTCCTCGGGCACGCAGAGCGAGACCAAGCCGATCCGCTCGGCCTCGGCGCCGTCGACCTCCTCGCAGAGCAGGAGGTGGTACTTCGCCTTCGCCATCCCGCACAGGAGCGGCCAGACGATCGCCGCGTGGTCGCCCGCCGCGACGCCGAGCTTCGTGTGGCCGTCGACGATGCGCGCCTTCGGCGAGGCGATGGAGACGTCGGCGAGGAGCCCGACGACGAGCCCCGCGCCCACCGCCGGGCCCGTGATCGCGGAGACGATCGGCGTCGGGCAGGCGAGCATGTTGTAGACGAGGTCTCGGGCCTCGTGGAAGACGCGGCGGCGCGTCTCCTCGTCGTCGGCGATCGCGAGCACGAGGTCGAGGTCGCCGCCCGAGCTGAAGGCTCCGTCGGCGCCGCGGACGAGCACGGCCCGTGTCTCCTCGTCCTGCCCGACCGCCTGCCAGACCCGCGCGAGCTCGCCGTGCTGCGCCTCGCTGACCGCGTTGAGGCGGCCGGGGGCGCGAAGTGTGAGCCGGAGGATCCCCTCCTCGGGCCGGTCGAGATCGAGGTTCGGGAACTCCTTCTCGTACGGGTACGCCACGACGCAGATCCTACGGTCCGGCGGTACGCTCGCTGCTGAAGCGGGCCGGTAGCTCAGTTGGCTTAGAGCAGCGGACTTTTAATCCGAAGGTCGCAGGTTCGAGTCCTGCCCGGCCCATCTCAGAGCGCGCCCTCGTCCGGCACGTCGCGCAGCTTGCGGATCGGCGACGGCAGGAGGAAGGCCATCCCCGAGAGAGCGCCGACGGTCGCGATCCAGAGCGTCGTGTGCACGCCGATCGTGGCACCGAGCAGGCCGCCGAGCGCCGTCCCGACGGGGCGCACTCCGTAGTTCACGACCTGGAAGCCGCCCGAGACGCGTGCACGCACGGCCATCGGGATCGTCCCGGCCATCATCGCCCCGGCGAGGATGTCGAGCAGCATCAGGCCGATCCCCGAGAGCAGCTCGGCGACGAACAGGAAGAGGAGGACGAGCCAGTACGGGCCGCCTGCCGCCGGGATCAGGATCAGCGGCGCGGGGAAGCCGAAGCAGCCGAGAAGGAACGCGGGGCCGAGTCCGATCTTCCGCGCGATGGCGCCCGCGAAGTACGACGTGCCGAGCGTCCCGACCGCCGCAACGCCGAGCACGAGGCCCAGCGTCGCCGGCCGCACGTGGAGAAAGCGCGTCGTGTAGAGCACGAACAGCGCGAAGAACATGAAGTTGAACAGGTTGAGCGTGGCGACGCCGAGCAGCTCCGCCCGGATGATCGCGTTCCCGCGGATCCACTGGATCCCGGCCCAGACGCCGCCGCTCTCGCGCGACGCACCCGGCGGCTCCTCCACGTCGACCCGTCCGAGGAAGAGCGACGACCAGAAGAACGACGCCGCGTCGGCGGCGAGGGCGTACGGCCCGCGCAGCACCTGGACGAGCGTGCCGCCGAGACTGTTGCCGACGAGGAACGACGCGCCGCGCGTCCCGTTGATCAGCGAGTGAGCGGCGACGTAGTCCTCCCGCGGCACGATCGTCTGGAAGAAGCTGCCGACGGCGACCATGAAGACGACGCTGAAGCTGCCGAGGAGAAAGGCGACGACGTAGAGCTGCGTCCAGGTCAGGTCGCCGAGCGCGTACGCGATCGGGATCGTCGCGGTGAGGAGCCCGCGCGCGACGTCCGCGACGAGCATCGTCTGGCGCCGCCTTCCTCGGCGGTCGACCCAGACTCCCGCGTGCAACGAGAAGAAGAGGTTGGGCAGCAGATACGCCGTCGTCAGCGCACCCATCTGTCCCGCGCTCGCGTGCAGGGCGAGCACGGCGGTCAGCGGGAGGGCGATCGCCGTGATCTGGTCGCCCAGCAGCGAGACCGACTGCCCGACGAAGTAGCGGCGGAAGTTCACGTTCTCGCGGAGCAGCGGCGGGATGCGCATCTCCCGATGTTCCCAGAGGAGCCGCAGTTACGATCGGGGCATGCCGCTCGCCATCCGCCTCCTTGTCAGCTGGGCCGTCGACGCGCTTGCGCTGGCCGCGACCGCGTGGATCTTCAGCGGCGTCTCGGTGGGCGGCTCGGCGGGGACGCTGATCCTCGCGGCGCTCGTCTTCGGGCTGCTCAGCTCGTTCGTCAAGCCCGCGCTCAAGCTCGTCACCATCCCGCTCGCGCTCGTGACCTTCGGCATCGCGTGGTTCGCGGTCGCGATGTTCATCCTCTGGCTCACGAGCGCCATCGTCGGCGGCTTCGTCATCAACGGCTTCTGGACGCTCGTCGGCGCGACCGTGGTCGTCTGGGCCGTCGGCGCCGCCGCCGACCACTGGCTCTTCCCGAAACGCGTCAAGTGGCAGCGCATGGCGCGTTTCGTGCGCGCCTGAACGGAAAACACCGCCGACACATGCGGCCGGCTCCGCGGCGCACGGCGTGCGGGACGTCGTACTTGCCAACGGAGTCGGCCGCAGTCGTACCCTGCCCGGATGAAGCTCTTCCTGATCGTCCGGCACGGCCAGTCGCTGTTCAACGTCGACCACGTCGTGAACGGCGACCCGGCGCTCGACCGCGGTCTCTCGGAGCAGGGAATCGAGGAAGCACAGCGGCTCACGGGGCAGATCGCGGCGCTGCCGCTCGACCTGGTCGCCGTCTCCCCGTTCCCGCGCGCGCTCCAGACCGCGAACATCGCCCTCGGTTCGCGCGAGGTGCCGCACGTCGTCGACGACGACCTCGGCGACGTCCGGATCGGGGAGCTCGAAGGGCAGACGCTCGACGCGTATCGCGCGGCGCCGGCGCATACGAATCGCAAGAAGCGCTTCCCCGGCGGCGAGAGCCTCGACGAGGCCGCTCTGCGCTACGCCGGCGCGTGCGAGCGGCTGCTCGCGCGGGAGGAACGGACGATTCTCGTCGTCTGCCACGAGATTCCCGTCCGCTACCTCGCGAACGCCGCGGCGGGAAGCAACGAGCTGAACGGGCCGCTCAAGTACGTCGCGAACGCCACGCCGTACCTCTTCGACGACGACTCGCTGCGCCGCGCCGTGGCGCGGATCCGCGACCTCGCCGGCTAGCTGAGGGCCGCCAGGCCCTCAGAGCTACATCCCCATCCCCATCCCAGTCGGGATCGTGAGCCCCGGGATCGCGGACGGGTCGGCGAGCATCAGGACGCCGAGGACGAGCAGGACCCCCGCAGTCCCCCAGATCGCGACCCGGCGCCAGGGGACGATCTTCTCCGCCGCGATCAATCCCGCGACGAACGCCATCCAGCCGACGTTCATGATCCCGAGCGCGAACAGCGACCCCATGAGCGCCCAGCAGCACCCGACACACCAGGCGCCGTGCGCCGCCCCCATCCGGAGCGCCCCGGCCGTTCCGTCCCGCCACGAGCTGAGGAGGAAGCCGAGCGGGCTGCGGCACTTGCCGAGGCACGCGTCCTTGAACGGCGCCAGCTCGTACACGGCGGCGACGAGCAGCGTCCCGCCGGCGAGCCAGCGGCCGGCGCGCCCCCACTCCAGCACGCCTCCCGCGACGCGGCTCCCGGCGAGCGCGACACCGAAGACGAGCAGGCCGCCCGCCGCCCAGGTGACGAGGTAGCCGCCGGCGAACGCGAGCGGGGCGGCCGGGCGCCGCTGCCCCGCCATCCGCGCGTAGAGCGCGACCGTCGGCGCCACCGACGGGAACATCATCGCGCCCATCATCACGACCCATGCGCCGATGAAGAATCCGAGCGAGCCGAGTGCGGTCCAGGGGCCGGCGTCCATCCCCCTCATCCGGCCGATCGTCCACCACCAGCCGATCGTCGCGAGCCCGAAGAGGAGCGCGACGAGTCCGAGCCGCGTCCTCGCGGCTGCGAAGGCGGGCGCGAGCCCTCCAGGCGATGCCGTCGCGAGCACGGCTCAGGCGGCCCAGGCGAAGCTCGCGTGCGACACGCCGGTCTTGCCCTCGTACTCGATGCCGAACGCGTCGATCTTCGAGCGCTTCGCCTCGGCCATCGTCAGGTCCGGCGCGACCGGATGGAAGGCGCCGTCGAAGCGGACAGTGTGTCCGTCCTCGACACCGAACGGGACGATGTCCTCGATCTCGAAGTCGATCGCGTCGGAGACCCGCACGCTGTGGCGGACGCCGTCGTGGTCGATCTCGATCGCGGCCGGCTGAACGCCGAGCACCTCGCCGACGAGCGGTGCGATGCCCTCCATCGGCCCTCCGAGCTGGCCCGTGAAGACCTTGACGAGCTTGTCCGCCTGCTCCTCGCTTGCGTTCGCGTCGACGAACGCGCCGAGCTTCCAGCCGCCCTCGGTCATGACCTTGGGCGAATCGATGATGGCGACGAACTTCAGGCCGCTGACGTCCGTGCCCTCGATCTCTCCCTGCTCGATGTCGAAGCAGAGCGTGGCGCGGCAGTAGTCATACGTGGCGCCGTGATCGAACGTGAGGTTGCACGGGCACATCAGCTCGCAGGAGCACGTCTCGACGTAACGACCGCTGAGATTCCACGACATTGCGCGTCCCCCTGAGTGGATTGTGTGCGGATTCTCTCGATCTCCCCGTCCGAAAGTCAACAGCGGCGCTGGTAGCTTCGCGCCAATGACCGCCGCCGAGACGCTCGAGCTGCTCGACTGGAAGCGGACGGTGTCCGCCCTCTACGCCGACGTGCGCGCGGCGAGCGACCCGGAGGACGCATGGCGGCGCTGGCGCGCGACCCGCGACGAGCTCTTCCGCAGCCATCCCCAGTCGCCGCAGCCCGGCTACAGCGGCCTCGCCTACTACGACTACGACCCGGCCGCGCGCGTCCTCGCCGAGCTCGAGGACGTCGCTGCCGCACCCGCGGCGATCGAGACGAGCGGCCCCGAGCCCATGCTCTTCACGCCGTTCGCGCGGGCGCACTTCGAGCTGCGCGGCGAGCCGCTGGCGCTGGAGCTCGACTGGCTCGCGAGCTACGGCGGCGGCGTCTTCCTCTGTTTCCGCGACGCCACGAGCGGGACGGAGACGTACGGCGGCGGCCGTTATCTCCTCGACACGGTGAAAGGCGCCGATCTCGGGGAAGAGGACGGAAGACTCGTGCTCGACTTCAACTTCGCCTACAACCCCTCCTGCTCGTACGACCCGGGCTGGGTCTGTCCGCTCGCGCCGCCGGCGAACCGGCTTCCCGTCGCGGTGCGGGCGGGAGAAAGGCACGCGGCGTGAGCGATCTCTCCTCGCTGCGCGCCGAGATCGAGACGCTCGACCGGCAGCTGCTCGAGACGCTGAACCGGCGGCTCGAGCTCGTCGCGGCCGTGCGGCGCCACAAGGACGAGGCCGGCGAGCGCTGGATCGACCCCGAGCGCGAGGCGGAGCTGTTGAAGACGCTCGTCGAGGCGAACGCCGGGCCGCTGTCGGAGCGCGGCGTGCGTGCGATCTTCTCGGCCATCCTCGACGTGCTCAAGCAGGAGATCGCCGCCGAGCGTCCGGCGCGCCCCGGGGAGGCGAAGCGGGCGCCGGCGCGTGCCGTCGAGCGGATCGCGGTGATCGGCACCGGGCTCGTCGGCACGTCGATCGCGCTCGCGGCCCGCCGCAGCGGCACGACGGTTCGAGGCTTCGACGCCGACCCGGCGACGCTCGAGCGCGCAGCGGCGCTCGGTTCGTTCGCCGGCGCGGCTTCGCTCGCCGAGGCCGTGGCGGACGCCGAGCTCGTCGTCGTCGCGGTGCCGGCCGGCACGGCTCCCGCGGTGGTCGGCGAGGTCCTCGCGACCGCCGCGCCGGAGACGGTGGTCACAGACGTCGCCTCGACCAAGCGGACGCTCGCGGCGATCGAGGACGCCCGCTTCGTTCCCGGCCATCCCGTCGCCGGCGGCGCGACCGGCGGTCCCGCCCGCGCCGCGGCGGACCTCTTCGACGCCGCGACGTGGTTCCTCACGCCGACGCCGGCGAGCGCGCCGGCAAGCGTCTCGCTCGTCGAGGGCTTCGTCTCGTCCCTCGGTGCGCGGGCCGTCCGCACCGGCGCCGACGCCCACGATCGCCTGCTCGCCCTCACCAGCCATCTCCCCCACGCGCTTGCGAACGTCCTCATGCTCCGCGTCGCCGACGCGGCGGAGACGGACGACGCGCCGCTGGCCTTCGCGAGCGCCTCGTTGCGGGAGATGACCCGGCTCGCGGGTGCGAACGCCGCGATCTGGAGCGACATCTTCCTCGCCAACGCCGACGAGATCGCGAACGCGATCGGCGGGTTCCGCGCGACGCTCGACGAGCTCGAGGCGGCGCTGCAGGCCGGCGACCGGCACGCGATCGAGCGGTCGATCGCCGCCGCCGCGGCCGCGCGCGAGCGGCTCGAATCGTTCGCCTATCGCACCGAACCGGCTCAGCTGAACCGGATCCGCGTCCGCGTCCCCGACCGGCCCGGCGTCCTCGCCCGAATCACGCAGGTCCTCGGCGCGGCGGGAATCAACATCGAGGACTTCGAGCTCCGCCACGTCTCGCCGGAGTACGGCGGCGTGCTCGTGATCCTCGTCGCAGGCGCGGACAACGCCGCGAAGGCCCGCGAGCTCCTGCGGCGCGAGGGTCTCGCTGCCGCGTAGCTCGCGAGAGCTTTGCTCTCGCTCGCTGGGAAACGGAACTCGGGCGCGGCCGCCCTGGCGCCGTGAGGCTTCAAGCCTCTGAACCAAAGAGCGGCGAAGGGCCGGAGGCTAAGACTTCGCGCAGCGGGGCTTAGCCGCAGGCCGCACTGCGCTCGCGCCGGCCTCCGCCGCGCGCGGGCGCACGGGGCAGGCATCCCATCGAGAGCATCACCAGCTCGAACAGCACGGAGCGGGACGGAAACCCCGCTTTCCGGCCCGCGCCGTTCCTCACTCGCCGCTGAGCAAGGCAACGCCTTGCTCAGCCTCGGCGACGCAGCGGTCGAACTCGGTGAAGGCGACGGCCCACGTCTCCGGGTTCCGCAGGTCGACGCCGAGCGGCTCCAGCAAGTCCTGCGGCGAGCGCGACGCGCCGCTCGCGAGGAACTCGAGATACGCCGGCGCGAACGACTCCGGATCCTCGCGGTACCGCGCAACGAGCGAGAACGCGACGAGGTGCGCGAACGAGTACGCGTACGTGTAGAAGCGGACGTGGATGAAGTGCGGGATATACGACCAGGCGAGCCGGTACCCGTCGGGCAGCTCGAGTGAGCCGGCGTAGTAGCGGCCGTTCTCCTCGAACCACGCCTCCGAGAGCCGCTCGCTCGTCAGCGCCTTGCCCTCGCCGCGGACGCCGTAGGCCCACTGCTCGAAGCGCGCCATCATCGTCTGGCGGAAGATCGCGGCGCACGCGGTCTCGGCGCGGTCGGCGAGCAGCATCGCGCGCGTCGACGGATCCTCCTCCGCCTGGATCAGCCGATCGACGGCGAGGAGCTGCGCGAACGTCGACGGCACCTCCGCGAGCGCGAGGCCGGCGTGGTACGAGCGGTACGCCTGCCGCTCGAGCGAGAGCGTCCCGTGCACCGCGTGGCCGAACTCGTGCGCAAGCGTCGAGACGTCGCCGAGCCGGTCGGTGTAGTTCATGAGGACGTACGGGGGGATCGCCTTCGAGACCGAGTGGCAGTACGCGCCGCCGGCCTTGCCGGCCCGAGGCTCCGCGTCAACGTGCCCGCGCTCGAGGCAGTCGCGGAAGATCTCGCCGAGGCGTGGCGCGAAATCGGTCAGCGACTCATCCACCATCTGCACGGCCTCGTCCCACTCGATCCGCCGGTCGCTGCCGACGGGCGCGTACTGATCCGCGAGCGCGAGCTTGTCGAGCCCGAGCACCTGGGCTTTGCGGACGAACCAGCGCCGGGCGAGGGGATAGTGCTCCTCGACGGCCCGCATCATCGACTCGACGACGTCCGCCGTTAGCTCGTTGCGGTGGTTCGTCGGCCACATCGGATCGAGGACGCCGCGCAGCCGGTCGACCCCGAGCCGGTCTCCGACGAGGGCGTCGTAGCAGGCGGCCTGCACGTCGACGACCGTCTCGAGCGCGTCGTAGAGCGTCTCGAGCGCCGCGATACGCAGATCGCGGTCGGGGTGGTGGACGTAGGAGAGGAGCCGGTCGATCGTGTGCGGCTCGACTCCCTCTCCCCCGTCGAAATCGACGCTCAGCGTCGCGAGCTCGCGTCCGTGCAGCGACTCCCAGGCCGAGATCGCGGGGCGGCGGGCGTTGAGCGCCTGCTCCTCGCCCTCGGAAAGGACGTACGGCTTCTCCTCCCGCGCGACGCGCAGACGGTGCGCGTACGGCGCGAGCGCGGGCGCGGCGAGCAGCGCCTCGGCCTCGGCGTCCTCGAGCGCGACCCAGTCGAGATCGACGAAGAGGAGGATGCTCTCGAGGTCCGCGGCCCGGTCCCGGGCGAGCGTCGCGAGGTCGTTCGTCTCCGCGTCGGTCGCGTCGGTGTGCTCGCGCGCGGTCGCGTAGAAGTGGACGCGCGAGATGTCCTGGGACAGCTCGTCGAGCTCGTCGAGCAGCTCGCGCAGACCCTCGGCCCCGGCCGAGCCCACGCTGCCGCGGCGCCGCTCGGCGAAATCACGGGCCCGCTCGAGCAGCTCGTCCCACTCGCGCCGGGCGGTCTCGGCATCCGGCTCGAGCTCACTGAGATCCCAGCGGATACCGGACGCGCTGAGGGAGGAACTCACCGCCACGGCGGGAGCGTACCGAGCGCTGCACCGCGTTGCGACACTCGAACTGATGCCCGCTCCGGCCGATTCCTCTTCGCTCGCCAGCGGGGTGCCCCCCGCTCGGTGACGGCGCGATTTGTGCCGCCGCCGAGCGAGGAGCTGCCCCTTCTGGGTGTGGAGGGAGGGAGCCGATCAAGTAAGCCGCCGGACCGTAAGACCGACCTGTGAGGGAGCGAAGAAGTCGGTGAGAACGCGAGTGCCGAATCTGTGCCAGCCTTGTCAAAGGTGGCGACTTATCCCCCAAAAGGGGGATGGGCAGTCTAGAGTGCCTCTGCTCAACTGGCCTCCACGCCGACAGCGAGCGGCCGCACAGGTACGACGGCCGCGCCCATCGACGGGGGTTCTCAACTTTCTTGCGGCATATCCGCTTCCTCATACCGTTGCTCGTTCTCGCGGCCGCCCTACTTGCGGTACTGATCAAGCCGCTGCCCACGCGGGCCGCGCTCGGCTCGAAGATCGCTCCGAAGAGGCACATGATCAAGCACCTCCGCAGCAGGCGGCGCCACCTCACAGCGGTGCCGCACGAGCTGCCGACGTTCGGGCACAAGATCGTGAGCTACGCGCGGCGCTTCCTCGGGACGCCGTACGTCTGGGGCGGCACCTCTCCCCGGTACGGGTTCGACTGCTCCGGCTTCGTCCGCTACGTCTACGGGCACTTCGGGATCGCGCTGCCGCACTCGAGCTTCGCCGACCTCTGGCGCGGCCGGCACATCGGCCGCCGTTATCTCAAGCCCGGCGACCTCGTCTTCTTCGACGGTGCGAGCCACGTCGGGATCTACGTCGGCAGCGACAGGATGATCGACGCTCCGCACACCGGCTCGGTCGTCCGGATCTCGACGATGAACGGCTGGTACGGCGAGACGTACGACGGCGCCAGGCGCCTCGGGCCGGCCCCGCGCTAGCTGATCTTCTCGGCCATCGCGCTGAGCAGCTTCCACGCGATCGTGGAGTTGCTCTCGACGAGCGGCCGGAATTCCCACGCCGTCATGCCGTAGCAGAGCATGTCCGTCTGCGCGGTGATCGTCGCCGTGCGCGGCGAGTCGTTGAGGAGCGCGATCTCGCCGAAGTAGTCGCCGGGGCCGATCATCCGCTTCGCCTCTCCGCCAACCGAGACTTCGGCCTCGCCTTCCTCGATCACGAAGAAGCCGGCGCCGCCGGTTCCTTCCTCGGTGACCGTGTCGCCCGCGCCGTAGCGACGCTCGCGCATCGCACTCGCGATCTGCTCGATCTCCTTGTTGTCGAGGCTCGCGAAGAGGGGCACTTTCTTCAGGGTGTCGGCAGCTGCGCTCATGGGCCGGAGTTATACAGAGGACGGCTTCTTTTTGCGAGATGCCCGGCGGTCCGGCGAGGATAGGCGGATGCGGCTCCACGTTGTCGGCTGTTCTCCTGCCTGGCCCAACCCGGGCGGCGCCCAATCGGGGTACCTCGTCGAGGAGGACGGGCGGCGCCTGCTGCTCGACTGCGGGCCGGGCGTCCTGCCGCGCCTGCGCCAGGCGGAGCCGTGGCCGCGCATCGACGCGATCGTGATCACGCACTTCCATCTCGACCACTGGGGCGACCTCGTCCCCTGGGCCTTCGGCGGGCTCTTCGGAGCGGGCCGCGACGTGCAGGCGCCGCAGCTCTGGCTGCCGCACGGTGGCCGCGAGACGCTCCACGGGCTCGATCCGGTCCTGTACGCGAACGCGATCCTCGAGCTCTTCGACGTGCACGAGTACGAGGAGGAGTCGGCATTCAGCGCTGCGGGCTTCGAGGTCGTCGGATACCGGATGCTCCACTACGCGCTCGAGAGCTACGGGCTGCGCGTGATGGACGGCGACCGGACGCTCGCGTACAGCGCCGACTCGGCCCCCTGTCCGGGTCTTGTCGACCTCGCTCGCGACGCGGATCTCTTCCTCTGCGAGGCGACGCTGTCGCAGCCCGAGCAGGGAATCCGCGGCCATCTCACGGCCGACGAAGCACTCGCGGCCCACGCCGAGGCCGGCGCGCAGCGTCTCGTCGTCATCCACCGCCCGTATGAGCTGTCGCTCCCCGACGGGATCGAGCGCGCCCACGACGGGCTCGAGCTCGAGGTCTAGTCCGGAAGACGGAAAGCCGTCTCGCCGAGGAGGCGGTAGCCCTCGACGGACGGATGGTCGCCGTCGTCGCTCCACTCGAAGCCGGCACGCGCGAGCGTGTCGTGAAACGGGAGGAGCGTTACGCCGTGGATCGCGTGGACGAGGTCGTTGAGACGCGCGATCTCGCGGGCCGCGCGCGCGTCGCCCGCCGGCCACGGCAGGACGTCCGCGACCGCGAGCCTCAGCCCGGCCTCGCGCCCGCGCGCGAGCAGCGCCTCGAGATTCCGCGCCGCGCGCTCGACGGGCCGGCGCTGCACCACGTCGTTGATCCCGCCCTGCACGACGAGCACGTCCGCGCCGTCGAGGACGAGCTCGAGGCGGCGCGCGATCTGGTCCGTGCGCTCGCCGTAGACCGCCGACGTCCTGAACTCGAGGCTCGGGTCCGCCTGCGCCGCCCACCACTGCCACTGGCTCCGCTCGTCGGGTGACGGAATCCGTGCCAGGACGCGCGGGTCCGGATCCCAGAGCGGCGAGCCCGCCGAGATCGAGTCGCCGACGACCGCGACGACGGTCACGGATCAGTCGTCGCGCGGTGCGAGCTCGACGACGAGATCGCACTGGAGGGCTTCGGCGATGCGGAGCAGCGTGTCTATCCGCGGCGGCCGGCCGCCGCGCTCGAGGCGCGCGATCGCCGACTGCGTCGTTCCGACGAGCTCCGCGAGCTCGCGCTGGGAGAGGCCCATCGCGCCCCGCCGCTCGGCGACCCGATCGGCGATCTGCGCGAAGAACCAGCCGCGGTCGCGAGTGGCGATCCGCTCGTGGAGCCGTTCGACCGGCCCTTTCGCCTCTGCGAGCGGCTTCTTCGCTGCCATCTCCGGAATGCTATGCGGCAAGGACCGGATCGCCTACGCGAACCCGGCCGGGCTCGACGACGTCGCAGTAGACGCCGAACGGAAGGGGCTCGGTCACGCCGTCGCGTCGATAGCCGGCGAGGACGTCGAGCGTGGGGAACGCGAACTCGCCCGTCTCGGGATTCCTCGTCGTGACGACGCAGCGACCGACGTCGCCGAGCGGCGCGAGCACCGCCTCGCCGACCCGGACCCGGCCGCCGATCCAGCTGTCCTCCTCGTGCGCAGCGACACCGTCGATCTCGAACAGCATCCGGAACTGGCGCCCGTCGGGACGCTCCGCCGCGCCCGCCGCCTCGCGCAGCCGCTCGAGCGACGCGCGGGAGACGACCGTCGCCCAGCCGCCGCGGTCGGCGCCGCGGTCGGCCGCTCCGCCCTCGGACCAGAGCAGCGTGAGCGGCTCGCCTGCAAGCTCGGAGATCGCCTCCTGCCACGGGCCCGGGACGGCCCGCGAAGGATGCGGCTCGCCGTACAGCACGGCTGGAACCCGCTCGCCGGGCTCGACGACTCCCTCGACGGTCTCGCCGCCGGGCAGCGCAAGCGAGAGCCGGCGCGTCGACTCGTCCCACTCCGGCCGGATGGTCATCAGCTGCGGGAAGCGCTTGCCGTTCGCGAGCCGCCCGTCGCCGTCGAGCAGCCAGAGGCGGCGGTCGCCGGCAACGCCCGTCCGCGTGAGCTCGATCTCCTCGGGGTGGACGAGACCGAGCGCCTTCACCGGCGCAATCGAAATCCTCTCGACCCGACCCTCCACACCCCAACGCTATCTTCGGGCTCTGGAGCGTCGAGGCACAGCGGGTTCCCAGATAACGTCACGCCCGTGGAAACGGGGCTCGCGGGCAAGGGCGTGCTCGTCACCGGCGGCGCCGGCGGCATCGGCTCGGCCTGCGTGCGCGCCTTCGCCGCGGAGGGAGCGCGAGCCGTCGTCCACTACCGCACGAGCCGCGATCGCGCGGAGGAGCTCGCCGCCGAGGTCGACGGTGTCGCGGTGCAGGCGGACCTCACCGACGAGGCGCAGGTGGACGAGCTGTTCGCCCAGGCGGGCGAGCTCGAGGTCTGCGCAGCGGTGGCCGGGTTCTGGCCGCGGGAGGACGAGCCCGTCTGGAGCCTCCCGCTCGAGCGCTGGGAGGAAACGCTGCGCGCGAACCTCACTGCGACGTTTCTCACGGCGCGCGGCTTCCTCCGGATCGTCGAGCGCACCGGCCGCGGCAACATCGTCCTCGTCGGCTCGACCGCCGGACGCTTCGGCGAGGCGGGGCACGCCGACTATGCGGCCGCGAAGGCCGCGATCCAGGCCGGCCTCCTCCTCAGCCTGAAGAACGAGATCGTCCGGATCGCGCCCGGCGGCCGCGTCAACGCCGTCGCTCCGGGCTGGACGTACTCGCCGATGACGCGCGGCGAGCTCGATCCGGAGCTCGTCGAGCGGCTGAGCCGGACGATGGCGCTGCGCAAGGTCGCCGTCGCGGAGGACATCGCGCGGGCCGTCGTCGTCCTCGCCTCCGACGAGCTGTCGGGACACGTGACGGGCGAGCTCGTGACCGTGGCCGGCGGGATGGAGGGCCGAACCGTCCACGCGGACGCATGAGCAGATTCCTGGAGCGCCTGCTCGACGGCCCGCCCGTCGTCGCCGACGGCGGGATGGGCGCGCTGCTCGCGAGCGCCGTCCCCGGGCTGCGCTGCCCAGAGGAGGCGAACCTCCGCGCGCCGGAGAGCGTGCTCGAGGTGCATCTAGGCTTCATCCGCGCCGGCGCCGAGCTGATCGAGACGAACAGCTTCGGCGCGAACCGGGCGAAGCTCGCGCGCAACTTCCTCGCCGACGAGGCGGAGGCGATCAACGCAGCGGCGGTGCGCGTCGCGCGCGAGGCGCGAGAAGTGTCGGGCAGGGAAGTGTTCATCGCCGGCTCGATCGGGCCGCTCGGGGACACCGAGCTGCGCGGGCTCGATCCGACGGAGCTCTTCGCCGAGCAGGCGAGCGTGCTCGAGGGCCGCGGGGTCGACCTGTTCATGGTCGAGACGTTCTTCGAGCTCGACGCGCTCGAGACGGCGATCGCGGCGGTCCGTTCCGTCTCCTCCCTGCCCGTCGTCGCGCTCCTGACCTTCGACGCGGACGGCGAGACACTCGCGGGCGTGACGCCGGAGGACGCGGCGGCGCGCCTGCGGCCGCTCGGCCTCGCCGCCTTCGGCGCGAACCACGGCGCCGGGCCGGCCGCCGCACTGACCGCGCTCGCGCGGATGCAGGCGGGCGGCGACGACGCGCTCGCCGTGCTCCCGAACGTCGGTCTCGCGAGCATGTCCGGCCAGCGGATCGTCTTCCCGCACGCGACTCCCGCCTACTTCGGCGAGTTCGCGGCGCGGGCGCGCGAGCTCGGCGCGCGGCTGATCGGCGGCTGCTGCGGGACGACGCCGGCCCAGATCGAGGCGATCCGCGCGGCCGTCGACGAGGAGCGGCGGGCGAGCGGCTCGTTCCTCGTCCACCGGCGCCAGGAGGTGACCCTGCCGACGCCGTCCGAGGAGGAGACGCAGCTCGCGCGGCTCCTGCGGGAGGGCGAGTTCGTCGTCTCCGTCCAGGTCGATCCGCCGCTCGGCGCGAACCCGGAGGCCCTGATCGAGACCGCGCGGGCCGTCCGCGACTCCGGCCGCGCGCAGTTCGTCGACGTCAACGACAACCCGCGCGCGCGGGCGCGGATGAGCGGGATCATGGCGTCCGTCGCGATCGAGCGGTTCACGGGGGTGGAGACGATCCCGCACCTGACGCCGCGCGACATGACGATCACGGGGCTCGAGTCGGTCCTGCTCGGCGCGCACGCCGAGGGCGTCCGCAACATCCTCGCCGTCACGGGCGACCCGCCGGAGGCCGGCGACTACCCGGGCACGGGCGTCGTCTACGACGTCGACGCGATCGGGCTCACAGAGCTGATCGCGAAGCTCAACGCGGGCGAGGACTGGCACGGCCGGACGATCGACGCGCCGACGTCGTTCTTCCCCGGCGTCGCGGTCAACCCGACGGCCGACGATCTCGGGCTCGAGGAGGAGCGGTTCCACCGCAAGATCGCCGCGGGCGCGCGCTTCGCGATGACGCAGATCCTCTTCGACCTCGAGCCGCTCGAGGCGTTCAAGGAGCGGCTCGGCGGCTGGCCTGTGCCGGTGCTCGTCGGCGTCTGGCCGATCCGGACAACGGAGACGCTGATCCGCGTCCACAACGAGGTGCCCGGGATCGTCGTGCCCGAGCACGTGCAGGAGCGGTACCGAACGGCCGGCCCCGAGGCGCGCGCGGTCGGGCTCGAGCTCGGGCGGGAGCTGATCGACGCTGCGCGCGAGGTCGCGAACGGCGTCTATGTCATGGCGCCGTTTCGGCAGCCGCTCAACGTCGTCGAGCTGCTTCCGGAGAATTAGGGAGCGCAGCCGTCGGTCGAGACGGCCTGGGTTCCGGCGTGAGCGAGGTCGGCGCGGATGATCGAGGCGGGGACGGCGTAGCCGCCGCCCGAGCCGATCCGTGCAGCGAACGTCTCGGCCTCGACGGCGCCCGAGGTGTCGATGATCGGCCCGCCGGAGTCGCCGTGCTCGACGCGTCCCGCCACGGCGGTGATCGTGCGGCTCACCGGACCGTGGCCGAGCGCGTCCTGGGTGAACACCGTCGCGGTGCGGCCGACGCGGCCGGGAACCGCGGTCAGACCGCCGTCGAGCGGATAGCCGGCGATCACGACCGAGGAGCCGTCACGCGGCGTCGCGAACGCGAGCGGCCGCTCCGTGACGCCGGCGATGCGGAGGACGGCGACGTCGTTGCGGGAGTCGAAGACGACGACCTCCGCGGCGTAGGAGATCGGATCGCCGGGAATCTGGATGATCGTGTCCCGCTCGCCGGCGACGACGTGTGCCGCGGTGACGACGAGGTCGCCGGCCACGAACCAGCCGCTTCCCTCCACACCGACGCCGCATGCCGTTCCGAGCACCTTGACCACGCGCGTCAGCGAGTTGCGAATCGTCCGATTGCGCAGAACGCCGGTGGACGGAGGCAGCGCCGGCGCGGCCGGGCCGGCGATCGACGGGAACGGATCGATCCGGGCGAGCAAATTGAGGATCGTGCGCGGAGGCAGAGCCGAGTCGAGGTGCTGCACGATCCACGACCGCTGCACGTCCCGCGCGAACCGCGTCTGACCCGGCGTGAGCTGCGCGACCGCGGCGCCGACCCAGACGATCGCGAGGCCCGTCGCGGCGCCGAGGAGGAGGCCGCCGGCGGAGTCGATCATGCGGAGCGGCGTCATGCGCAGCCCGCCGCGGATGAACGAGCCGGCGAGCAGCGCCCCGACCTGGAGGATCGCCGCGCCGAGGATGGCGCCGACGAGTCCCGCCACCGGCGCCCAGACCGAGCTCGAGCCGCCGCTGAGAACGTACGGCGCGATCCGCGAACCCGCATACGCGCCTGCTACGAGCCCGACGAGCGAGAGGGCGCTGAGGATCAGACCGCGGCGCATCCCGGCGAGCGCCAGGAAAACGACGATCGCGAGCGCGACCCAGTCGACGAGCGTCACCGCGGGAGCGTAGTGGCCCGGCCGGTGCGCGAGCCCGGGGCTACACTGGCATTCGCCGCGGGGGCGTAGTTCAGTTGGTTAGAACGCCGGCCTGTCACGCCGGAGGTCGCGGGTTCGAGTCCCGTCGCTCCCGTTTCAAGTCCAAGGTCACTTCCGAAGGGCTGTTCCCGCTGGGCTCCGCGACCTCTTCGCTCACCGATCTATCTCCCGTTCGTCCTCGGCGGACTTCTCGACCAAGGGGGGATACTGGCTCGTTCGTTATCCTGCCCGATTACATGAATATTTCGGTGATTTGTATGACATTGCAGCCACCTTCGCGCATATGATGGTCTACTCCCCCAACTGGCCGAGGCTCAAGATCCCGCCGCTGTATCCGCGGAATGCTGCTCCGAAGTCGACGGTATTGCGTTTCGAAGGTCCGGGCGTAACTGCGTTTCTAATTCTTGCTGAGCCGTCGGACGACCATGTGATCGTACGAACCATTCTTTACGACGTCACCCGCGACAAGACAATCGAGCGCAGAGAGACCCCGGTGAAGGTCTCGTGGAGTCCTGTTGGATCGCGTGGTGGGAAACGGCCGTACTTTCATTGCCTGACCTGCCAGCGGAAGTGCACTGTCGTCTTCTTCGACATCGGTGATCCTGACCCCGTCTGCCGGACGTGCGCCGGCATTACGTACACAAGCCAGAACAAGAACCGGTACGAGCGGACGGAAGAGCGCCTGGCCGCCCTCCGGCGGAGGATCGGCTCTAGCCGAAACTTCCACCCGATCCCGCGTCGGCCGAAGGGCATGCATCGAAAGACGTACGACAGGCTCGTGGCCGAAATCTGGCGCCTGGAGGGCGAGTTGGTTGGTCTGCTCGATCGCCCGCAACAGCTACGGGCTCATACGGCCCGGACCTTCGCGCAGATGCGAGAGGACGCGGAGCGTGACCCCGACGAGGACATGGCCGACATCCGCCTCGAGTTCATCAACCTCTGGGAGGGGCAACAGCGCCAAGACGACGGGGCGGACTATGACCCCGATCGGGAGTACCTCTCCGGTGGTTGAGTTTCTCTTTTCGCTGAGCAGCCGCTCCGGATAGCGAACTTTCGTGCGCATGAATTGCCTCGGCTATCCCGATGAGATAAACTTCCGGAATTAGACAAATGGCCCGGCAGCGCGCCAACGCCCCGGGCCCGGCACAGGAGGCAGAGCTCCTATGCGAGGAGCATCATCGCGGTTGGTCCTGACGGCGGCGTCGACGTGCACGGCGGACGTCGGCGCCCCGTCCGGCACCAGCGTCAGCTGGCTGACGGTGCCGGCCGATCGCCGACTGGCCTCGCCTGCGATCGATGGTCGGGCGGAGATCACGTTCGCCGAGCTGGCCGAAGAGTGGCTCGAGCTGCGAATGAGCTCAGGCAGGCGCCCTCTGCGGGCGCGCACCGCAAGCGAGTATCGAAAGGCCCTTGACCTCGTCCTTCTGCCGCGTTTCGGCAGGCAGCCAGTACGGGGAATCGACGCCGAGAGAATCGCCGGCCTGATCCGCGATCTGGAGGGCGAGGGCCTGCACGCCATTGACGCGAGCCGAGCTAGGAGGCCTCTCTTGGAGCCAACGATCACGAACTACCTCAAGCCCCTGCAGGGGGTACTCAGGCTCGCCGTTCGTCGCCGCATCATCGCCGACAACCCGTTTGCACATCTCACCGACGACGACCGTCCGGCTGTCAGGAAGAAGAAGCAAGCACACGTTTGGTCTGACGAGCAGCTCAGCGCGCTGCTCGCTGCCTCACAGCGGCTCGCGCAGAAGCCGACCTCGTACTACGACTACACGCCGCTCCTGCGGCTCACGGCGCGGCTCGGTCTTCGGCTCGGCGAGGTGCTCGGCCTGCAGTGGACGGACTTCGACCGCGCTGGCGGGGTGCTCCATGTCCGTCGTCAATGGCTGCGCACCACCCAGTACGGGCCGACCAAGACCGACTCGGGCACCCGTACCATCCCACTGCCGCACGACCTGCAGAACGAGTTGGTCGAGCTCAGAGTTGCCAGCCGCTACTCGCGCGACGATGACCCGATCTTCGCGTCGCGTCGTGGCACGCCGCTCGGGCACCGGAACGTCGCGCAACGCGGCTTCGAACGAGCAGCTCGTGAAGCCGGAATCCGGGGGGTGTGCTTCCACGATTTGCGTCACGCGGCGGCGTCGCGGCTAATCGCCAAGGGCGTCGACCCCGTAACCGTCGCCGCGATTCTCGGGCACGGAGATCCGAACGTCACGCTTCGGGTGTACAGCCACGTGTTCGACCGAGATGAACGAGACGAGGCCGTGCGGCGAGCATTAACCGCGGGGACAACCTCGCGGGATGCCTTCGAGGGGATAGGGCCGTCATGAGCGAGCCGCGCGGCGACGGCGCCTACGACCCGCTGGTCGGCGTCCCAATAACCTGGCCGTCGGGTGTATTGCTCGAGCTGAGTTCGATGGAGGTGATGCAGTGATCGGGCTCTTGCGTCGGGCGTGGGATGACCGGCGCGACCGAATCCGCTTTGAGCGGGCGAAGGAGTTGTTCGCGGACTCGCTGGTCGAGGACGACGATGCGCCGACGATGATCTTCTCGATCTCGTCGAAGGAGCATCTGGCAGCGGTGAAGAAGGCGCTCGGGCTGGACGAGAACGATGCGTGATGACGATCCCGAGTCGGGCGTCGTCCTGTCGGATCCCGATCCGGACGACCCGACCGACATCAGGAACGCGCCGCCGCCGGGCTACGTCGTGAGCGCCGAGGATTTGGAGCGGTGGCGGCTGTGCGGGAAGCTCGCTGAGGCGATGTGGGCGTTGAACGTGCCAGATGAGCCGCTCGACAAAGTCTGGTATTGGACCTCGCTCAGGGCGTTCTACAGCTCTGATCTGCCGACCGGATCACCGGACTCCGCCGAGCCAGAACCGGGTTCAGCTCGCTGTCGCTCAGGCTTCCGTACTCGGCCATCACCTAGATAGGTGGCCCCAGCCGAACTTCTGTGACAGCAACAGTCACGTGCGCCAGTGCTCGGGAATGTCACCTGAACGGGCCAATCATCTGCGTGGTCGGCTGACTGCCTGACCGGGACCGGAAGAAGGGGGCGCTGCGGTCCGTCTTGACTGTATGGACAAGGCGGACCAAGATCGCATCTCTGTGACGGATCTGAAGACCGGCGTCGTCGTCGCCGGGTACCGCGTCGAGGCTGTGCTCGGTCAGGGCTCGATGGGGACGGTCTACTCGGCCCTCGACCTTGCGCTCGACCGGCGCGTGGCGCTGAAGGTGCTGACGCCGGAGTTGTCGCGCGACGAGCGCTTTCGCGAGCGGTTCCTCCGCGAGTCGAAGCTCGCGGCCTCGCTCGAGCATCCGCACATCGTCCCGATTCACTCGGCCGGCGAGGCGGACGGCGTCCTCTACCTGGCGATGCGCTACATCGAGGGCCGCGACCTCGCGAGCCTCCTCAAGGCGCTCGGCCGGCTCGATCCGGAGCGTGTGGCCGCAATCCTCGGACAGGTCGCCGCCGCGCTCGACGCCGCCCACGCGCGCGGGCTCGTCCACCGCGACGTGAAGCCGGCGAACATCCTCCTGACCCGTCACGACGGCAAGGACGACTACGCGTATCTCTGCGACTTCGGGCTCGCGAAGCACGCCTCGACCGTCTCGAGTCTGACCGGCAGCCGGGCGATCTTCGGAACGGTCGACTACCTCGCCCCGGAGCAGATCGAGGGGAAGCCGGTGGACGGGCGCGTTGACGTCTACGCCCTCGGCTGCGTCCTGTACGAGTGCCTGACGGGCGGCCCGCCGTTCGAGCGCGGCAACGAGCTCGCGTCGCTGCTCGCCCACGTGAACGATCCGATCCCGGCGCTCGCGGAGCGTCGCGCCGATCTTCCGGAGACGCTCGACGAGGTCGTTTCCGTCGCCCTTGCCAAGGACCGAGACCTCCGCTATGCGAGTTGCACCGAGCTCGTGGGGGCGGTGGAGGCAGCCCTGCGCGGCGAGGAGCCCGTGGCGCCGGAGCCAACGCGCTCGACGGCTGAGGCCGTGCGCACCTTCCTCTTCGCCGACGTGCGCGGCTACACCGCGTACACGCGGGAGTCGGGCGACGAGGCAGGCGCGGCGCTCGCGCAGCGGTTCGCGGCGATCGTCGAGGAGCTGTCGCCGCGCCACGCCGGCACGCTGCAGGAGCTGCGCGGGGACGAGGCGCTCGTCGTCTTCGACTCGGCGCGGCAGGCGCTCCGCTTCGCTCTTTCCCTGCAGGCGAAGGTGGCGGAGGAGGAGCTGCCCCGGCCAGTCGGGGTGGGACTCGACGCCGGTGAGGCGGTTCCGGTCGAGGGCGGCTACCGCGGCGGTGCGCTCAACCGCGCAGCACGGCTCTGCGCGCTGGCGCGGCCGGGCGAGGTGCTGGCCTCCGACGCGGTTCGCGAGCTCGCGGGCGCCACCGAGGGCGTCGCCTACGGCTTCCACCGCGTCGAGCGGCTGAAGGGATTCGAGAAGCCGGTCGGCGTCGTCGAGATCCATCCAGCCGAGAGGGCGCCGCAACGCGAGCTCGTCCGCCGGCTCAAGCGGGTGCTCGCCGGCCCGCGCCCGCGCAGGCGCCTGCTGGCCGCGCTGCCGATGGCAGCCGCCGCGGTCGTCGTTCCGCTCGTGCTCCTCGGCGGCGGATCGGCCTTCGCACCGGACACCGTGTCCCTGCTCAACGTCTCGACGCTCAAGCCGGCCGGCCGGATCTCGGGGCTCAGCGGCGTCCTCGCCATCTGGCAGCGGTCGGGGCAGGTCTGGGCGCTCGACACGAGCGGAGAGCTCGAGCGCCTCGATCCGAAGTCCGGCCAGCCGACGGTGCATGTCGCGGTCCCGTACGACGTCGGCTCGCTCGCGGTCGGCGCCGGCTCGTTGTGGGTGACCGACGCCGACAGCGACGCGGTCAACCGCTACGACCCGACGTATGGAACGCTGCAGCGGCGCATCTCGCTGCCGAGCCAGGGTCTCGGCTTCACCGGTGCGTACGGCGTCGTCTATACCGGCGGGTCGATCTGGGTGGGCTACGGCAAGTACCCGTTCCGGGTCGTGCGCATCGATCCGGCGACGAACCGGATCGTCAAGACCTTCAACTTCCCGGGCGCGGACGGCGTTCCGCTCCTCGCGGCCGGCGGCGGCTCCGTCTGGATCGCGACGACGGACAAGGCCAACATCTGGCGGATCGATCCGCGGATCGACCAGGTCGCGATGCACACGAAGCTTCACGGCGGACCGGTCGGTGACCTTGCAATCGCCGACGGATACGCCTGGCTGCCGGTGCAGGGCGACGCCGCGGTGTGGCAGGTCGACGCGAACGGCAATGTTCTGCGGAGCTTCCCCACCGGCCAGAACCCGATCTCGGCCGATGCCGGGGACGGCTACGTCTTCGTCGCGAACGAGGGATCGAACAGCGTCTCCCGCATCGATCCGGCGACGCAGACCGTCGACACCGTCGACCTCGCCCACGCCCCGGCCAGCGGCGCGGTCGTCGGGAACAGGGTCTGGGTCTGGCTCAATCCGACCGTGGGAGACGTGACGGCGGGGCTCGACCCGGGCGAGATCGCGCGGGTCGCGACGATCCTCAACCCGTACTTTGTGACCGACCCGGCGCTGTACTCCCAGGGGAACCTCCAGCTGCAGGAGGCGATCGGCGCCCGCCTCCTCCGCAACCCCGACGTCGCCCAGCCGGGAGGGGTCACCCTGCTTCCGGAGATCTCCGACCTGCCGACCGTTTCGCACGGCGGCAAGACGTACACGTTCCACATCCGGCCGGGCTACCGCTTCTCGCCGCCTTCGAACGCTCCGGTGACGGCCGCGGTGATGCGGTACTCGATCGAGCGGGCGCTGTCGCCGGGCTTCAGCGCCTCGCCCGCCTTCGGCTCGGCGTTCGTCAACGACCTCGTGGGGCTCGCCGCCTACAGGAGCGGCAAAGCCTCGCACGTGTCCGGGATCCAGGTGCACGGCGACGATCTCGTCTTCAACCTCGTCGCGGACGATCCGGACTTCCCTGCTCGCATCTCGGGGACGTCCTTCTCAGCCGTGCCGCTCGGCACGCCGGTGCGGCCGGCCGGGCTGAGCCAGCCGATTCCGTCAGCCGGCCCGTACTACCTCGCCGGAGGCGACTACTTCTCCGGCGGCAACACCCTCGTGCTGAAGCAGAACCCGAACTATCACGGACCGAGGCCGCACCGACTCCAAGCGATCGTGATCGACACGAACGCCGGCGCTCCCGTCGTGCAACAGGCGGCCGCAAACCGGACGGACTACGCGTGGACCGACTCGATGGTTCCCGCGAGCCTCGCGCCCGGCGGAGCCCTCGACCGCCGCTTCGGGCCCGGCAGCCCGGCCGCGAAGGCCGGCGACGAGCGCTACTTCGCACCGGTGACCTCCGGGAACCGCTTCCTCCTCTTCAACACCGAGAGCGGCCTGTTCCGCAGCGCGCGGCTCCGCCGGGCCGTGAACTACGCGCTCGACCGGCCGACTCTGGCCCAGGCGACGGGCGACCTGCCGTCGGCCGACTTCATCCCGCCCGGGATCCCGGGCACGGGCGGCGTGAACGGCCTCTATCCGCTCACAGGTCCCGATCTGGGCAAGGCGCGCCCCCTGGCCAAGGGCACGCACGGGACGGCCGTGCTGCTCGTCGGGAGCGCCGACAACTGCGCGTCGTGCGCGTCGGTCGCGGCGACGATCAAGGGAGATCTCGCCCCGCTCGGAATCGACGTCGTGCCGAAGGCTGTCGCATCGATCGGCCAGACGACAGCGGATCCCAAGTCGCGCTGGGACATGGTGCTCTGGAACTGGACCGACGACTACCCGGACCCGAGCGACTTCATCAACGGTCAGCTCGACGCCCGGCAGCCGCTGCACGGCCTCGTCTGGAGCGCGACGTGGACGCGCTACGACGATCAGCGCTTCCTGCGCGCGATGCGCGCCGCCTTCCGGATCCAGGGGCCTGGGCGGGCGGCCGCCTACCGCCGGCTCGACGCGCAGATGTTCCGCCAGTCGCCGCCCGCGGCGGTCTTCGCGACGGTGCGCGGGAGCCCGCAGCTCTTCTCCTCCCGCATCGGCTGCGAGGTCTTCCGCCCGCAGGACGACGGGCTCGTCGATCTTGCCGCGCTCTGCATCAAATAGAGCGCTGGTAGGCGCTGGGCGCGTGCTCGGGAATGTCACCCGAGGGTGGATCACCTCTGTGCCCGCCTGCGAGGACTAACCGATCGATTGGTAGTGGTCGACCGAACAGCTCTCGATCCGCTCTGCTTCCCGGGGGTCGGGGATCACCTCCTCTTCCCAGTGCTCTCCGGTCATGTTCTTCAACGCCTCGACGCTCTCCCAGATCGAGATCATCACAATCTCGTCACTGTTTCGCCCGATGCCTCGCCCGGTGAAGCGAGCGACAAGCCCCGGCTGACCATCAACGAATGGCACTGAGACGGTCTGCACCAGTTGGGCGAACTCGTCAGCCATTCCTTGCTTGGGCTGAGCGCGAAAGACACGGATCACCATCGGAGCCTCCTTTCGTCCGAACTCTGCGGCGCCCAGTACGCGAAACGCGACATGTCCACCGCGAAACAAGAACCTACGACACTGAGAGCTCCGCTGGCCGGCGATCCCACGCGCTAGAACTGACTCATGCCCCCTACGAGCTATGGCCACGATTTACGGGTCGACGCCCCGACGACGGGGCTCCTCCTCGCAGCCCGAGCGCCTGAGACTCGCTTTGACCAGTGCTCGGGAATGTCACCCGAGGGCGCGTCGAATGGTGGCTTCGGCGAGGAGTGGGAGCGGGTCGATCAAGTCGGAGGCTGCCGCTGAGTGGTCGAGCAGGAGGGGTATCTCTGTGCAGGCCAAGATGGTCCCCTCGACGCGGCGCTCGCGTAGTTCGCTCAGCGCCGACTCCGCGGCCAGTGCGGCTTGGTCGTCTAGGCGTCCTTCCATCACGCCCACGATCGCTTCGTCGAGGCTGCGGCGGCGCTCGCCGTCGATCGTCTCGATCTCCACTCCCGACGCTGAGAGCCGATCCGTGTAGACGAGAGGATCGCCGAATCCCAAGACGCCTACTCGCTGCCAGCCGAGCTCGGCCACCTGCTCGATCGCGAGATCGACCATGCTCAGCACCTCACAACCTGCGGCGGCCTCGATCTGCGCCTGGAAGACGTGGAGGAAGTTCGACGTGATCACGAGGAAATCCGCCACCCGGCCGAGCTCCGATGCCGCGGATAGGAACACAGCGCTCGGGCGGAGGGGCAACTCGGGTGCGCCGGCCGCGTTGGCAACGAACGGCACATCGCGGAAGTAGTAGACGAACATCGGCGGGTAGCCGCCGTTCGCATTTTGCGGAATCGACCGCTGCGCAACCCCGTGGACGAGCGCCTCGAACTGCATGGTCGCCTGCGGGCCGAGCCCGCCGAGCACGCCCACCGTCTTCATCCGCCGACCTTAACCCCGAAGATCGGAAACACAGATGCTCTCGGCTGGGCCAGTGCTCGGGAATGTCACTTGACGGGAGAGTAGGGTCAGGCGTTGTGAAGCCATACGTGCGAGACGACGATCCCCTCCTGGCTCCTCGTGCTCCTCGGCGGTTGTGCCCTGTAGCGAGGGGCTAGATGGTCTTTTCGCCACCGCCACCGCAACCGAGCGACGCCGAAGTGGAGGAGATGACCCGGGGTGGAGCGTCGCAGTGGGCGGCGCTGATCTTCGGTGGTGCGGCCCTGACCGTCGTCGTAGTCGTGCTTCGCCTGATCTTCTTGCGCTAGCCCGACGAGGAGACCGTGACCTCTGGCGATAGCGGCCGCCGCCTGGGCCAGTGCTCGGGAATGTCACCCACCCGAGGCGGCGGACTAGGTTCGCTCGCTTTCGATGGCGCGGCCGAGGCCGGCGTCGCGGGCTTTGATGATTGCTTCGGCTCGGTCGAGGACGTGGAGTTTGCTGAAGATGTTCGAGACGTGGTTGCGGACGGTCTTGGGGCTGAGCACGAGCCGTCGCGCGATTTCCGGATTGCCGCAACCCTGAGCGATCAGCTCGAGCACGTCTCGTTCGCGTGCCGTGAGTTGAGGGAACGCCCGGGTGGGGGCGCTCGGCGAAGCGGCGAAGTAGGCGATCAGTCGAGTCGCGACGGCCGCGCCGAAGATCGCCTCGCCCGCGGCGATGGTGCGGACGGCCCGGACGATTTGCTCGTTGTCTGCACCTTTGAGCAGGTAGCCGCGCGCGCCGGCGCGCATGGCGGCGAAGACGGAGTCGTCGTCCTCGAACATCGTCACGACGAGGACGCCTATGTGCGGGCTTTCCCGGACGATTTCTCGCGTGGCGTCGACGCCGTTCGTCGATGGCATCTGCAGGTCCATTACGACGACCTCGGGTTGCAGCTCGAGCGCGAGGGAGACGGCTTGCTCGCCGGTTTCGGCTTCGCCGACGACGACGATGCCCTCGTCCCCTTCGAGCGAGGCACGCAGCCCGCGCCGAAACAGGGGATGGTCGTCGGCGATGACGACGGCGACCGGGTCGCTCATTCGAGCTCGAGCGGGAGGAGGGCGCGGACGCGAGCGCCGGTGCCGGGTGTCGACTCGACTAGCAGTTCGCCTCCGACTTCGTCGGCGCGCTCACGCATCGAGACGAGGCCGACGCCCCAGGGGAGCGCGTCTCCGAGGCCGTTTCCGTTGTCGGCGACTTCGAGCTCGAGCCGGCCGTTGAGGGTCAGTTGCACCGTGCAGGTCGAGGCGTCGGAGTGCCGGACGACGTTTGTCAGTGCTTCGAGTGCGATCCGGTAGGCCGCGACCTCGACCGCCGCAGGAAGAGGAGGAAGCTCGGGCGCCTCCACAGAGATGTCAAGCGGCCGGCCCCTCATCGTCGCGGTGAGGCGCGTCGCCTGCTCGTGGATCGCGGCGACGAGGCCGAGCTGGTCGAGCACTGGCGGGCGCAGATCGTGCGCGATCCGGCGGATGTCGGCGATCGCGGCTTGCGATGCTTCGGCGACCGCGCGGAGGAGCGCCCGGGCGCGTTCCGGATCGCGATCGACGGCGCCGAGCGCGGCCTCCGCTTCGAGCGCGATACCGGCGAGCGAAGAGCCGAGCCCGTCGTGCAGGTCGCGGCGGAGACGCCTGCGTTCCTCCTCGCGCGCACTGACGAGCCTCTCGCGCGAGCGACGCAGATCCTCGGTGAGCCGGACGGAATGCACGACCACTCCCGCGTGGCGCGCGAGGTCGGTCAGCAGTCGCAGGTCCGCGCCGCCGAGCCGCTCTCCGGTGCGACGGGCCGCGACCACCAGCGTTCCGATCCGTTCACCGCGGTTCTCGAGCGGCACTCGGACGAGCTCGCCGCCCGGGTGGGCGCCGGCCGCAGACGTGATCCGTCGCTGTCCGGCCTCCTCGAACTCGATCGCGGCGTAGGGAAGCCGGAGCGCCTCCCGTACCGCTTCTACGATCGTCGGCAGGGCTTCGTCCGGGTCGAGCGCCTGTCCCAGCCGGTCGCCGAGCCGCCTGACCGCCCGGTGGGGGTCGTCCCGGTCGCCGTACATGAGCCTGTTGACTCGGCGCTGGACGAAGACGCGAAGGGGTTGCGCCGCGACAGCTACGGCGGCGACCGCGAGGATCGAGACGCCGAGGCGCGGCCCGGCCGCGGCCGTGCCGAGCAGGGCGACAAAGCCGAGATAGCCGGCGATCACGCCCCCGGTCAGAACGGCGTAGACGAGCGTCCTGTTGACGACGAGGTCGAGCTCGTAGAGGCGGTAGCGCAAGATCGCTAGGCCGGCGGCGGCGACGACAAACGCGAGACCGATCTCGAGCGGCCAGCCTCGCGAGCTGCCGCTGAGACTGTCGAGCGCGAATGTCCCGCCGACTGAGGCGAGGAAGACGACACCGGCGGCCGCGATCCAGCGCAACTGCTGGCGCTCGTCCCCCTCTGAGCGGCGGTATCGAACCACGAGCGAGGCGACGCAGAGCGCCACCGCCAGAAGCCAGACGCCGCCGAACGCATTCGCCAGCCCCTCTGGAACTACGCCGAGGGGATTCCGCACGCGCGAGAACTCGCTCAAAGGCCCAACGGCCAGCGACAGGCCCAGGAGCATCGCAACCAGCGACCCGACGGAGAGCCAGAGCACCGGCCGCCAACGCTGCGAAGGAAGCCGCCCTGTCGGAAAGAGCAAGAGCAGGAGCGTGCCCGCAAGCGGTGCGCTAAGAGTGGGCGACCACGAGGCGACCCAGGCGATCCAGCGGCCGTACGGCAGCGAGGACGGCTCGGCCAGCGCCCGGCTTGCGTAGCCGTCGCTCGCGCCGCTGATCGCCGTACCGAGCGCAGCCACCACCATCAACCAGCCGACCGGATTGCGCGGGAAGCGTCGAACGACGAGCGCGCCGAAGACCCCGAACGCCGCGAGCGCGCCGACCGACGCGACGACCTCCCCGACTCCGGCGGCCGAGACGGTCACGCCGCGTGAGCTAAGAATCCCTACAGCAGCGGGCTCGGCAGCCGCGAGGACGCAGGCGAGCGCGAACAACGCCCAGGCCGTTCTCGCTGACGCCGAGCTCGACATCCGGTCCGACCGCAATTCTCGCCCCTCCGGCCCTGCTGCGCTACCCGGTCAGGAGAGCCGCGGCTCGGTGACCGGAGCTGTCGACCGCCGCCGCTCCAGCAGCAGCGCACCGGCCGTCAGCAACGACCAGCCCGCAAGCCAGGCCGGCGTCTGCGGTCCCCCGCCCGTCTTGCCCCAGGCATGGATCGTGACACTCACCGCGCATGCAACCTGCGAAACCGCGGCGGCGAAACTCACCACTGCCGACCAGCGCGGCAGAACGCTCGACCGCCAGATCACCACCCCCAGGAGCAAAAGCATCGCGGCCAGCGGAAACCCGATCGCGCCCTCCGTCGCGAGGTTGAGATACCAGAGCGTCGCCGTTGCGCCTGTCGCGGCCGCCGGCGTCACCTGCACGAGCGCCACCCCCGAGACGAGACCGACCAGGTCGATCGCCGCCGCGATCACCGCGCAGGAGAGGAAACCACCCCTCGTCCAACTCCAACCCCCGTCGCCTGCGAGCAGCTCGTACAACACCAACACGAGCGACACGAGCAGCACCGCCGCCAGGCCCTGCATGAACAAGCCGCCGCTCAGGTTGTCCCTGTGCAGCGAGAGGTAACGAGCGATCGTCGCGCCCGAGGTGTTCTCCGACCACGCCCCCGGCGCGTTGTGGACGATCGAATAGCCCGACCACACAGCGGCCGGCGTGAAAACGAATGCGAGCAGCGCCGCCCACCGGCGCCGACGATCCTCTGCAAGCTTGAAAGGCATCTCGAGCCTCCCTCGTCGATGACACCTCCAGCGTCAAGGCCCGGTCGTCCCAGGCGCCAGAGGCAAACGTCCCGACCTCTTCAGGCCATGGCAAGGTGGGCTCGGCCAGTGCTCGGGAATGTGCCCCGAGTGAGATCGCAGATAGGCAAAGCTCTGTCGAAGCCGGTGTTTGCTCGATCAAGGGATTGCGTAGCAGCCCCGGTTGCCGCCACGATGTGGGGTGCGCTCCCGTACGGCGCTTTCGGCGGGGGGCGTCGCTACCGGTTCGCCGCAGGACCGTTGGGTTGACGCTTCCCCCGCCGTCTTTTCAGAACATGGCTCACCGCGCGCGTCGCGCAGCGGCTGAGCGTGCTCGCGAATCTCAGTCGACCGAGCGCGCGAAAGCGGCAATGAAGCGAACGGGCTAAGTGCGTAGATCGAGGAAGCCGCGCCGCCGGTGGCGTGCCCATCGGATACGCAGCATCTCGGAGATGCGTCGCAGCACCGGATTACGCTAACGCTGCTCGTGCCGGTCGCGCAAGCCGAAGGGCCGGAGCGATCTCTTGCCTGGGCCAGAGCTTCGTACGTGTCAGCGCGCCACGCGGTTGGCACCTCGCACGCCGACGCAACGTGGTGATCTCGTATCAGGGTGCCGTCGGCGGCACGGGCGCGGTCATCGCCCACATCTTGCTTACCGAACCTCGCTGAGCGACGCTGCGGTTCTCGATTGGGCACGTGCTCGGGAATGTCCCCTGAGACAGCGCCTGCCAGATACCGCGTCGGCGGCGTATAAAGGACACCATGAAGACCGCTCTCGCGACGGCGCTAGCTGTCGCGAGTCTCATCGTCGCCGGATGCGGATCTGGGGCTCCGAAGCCCGGTCCGTTTAGTTTCAAGGCCGGCACGACGGCGACCATCGCCAACGTCGCGACCGGGGCCACCGTCCGATGCATCGGGATCGAGACCGCTCCTGTCCCGCCGCCCGGACACGAAGTCGCTTACTCTCCCGACAACCCAGAGGCGTCGGGCACGATCGACTTGCTGCACATGCAGAACGGGTCGCTGGTCGTTTCCTGTAACCGCTAGCCCGGTCAGGACCAGGACGGCTCTCGGTTGGGCCAGTGCTCGTGAATGTCCCTTGAGCTAGTCCTAGACTCCCGACCGTGACGGTCGCCCGCTCGCTCGCGTTCGCCGCCGTGATTCTGTTGTGCATCGGCGCGGCGGGAGACTATCGATGGCCGAGGACACCCGTGCGGTTGAGGCCACCCTATTTTTCGTGGGTGCCCCTCGGCTCGGTGTGGTACTTCGTGTGGTCGACGCTGCTTCTCGTCGTAGCGACCGTCATCGTCTTCGGGGAGAGGCGAATCGCTCTCGGGTTTGTATTCGTCGGGTTGACCGCCGCGTCGGGTGGTCTATGGCTCTACCGGTATCGCGGCGGCCGCTAGAGCCGTCAGGACGAAGCACCGGGCTGGGCCAGTGCTCGGGGATGTCACTTGGACGGCCGGGATAGGGTCGGATGTGTGGCGGCTTTCCAAGAGGTAGACGGCGACTGGCTGCTCGAGGCAGACAACCTTCTGGTCACGGGGTTTGACGAACGGCTCGGGCGGCGTTTGAACGCGATCGACGGGGAGGAGCGGTGGGAGTTCTCCGTCAGCGACGAAGCTGCGACTGGTGTGAGCAGCGCGAGCCTGCGAAGCCTCGTCGGTCGGAAGATCTCTAAGGCAGTCGCGTTGGCGAGCGGCGAGCTTCGGCTGGAGGTCAGCGGGGCCGAGGTCCTTAGCTTCGGACCACGCGAAGGTGTCGAGGCCTGGCAGATCCGACGCGACGGCGAGTCTGTGCTGATCGCTGGGCCGACCGGCCGTGGCCTGATCGTCTTCTAGACGCAGCTTCGCTGCGGTACGGACAAGATGGCTGCCGAGCGGGCAGCGCTCGGGAATGTCTCCGGACTACTGCTAGCCGGTGCGACTCATGAGCTCGCGGTTCCTGTGGGCTGCCTCGGATGCGTTCCAGTACGTCTGCAGCACGCGCCAGAGCGTTAACGGCATCGTGATGAGGCCGTAGGCGAGCGCGCCGACGATGACCCAGCGCCAGAGACCGGGCAGGGAGTGCCAGAGCGTCGCGTCCGCGACCGCGATCGCGACGGCGATCCAGATGAAGTGCACGAGCCATGCCCAGGCGCGCCATCCGGTCGGCTTTGAGTTGGGCAAGACCCATCGGGGCCAGGTCCAGGTCTGCCGTTTCGCGTCGAGCGTTTCCGCCCAGGCGACGGCGAGTGCAGCGTCACGGGGATCGTGCACCTCGCGACCTCCCCGAACTGCGGCAACCACGTCCCTGCGCCGGTCACGCGGAAGCGCTCGCAGCTGCCTGCGGATCTCGCGCATCGGGACTGCGTGTTCGGTGGCCACTCGAGTAGCGCCCCGGATAGATCAGTAGATTGGGGTCGCGTGCGCTGGGGCTTGCACGCGTACCTGCTCGTTCCATTTGCTAATCGTCGTCCGCCCAGTGCCGCCTTGAGGGCCAGGAATAACGGCGGTCGCTTCGGCCGGGAGACGGGTGCCGCTCTTGGGGGCGTAGACCGCGTTAGTCACCGTGAGGCCCTCCTCCTGTGTCGTTCCGCGGACGCCGACGAGTTTCCTCCCAGCGAGGGTGGCGCTGACAAGGGCGAGATGCGCCTTCGGCACCAGATGGCTTGCGAAGGACGCGAATGTGACGTCCGCCGCGATAGACGCATAGGCCGACGATGAGTGCGATACGACGAGCCAGCGTCCGGCGTCGCGAGATGCCTGTGAAGCGGAGAGACCCATATAGGCGTGGAGGCCGAAACTGTCGCCGCGGAAGTACGCCCTCGAGTCGGCTACGAGCACAGTCACGTGGCCCGTCCGCCCACTCCGCACGATGGTGATGCGCTGGATCCCACGCCCGGCCGCAACATCACAGACCATCGACGTGCTGAAGCCGCGACCCGAGTCCGTTACCACGTAGTGAGCCGAGTCCTCGGCCGAAACCGCTTGGAGAATGGCTGCGCGCAGCGACTTGGGCGACGTAGTGGCGCCCGCAACGCCAACCGAGGTGGCGGCGCAGATAAGCACGAAAAGGAACGCTCCGACCCGACCCACGGCCGGGAGAGTAGCGCCACAACTCGGAGAATCGCCTGGGCCTAGGCCGGTGCTCGGGAATGTCACTTGAGTCGGACTCGCACATAGCTAGTAGCGAGAACCGAGCCGACGACCGGTCGAACCGGCGCGTCTCCGGCCTGCTCCGAAGTTTCGTTGCACCTTGTCCATTTCGGCCGGAGGGATCCAGGAGTGATCGTTGGCCCATTTCTCGCGCTTGCGGGCCTGCCGATCCTTCCGCCAGGCCCGGAGTCTCTCGAACATGGCCGTGAGTTTGCCCGACCCAAGGCCCATTTCAAGCGCGGCGCTTGCGCCGCGGCCTCACGCCGTAGTGACGACGGCCTGCGCCAGTGCTCGGGAATGTCACCCGCCGGGTGCGTGACAGATGCTCTTCCAGCTACTCCAGGCACCCCAACCCGATAGCGGTCCGCCCGGGCGTACAGCTTCCCTGGCGTCGAGGTGCGTATAGGCGCGGGGTCCGTGGGGAGTGCATCGGCCGATGTGTGACGCGCGGAGCTCTATGACGCCCGGCTTCGGGTAGAAGTTGCCGCCGGGGTGCTGGATGGTGGCTATGCCGCGGGCGTACGCGATCGGAGCGCCCCAACTGCGCCACTTCAGGTGCCGAGCGCCACCGCTGGGATCCCCGCCGTTGAAGATCACTCGTGGGTGCGCCGTGCCCCAGCCGATGCCGTATTGGACGACGTGCTTCTTCCCGAGAACGACCGGCATGTTCTTGGCGTTCGGCTTGTACCGCATTGCGTCGCCGAGTTGGGTACTGCAGCTAATGAGTGCCGTTCGGCGAGTGCAAGTGAAGCCGTAGAAGCGGTCGATCCCCATTCGTCTGGCCTCGACGACAGAAGAGCAGTAGCGGCTTTTACCTGGCGAGGTGCGTAGGGCGCAACGGGCGAGCGGTCCCCAGGAGAACAGGGAATCGGGGCCGTTCGCCGAGATCAGCCCGGGGGGCGGGGAGGCGTGCATCCCGCGCATGTAGCGGCGCGAGAAAGGCGACCAGCGGCGGACCCAGCGGTAGTCTTCGAATGGTCGAAAGGCGATCCGGGCGTCTTTGAGCCAAGCCGCTGTGCTGATTTGGTGCCGCCATCGGCCTACCTGGAGCTCAGCCGTACAGGCGAGTTGACCAGTTCCGAACGAGTGCGGGGCGCAACTCCAGTACCCGCCATGGAAGTGGTAACGGTGGTGGAGCGCTCGCCCGAACGCGGCGGTTGCGGCCGCCGGATCGGGCACGGATCGAAGGGGCGTGGCTCCGCCTGAAGGAGCCGTCAAACCGAGGAGTACAACCGCCCCAACGAGGCAGCTCAACCGAACGCCCATAGCGCTTTCATAGCGCTAGGCACGAGGATCGGCAACGGTAGTTCCGAGCAGGGCCTGGCCTGGGCCAGTGCTCGGGAATGTCCCCCGAGCGGTGGGATAGTGTCGATTCATGGGACGGCTGGCCCTCGGTCTGGGTGTGGTTGGAGTCGGTGCTTCGATCGCGTCTTTCGCTGTGGAGACCGCGACGAACTCCGGGCGATGGCAGTTAACGGCGATCTTTCGCGGGAGCGAAGTCCTGATCGTGCTGTCCGTGGCTGCTGCATTGGCCCTCGGGAGGAGACCAGGACGGACGGCTTTGCTCGCGCAAGTGGCAGCGGCAGCGACGGCTTTGGCGTTTGTGATCGTGGCCCTCGTAAAGCTGCACTCGGCATCGCCGCACATTGACTTCAGCGTCAACGCGCCTCTGAACTGGAGCTATGAGGCCGGAGTTGTCGGACTAGGTGCGCTGGCGTTCGGGCTGATAGGCCCTCGCGTTCGGACACCCGCGATAGGACCGGCGTTTGCGCTGACCGTCTTCGTAGCGGTCGGTTGTGCCGCATACGCGATCTACGGGGAGAGGGAGCCGAGGGTGGACGTGTGGTGGGCGGTTGCCCTTGCGATGGCAAACCTCGCGGGGTCGGCCGCGGCCAGGATGGAACGCCGCTAGCCAAGCCTTCCGTCGTTTCGGCCAGTGCTCGGGAGTGTCACCCGAACCATTCAGGCGGGAGTAGGGCGGGTTGAGGGCGGTGGTTAGCCGGGTAAGGCTTCGGTTGTGATCTACAAGCGGTACGGCCAGCCTTGGACCTTCCTGTTCGCGGCTGTCGCCATTGGGCTGTGGAGCTATTTCGGCGATCACGACGGCGCGGCCGGGTCTGTCGCTGCCGGAATTCTGTTCGGGGCTGCCATGTCTGCCCTCGCGGCTGCGGGTAACTGGTTCCGCGACCGGCGCGAGTGAAGGTCCTGCCGGATGGCCTAGCCGGGGCGGGGACTGACTTGTGCCAGTGCTCGGGAATGTCACCCGAGCAAATCGGTCAACTAGCGCGGACGTCGGCGGGCGGCGTAGACCGTAAGGCCGACGCCGAGCACAAAGCCGGCGACCGCCACGCCGATGGTCCCGAGCGCCAGCCGCCACGCCGACGCCGCACGTGGCCCATAGAAGATCAGGAAGATTGCCGCGAGCAGCGCCGCATTCTCGATCGCGTTGCGAAGCGGAGACTTTTCCCGCATCGAGAAGAACCGTCGGACGATTTCCGATGGCTGCTGCATCACGCGAGGGTATCGCTCCGGTGGGCGAGTGCTCGGGAATGTCACTCGAGCACCGATTAGAGTCAGCGCTGTGAGGCTCCCGTCCTGGCTGAAGTTTCCTCTGGGGAAGTTCGGCGATCCCTACGGGCGGTCTGCAGACCGACGCGCACTGATTGAGATCGACCTAGACGACAAGGAGCGATCCGAACGGGTCAGCGACGAGGCTCCGCGATCGCATCACCACAACACCAGACAACGCACGCAGTGACCCAAGCCTTGCCACGAGAGTGAGGTTACGGCTCGCCGATCCAACGTCCTCCGTATTTCCAGGAGGCTCCGTCGGCTGGGCCAGTGCTCGGGAGTGTTACCCGAACCGGGTTAGGCCATGGTCAGGTGAGGCCGCTGTCGAGGAACTGAACACGACTCGGGGCCGTAGGTGCGTTGCGATCGCCAGGGGAGCTGTAGCCGTGCTCCACGCACATAGCTAGCTAGTAGCGAGAACCGAGCCGACGGCGGGTCGAACCGGCGCGTCTCCGGCCTGCTCCGAAGTTTCGTTGCACCTTGTCCATTTCGGCCGGAGGGATCCAGGAGTGATCGTTGGCCCATTTCTCGAGCTTGCGTTTCCGCCGATCCTTCCGCCAGGCCCGGAGTTTCTCGAACATGGCCGTTAGTTTGCCCGATTCCAGGGTCATTTCAAGCGCGGGGCTAGACCGAACCGGTCCCCGCGCGGGCACGTACGTTGTCGTCCGCAGGTTGCCGGCTGGGCCAGTGCTCGGGAATGTCCCCCGACACGGGCGAGGGCGGACAGACAAGATGGCGGAGCAGTGCTCCGACTCCGAAAGCCGTCCGAGGGTTCGCTTCGCCAGGTGTTAGGCGCAGCAGAGAAAGCGGACTTGACCTATCTCGAGGTCGGCGCGACCCGGGCCGAGCGGATGCCTCCGGGATACCGACACGACCGATATGAAGCTCGCCTGGGCGAAGGGAAAGCAGTGTTCGACCGCGCCGCGTCGGCGCTACTGAGCTGGCGAGCCCAGACCAGCGCCGGCATCGAAGTCTTCCCCGAAGGGTCGCGAGTCGAGGAAGGCAGCACGGTGGTGCTGCTTCTGCGCGCCGGGTTGTGGGCGCCCGCGCCGTGTCGGGTGGTGTACATCGTTGAGGAGCCTGACAAGGCGGGCTTCGCCTACGGGACGCTCCCGGGGCATCCCGAGTGTGGCGAGGTCGCGTTCACTGTCTTGCGCGGGCATGCTGACGATGTCTGCGTCGTCGTGCGCTCGTTCTCGCGACGCGTCGATCCGCTCGCGCGGCTGGGCGCACCGCTCGCCCGCCTGGTGCAAACGCGCGTCACACGCCGATACATCAACGCACTGACCGAAGCTGCACACTCGGGCTAGCTCGCCGGGGTGGGAACGCTGGTCTGGGTCAGTGCTCGGGGATGTCACCCGAGCGGCAGGGCTGAGCCACTCTCCGTCTACCGCATGCGGATGATCGCCGCGCGAGCCTCACGGCGGTCGAAGGCGAGAAGCTAGCTCTGGTGTGAGGCGCGGTAGCGCTCGATCGCCTTCACGAGCACGTCGACGATGCCGGACTTTGGGCTACCGAGACCTGTTGATATGTC
>Ga0209579_10000420_pt1 | contig 44226 bp, 47 predicted proteins | sample Coa_R1_2_FD_187152 | JGI IMG/M metagenome (GOLD analysis project Ga0209579, IMG submission 187152) | Surface soil microbial communities from Centralia Pennsylvania, which are recovering from an underground coalmine fire - Coalmine... | ecosystem: Environmental > Terrestrial > Soil >...
ACGGATTCCCTGAGTGTCCCCGGAGAGGCCGCCCGGAAAGGCACGTTCTATGAGCATTGCACGCGGGCGATTGAGCGGGCTATTTCCTATGGAGCTCACGGATTGCCTCTCATTGGGTCCGGAGACTGGAACGACGGTATGAACCGGGTGGGAATCGCAGGAAAAGGAGAAAGCATCTGGCTGGGCTGGTTCCTCCACGTCGTCCTCAGTCAATTCGGAACTCTGGCGGAGCGTCGCCGGGACCTCGACCGAGCGGCTCGATATCGAAAGGAAGCCGATAGGCTTGCGGAGATGCTCGAACTGGCCTGGGACGGGGAGTGGTACCGCCGAGCCTACTTCGACGACGGAACGGCGATCGGGTCCCTTCACAGCGAGGAATGTAAAATCGACGCCATTGCCCAGTCCTGGGCCGTGATTTCCGGAGCCGCGCCGCACCGGAGGGCCGAGAGTGCCATGGACGCCGTGCGGACCCAGTTGATCCGCCGGGGCTCCGGCATCGTCCTTCTTCTCACTCCCCCTTGGGATCACTCATCCCAGGATCCCGGATATATCAAGGGATATGTGCCGGGGATTCGGGAGAACGGCGGGCAATACACTCAGGCCGCCTTGTGGACGGCGATGGCCATCGCCAAGTTGGGCGGCGGGGACGACGCCATGGAGTTGTTCCATATGCTGAATCCCGCCAATCGCACCCGCTCCGCAGCGGATGTCGAGAAATACAAGGTTGAACCCTATGTAATCGCCGCCGACGTGTATGCTCATCCCTTGCACCTCGGCCGGGGGGGGTGGACCTGGTATACGGGATCGGCCGGATGGGCTTACCGCGTGGGGTTGGAATCGCTCCTGGGCTTCACTCGTCGGGGTTCCGTGATTGCCCTGGATCCCTGCATTCCGTCAGTGTGGAAGAAGTTTTCGATCACGTGGCGGATCGACTCCACGGCCTACGAGATCGGCGTGGAGAATCCTGAAGGCTGTTGCCGGGGGGTGATCGCGGCTTGGCTGGACGGCCATCCGGTTCATCCTGCCGCAATTCCATTGATCCGGGATGGCCGTACCCATCAGGTACGGGCGCTTCTGGGAAAGAGTGGGTCCACCCAGGAAGCCTCTCCATCCGAGGCGGCGCAAATCGCTTTCCGAGGCGCCCATCCTTGAATGATCTCGCGCGACTCGAAGATTCCCGTTGTCCTTGTCCGCCCGGTTGACCTCCGTGACCGGACTTCGTCGCCGTCTAAGACCTACCGGAGAATCCTGAGCGCCACCGACGGCACCCCGCCGTCGACGGCTATGGTCACTCCGGTCCGGCAAATCGCCGCGGTGTTCGGATTCGAGGTCGTCGCCCTGCCTGTCTGGGACTCCCATATTCTGGACGGCGCCCCTCTGCAGGGGAGGAAGGCAGGTAGGCCGCTTTCCGCGGAAGCTGCCCTATCGTCGGAGGATGAAGTCACGGCCGGAGTGGCCCCGAAACTGGGTGCCCTCGGGTCTTCAGGTGCCCCGGGTGAGGCGCTAGGGGGAACCCGCCGAGGAGATCCTCGCTCACTGCCTCAAGGACATGGTCGATCTCATCGCGATGGTAACCCGCGAGCGCCGGGATCTCTCGCTCATGCTGGCTGGCTCACGGGTCGCGTGGCGGAACGTGTGCTTCGCTCAGCGGGGATTCTGGTGCGGATCTTGCGAGCCGGCCTGAAGCCGGAACGGGTCCCCCACCACGGAGATCTCCTGGATACTTGTGAGGACTTCCCAGCGGGTTCCCCGATTCCACTGATCGGGATCGATCTGGTCGCGAGGATCCGCGAGCTGCTTAGGCGAGATCGAAGAGCAGGATCTCGGAGTCTTCCTGGGCTCTGAACGAGACGGCCAATTCATCCTCGATCGATGCGCCGTCCCCAGTGTCCAGAGTCTTGTCGATGAGCTGGATTCGACCTTCGACCACTTGGAGCCAGACGCCTCGGCCAGGATGAAGTTCGTGCACGAGGTGACTTCCCTTCTCCAGCAACGAGCTGTAAAGGCGAACGTCCATTCGTGAACGGAGGGAAGCAGGTTCCCCATTCGGAGACGCAATCAGCCGAAGCTTTCCCTGTCGATCTGCGAAAGGGAAGCGTTTGTGTTCGTAGGAGGAGTCCAATTCCTTAGGCCCGCTTTTCATCGAACTCAGGAAGAGGTGAGTTGCCTGCTGTGGCGATGTCTTGGGTACTTGCGTGGTCATCCAGGGATGGGTGCTCCCGCATTGAAAGAAACCGGGCCCGAGCAACGCGTCGCCGTGGGGGCTGTTCCGAACCAGTAGCCCACCTTCACGAACATAGCTGACAACCTCATGATTCTCGTCCAGATTGAGCCTGAATCCCGTTTCGGGGGGCAGAACGATCTCATTCAGCGACTCCATGGTCCTGAAGCCCCGGTGAACCGGATCCGCCTGCATGGCAGGGTCAAACGTCTTCCACATCTTCATCGCCCCATCCCTGACGTAGGCCCGATTGGTCGACCTTAGCAGTCTGATCATTCCGTTGTATCTCCCTACCACCGTCGTGGACGAGCACACCCAGAGGGGCCCTGTCTCCGAGCTTGCATTCATTGGCCCCCAAAAAGGCCAGGTACTTTCCAGCGCAAAGAAGGGGCCAATGAAAATGTGCTTCTCTACCCACAACTCGGGAGTTCCGGTCGAGGGATCTTGGGCAGGCGACTCATTGTGATCTGGACATGATCATCTTGATCGATTCAGGGGAGTGAGCGGGTCGGATTAGACTGATTGGGGTGTCCAGGATCCGCCTCCCAACCTGGCCTCACCTAGAAGGACCCCTTGAACCCGGGACGGTTGGGGTTTTTCACTTTGGGGCGGCGTGCATCCCTAAGTCGAGGGTCTTCATTCGAACGTCCTGCGGCTCTTCTCGGAGCAACGTCCCTCCAGATCATGGTGCTCCGGATGGTGGACGAGGGATCCCCGTTGGATCAACTCGCGTTCGCTCAGGAGAAGAGGGACTAGGTCCAGCGCCAGGATCGTTCGTCGCACCGCCCTGCCGGTCTCTTGCCGCCTTCGGGCGATCTGCAGGCCTCCCCCGCTTTCGTCCGGCACGTGCATTCTTACTCTTCTCTTGCTGAAAGCATCGCCTTCATACTAGAATCAGAGCCATCCACAAAACACATTCCAGCGTAAGTCCCGCCGCTCCGGCCGAGTATTCCAGTTTTTATATCTCACTTCTTTTCAACTCCTTCTTCCAAGGATGCCCCGCTTGAGCAGCTCGGGGAAGTCATGACTTCTGCCGAAGCCGCCGGGCCTGCTCGCACGAAACACCATGTGCTGGCGCTCGTGGTCGAACGCAATCTAATTGTCCAGCGCCTCGAGAGATTCTTTCTTGAGAAGGCGGGTTATGAAGTCGAGTTCGCGAGTGACGGGGTGTCCGCCTTGGCCCGCGCGAAGGAACTGCGCCCTGCTATCCTGGTCACCGAAATCCTGGTGCCAAGAATGGACGGCCTGACTCTGTGCAGGCTCCTGAAGTCCCTACCTGAGACCCGGGAGATCGTCGTTCTCGTGTTCAGCCATCTCGAAGCGGAAGGCCGGGCTATGGAAGCGGGTGCAGATGCCTTTCTTCGAAAGCCTTTGAGCGAAGAACCACTGGTGGAGATTCTCGGCCGACTTGTTGCTCGCCATCAGCAGATCCTCAGGGAGAAGAAATGAGCGGCAAAAGAGTGTCCACCGGAATCAAGGGACTCGATCAAGTCCTGGGCGGAGGCTACCCGGAGAACTCCATGAACGTCATCATGGGTTCACCCGGCGCCGGAAAGTCGATCCTGGCGGAGCAGATGGCGTTCACGAACGCCACCAAGGAACGCCCCGCCATGTATCTAACGACCTTCTCGGAGCCTTTGGAGAAATTCATCGTGAACTCCCAGTCCTATTCCTTCTTCGATGCGGGGAAGGTGGGAGTCGAAGTCCTCTACGAGGACCTGGGGCTGCCGATTCGTGAGAAGGGGTACGCGGAGCTTCCCGCGCTGCTCACCGAGTTCCTCACGGCGCGGCATCCGCAAATTCTCGTCATTGATTCCTTCAAGGCGCTCAGTGAGCTTGCCAAGACGCCCGAGGAAAGTCGACTCGTCTTGTTCGACGTGGCGACGCTCCTGGCGAACTACGACTGCACCGCGGTGTTCGTGGGTGAATATTCTTCTGATGCGATGACCGAACTTCCGATCTTTGCGATCGCCGACTCCATCCTCTCCCTTCGAAGGCATGGTCGAAACGGGAACGATCAGCGGTTTCTTTGCGTCGAAAAACTCCGGGGATCGTTCTCTGCCCCCGGACTTCACGCGTTCTCGATCACGTCCGAAGGCATCGAGGTCTTTCCCCGACTCCTGACTCCCTTGTCGTTTACGTCCTATTCGGCCCCTTCCCTCCAGAAGGTGTCCACGGGCGTGCGAGGACTCGATCCGCTGGTCGAAAACGGATTCTGGCGGGGGAGCACGACCTTGGTCGCCGGGCCCACCGGTGCGGGAAAGAGCATGCTCTCCCTTCAATTCCTCCAGCAAGGAGCCCTAGCGGGCGAGCCCGGGCTCTACGTCGGCTTCCAGGAGAATCCCGTTCAGCTCGGCCGCATCACCACGGGCTTCGGATGGGATATGAAGAAGCTCGAGAAGAAAGAGGTTTTCGAATTCATGTACCGGTCCCCTGTGGAGATGCAGCTCGACGAGGTAGCCGCCCGGATCTTCGATCGTGTCCAGGAAGGCAAGGTGAAGCGGATCGTGATCGACGCCCTCGGCGACTTGAAACGCCGTAGCCTCGACGAGAACCGCTTTGCCGATTACATCTATTCCCTCACCCAATGGTTTGCGCTCAAAGAGGTGACCTGCCTCATGACCTATGAACTGGAGGAACTCTTCGAATTCCACTCGATCACGGGAGAAGAGATCTCCAACATGGCCGACAACGTCCTCCTGCTCCGGTTCACTCCAGAGGCATCAATGGCCCGCACGCTCCGAGTGGTGAAGACCCGAGGGGCCGCCCACGATCAGCGGGAGCATCTGTTGGAACTGTCCCGGAAAGGGGTTTCCGTTGGGAAGCCTTGGAAGGAATCCCGCCAAAGCCGAATGTGAATGGGAGTGATATCCATGACTAGAGATCTCGCCCAGAATGAACCTCTATTCAACCGCTTCGCAGCTCTTAATCGAACGATTACGTCTTCGCTCGATTTCGAAGAGGCCCTCGCCCTGATTGCAGGAAGCGGTCTCAAATGCGTGGGAGCGGATGCCTGTCTCGTCCTCCTCCAAGACAATGTAGGGGGGGATCTTCGCATCTGCGCCGCGCGGGGCATTGATCCGGCGGTGGCGGAACGCTTTGTCGGGCCCATGGAGGAATCGATCCTCAGCGAGATCCGGCATTATCTCGGCATTTCGGGAATGCAGGGCATCGCCGCCTCCCCGATCATCTCCCACGGTACCGTGCATGGCATTCTGGTCGTCATCTTGAACGCTCCCTTGAACGCCGAAGAGTGCTTGCTCCTGTCCGCCTTGGCGGACCAGGCGGGCATCACCCTAGAGAACGCCCATCGTCATGGAACGCTGATCGCCCGTGAAGCGAAGCTCCAGGACGAGGTGGAGCGGTCCGGGAAGCTGGCGGGAGAGCTTGAGCGCTTGATTCATTCGGTCGCGCACGAGCTGAGGGCGCCCCTAGAGGCCATGACCGCCGGCGGCAAACAGCTCTCTGCCGAGATGGACGAGCCGAGTCTCTCGGAGAAGAGCCGGCAAGATCTGATCGGCATCGCTTCGGGCGCTGATGCGGTGGCGGCCTTGATCCAGGACCTCCTGACCTACACCCACCTGGCGGGGACGGAATTGGAACTGGAACTCGTCGATCTGGAGGATGCCGTCATGGAGGCCGTGACCGGGTTCCAGACGAAGATCGACAGCCAGGGAGGGCTCGTCCGGATTGGATCCCTCCGCTTTAGGGTGCTGGCGCACCAACACACTCTGTTAAAGATTCTCGGGGTGTTGCTTTCCAATGCCGCGAGGTTCGTCAATCCTGGCCAGCGGCCGCTCGTAGAGGTGACTGCGGAAACCATCGGCGATTTTGTCCGCGTTTCCGTCTTGGACAACGGGAGAGGGATCGCGGGCGAATCCCTGAATCGAATCTTCGAAGTCTTCGAGGGGCCGAATCCGTCGGGAGAGTACCCCGGAAGGGGTATCGGATTGGCCATCGTTCGCCGCGGCTTGGAACGGATGGGCGGGCGCTCAGGAGTGGAATCGACAGTGGGCAAGGGAAGCCGCTTCTGGATCGAGCTTCGGGGAGCCTGAACAGCAGGGGCCGGGGATGGCTGCGGAGCCGAACCCCGTCGGCTTGAGGTGCCCGAGCACGACGATCCGCACCGGGGTCCTGCCAGGCCAGCTGCGACGTTCCGAGGACCGATTCCTTGGGGAGCGGCATCCTTTCTCCATCAGGCCATTGCCCATATTCGCTGACCGCGCCGCTCTCCTTTCGGGCCGGGGTGCACCCATCCGGTGCCCGGCATCGACCGATCACCGAAACGCTGCGTGCGGGAGTCCACGTAACCCGCCGTACGGAGTGACGTAGATAGGGTCCGGAGTGCCAATCTGGGAACATCGACATGAGCTCATCGGAGTTTCTCAGGACGCTGGGGCGGGGCTATACCTATAGCCTGGCGAGAAACTCGAGCCTCCGCGTAGGGCTGGTTCTGGGCCTGATGCTGTCGCTCTTGCTCATGGCCTGCGAAGCGATCCTTTCCCCCCCGGGCGGAGGTAATCCCATTGATGAGATGCGATTCCATCCTTTCTACCTCGTGATATTCTTGCATCCCCTCCTATTCGGGCTCCTTTTCGGCGGGATGGGGACGATCAAGGACGATCTGGAGCGACGCCGCGAACGCGACGTCGCCTATTGGTCGGGCCTGGCGATGACCGATCCCCTGACCGGGCTGTATAATCGCCGCTACGTCGAGGAAGAGCTCAAGAACCTGCTATACCGCGCGGCGCGGACCGGAGGTCCGGTCTCGATCGTGTACTTCGATCTGAATCATTTCAAGGAGGTGAACCAGAAGCAGGGCCATCGAGGAGGCGATTTGATCCTCAAGATGGTCGCCGAGTCGCTTCAATCCGTACTTCGACAGGGGGAGATTCTCGGGCGGTTCGGGGGCGACGAATTCCTCCTGGTCGCGGCGGCGGATCTGCCCTATGCCGCGACTCTTGCGGAGCGCGCGGGCGCGGCGGTGCACCTCTGGACCCGCCTCTCCTTGAGCGCCGGCGTCGCGAGATTCGGTGAGGATGGATCGACCCCTGAGGAGCTGATCGCCGCGGCGGACGCGCGGCTGGCGCAAGTCCAGGCAAAACATCATGCCGAGGAAAGCCTGGCCGATCACGTGAGGCGTGAGGCCGTTGCCGACGGTGCTCCCGGGACAGGCGTCACGACCTAGATCCCGAAAGAGGAGGTCGGTTCTCAATTCAGGGTGAAGAAGGCAATTCGGGTAACGCCTCCGAATGTCCGGCTTTCAACCTCCGGAAATGGTAGGGTAGAGCCCTCACTCCGAGGTGACGTGTGCGCATTGAAGAACTCGATCTCAAGGAACTTCTGGAAGTCGACGCGGATGGAGGTCTGATCCGGTTCGCCGGCCAGAGAGCGCTGATCTTCGATGCGGTCGCTCAGGGGCTGCTCCGAAAAGAACTCATCGACACCTTCGGCGTTCGGGTCGCTCGAGGACTCCTGAGCCGCTTCGGCTACGCCCATGGCCAGCGCATGGCCGAGGCCATGCGCACTCAGTTCAAGTGGGACAGCGACGAGGACTGGAGACGAGCCGGTTCAAGGATCTATGCGCTCCAAGGACTCTTCATGCTGGAACCAGGCAGTCATTTCTCCTTTGATGAAGACGGCGGGTCCTGGCGTGTCTCTTATGAGGCCGAGCAGCACCTTCTCCATTTGGGCCAGGCGGACTACCCGGTCTGCTGGACACTTTGCGGCCTGGCCAGCGGCTACCTCAGCCGGGCAACCGGGCGCGAGCTGTTCGCGGTCGAAGATCGGTGCATGGCCAAAGGGGATACGTCCTGTCACATCCAGGTCAAGACGGCGGAGGAATGGGGAGGAACGCAGGGCGAACATACGCTGGGGTTCAAGCGACTGGACATCGACGCGGCCCTCCTGGAGATTACCGAAACCCTCAAGCGTACCGAGCGCGAACTCCAAATCCGGACACGGAGGCTGGCCCACGTGGCCAAGGTGTCGGAGGATCCGTCAGGGATCGTCGCGAGGAGTCCGGAGATGAAGCGCGTCATGGACCTTGCCAGGACGTTCGCCAAGGTGGATTCCACCGTGTTGATCACGGGCGAAACCGGCACGGGGAAGGAACGCATCGCGCGTTTTCTGCACGAACAATCGGCGTGTTCGCACGGTCCATTCGTGGCGGTGAATTGCGGCGCCATCAGCGAAACGCTCCTGGAAAGCGAACTGTTCGGCCATGCCCGCGGATCGTTTACGGGAGCCACGTCGGATCGCCCCGGGCTGTTCGAGGCGGCTAACGGCGGAACGTTGTTTCTGGATGAGGTGGGCGAAATTCCTGCCAGTACGCAGGTCAAACTCCTTCGAGTACTCCAGGAACGCGAAGTGAGACGCGTGGGCGAGAACGCCAACCGACCCATTCATGTCCGAATCGTTACCGCGACCAACCGGGACCTGGGACCGGAGGTCGTCCAGAGGCGATTCCGGGATGACTTGTACTACCGTCTCAAAGTGATGCAACTGTCCATCCCCCCTCTCCGGGAGCGCAAGGAAGATATCCTGCCCCTGGCTCGCATCCTGCTCGCGGAAGCCAGCCTCCGGATGAAGCGGACGATCGAGGGTCTCTCGCCCCCGGTGGCGGATCGCCTTCTGGAATACTCCTGGCCGGGGAACGTGCGAGAGTTGGCCAATGTGATGGAACGGTCCGTGGCCGTCGCAATGCGGAATCGGGTCGATCTAGAGGATCTCCCCCCCGAGATTCGTCAGACTCCACTGATCCCGCCAGGGAATGGCGGGATCCGACCTCTCGAATTGATTGAAAAGGACTATATCCTCGCCATCCTCGAGGCCAAAAAGGGAAACCGGAAGCAGGCATCGGCAGCCCTCGGGATCGGGATGGCGACACTTCAGCGAAAGTTGAAGGCCTACAGCACCCCCCCCATCATGGTGCCGTTGCCCGCTCCAGTGAAGAATCCGGTCCAGCAGAGCTCCGAGGATGCCCCCGCGCCGGGTGGACCGGTCTTCTAAACGAACATCCTCGTCGCCGCTCTCCCCCAGGTCTTTGGATGCATCCATACTAAGCCGGGCACCAGAGGCTGCTGGTATCCATCACCTCGGCATCCCTTCAGAGGTACGAGGGGAAGCGGCGCAAGGCGGCCCTGCTGGACCATTCTTGGACTCTTCGTGGGCTCCCGGATCGTCTCCTGCGACCGCATCGCCGTAGGCACCGCTGAAGACGTACAGCGCAAGGGCTATGTGTGAATCCCTGAGGATGGTCCCGCATCGTCAGTGCTGGTACTGCGTCGCTCCCGCTCGATCATCTGGGGGTATCGGCCTGTTCACGCAGAGCCCCCAAATCGCGCGACGATAGCGGTCAGATCGTCCCCTCCACCCCCCGGCCTGGCTCTAGCGATGAGACTCATACAGATACTTTTCGCAGACTCCTGGGCTGAAAGATGATGCTTGATCTCCTCCTCTGAAAGGGCATCAGAGACACCATCCGTGCAGAGGAGAAGAATGGAGCCCGCCTCCAGCGGCAAGGACATAATGTCCGGACGAGCCGTTACAGTCTCGCTCGTCAGGCACTTCCATAGCGCATTCCCGCCGGTCAACGTTCGGGCCGCATCCCGGTCCATCGTGCCGGCATCGCTTTCCAGCTGGGCACGGCTGTGATCGTCCGTCACGAGATCGAACCGCGAACCGCGGAGAAGGTAGCACCTCGAATCGCCCGAGTGGACAACGTAAAGGTGTTTCGAGAGAGAAAGCACGCCGGTGAACGTGGTGCCCATTCCATGGCACTCCGGAAAGCGCTCCACCTCCGCGTGGAGATCCGATTGGCACTGAGTGATTCCTCGCATCAGTGTCCGGACAATCTCCTCTCTTGTTGTCCTCAGAAAACGAGACCTCTTCTCCACATACCCGTAAAAACTTCTTACTGCCAGCGCACTAGCCCGCTCCCCGCAAGGAATGCCTCCGATACCATCGGCCACCAGAAACAGGAAACCGGTCTGGCCGGGTAAGGGATTAAGGCTCTTCCGGCTCGGCTCCTGATTCAACAGGAAGTCCTGTCCCATCGGAAGCGCAGCAATGAGGAAGTCGTCCTCATTATCTTTGCGACGTCTGCCGACTTCGGTATGCCCATGACAATCCAGGAGAGACACTCGGTTGAAGGGGCTCCTTTGGGGAGCGACATTCGCGTGGACTCTCCCGAGGAAGACGGAGAGACTTCCAACAGGGGAAGTCCTTCTGGACCGGTCTGCCGGAGTCATCCGTGGTTTTGTTGTCACAGCCTATCTACTCTGTGCCCGTGGAGAGGTGGCACCCAGGAGTGCGGATTACCTCGGCGCCTCCGTTGGTCCGAAGAGTAACCGCTGCTCGACGACCCCACATCTACCGACGAGGGCCAACTGGAGAATTTCTAGGCAAAGAATGAGGATGATCATGGCTGAGACGGAAGGGGAGGAGAGGATGCGGAAAGGACAGCGTAGCTGAAAGGGGGCGGGGGCGGGGCTAAGCACGGTCTGAGTGGCCTCCAGGACCCGGACCATGCTTGAGGAGATCTGTTTCAACTCTTCGACAGCACCCGGGAACAGGCCGAACAGTCCAACGCTGGGGTGACAGATATTGAGCGCGTCTCTCTTGACTCTCCACCTCCCCACATGTGGCTCCCGACCTCCCTTTCCTACAAGGGAGGGCACGTCGTGGACCTATAGGACCCTTCAAGGCCTCACGGGGTGGGGCTGTCGAAGGGGCAGTCGGGATGCCTGCAAAGGCCCTGTCGCTCGCTCTGAGAGAGCGCTTGGCGATCCTGAGGCACGACAGATCCGGGTGGGCGTCGCTGCAGCCGCGGATGGCCATTAGTCGGCCGGTCCTGTGTGGTTGAATCCAGAGAGGCATGAGTCGTGCATCACCGCAAAGACATCAGAATGATCCGGATGCGGATCATTCTGATCATGCCGCTGAAACAGATCCGGAGTTCAACATCGGTGCAAGAATGGTGCAAAGACGCCATCCCCCCACCGCGCTTCATTCATCATGAATGTTCAGTGTCGGACTCAGGCCATCGGCTGCGTGGCTCACTCCAGTTCTTCCGCACTCTTGCATCGAACGCAGAGGCGCGTATAAGGGATCGCCTGGAGGCGTTCGAGGGGGATGGCCAGGCCGCAGTATTCGCAGGATCCGAAGGTGCCATTCTGCAGCCGCTCGAGGGCGTCTCCGATTTCCTGAAGTTCTCCGCTTGCACTCTCCATTCGATCGTACATGACGGCTTTCTCCGACGCTTCGCTCGCCACTTCGGCCATCTGCCCATGTATCATGGAATGGTCCCCCGCGGAGTCCGCGTCCTTTCCCATCGTCTCTCGTTCGAGACCGTCGAAATCGACCTTCAGAGCGGTGCCGCGCTCCTGGAGTAGCTCCTCCAGTTCCCTCAAGGTGCTGCTGGTCATCGTGGTGGGTTCCATAAGGGGTCCTTCTCTCCACATCCAAGGGAGACTAAATCCCGCGACCCTGGTCCGTCCTGGTCTGAACGTATTCAGCCAAGCTAACTCTTCCTGGAGAGTCCGACGCATCAAGAGGGAGCCGCGTCCGCGACATCTACGATGAATCTGGAGATCAGTGGCATAGGTCGGGCCACCCCAGGCGCATCTCGTAACCCTCGACGAAGGCCACGGAGCGAATATAAGGGGCGAAGTAGGAGTGAAGCTGCCGGGCCCGAGAGCACGAGGAATTTCCCTGCCGTACTTGAAACAGTGGAAGAGTGCGGTGCTTCCCGTAACAGCCTTTCCGATCACCGCAAGCGGTCCCGGTCCTTCCTGGCCGGAAGGTTCCAACAGCTTGCGAAGAGCTCTTTCCTGCGCAGGGTCATCGTCGTGTCAGGATGGAGTCGTCGTTCGCCGAACGTAACCATTCCTCTCCCGCCCCGTACATACACCACGATGAATCAACAGCCGCTGAACCACCGGACTTATAGAAAGGGTCGAGTTGACGGCCTCCTGGATGTCCTAGGAGGCATTGCGTTCTTTTCTCAGATGCTCGCCGGAGTAGGGGGACTCATCCTTCTGTTTTCTGCGCTCGCCGTCGGCCATCTATGGACAGTGTGCTGGGGACCTCTTTCTAGAACACTCAGGACGGCGCCTCCGCAGGATCCAGAGGCCCCACATGGTGAAAGCGACACAGGAGCCGTAGCGTCCAGCAGCAGGAGGGGCGAGGGGTCGGAACGATGGAGAGTCCAACCGGTCTTGATCAGGGAGTGCGATGCATAAGGGTGCTCGGGGTCTTGCACTCCGTCACCCCGTGGTAGGGGCGGCCGACCCCCGAAGCACAAGCTAGTCGCTCTGGGCAATACGGTCCAGAGGGCTATGGATAGCCACTCAGGAACGGGATCGGAAGCTGACCTCATCGAAGCCGGCAGGGGGCCGTCTCGAGGTCAGGGGGACGCGTTCCTATCGGGTTCCGCTGCGCTCGGCAAATGGCTGCGCCGGGTGTGCCCGCACATGAGCCAAGCCAAGGCGACGCGGGCCACCCCGAGAATATTCTCCATATTCCCGGGATCATGAGCACGGACCTCGGCGAACTCCCGAATGAAACGCCGTGCCAGCGGTTCGTCGCTTCCATCCGCCACCCTGGCGGGGGCCGCCAGGGTTCGTATCAACGTGATCACCAGAGGCCTCCAGATCTCGGGGGGCATCGCAAGTTCGGAGGCCACTTCAGTCGCCGAATGGGCAGCCCGGTGCAGTTCTTTCAGTCGATTGATCTGGTCGCTAATCGCGACGACCCATGACCGGCGGGCGATCGCGCTGTCGCAACGGCCTTGAGTCATCGTAAGCTCTGCACTCTCCTCGCTGCTCTGCGCGGGAGGAAGAACAATCGTTCTGACGAGGCGAAGCCGGTCCGCGCTTCGCTCCGATTCGGCTTTCAGGCGGTTTCCTGATAAGTCATCCGACAGGCCCTCAAGGACGTGGGAAAAGAAAGAATGCCGATCGGACTCAAGGATCTCCACAAAGTGGAGGGCAACGTCCCGATCCAAGAACCCTTCGCCGAATCGGCTGAATGCCGAGGGCAGAAACACGGAAAGAAGCTGGTCGCATTCCTTCGAACAAAACACCACCTCGCTGTTCCGGGGGAGGGCCCAGTCCAGTCGTTTTAGGGAATCGGCACTTTCCTCCTCGGCGGCGATCTGCTCCTTCAGGAACTTCGCCAGCGGCAGATCTAGCGGATCGCAATGATGGAGAATGTGTTCCAGACGCCATTGGCACAAAGCGACCACGCCCCGGGATAACCAGACCCGCTGACGTGGAGCGAACTCGGCGCCAAGCTGACGTGCTTCACTACGTACGACAACGGGTCCGGGATGTGGAGCAGCCAACGGCTCGATCATCCGTAGGCTGACTTCAGTGGTTGGGTTCATGATGAGAATGACAGGTGGAGCAAGTGAGTTGCCAACCTCTCCCTGGCCTCTTTTGAGGCTTCTGTCATCACCTTGGCCATGAATGAGCTTAGAATTCCCGCTACCTCCCCTGACCGAGGTGTAGTCCTCATAGGACTCGTCGTATCAGATTGGATGCTGACGGCATCGTTTTGAGTGAGGTCGCCTTTGTCCGCCCTCCGCTCCCCTCCGGCCAACTCCCCAGGAAGAACTGCCGTGTTCTGGCATCGAGGAACCATGACCTCAACGTGGGGGGCCGCCGGTAAAGCCGCGGACTTCCCCCGGTGTCGTTCCTGTGGGAGATGGAGCGCTTCGTTGTGCCGGGAGGTTCGTGGACGTCTACGACGCTGGATGACAGGGCCGAGATCCTTCGGCCAAGGTCGCCGAGCGATCGGGCTGCGGTTTAGAGCCCTTTATCGTCGGCAATACCAGGATCCGCCGCCACCGCCAAGCCGAAGAAGCACCAGGACATTCAGGAGCATCGTTCCGACGGTTCACCTCCTCCTTGCGAGTGGGCCGCAGGATGGGCGGAAACCGCTGGGCAGGTTACCCCAGATGGAAACGCGGTCGGACGTTGTCGGGGGTCATCCCGCCACGGGTCCGCAGCCGGAGTCCGTCATCGAACACCAGGGGTGGTTCTGTCGTGATTCTGGGAGCAAGTGCCAGGAGGGGATGTGAAGCCGCGGGATCGAGGAGGCAGGACAACTAGCACCGGTCTCGGGATCAGATATCTTCTTCCATGGGCCAGAGGAGTCCTTTGATCGCTACTAGCCCGACGATGACGGTAAAGAGGCCGGTCAACAGGCAGGCCAGCCATAGGGGGCAATGAAGTGCCTCCATGCCCTTTACGCTGCCGGCGAGCAGCAGAAGGACGCCTCCGGCCATGAGGGCAGCCCCGATCCAGGCGAAGGTCAACCGCAAGAGCGTCCAGCGCACCACCTCGTGCAGGCCGTGATTGACGCGCCGCATCGCTGAGCGGGCTAGCCCATCGGTCAGGTGGTTCACAATAGACTCGAATAGCGACGGTGAATCGCCGTTGTCATCATGCGGGTGCCGGACGGACGCGCGTCGCCGATGTGTCCAGGAATTCATCATTCGCTCCATCCTTCGAGTGTCGACGAGTTGCTCAGCCTCTGCGGCGGATCAACGTTCCCAGTGCGAATCCTATAGCGAGCCCAAGGCAAGTCGACACAATGGGTTTCGCGGTGACGAGCGTCTTGATCCGCTCCCCTGCTTCTCGGGCAAAGTCTGAATCCAAGGAGTCTCGGACGAGTTTCGAGATCCGATCGGCGTGATGATTGCCTCGTCTGCCCTGTCGCATAGCATGACTCCTTTCCTGGTTCCAACCCGACGGATTCGCCCGAAGGCGGTCGTCCTAGGTATGCCAATTCATCGACAATGTTACAGAATGATCGGGACGCCCCCGGCGAGGGCGGGGGGTGAAGGACGCAAGCCGCCTAACGCTGCAAGTGACGCCTCACCGTCTGGATGGCCCGAGGCTCGCTTCCTGGCCTTTCCCTTCCACATCAGGCGCTTTCCGGCAGTCAGCGATGGGGTGGCCCGCCGCTTGCGAGGATGGACCGTATGAAGACCTACCCAGGACACGCTATCCGGGCGGCCTGCTCGTGTCAGAGCCGGGTCGGAGGGACCCTTGGGGCTCCCATTATGAGAGGTCCTCTTCATCAATTCGATGGTTCTTGGGGTGCCAATCGGTGCGCCGCTTGGACTTTTCGACCTCCACGACGCAGAAGTGAGGAGCAATTCCATGAAGCTCAATGATTTTCCCATGCTCCTGGTCGAGGCGGACCTGTCCGGTATCGCCCGCGTGCAGGAAGTATTGGCTCAGGCAAACCTCGTCAATCCGCTCAGGATCGTTGATGACGGTCGAAAGGCGATCGACTATCTTTCCGGGCAGGAGGAGTTCGCTGATCGAGAGGCTCATCCCTTCCCGTCGCTCGTCCTCCTGGACTTGGCCATTTCAGCACCCTCGGGAGTGGAGGTTCTGGCCTGGATTCGCTCTCAGCCAACCCTGAAGGATCTTCCGGTCATCTTATTGACCTCCTCTGACTTGGATCCAGCGTCTTCATCGCCGCCTGAGGGGAGCTCCTTTCTGCCCAAACCCGTAGACCTCGACCGCCTCCTCGAGGCAATGAGATCCATCGGGATGTACTGGATGATCCTCGACAAGACCAGGCCCGAGGTCGGCCAAGTCAGAGCGCAGGTCCCTAATCGCCACGTTCTTGCGGTCGATCGAGATGCGGACTTTCTCAGAGGCATCGGAGAAGCACTTCGGCGTCGAACGCCTGCAATCCTGATGGAACCCGCCATCGATGCCGCGGATGCCCTTGGCCAGTTAGCCCGCAAATCGATTGATGCGGTGGTCTATGAACGGGGAATCGAGGAGAATGAGGACTTTGAATTCCTGAACAGGATCCGGGCCGTTCATCCCAAGCTTCCGGTCATCGTTCTCTGCGAGGTTCGTGACGAGACCTTCGCGGTGCGGGCGGTCCAGAGGGGAGTGACCAGCGTGTTGCTCAAGCAGGTCCGGCAGGATCTGTTCTCGGATCAGCTCCACGAACTTCTCATGGCGGTGAAGCCTCCCGCGAGTCCCATCGTTCTTCCGGCTCCCGTTTGCGAGCCCGCGCGGGATTCCACCGGCGCCATCCCCATCGGGAAACGTCTTAAAGACGGCCGTTCCGGGCGACGCCAGGATACGGACATTCTGGGCGATCAGATCGCGTTTCAGAGCACCTCGTGGGATCTGGTGCGGTCGGCCCCCAAGGTCGAGGCGCTCGATGCCTTGATCCGCATTTACTGGAAACCCCTCTACTTCTATGTCCGCCAGCGCGGATTTGCGAACGAGGAGGCGAAAGATATCGTCCAAGAGTTCCTCGCGCTCGCTCTGCAACACGGCATGATTCCGAGGGCCGATCCTCTAAGGGGGCGCTTCAGGACTTTCCTCCTGGCATCGCTGAACAATTTCCTCAAGGATCGTCACCGGTTCTGGGGACGTCAGAAGCGGGGAAGCGGTCATGCCCCCATGTCGCTCGATCTCGACCTCGGCGAGCCAAGATTCGCGCGCTCCGTCAATGTCGGGGAGCCGCCGGAGACGATCGTCGATCGTGCCTGGGCAAAAGGGCTCTTGGGCCAGTGCATTTCGGAACTGGTGGGGAAGCCTTCCCACCTTCAGGCCTTCGAACTGCAGATGCAAGGCCTAGACTACCTGAGCATCGGGAAAGCTACGGGGCTGACCGAAACCGCGGCAAAGACGGCGGTCCATCGGCTTCGCGTCAGGCTCCGGGGGATCATCCGTTCCCATCTCAACCTCGAGGATGCCACCGATGAGGAAGTAGGCCGAGAAGTGGCTGAGTTCGCGTCTCTTCTGGCTTAATCTCGGCGGCCCTAGTGGGGGTCGTGTGGGAATCCTTCGGGCTTTGTCTTATCCGGTGAACGGCTCATGAAACGTGCGTTTACGATTCTTGAGGACCGGGTCCTGGGCGAAGGAGTCCTTGGAACCCTCTATGAGGGCGTGGACAACTCCTCCCGGCGACCCCTCACGATTACGGTCCTCCGCTCGGAGTTCTCGGTCGATCCCTTGTTCAGTCGGCGGTTCCATCGCGAGATCGCGCGGGCCAGCCGGATCGTACATCCCAACGTGGTTCAGACCTACGGCAGCGGGCTTTGGAAAGGGAAGCTGTTCTACGCGACCGAACAAATCGATGGGAAGGGCCTCCGTTGCCCGGTGAGGGGCGAGGATCGGATTGCTCCGGACGAAATTCTGAGGATCGCCGAGGGAAGCGCGCGCGCGCTAATTGCGGCCGAGAAGCATCGCATCACTCCTCTGCATCTGCGGAAGGACGGTATTTTCATCGCGCGGGATGGAACCGTAAAAGTGTCGGAGATCGGCCTTTCGCGGATCCTCGGCAAGGATGCGGACTACCAGCGGGTATTCCCCTCTTCTCCGTATCTGTCTCCCGAACGGAGTCAAGGACGGAAGGTGGATGTCCGATCCGACATCTTCGCGTTAGGAGTAATCCTGTATGAGCTGGCGACGGGAAGGCCTCCCTTCGAGGGACATGAGTCCAAGACCTCCTACGTGTATCAACTTCTCAATGTAGCTCCCGTGCCTCCGCGGCAAGCCAAATCGACCGTGTCACGGGAGCTGGAACGGGTCATCCTCCGGTGCCTGGCGAAGGATCCCGAACAACGCTATCAAAGCGCCGCCAGAATCCTCGAAGAACTCGGCGCGGTCGGCCGAACGCTCCGGCGCGGCAACACGACGGATGACTTGGGCGAGGATGATTCCGGCGATTTCGAAATCGACGAGGATCATATCATCGGCGAAGGCGGCATGGGAACCCTGTTTCGGGGCCGGCAGAAGTCCCTGGATCGGGTGGTCGCAATCAAAGTCATCCGGGAACTCTTGACCGCCAATGCCGACTTCCGTAAACGCTTTCGTCGGGAAGCGGAAATTCTGGCCCAGGTGCGAGACGGAAACGTCGTGCAGATCTTTGGCGCAGGAACCTGGAAAGGCCGGCTGTTCTACGCCATGGAACTGGTGGAAGGGAAGGACCTCCGCGTACGCGTGGCCCAAGGCCCTCCCCTGACCATTGAGGAGATCCTCCATATCGGTCAGGGAGTCGGGAAGGCCCTCCGAGCGGCTTGGAGCCACAAGATCGTCCATCGGGACATCAAGCCCTCGAACATCCTCCTAGCACGGGATGGAACGATCAAGGTAACCGATTTCGGCCTGGCTACCAGCTTGGGACTTCGTCGAGCAGACCCTCAGTACATCGTGGGAACCGTGGGATATGTTTCCCCGGAACAGGGAATGGGGGAGGATGTGGACATCCGATCCGACATCTATTCCTTGGGTATCGTCCTCTTCGAACTCGCCTCGGGCTCCCTCCCATTCTCGGGTGACGGAACCCCGACCTCGATTCTGAACATGCACGTCTCGGCGCCGCCGCCCGTGCTAAGCGGCAACGGGAAGGTCCCCAGCTCCGTCGATGCCATCATCCAGCGATGCCTCGCCAAGAAACCCGAACACCGCTTCCAGACTCCCGATGAGTTGCTGACGGAGATTCAAGCCGTTCGGAAGCGCCTTTGGGCCGAGGCTCATTCCCCATCGACGATCCTTCCGAAGGCCCGGAGTTGGAGTGAGCATGTCTTTCCCTCGCACGACGGGACGTATCCCCGGTCGATCCGTGAAATGTTTGAGTTGGCGATGGCGATGGGCGACCATGAAAGCGCCGTCACGCTAGCGGGAAGCGAGTTTGGACTACTTTCCAAAGAACATCAGGACGCTTTCTCTCGTGCCAGGGAATCCGACTTTCGGAAGGCGCAGCGAGCCGCCCTTCAGCTGTTTCTGGCCGAGGACTGGGCGGGCGCGGCGGCGGCTTACCGAGACATTCTGGATCGCGCAGACGCGAAAGATCGAGCGGACCTCCTTTTGGCCGTAGGCTACTGCGAACGTCTGGCGGGCGCACGGTCTTCGGGAAGAATGGCGCCGAGGGTGAAGACGGACGATGAGCCGAACGACTCCACCATCAGTCCAAGAACTTCGGGGTCAGGGGAAGCCGCCGGATGAACCATGTTCAACGGCGATCGAGTCCATGACTCTGCCAGCTTTCCCCCCAGTGGTCCATCCGTTTGCCGCCGGGTGTTCCGGACTCCGTCGTCCGGGGTTCCCCGAGGGAAGGAACAGTCGATGAAACGACCGTAGACGGGGGCATCGGGGACGCTTCGGGGGCGCGATCATAACTGCCCGTATCGGGCCAATGATCCTTGTCGAAGCCGTGGGCCCTGGTGAGCGTGGACCGGTCCAGGTCGAGATAGACTCGCTTTCCCGGATGGTCGACGCAGAAGGCGTCCCAGGGAAAGGCGAAGAGCTTGTGGCCTAATTTCAGGACCCCGCCGAAGGACACCACGACGTAGGCCACCCGTCCCTCCTCGACGCTGATCGCGAGATCCTCGACCCTTCCGAGGCCCTCCCCCCGGCGATTCTCAACTCTGTATCCGACAAACTTCTGCCCTGATACCAGTTCCCGGGTCGGAGTTCTAGTTTCTGCGTTCATGTCCGATGGTCTCCTAAAGTGTCGACACGTGATGGGCGACAGGAAGGGCGTGCAGGAGCCGCTGTACTCTCTGGATCACTTGGCTTTCCGAGTACGATCTCCTCAGGAGTCCATCCGCTCCGGCAGCGATTGCATTGCCGACAATCGAGTCGTCCATCGGTTCGACCAGAAGGAGGACGCTCGTTCCCGGGGAGAGGGTCTTGATCTGTGAAACCAGGGCGACGCCGTTCCGTTCCGTTCCGCACCGGCCCGCGATGACAAGATCCAGCTTTTTCCCGGCGATGGCCTTCAGCGCCTCAGCGGAGGAGGAACACGTGGTGACTCGATAGCCCTCCCGGCTCAGGAGGGAATCGAGGGTAGTCAAGGTCTCCAGATGCCGGTCGACAACCAGGATCAGCGGGCTCTCTTCGTCGGTCATAGGAACCTTCCCTTCGCGACATTCAATCCTAATCCGGCCTATCTATGCCGGTCTGGAGTGAAAGTTACCGGGGAGCCAATTCCACGGGGATGGGGTAGGCGGTGACAGACCCCGGAGAATGGCTGGGACACCGCTGTTCAGCTTCCGGGAGTAACATGGGCGCTTGGACGGAGTAGATAACGGACGTCCGTCGGACCTGGCATCGGGCTCCCGAGGGGAGCGCTCGGCGCGACGGAGCGGATGGTCCGACTTTACTTCAAGAGGGACAGACCCATGGTGCAATTTCTGCGGTCCGAGTCATCGACCGTCGATCCCTTTGCGGGACCCGAGATCATCATCCCTTCGGTTCTCGGAGAACATCCAACGGGTGCTCCGCTCGTCGATACCGTGTCCATGATCCGCAAGGCCTCGACGCCCGTGAACCTCCATCACCTTCTCAAAAGCGGGAAGAAAGACATCTTCATGATCTCCCGGGAAAAGATCGACGGTCTCATCCGGCAGGCCGTCCGAAATATGTTCGAGAACAATCGCCTCGACAGCGCGTTTGTCGCCCCCTCCTCCTGGAGACGAATGGAGGCCGAGGCGAGGCAGGAATTCGAGGGTTTGCGGGGCCAATACGAGCAGACGGCCCAGGCTCGGGAAGACCTCGTCCTGTCGAAACGCGGCCTGGACGCGGAACTCGAGGATATGCGCAACGATCTGGACCAGCAACGGGCGCTCGCAGACGGTCGGCTCCCCGCGGAAATGGAACGAGTGATGGTCGAGAAGCGCTTCGACTCTCTCTACGCCCATCTCTCCGCGTTGGACCGGGCCCTCAGGACGCTGTTCTCGTCCAAGCTATGCTCCTACCGACAGATTCAGTCTCTCCTGCGCCAGGCGACGATCGCTCGCAATGCGGCTGTTCAAAGCGCCAGGGGCCCATCCAACAACGGGACTCCTATCGCGACCCCGGACCAACCGGGCCCAGAACGCTTGCAGGCCACGGCCATCTCCGGCTCGGATGGTCGGATCGAGTCTTTCCAAAGGATGGATCTGAATCTCGGCCGCGGGCTGGACGTCGGGACGTCGACCATTTGCGCCGCCGCCTCGCGGAAAGACGGCGGAGCCATGGCAACCACCCTCCAGCGCAACGCCTTCCTCGAAGTGACCGTCGACCCCGTCGCGCGGAGACTCGAGAAGTACGGACTCCACTACGTCGTGCGAGGCGAGCGGGGCTACATCATCGGTGATCCGGCATTCGAGTTCGCGCACCTTTTCGCGCTGAACCTCCGCCGTCCGATGAAACAGGGCAAAATAGCCTCCGACGAGCCCGACGCTATTCTTATCCTCGACCACCTGGTGGAATCCAGCCTGGGCCCTCCCCAAAAGCCGGGGGAAATCTGCGTGTACTCTATCCCCGGAGAGCCGATCGACGATGATTGCAACTTCATCTATCACCGGAGCGCTCTGGAGACAGTCCTATCCAACTTGGGATACACGCCACGGCCCATGCTCGAGAGCCACCTGATCGTCTTTGCGGAACTCAAGGAACAGGATTACACCGGAATAGGACTGTCCTGCGGCGGCGGGATGGTGAACGTTTGCGTTGCCTACAAGGGCGTTCCGACGCTGGCGTTCTCGACGATGCGGGCAGGGGACTGGATCGATGGGAGCGTGGCCGGGGCCCTCGGATTGCCCGCCTCAGCGACCTGCGCGGTCAAGGAAGCAGGGATGGACCTCGCCAATCCCAGGGGGAGGGTGCAGGAGGCAGTCGCGATCTACTATCGCCATTTCATTCGATACACCCTCGAGATGATGAAGCGGAAGATGGAAGGGGCGCAGAACATGCCGATGTTTGCCAAACCCCTTCACCTTGTCTTTGCCGGAGGCACGGCGATGATTGCGGGCTTTATCGACATGGTGCGCGAGGAATTCGACAAAGTCGACTTTCCGATTGACGTCTCTGACATTCGACTGGCTGCCGATCCGCTCAAGGCCGTTGCCGCGGGATGCCTTCAGGCCGCCGTGGCGGAAACACGGGCGCTCGGTGAATCGCCCGACGACATCGCTCCCGTAGTGCTGGAGCGAGCAGCGGTCGGGGGGACCCGCACGACGGTGTCCCAAGACGCGAGTCAACGGGCGCGACTCCAGCCAGCACCGGCCTAGGGAGAACGTGGACGTCGACACCAGCGGAGCGCTGGAGTGGGGATTCGGGATCCAGCGATCTAGAATCGTCTCAGATTGATCGACGTCTCAATCGAATTGATCTTTCGCTCGGCATTCAAGGAGGTCTTTGACCGAGCCTCTCTTTACTCCCTTTCGCAGGCAGGGCCACGGATTCGTCCCTGGGTCGACCTCCCGAGTCCTCTCATGGCACACGTTTTGCTCCACTCTGCCCGGACATCATGGGGTGGAAATAGGGTGGCAACACGAAGTGTAGTCGAGGCCTTCTCCATTACAGTGCGACTGCCGCGTTGCGCGTGGCCGGCAGACCTGAAGCCTCCAACCCCCCTTGAACGCACGAAGGTCATCCTCCTTCGCGGACGCTGGACGAGCCGTCAGGCGGTCATGATCCTGCTCGTGCAAGGATCCTTTGTGGAGATCCAGGACGCCCTCCAGTACTGGCAGCACCACGGATTCGTGGTGGAGCACATCGAAGGTCAAGGGATGTCGGATCTTCGGTGCGCCGGTGGACATCACCTGCTCCCCGGGTCTCTCGATGATCGTGGGAGATCGTCCGAGAGAGCCAGCGATCCCTGCTCGGGAATTGATCGGTCCGTATCGGATAGTCGGTCCTCAGAAGGCGAGTCCACGTCCGGAATGTCCGGACAACGCCGTCAGGACGTCACCAGTGCGCCAGGAGGTCGGTATATGAGTCAGCTATCGCGCGAGGATTGCATCGAGCTGGGCCTTTCTGTACCCAGCGGACCCTTGATCGGGTGGGCTACCGAACAGCTTGCCATCGCGAAGGGGAGGGAAGACCGGCTGGAGCACCGGGGCATCACCACACCGTTTCTGAATGAAGTCAAGATGCTGATCGGGACGGTCTCCGAACTCCAGAGCCTCCGCATGAAGGACAAGACGGTGCTTCCTCCGGAGGTTTCACAGGTACAACGCGTCCGGGAAGAGGCCTTCGCGTACTGGCTTGAGGCCAAACAGATGCTCAAGATCGAGTTCGGAACGTGCCCGGACATCCAGGCGCGCTGCCGACTGGGTGTCCGAACGGGACGACTGCTCGCCAACCTGTGCCGGGAATTGGAATGCGTAGTGTCCGCGCTTCGGGAGTTATCTCCCCACCTGAGCTGGCTGGGCGCGGATGAACCCTTCATCCACGCTGGAGAAGAGCTGATCGGAAAGGTGAAGGAAGCTCAGGCGACGTTGCACCTGACGGCCCAGGCGATGTCCCCTGCCTTTGCGGACTTGTGTTTCGAGAAGGGGAAGTTGTACGACTTAACCCGCAAGCTTGTCCGGATCGGACGCCTGGAGTACCTCCATGAACCGGAACAGGCGGCGGCGTTCAACTACTCGGTGCTCCGAAGGGAATTGCGCGCCGGTTCAGAAGTCCGGGCCAAGACGGTCAAGACCGTTGTCCGTTAGCTCCGTGAAACCCCCACTATACCCCAGTACCTGTCAGAGCCGCAGCCGCACGGCTGTGGCTCTGACAACCCTGGTGTGACAGAGGTGGTAGGAACAGTCGAATGCGTTCGGTAAATGACCTGGAGGTTACGATGAGAACATGGATGTCACCCCTCGTTGTTCTGGCAATCCTGGTGCTCGCGGCGTGCCAAACTAGCGATCTGGGCACCGGGACCAATACCGTAGACCGGGAGTACGCCAGGCCTGCCTCCGATGTCGGCAAGGCCGTCCTCCAGAGCGCCGAATCGGCCGACCTCAAAGTGCTCCGCGACCAGCACGACCAGCTGGGCAGCGAACTGCTAGCGTCCCGAGGAGACGGAAAAGAGGTCCGTATCCTCGTGAAAGCCATGAATGACAAAAGCTCCCTCGTATCTGTCCGCGTGGAGCCCGGCGACCGCCAGCTAGCGGACTTGATGCATGAACGCATCGCCGGACACCTTGGACTCGGAGCCGCGACTGCCGGCTGGTGGTCCGGAGGGAACTCGCTTGAAGCGACGTATGTCGCCGATCTGGCCTCCTGCACGAACTCGGCTCGTCGGGCTATCGTGATCCTCGAACCGACCTCGAAGAGCGAGGAAGTCCATGCAGCAAGTTGCCAGTTCGATGGTCGTCTGAAGGATGGAACTCCGGTACGAATCAAGCTTGAGAAGCTCGAGGACCGGAAGACCCGGGTAACGTTCATCGCCGGTAGTTCCAAGAACGACGACCACAAGGCTTTCGCACAGAAAATGAAGGACTCCTTCGAGGCGACCACCGCTCCTTCCGCCGGCAGTCAGTAGTCCCGGCGGGGGAAGGGACGGGTTCGTGTAACACCGGGGTCCAGGGATTCAGGAAGACCGCGGGGTTCCTGAATCCCTGGATGGCGGCAACTCCGAGGGATAAGGGATAAAGGTGACCGTCTTCTGGTTTGCCAATGGCCGGTGGGAGTTCCAAAGGACCAGGATGACTCGGGACACGTCCTCGGCCACTGGTTCGCCACTCTTTCGAAGGTCCAGGCGCCGGCCGGGCTCAGAATCGCAGTCACGTTCCTTTGGGAGGAAGCTTTGCGCACCGAGGGGGGCAACTGCGAAGCTGGGGGGGCCAAACGCTTTAGCCCACAGTCGAAAGAGGGATGGGAGTTCCGGGTCTATCCGACAGGGGTCGACGGGAGGGGGAAGCCGGCTATGCTCATCACCGACGGCCGGGGTGCTCGGTCTTGGGAGTTCACCCAGAGGATGTTTGGCTCGAGGCCTTCCCACTTCTCACCCCTTCGCACCGGCTCCATCCTGATTCTCCCTCGAGGCTCGCCCGATAAGCCTAAGGGCGGACCTTTAGGCGCTCATCGAGCGAGAGTCACCCTCGCTTCATCGTTCCTGTGCAATCAGGCGCCGATCGGCATACGCAAGGAAGTGAAGACAATGTGCGCAGCCCCTGTAACTCCGGCCATCAAGCGGAGTAACTACTGCAGCAAGAGGGGCTCAGCCTTTCTTGAGCTCCCAGACGCCAACATCCGGTGAAACACCAAGGAGGAGGCCACCCGCTTCGTTGATGGTTGAGACAGGGGGCGACGACTTTACGGACCAAGGAGAATGCCCATGAACATGCGAATGAGTCTGTTGGGAGGCGGTATTGTGATTCTACTGACCGGCATTGCACTCTGGGTGTATGGGTACAACGTGGAGCCCACGACCGGTCAAGCCATTGGCAACATCTTCAGCGGCAATTTCACGGACAAGCGCAATGGCTTCATGCTCGGGGGATTGTTGATTGCCGCCGTCGGGACCGCCAGCGTATTGGGCGGCGTCCTGAACGGGGGCAGGGCCGTCAGAGCCTAGGTAGGTCGTACGGGGATCGGGCGTATTCCGCTCACCCTATTCGTCGCTTGGGGCACCGGCGGGTCGGGAGTCCATTGGCCGCCTTCAAGGGCGGTGAGCTTCCGGCTTGCGCGACCGCCCCATCACCCAGCTTTCCGACGGACATGCGCGCCTGCAACCTCACAGGGCGACTACCCCTCCCCAGGGCTGGGAACATGAACTCGGAGGGATCGCACGGCAATCTCGAAATCACGGGTGAGACCGCAACAGCTATTACTGCAGGATTCGAACCGTGCATGTTCCTGCTGCTCGCTCTCCCGGCGCGCCCCAAGCAGCTCGCTCCCCCCAGAAAGGATTCTTGAGAGGGAGGAGCGAGCGAGATCCTCTTCGATGGTCTTCCATCGGCGATGCATCTTCGCCAGCCCGCCCAGCATCCTGTGCATGCATATGAGGAGTTCTTACCGCCTGCTATACCAGTAACTGCCTCCACCGCCCAATAGGAGGAGCACCAGGACCACCAAGATAATCATTTCCATGTTCTTTTCCTTTCTTGAGAGACTTGTGTGAGCCCCCGTCCTAAAGGCTGCTCTTTTCCATCTGAGCAATCTCCTTATCCGCCTCTTCCTTGGTGATGCCGTAGAGCTCCTGGAGCTTCCCGTGGAGCTGTTCTTTCCTCCCGGCGATCACGGCCACGTCGTCGTTGGTCAGCTTTCCCCATTTAGCACGGATCTGTCCCATTAGCTGCGTCCACTTACCGTCGACTTGTTCCTTGTTCATCATCAGCCTCCTTCAGATCTGTTGTTCCGTCAGCCTACTAACTCTGTTCCCTGGCCCGAGTTACAGGAGCCGCGCACCAGGGAAGGACCCCCGTCGGCAGAGCTAATCCAGGTTCGGCGCCGGCTCCATTGGGGAGCTGGGAAGTCCCTGTCCATTCAGTAACCTTTACTTCTGGTCGCCGTATATCACGTCTGCATCAGAATGTTCTGGTTTCCTGAGCACACCTGCCGGAGCCGTCGGGTGACGCGGGTGAACGGCTCGCCTGCGGCGTGATCAAGAAGCGAAAGAGCCGACCATTGATGACCGAAGGAGCCCCTCGAGCCCCACTCCCTGGCCTGGGAGCAGATGGAAGAGCCGCGGAAGCTCCCCCGATCACGTTCCTGGAGTGCTCGGACTCCCTTTGCTGGGCGGACGCCGACCGGGGAGGGGGGCTGACGAAGGCCGCCTGGTCCCGGAAGGAAGAACGTTTATTATGGAGGTCCTATGATCCCGACAGCCGTCGCGCACCCGGAACACTCGTTCCTGACTGACGTCCAACACCTGAGAGTCCAGGCACGTGCGCACCTCCACCAAGGGGCTCTGACCACCGCCTATCAAGGGAACGTCGAGGAAACGATCAACATCCTCCAGGCGGTGTTGGCGACGGAGCTCGTCTGCGTACTCAGGTATACGATGAATGCCATTACCGCCACCGGCATCTCCAGTGAAGGCGTCAAAGCGGAGTTTGAGACCCACGCCAAGGAAGAACAGGAGCATATGCTTCTCGTCGCCGAACGCATCAACCAGCTAGGCGGGATCCCGAACTTCAACCCGGAAGGATTAGCCACCCGCTCTGCCTCCGAGTACGTCGAAAGCGCGACCCTAATCGATATGATCAAAGAGAACCTCGTCGCAGAGCGGATCGCCTGTGATCACTACACTGAGCTGATTCGCTATTTCGCCGACAAAGACCCCTCCACGCGCGTGATGATGGAGAGCATCCTGCTGAAGGAAGAAGAACACGCCAATGACATGCATGATCTTCTGGTTGCTCACGAAGGCACTCCGATGTTGCCGAGCAAATAGTGTGGGGTAATCAGAGCTCAGGAGTTGACGAACGAATAAGGCTTCGGATCCAGGGAGTGATCGGGTGGACGAGCTTTCCGCACAAGCCCTCGGAGGTACCCGTCGTCGACTCTTTTCCGTGGATGAAGAAGGCCGGGATGGAGGAAGCCTCGGCACCACGGGCGCCGACCGAGCCACTTCCGCGACTTCACTTTAAGGAGAACGGATGATGGCGGACTATGCCGAACTGACGCTGAACACCCGTCCGGTCAGCGACACGGACGTCGACACACGCGCCCGGTTTATCATTCGCACGTACAGCCATCTAGTCGGTGCCGTAGCAGCGTTTACGGCGCTCGAGGTGCTCTTCTTCAAGACGGGCGCAGCGGAGGAGATCGCACGCACAATGTTGGGGCTCCCCTGGCTGCTGGTGCTCGGCGGATTCATGGTCGTCAGCTGGATCGCGACTAGCGCTGCCCAGCGTGCGGTGTCGCGACCCGCCCAATACGCAGCTCTGGCCGCCTACGTCGTCGTTCAGGCGTTGTTGTTCGTTCCTCTCCTGTTCATCGCCAATCGGATCGCTCCGGGCGTCATCAAGAGCGCCGTGGGGGTGACCGTCCTCGGATTCGGCGGTCTGACCTCCGTCGCATTCCTGTCCCGAAGAGATTTCTCCTTTTTGCGGGTGCTTCTACGCTGGAGCGCGGTGGGAGCACTGGTGGCGATCGTCGCAGGAGTGCTGTTCGGATTCCAGCTGGGAACCTGGTTCTCTGTGGGAATGATCCTTTTTGCCGGTGCCGCGATTCTCTTTGATACGTCAAACGTGCTCCGCCTCTATCCCCAGGATCGCCACGTCGCGGCATCGCTGCAGTTATTCGCATCGGTCATGCTGCTCTTCTGGTACGTCCTGCGACTGTTTTTGTCCCACAAGTAGGCGCCCTCTCGATAGCGGCCTAAAGCGCAGGCGTCCTCGCCCCACGCTTCCCGGCTCCGCCGGGAAGCGGCCTGACCCGCAGGTCATTAGCCCCCGACGGAGCACCCGTTTGACCCGCATGTCCATGCAACACCGTTGCCGTAGATGCGGCTCAACGTCACCCCCTTAGGGTGCCTCGGCGTCCGGCATGGGAGGCAACCGGTGCGTATCGGTCCAAGTCTTCGTAAACTCGGCGCCGAAGAAGAAGATCTGGCTGGAATAGTAGATCCACAGCAGCGTGAGGACGAAGGACCCTGTCGCGCCATAGATCGATCCGGCGGCGCTTCTCCCGAGATAGAGACCGATCAGGACTTTACCCACGGTGAAGAGGGCCGCCGTTAGAAACCCGCCCACCCAGACGTCCCGCCACCGAATGCGGGTATCCGGGAGAATCTTGAAGGCCGCGCTGAAGAGGGCCGTACTCATGAGCAGCGGAAGCGCGTGATGGAGCAACCAGAGCAAGACACCCGGAGCTCCTCCGGCTGCGACGGTGTTCCCTAAGGCGCTCACACCGGCACTCAAGACCAACGAGAGCAGGAGGAGAACTCCGATCCCCAACACCATCACGAAGGAGAACAACCGAGTGCGGATCGTGTCGAGGATTCCGAGGCCACCTTTCCTAGGCACTTTCCAGATGATATTGAGCGAGTCCCGAAGCTCTCCAAAGACTCCGGAGGAACCAAACACCAAGGCGATCGCCCCCAGAATCGTCGCCAGGACCCCGGTCTTGGGTTTCCAAGATGTTCTCAGCAGCGCGTCGATGCCTTCCCCGATTCGTGCGCCCACCAACCCGGAGATCTCTCGCGAGATGGCTCCACGGGTGGCGTCCACTCCGAATATCGCTCCTCCCACGGCGATGGCGATGAGCAGGATCGGGGCTACCGAGAAGGCAGTGTAGAAGGCAAGGGCTGCTGCGAGTTTCGGCACGTTGTCGTCCCTCCATTGACGGAACGTCAAGGTAAACAGAGGGACTAGGTCTGCCGGATTCCACCCGAGCCTGCGCTCCCAGCAGGTTCGGACTCTGAGCCCCCGGCGGTCGGACGGGGTCGTCCATTGACGACGGTCGCCGATTCCTCGTGGAAGCACTTCTTCCCCAGTCCGTTTGGAATTCAAGAAGGGTCCAGCTTCAAAGAAGCCTCGGTCTGGTGACCGGCTTGGAGCAAGCGTCCCGAGGCACAGTCGGGTGACAGGGTTAGGCGTTCAGCGGTCATGGGTCCTCGATTCCGCATGGGGGCACACTCTTGGAGCAAACCGGTCTCAAAGTAACCGGGCATCCTTCCGGAACTCCACGTGGCGATGTACAGAGTTAGCGCCGCTGCCCCGGAGTGAGCCTTCCCGCCAGGACCTTCGTCCCTTTCAGGCAGGATCATCTACGTCAGTTCGGGTAAAGGATGACTCGGGAATTGCCCTCTTTGGAGAAATGCCCGGAATCCGCACCCGGTGAAGGATGGAACGGTCATGATTGTGCTTTTGGCAGGACTTCTCAGGTAACTTCGAGTTCCGGGGATCGTACATACCGTCGTTCCGTTGAGCGGGTTCAGGGCCCGTTCATGCATCCGCCTAGCGAAAGGGTCCCGATGGAGACGGCAGTGCGCATGCCATTCACCCCCCCGAGGACCGCAGAACACGCCAATGTAGCGTTGGTCGTCCGGACAGGCGGGTGCGCCCGGCATGACCACGAGGCCGTTTGCCCTCCCTCGACCTGCGCTAAAGACTTCGACCCATTGGTACTCGCGCTCGGACCCAGAGCGGAGCCGGCGGTTTGGAGTGATTAAATCCTTCATCCCCCATTGGGAAGGCCTTCTTCCTCGGATTCTAGGGCTCGCCGGCATTTTCGTCATCGTGGCAGGCCTGAAGTTGGGCAAGGACTTGTTCGGCTTGTTGGCGCTCGGGACCTTCATCAGCTTCATTCTGTCCCCGGTGGTGAATCTCCTTAAAAGGGGACATTTCCCGAAAGTCGTGGCCGTTATGGTGGTGGTCACCATTGCCCTCGGCGTTCTGGGATGCGTGGGGTACGTGATCGTCGGGCAAGTCGCATCGATCAGCAAGAGCTTGCCCGTGTATCGCCAAAACATCCTTTCGAAAGTCTCGACGTTCAATGTGCCTTTTTCGAGGGCGGTAAAGGCCGTCCAGGCTGCCGTGAAGGAAGTCGAGGACGAGACGGCAGCCGGTTCACCTGGGAAGCAATCCAGGGGGAGGGAGGATCCCGTCAGGGTTGAGGTGGTCGAGGCGTCCGCGCACCCGCTTTCCTTCATCACGGGCGCATTCGTCCCTTCCATGGGAGTTCTTGGAGATGTGGCGGTCGTTGTCCTTCTGGTGCTGTTCTTTCTGGTCTATTCCAGCGAAATCCGAGACCGAATCATCAGCCTGGCCGGAACCTCCCAGGGCACCGTCGCGTCTCAAGCCATTGCCGGCTCGATGAGTGGGGTGGTGCGCTACATTGCGCTGCAGGCCATCGTCAACGCGTCCTTCGGAACTGCCCTAGGGGTCGGACTGTGGATGTTTGGAGTCCCCAATGCGCTCCTTTGGGGGTTCTCCGGCGCCCTCTTCCGCTTCGTGCCCTATCTGGGTCCCTTGGCCGCATGCATGCTGCCGATTGCGCTTTCGGTCGCGGTCTTTCCGGGGTTCTCGCGCCCACTTTGGGTCATGGCGTTTGTCATCGCTCTGGAGACGCTCCACGCCTACATCATCGAACCTCTGGTCTACGGCAAACGAACAGGGCTTTCCCCTCTTGCCATCATCGTCGCCGCGGTGTTCTGGGCGTGGCTTTGGGGAGGGATGGGGTTGCTGCTGTCCATTCCCCTGACCGTCTGCCTGCTGGCTCTGGGGAAGCATATCCCCCAGCTCCAATTCCTCGAAGTTCTGCTGGGGGGCGATCCGGCCGGGGATCCGAAGCTTCAAATTTACCTTCGTCTGCTGGCACACAATCAGGTGGAAGCCGCGGAGCTGATTGAAAAGGAAAGCGAGGGGAAGAGCCTGGTGGGCGTTTATGACTCCCTCCTTCTCCCGGTCCTCCAGATGGTCGATGCCGATCGGATAGCGGGTAAGGTGGACGATCAGAAGGCATTGGAGGTAGTCGAAGAGATCCGACATCTCGCGAAAGATGCGGGTGAAACGGCCGAGGAGAGTCAGAATCAGCTTTCCGATAACCCGGTGTCGCGGCCCTTGTCTAGCCCACCGGACGTCACCATCCTATGCCTTCCTGCGAGCAGTGGGACCGATGAATTGGCGACGTCCATGCTTGCCAGGATATTGACGCTGGACGGATATCGGGCGTGCAGTCTGCCCGCCACGACGATGGCCAGTGAGAAGCTTGAAGAGGTCGAGAGGGAAAAGGCCGATGTGGTGGTGATCTCCGCTCTCCCCCCCTCGAATATCCTCCGAGCGCGATACCTTTACAAACGGTTGCGAGCGCGCTTTCCCGATCTGCCCATCGTCGTGGGCATCTGGGGCAGCACCGACACTAGGGTTCTGGAACATAGGATTGCGCCCGACCACAAGGCCATCGTTCTGGGCAGTTTCGCTGCAGCTCGAGAGAGCCTTCGGGAGAATGCCAAGGCGGCGCACCTTCGCAAACGTGCCGACTCGGAGGCTTCCTTAGAAGTGGGACCCCCTCCCATTGCGACGGTCGCCCCAGGGCGTTAAATGACTTCTGGTCGAAGATCCCGGGGTTCCTCCTCGCCCGGTTAGCGAGGGGTGAAGCTCGCGAGGTCGTAAAGCCCCACGGTCTTTTCCAGGTTGGCGGCATCACCGACGAATCTGTCGGAGCCCTCCGGGCCAAAATGCTCGCGCTCCTCTCGGTCAAACTCTTCCCGAAGGGCCTCGAATTCATGAGCACTGACGATGTTCCGCAGCAGGGGCAGGAGAGCCGAGTCCTCACGCGCCTCGTGGGGTCTCACCATTCGAATGTACTGGGCCATCACGTGTGCCAGCCCCTTTCGTCGCTCGTCGCTGTCCAGCATTCGAACCTGATCCACATCAAGAATGTCTTTCGTGAGTCGACGTCCGGCCACGTGCTGGCTCTTCAGGACCTCGATCAAATCAATCATCGTGCCGCTTTTGACGAACCGGGGAAAGAGGTACACCTCCTCCAGTCGCTGATGGAAGCTCTCGATCAGAGTATGAATGATTTCCGCGGTGCCTACGACGACTTGGGGCTTGAAGTCGAGGCCAGAGTTCAGCCGTCGGACGGAATCTTCGTACAACAGGAGAAGCCGGCTCATGAGACCGTGATCTCGCATCAGGGTTTCCGCCGGACCCATGACCACCGGACGTCGTCCGGAATCCTTTTCCGGAATCGCCTGCTCGGAGCACCCGGCTGTCGCGAGCAGGGCGCCCGCTCCGGTCAAATGACCCAGGAAGCCTCTTCGGGTCTGCCCGGGAGACGTTGATGGGACCATTGTGGATTCTCCTTGAAAACACCTTGAGCTTTCATGACGCCCATCACACGCTCCGAGGGGTTCGGGGTAGCCAAGCAACCCGCCATTAACCCCAGGAGCGTCTCTGGCACTCCAGTATATAAAACTGTCATAGGATGGCGCCTCTCTGGCCCTCCCGATCCTCCTGCGTTTGGCCACGAGGATCCCCGCGTTGTTCCTCCCGTCTGCCGTCACGCCTTTCCGCGTCCGAATCGCCACGACAGTCCTCACGTTGCCCCACCAGGGGAACCCAGCGCCGCACACGAGCAGTGGGGCGGTCCCAAGGCCTTTCGCGCGTTCTCCTCGTTTGCGAGTACATAGGGCTTAGAGCAAGCGGCGGGCCAAAAGAACGAGGCAATGATCACAGGGTGGGGAAAGCGTAATTACACGGAGGGCTATGACTCCGTGCTCGAGACAGAGGTCCTTAGGGTAGGCGCGCCTCCACTACACGAGGGGCGGGAACACTTCCGGCCACTTCTCACTCCGCTGGCAATGGGAGATCCATGCTTGGCAGGACGAGGCGTCCGCGCCCGGCGAACGTAGGCGACAGGACTCCAGCATTCATTCCGCCATCGCAACGGATGAAGGCCATGGAACCCATGCGACAGCGACAAGGAGCGCGACGACATCCGCCCTTTGGTCGTCCGCGGACCGTCAGTCGTACGCCCCGTTCCCCCGATGGCGTAACCTTCGACCGGGATCCTCGTAATCAGCTCTTAGAGGACTCTCCCTCACGAGGAGGAGTACGGTGATTCTGGGAGTTGCTGATCTGAACGGAGGAGCCATGAAGTATGTGATCATCGGGATTCTGTGCTCGGGGCTTTCGACGGCGGCATATTCCGATGAGGTACTGCTGACCAATGGCCACATCCTCCTGGGAATCGCCCGTGAAGAGCGGGGCCAGGTCATCGTGGAGATGACCTTCGGAACTGTCCGCATTTCCCGCGCGGAGGTTCAGTCGATCGTTCCCGGCAGGAGCCTGCTTCAGGAATACGAGGAACGTGCCTTGAGCCTTAGTTCCTGTCCGGAGGCCGACTCCACCTTCCGCCTGGCTCTGTGGGCCCGGTCTCATGGCCTGACCCGGCATGTAACCGAACTCTTGCGTCGGACGGTAGCTCTCGACCCAGAGCATCTTCAGGCCCGAACTATGCTGGGCGAAGTCTGGTACCAGGGCAAGTGGAGGAAAGGGCTCGACCTCAAGAAGACGCTGGGGTGGGTCGAAGTCGGGGGCATGTGGGTTGCGCCAAGTGAGTCCGACGCCTTCTGTGCCCCTGAAGCCATCGCATGCGGGGTCGTCCAGGCGGAACGGAAGGCGATTCCCCTCAGGAGAAAACATGCGCCACCAGAAGGGGTCCCCTATTCTTTTGGACTACCCGGGTATCATTCCAATGGGACCCACAACTTCGGTTCGGGTGGTTATTCGCTCTGGGGTGGACTTGTCCCCATCCACAACCTTCTCGACCTACCCGTCATCCGGAGCCGCCCGAGGTGAACGGTAAGTCCCTTGTCCTTCTGCACTTGAAAGGATGCTCATGGCGAGTGCAGGGGTGGCTCCTTTAGAAGTCCGCGTGCCGTTACGCGGCGGGAGCCATGGCGACCTGCCGCTGCCACAGGCGATGGAAGAGCCCGCGGGTCCGGATCAGCTCATCGAACGTGCCGCATTCCGCCACCGTCCCCCGCTCGACGACGGCGATCCGGTCCATTTTCACCGTCGTGCTCAAACGGTGGGTGATGACGAGCCTCGTGCAGCGCACCGTCCCTTCGGCCAGGGTATCCCAAATGGCGGCTTCGGTGTGGGCATCCAGGTTTCCGGTCGCTTCGTCCAGCAGAAGGATCTTCGGATTGCAGATCAACGCCCGCGCGATCGCGATCCGCTGGACCTGCCCTCCCGAGAAACTCGCTCCTGCACGGGTAACGGGGGTGCGGTATCCCTCGTGCAGCCGCTCGACGAATTCGTCGGCCCGCGCGAGTTTCGCAACGTTCCGCACTTCGTCATCCGTTGCATCCCAACGTCCCATCCGGATGTTTTCTTCGATGGTCGCGTCGAACAGGTGCGGAGTCTGAAACACTACCCCGATCGACTTCCGGATCCAGGATAGGCCCCTCTCGCGGAGGCTCTCCCCGTCGATCAACACGTGGCCGGAATCGGGCTCATAAAGCCCTGCCAGGAGCGAAAGCAGCGTCGACTTCCCCGCCCCACTATCCCCGACGATGGCGATCGAACTCCCCGCGGGCACCGTGAGGCTGACATTCTGGAGAATCGGCTTTCCGGAGCGGTACCCGAAGCTGACCCGATCGAGGACCACTTCACCGTGAATGGCCTGCTTCTCCAGCGGCTCTTCCCGTGGCTCCGCGGGTAGGAGCAGGATCTCGTTGTAGCGTGCGAACGCCACGGAGGCCTCATCAAAGGAGATCCAGGACGAGGCCAATTGCTCCAGCGGTCCCAGCATCGTGCCGGCCATGGTGAACATGAACATCAGCTGACCCTGGGTCAGGTGGCCGGATGCCACCTGTCGAGCTCCGAGTACCAGAACCATGATGCCCGTCAGGGCCGAGACGAGGTAGATGGCGGCTCCCAGCCAGGTAAGTTTAATGATGTGGCGAATCCGGATGTCTTGAAAGCTCCGGTAGACGTTCTTGATGCGCTGGAGGATCCAGCTCTCCCCCTCCGTCAGCCTCAGATCCCGGATCCCGATCATCGCGTCGAGACAGTGATTCTGAAGGTCTCCTTCGGCTTGGCGCAGTTGATCGAACGACTTCTTGATCGAAAGACGGATGAAGACAATGAGGAGCCCCGGAATCGCCGCTCCAATTGTCGCCACGATGGCGAGCGCGATGCTGTGGTGTACCATGATGCCTCCGGCGATCAAGACCAGCACCGCATCGAATGTCACGCCAAGGAAGCGATCCTCGAAAGCGTTCCTGAGGACCTCCAATCCCTTCAATCGTGCCAGTAGATCGCCGGTGTGATACTTCTCGTAGAACTGCATTTCGAGTCGGGTCACGTGGTCGATGTAGCGGTCGGACAGGTCGATCTCGATCTTTCGAGCCAGGTGCACTTGGAGGTATCGGCGGACGAGGCTGATCAGGCCGCGCAGGACCAGCACGAAGGTCACGGCAATCGCCAGGAGCTGGAGCCGACCCAGATCAAGCGTGTGATCCACAACGTACTGCACGAACAGTGCAGTGCACCACCCCATCATCCCGACAACCAGCCCGGTGACAGCGGCAGCCAGCGTTCGCCATGGATAGACTTTCAGAAAGCTTAGGATACGGATCGAGCCGTAGCTGTCTCGCCGTGTTCTTGCGATGATCGTAGTGACTTCCATCGCCTTCCCTTCGCTCCTGTTCTTAGGAAGCTACTGTTGCCGTCGATTCCGGCACAATCCTCTCGAGGACATCACAGGCCACCTCGGTGGCGCCGTGCTTTGAAGGATCTCACAACCCGTGGGGTAAGCCACTTAATATCCCCTTACCCCAGATCATCGGGAGGAGTGTTCTTACGGGATCGGGGGATCCGATAAGGGGGCTGGGGAGGCCTTAGGGTCATGGTGTTCGCGGTCTTGGCCAAGACCTGGAAAGTGAGCAAAGCATGTGCCATTGGGAGCGGAGGCAGGCCCGGTGGCGATGGATCGCCATCCACCTCAGCCTGAGGTGTGGATACTCACAGGCAGGGCTCCTGATCGGCCCCGCGAAGAGATCAAAACGATTCATCTGCACATCATTCAGGTCTTGGGCGTCGATCCTCCACGTGGTTTGACCACGAGGGACGATCAGCTCGCCCCTTCCTGGGACCTGATCAATGCGGTCCTGTACTAGATCAATCTGACATCGCATTGTTGTCGCTCCGCTCTCCAGAGGGGCACCGACTAGTCGGCGGTGATCTGCGCGGTCCGGACCGAACGGTGCCTAACGTCCTGTAACAGAAATGAATCCCCGACGTAAATGGCACCATGAACAAGCGCGGATCATGGATCTGGAATGGGGAACGATATCCAGCCTGGGAGGGCGCCCGGCGCCGGACTTCGGCAACCCGACCCCGACTGCCTCTGGTCTCCAAGAGAGTACCGGTGCTCCTCTCCCAGTCCAGAACGTGGAACGCTCCTCTCGGATGGATGTCCCTGGGGCTGGCAGGACTTCTGCTTGGTGCCATAGCCTGCCTTGGATTTTGGAACGGGACAACTCACCCCCCATATAGAAGAAACGGAGTCCCAGTGGTGCGCCTCATTGCTGCGCAACACGGAGTGGTCGGGAATGGAACCGGAAGCCAGGGGCGATTCGGAGCGGCTATTCGTCGCTGTGAGGGTTTTAGGAGCACGGCAGAACTCTCTCGACATCCTCTGAAGAGAGAAGAAGAACACAAGCGTGGTCCTGAGGCTCGGTAAGGAGCGAATCCTGTCGATCGGCATTCACCGTAAGCACCCTGCGGAAGAGATAGGTCTGGGATCTGACTTGGTGCTGCCGGAAAGAAGATCCGGAGACAATAACGGTGGGCGCTGTTCATAGAGCCGATCATCGTACCTCCACTTTTCAAGCCCCCTCCGCGTTTCACAGGCGCCGTCCTCGCTGAGGCTCCTCCTTCAAGAGGCAGATGGGCTCCCGTTGCTGGTCCCCCAAGTTCTGTCCTGCGCGCTTCCGGTCGCCTCGGGGTGCTCTGTCCCGATGAGCGACGTTTTCGCCCCCTAAACTTTCCCTCGCTTCGACCGCCTGCGCGGCCTGGCTGTAACGAATGCTCCACGCTCGCCGTAAATGGAACACGATGCCAAACGGAGGCGTTCAATGAATCGCTGGATTACCGCAGTGTCCGACGTCGCCAGTAGAGGCTTGAAAGATGGCGAGCAGATGCGCCTTTTCATCGCAATGTTTCTCGGGGTCTTCCTCGTTGCGCTGATCTGGTCCCTGATCTCGGATCGACCCGCTCCTCCGTCTTGAGCTACGCGGGGTGGCCTTGGGGGCTCACCCTGCGTCCCTCGCACAGTCAGGTAGAACCATCCGGCACCCAGTGCCATTCACGCCAACACCATCGGCTCCCCGAGAGAAGTCGGAGAAGGACCTCGCCAGGCCATGCAACCCCACCGATGCGATGACAGCGATCACCGCGGGAACTCTCTAGCGGAATAGAATCTCTTGTGGCAGTACGAGCGGTGCACGTCTAGATCGGGAGGCACAGGAAGGACATGAGCGTGGGCACAATGAAGCCCACCAGGAGAGCGGTTCGGGGATCAGAGTCGACTCTGGCACAAGAGCCTCCTAAGTAAGGCTTAGCCCATCGAATGGCCGGCACCTCCATGAGGGGCTCAGATGGAACCAGGGGGGCCACTCGGCGGCGCCCGAGGGGCGGGGCTGCAGCGGCATCGGCTCACCCGCGGGCGTGACGGGCGGGAGAGGGAAGAGGGTGTATACCGACACCGACCTTGTCCCAGTGTGTTAGAAAACACCCCGACAAATCCGCCTCAAGAGGGGTGTTGACTCCATTGGACCTTCAAGGTCGTCGATGGGAGTATCCAGAATTCCCCGTGCCAACCTTACACCACAACCCAATGAAGAGTGTCGGTAAGGGTCCGACCGTCCACACCCTTTCTTGTCGCACTCGGAATCATGTTTCGCGGGCGAGCGGCCGATACGTTTACTTTTACGACGAACCCGAAGGCGAGCTGGCTCTAGCTTGAAGACTGTTGCGCAGCTGAGAACGCCTACCTGGATTCGTGCGCGACGGCAACCTGCCTTCTCAGTCCGGCCGTCCCAGATTTGTAAAGCGGTGCCTAGTGGGACTCCCTTATACTGTTGGCGGAGGATCCGGATATGCTTTCCACCATCCTGGCGGCCCTGACGATCTTCGCAAACCCGGACGACGATGCGATCACTTGGCAGAAGGACTATAAGACGGCCATCGCCGAAGCGGCGAAGCTGGACCGGCCGCTGCTGATCTACTCCGGCCGCGACACCTGCCCCAATTCCCAGGTCATGGACTCTCAGGTGATCCCGTCGGAGACCGTCCGGCCGCTGCTCGCGCGCAACTTTGTCTGCCTGCGCGTGGACGCCGACCGGCCGTCGCCCGACGTCGAAAAGCACCTCCTTCGCGTCAAGGGCGACATCCTCCCGTTCTGCGTCTACCTGAAGGCCGACGGCAGCTACTTCGGCAGCACCAGCGGCTACCGTGGCGCGGACGCGTTCCGGGCCGACCTGGACTACGTCCTCACGCACGCGGCCGCGAAGAAGGAGGACAAAGACTCCCCCAAGGAGGCTCCGCCGAAGCCCTATGAGCCGGAGCCGATCCCCGACAACGAGATCGACGGCCGTTTTATCCTGGCCCGCCTCCAGATTGCCCAGGAGCACGTCAAGCGAGGGAGGAAAGCCAAAGCCGTGGAGATGCTCGAGGACCTCGTCGTTGGCTTCCCCAAGAGCCCGATGCTGCCCGAAGTGAAGAAGTACCTCGAGGAAGTGAAAAAGAAGTAGATCCGGAACCTACGGTCGTCCGAGTGCACGGGTCCGCGATCGGGGCCTTTGAAGCGGGCGTTCTTTCCCGAGCGCATCCAGGATCTGGGGGACCTTGCGGATCAGGATGGGCGGCGTGAACGGCTTGGCCAGGAACTCCGGTCCCGGATGCAGGGCCGAGATCTCATCGGCGAGAACGCGGCCGCTCATGCCCGGCATGATCGCTTCCGCCAGGAGCCGGTGAAGAGTTCCTGACGGAGTGTCTCTGTTGGGTAAGCGTCGGACGCCCCCATTGATAGCTGGTCCGCGGGCTCCCTGACGACGCTGACGGGGAGCATCCGGAGGGCGGATTTTGAAGATCCCGCCTGGCGTTGTTCACGCCGGCGACGTTCACGATCCGGAAGTTCCTGCTTCCCGTGCCAGAAGGCGGACTCACGGAGCCGGCGTCGCCGGCAGAACTCTCGAACGCCGAGGCCGCTCTTCTTCCACTCGTCCAGGATGGGGATCCAGGACTTCTCGGCAGCGGTCAGGCCGCCGGGCTTCGCCACCGGCTTGGGGCTTGGCATGGTCACCGTCCACCTCCGCACAACAAACGATCCGGGTGGACCTTCCTTCCACGTCGCCAAAAGGCTGGACATCATTGCCTGCACGCCGAACGAGTGATGAGGCCGAGGCCCCTCCTTCCCGTTCCCCGATGCCCTCCGAAGGGAGGCGGGAAGGGAGCCTCACCCACTTTCGTCGGCCCCTAGGGAGCGACCCGGCATTCGAGGTGCCTCAGCCCGTGCGCCATCGGGATCAGGTCACGGCTGAACCACATTCACCTCAACGGAGGCTTTGGCGACTTCCACGAGCCGGTCATAGTGGTCTACGGCCAGGATCCGGAGCGACGCAACTCCAGGGCCTCCTTTGACGCGGAGTTCTTCCTCCCGGAAGGAATAGCCCTGGTGCTCGACCCCGTGCACGCCCACCCAGTCCACGATCCAGATATAGGCAACGCCTTCCACCGCGGCCCCGCTCGGGGTGGTTGTTTCGACCACGAAACGGAGTTTGCTGTGAGGGGCATTGTCGACCTTCGAGGGGGCCTTCACAGTCCAGCGGACTCCTTCGGCGGAGGACGCCATGTGACAACCCGACAGAGCAAGGGCGATCAAGACGGACAAGCATGGCCTCATGGGAGACCTCCTTCTATGGGGGCTGCCTCAACTCCAACCACGCTTCGGGGCGATGCTGGAAGACTCTCCATTTACGACATCCGCACTTCCACGTGTCATCGATACCGGTCGGGGTTGGGGCACGATCGACGAGGGGAACGGGATGCCGTCCATTCCTGGAAACGCTCCGGACCATTGCTGCCAGAGCTCGTCTTATGAAAGCCCGAAGGATCGGAGCAATCGCACCTTGACCCAATCATTCAGGAACATCGCGAACGCGACGGCGTAGCCGATCACGATGAGCGATCGTTGGAGGCCGATCCCTGGAAGGCTCGGAACGCCCAGGGTCGCGAGGAAGAATCCGATCACTCCGTCCACCAGCACGGCGCCTAGAAAGAGCGGTCCTGGCTTGGACTTCCAGAGCGGGCCACGCTCCCGGATGCTGACGAGCGAGCACAGCGCGAACGAGAGGAACATGAAGAACGTGAACGTCCCCAGCTGTTGGGGAGTCTCCGCCAATCCGAGGACGGTCCATCCCAGCGCCAGCAGACCGACCGCTTCCAGCACCAGAAGAACCCCCAGAAGCGATGCCAGCTTCACCCATTGGACCAGATTCCAGCTCGCCGGCGTTCCGGACGGCTCGGCGCGGTCGGTGGCCAGCGTGATCTTGACGAAGTCGGTCATGAAGACGAGCAGCATCATCCCGAACGCCGAGATGATGAACTTCCCGGTGACGAGAAAGACCCCGGTAACCAGGACCGCCTTGAGAATGGTCCGGCTGATCTTGTTCACGATCCAGGTAAGAATGCGCTGGTGGATGATCCTGCCGTTCCGGACGAGATCGAGGATGCCTCCCAGGCCCTCCGATGTGAGAACGACGCTGGCGGCTGCTTTCGCCACGTCCGTCGCCGAGCTGACCGCGACTCCGACTTCCGCCTGTCGGAGGGCGGGAGCGTCATTGACCCCGTCGCCGGTCATGCCGACCAGGTGCTTGGATGTTTGCAGGCCCCGAACGACGAGGAACTTGTCTTCGGGAAGGACTTCGGCAAATCCATCGCATCCGTCGACGAGCGCGGCCGCCCGGACCTCGCCCTCCTTCATCGCCGTCCGGAGTTCCTCGACGCGCAGAATCCTACCGAGTTCCACGGACCGCGCAACTTCCTCGGCAATGGGAAGGGCATCGCCCGTCAGCATCTTGACCGACACGCCCAAACTGCGGACGGCACGAAGTAAGTCCTTGGAATCGGCTCGCGGCGGGTCGGAGAGCACCACCAGGCCCGCCATCTCCACCTGATCGCCGCTTCGGGAGCCGGCCACCGCCAAGACGCGATGCCCCCGGCGCGCTTCATCCGAAGCCCGGCTCTCGAGGGCGGCGAGCTCCGCCGCCCCGACCCCACACGCCTGTGCCAGACTCCGCAAGGCGCCTTTCATCGCCACGATGCGCTTCCCCCCGGATTGGACGACGGCTTCGGTTCTTTTGGTTTCCTGAGAGAAGGGAGTGAAGCTCAACCGGGTGAATCCCCCTTCGAGGAGCGCTTTCTTCCGGGCGGACGTAAGGAAGGCGAGATCGATGGGGTCCTGGTTCGCCTCCTCGGATGCCCAGGCCCCCAGGCGAAGCACGTCGGACTCGGTAAATCCGTTCTGGGGAATCGCCCCCGTGACCTCAAGGCGATTCATCGTGATGGTGCCGGTCTTGTCGACGCAAAGAACGTCCATCCCGGCCGCGTCCTCAGCGGCGCTCAGGCGGGTGATCAGCACGCCTTTCTTGCTCAATTCGAGCGCCCCCACCGCCATACTGACCGTGAACATGACGGGAAGAGCCACCGGGACGGCAGAGAGGAGGAGAACCAGGGCAAGAGGGAGGATCTCCTGGATCGGGAAGCCCTTCAGAAGGGCGACCCCCACCGCAAGCCCCACGAGAATGCCCACGATCGCGAACAGTCTGCGGACGACGGTGGAGACGACCTCCTCCAGATGGAGCCGTGGCCTCGCACTCTGCACGAGTTCCGTGGTGCGGCCAAAGTACGTGCGCACCCCGGTCAGGAGGACCAAGGCGGTGGCCTCCCCCCGCCGGACGATGGATCCCGAATAGAGAAGCGCGTCGCGGCCTTTGGGAATGTCCGCCGATTCGCCCGTCAGGGCCGACTGGTCGACCGTAAGGTTTCCCTCGGCCACCTGGGCATCCGCCGGAATGAAATCTCCGGTCCTCACTCGGATCACATCTCCAGGGACGAGGTCCGGTGCCGGCAGGACTCTCCAGGCCTGGCTCCGGAGAACACGGGCGCCGACTTGAAGCTTCGATTTCAACACCTCCACCGCCCGAGAGGCGCGTCGATCTTGAGTGAAACTGATCACGGCATTCAGGACGAGCAGTCCGCAGGAGACCCAGGCTTCGGCCTGACGATGTAGGACGATCGAAAGGATCACGATCAGCTCGATCATCCAGGCCGAAAGTCCCCAGAATTTCTTCAGGAAGTCCAGGAGCAGACGGGGCCGCTCCTCAGGAATTCGGTTGGGTCCGAATCGGGAGCGACGCGCCCCGATCTCGGCTTCCGGGAGGCCATTCGTGAGATCGGAACCGAGCGTGGCGGCGGCCTCAAGAACGCTGGAGGCCGGAGGCGGAACGCTGCCGGAAGCGGGACGAAGTTCTGCAGACACGGCGGGTGATCCTCTTTACCCCATGATTGGACTCTGCGCAGGCCTCGTCAAGGATGGAGATTGGGGAGGGTGGTTTCGTTCCGACGTCAACCCCGAATCCGAAGCTCATGTCGATACGGAGGCGGCCCGCCAGCGGGGGGCGGCGACTGGTGTTCCTCGATCCCCGTCAAATCTCAAACACGTTGAGCTTCTCTGCCCTGGCTGCATCTGCTTGCTCCGCATCGGCCGTCAGAAAAGGCATTCTCCTCTTCCCTAGTCCCCTCGCGAGAATGATCGCCGAAGCCAAGTGCAATGCATCCGCCGCGCGCAGGAAGTGCGCTCGAATCAACTGGCTGGTCACCTTCAGGTGTTCGTCATCGATCGTCACGAGATCAAAATACTCCAGGTGCTCTTCGATGGTCCTGAGCAGAGCCTCGCGATTGCGTCGATCTCGGCCCAGTTTCCGGACGACGGCACTGACGACTTCAGGCACGATGAACGCCGATGCCCGGTGTCCCTTTTCAGCGAGGAGGAAGTTCCTTGCTCTTGCATGTCCCGGCTCCAGCGGTGCATAGCACCGGATCAGGGCACTCGTATCCCAGAACATCAGCGCCGATCCGACTGGAGCTGATCAGAGAGTCCGCTGATCTTGGAGACCCGATAGGGCGGGATCTGGCCCCGCCGCCCGAGTCTCAGCTTCCCCTGGGCCTCCAACCGACGCAACTTGCGGTCTTCGCTGGATTCCCCCGGCTTGTCGGCGTCTGCCTTTGCCAACACGGCCACGGCCCTGCCTCTGGACGTGATGAGAACCTGATCGCCGCGCTGCGCGGCCCGAAGGGCTTCGCCGAGGTGGGCTTGGAACTCCCGAACTCCAAAACTGAGATGTTTCATGTATATGCAATATATGCATTCATAAGTCCCCCGTCAAGACGGATCTGACCGCGGTACCAGGCTAAGGGCGGCGGCTCACGCTGCTGCAGTCCAAGTCGTTCTCAGGGAAGCGGTGGCGGGAAGGGGGGAGCTTAGCGGGACGATAAGATTGCGCGCAGGTTATCCTCCGGTTTCCGGCCTCCGGCGGACTGCGAGGACGTCGAAGAACTGGGCAACCACAGCCGTTGCGTCATCCTTCGACTGCCGCTCGCGGGCGCTGTCCATCAGCTTTCGGCATAGCCCCTGAGAGGACGTTTCGTGCTTCAGGATGTTGAGGAGCAACTCTTCCGGAATCGAGTTGGTTAAGCCGTTGGTGCACAGCAGAAGCAGGTC